>ERZ650309.1433-NODE-1433-length-11196-cov-7.826586_pt1 | contig 11196 bp, 13 predicted proteins | sample MGYA00376245_ERZ650309 | MGnify/ENA primary metagenome ERZ650309 (study PRJEB26733, sample SAMN07839294) | wastewater metagenome | biome: urban; feature: wastewater treatment plant; material: waste water | place: USA: North Carolina | collected 2016-04-26 ...
ACCCGCACCACCTACGACGAGCACGGCAACGAGACGTCGGTCGAGCAGCTCACCGGCCTCCCGATCCCCGAGGCAGTGCCCGTCGAGATCACGTTGGCGGATGTTGCGGCAGCACTCCGTGACCCGCTCGCCAACCTCACCCCCTCCTCAGCGTCGACCACGGTGCGGACAGCGATCTTGAACCAGCGGGCAGCGCTCGACGCACTCCTCGCAGCGCTGGAGACACCGTGACCGATCCAGCACAAGCGTTCCTGAATCACGGCAACGTCGACCGGCTCCTCATCCTTCGGCCGGACTCCAACGGCGTCCTCCAGTCCTCATTCATGCCGTTCTTCGGCTGATATCCGTATCAGCCACTCGCCTTATTGGGTACCAGTGCGGTACGATCCCCTCAACCCCGGGTTATATCTAGGAAGGTTCTGCCGTGCCACCGTCTGATGATGTAGCGAGAGCCCTGATGGAGCAGACGGTCCAGCAGATCCAAGCCTCGCTCACGGAGTTCCAGGCCCACCTGGAGACCTCCAACGCTGCCTTCGAGGCGAAGCTGGAGCAGTTCGTCCTGCGTGCGGTCTACGAGGCCCACAACACGCTGCTGGACTTGCGACTCACCGGCATCGAGTCGATGTTCGACGCCCGCCTCAAGCTGGTCGAGCGGGTAGTGTTCGGCGCCATCGGCCTGATCTGCGCCGCCGTGCTCGTAGCCCTGATCGCCCTCGTTGTCAACAAGGGCGGCACGCCCCCCGGAGCGCCCTGATGGATCCCAAGGAGACCGTCGTCACCACGACGACGACGACCAAGACCACCGAGAGCCCGAGCATCCCGAGCGTGCTCCCCCCGGTCCCTCCGTTCGATGACGCCGAGTTCGCCGTTCCGGCGTGGGCCACCAAGGTGGCGGCCGAGATCGCTGACTCGGGCCGTGAGCCGACCACCCAGCAGAAGGCTTTGCGGGTCACCCGCCTGGCCATGGTGCTGTTCGCTTTCGTGGGGCTCACCTTCATGCTCGTCCTGGTGGTCTACTGGATCGGCCAGCCCTACGGGAAGCCCGTGGTCGAGTTCTCCAACGGCATCGAGGTGTTGCGTGCTGACGGCACGCCAGGCCCGGTTACCGTCGTGGCCGGGGATGAGGTACTCATTCAGTCCTCGTACTGCAAGAACCATGACACCATCGGCACCATCATCCGTCGGGAGTTCCACGACGATCTGGTGTTCCAGCTCCCCGACACCACGACGAACGCCCCCAAGGGCTGCGGGGCTCGGTTCAGCACGACGCTCAAGATTCCGGCGAACCTGCCCCCCGATACCTATACGATCGTCTTCACCTTCGTGTACCAGATCAACCCGATCCGCTCGGTGAACTACACGTTCGAGACCAACAAGTTCACCGTCCTTCCGCCGCCCGCTCCGGACCCGGCACCAGCCTCGTCGCCCTAGAAGGAGACACTCCATGGGCGTCTCGCCTCCCGACCCCCACTGCCTCCCTGTCCACCAGGATCTCCCCCCGCTCCCCCGGGGGGACTTCCGTGTGTATGACTTCTTCGCCCCCGGCGTCTGCTGGACCGAGGTGGACCCCACCCTGGGCGAAGGTGGTGTCACTCTTCCGGAGGGCATCGAGTGGGTCGAGCACCACTGGTGGGCCGAGTGCCGCCGGGGTATCGGCAACGCTCTGCGCTTCCACAATGGCTGGGTGCCGTGGTACGGCAACCCCCCGAGCACGTACGTCTGGTGGATCAAGTACTCCCTCGGTGGGTTCTTCTACGTGACCAGCACGTGGGATGACACCCGCAAGGGCACCGTCGTCCACATGGAGATGCGCTCCTCGATCAGCACCCGCATGCCTGCGGCCACCTACGGCTACTCCGTGCGGTCCGGCGAGGTGTTCGCCCGTGTCGATCCCGAGGACGCCACCAGCGACCCGGTGAGTTTCCACAACTTCATCACCTGGGGCGAGGGTAACTTCAGGATCACCGACAGCAACACCATCTTGTCGCCGGTCCAGGGAGACTGGACGAACATCGCATGACCATCGCCTCTGACGCACGCAACCTGCTCCGGGACTTCCCGAAGTACTTCGAGCAGGTGTTCACCGCTCCGATGCAGAGCACGCTGCACCTCTCGCACCCGCTCGTGTCCAACCTCCGGATCGTCAACCGGGCCACGAGGGCCGCCATCACCGACTCTGGTTCGTACGCCGTCGATGTCCGCAACGGGCTCGTGCGGCTCAACGCCGAGGACCTCGATGCGGCCTACCCCAGCGGCGTCGTCGTCGGCGGGTACTTCTACGAGTGGTTCCTTCCCGAGGATCTGGAGTTCCACGCCCGCTTCGTGGCGCAGGAGCACATGATGAGCCGGGGCTCCGACACGACCGTGGCCAACCTCTCGCCGGTCGAGCTGAACGTCATCGCCATGGGCACCGTCACGCAGGCCCTGTGGTCGTTGCTCAGCGAGTTCGCCACCGAGTACGACGTGATCAACCCCGAGGGCATCTCGGTGCCGGTGCGCCAGCGGTTCCAGCAGGTCATGCAGCTCTTCCAGGTGTGGCAGAAGAAGTACGAGGAGGGCGCCACGGCGCTCAACGTCGGCTTCAACCGCATCAGCGTCACCGAGATCCGCCGGGTGTCTCGGCTCACCGGCCGCCTCGTGCCCATCTTCGAGGAGCGTGAGGTGGACGACCCGAGCTACCCCCGCCGCATCCTGCCCGCCATCGAGGCCCCGTTCGCCGACGGCAACGAGGGCGGCTTCGTCATCAATGGTGACACTGGTGCGGCCGTCGGAGGGTGGCCGATGTGAGCGTCGATATGCGCCGGGAGCACGCCTACCAGCAGCGCAAGATGCGGGATCTCCAGGGCCACATCGGCGAGACCGTCCTGTGGTTCCGCTTCGACGTGTCCGGGAGCCAGTACCACGACGTGTACGACGAGGGGAACAAGCAGTATCTCCCTCCCCTCCTGATCCCGTTCATCTGGCTCGATCAGGTCGAGGACCCCAAGCAGTACACCGACGTGGGCCGCCGCCCCACCATGCGCCTGCGGGGCGCCGTCGCCACCGAGCAGGCCCTGGAGGCCGGGCTCCCCATCAGCGAGGTCCACGGCGAGCGCAGCTGGGATGTCCGGCCCGAGCCGCCCACCGACCAGGATGGCCGCCCGGCGAGCCCGTGGATGGACGACCGCCTCAACGACGTTCTCTACTACGATGGCCGCTTCTGGGACGTGAGCAACTTCCAGATCCGTGGTCGCACGCAGACCGGCGACAACATCATCGGCGTCTCGGCCATCGAGACCAAGCACGACGAGCTGGTGCAGGACATCTTCCCCTTCGACCAGCCGTCCGACCTGACCGTCCCGCCCGAGGAGCCCTGATGTCAGCCCAGATCCCCCCCGTACCCGACTCGAATCCCACTGTCGGCTTCGTGGACTGGCGGGACGTTATCGACAACGTGCGTGAGCTGGACCTGGAGTGGCTCCAGAACCGTACTGTCGTGCGCTTCGACAGCGTTGGCGCCGCCAACAGCTACGCAGGTGACCCGGCCAAGGTCCCGGGCTCGCTCGAAGAGGGCCAGGTGGTCTACTTCATCGGCCCCAAGCAGCTGGCCGTGAAGACCGGCGCCAGCACGTACAAGTACGCCCTCCTCTCGGGCCTGCTCACCGTCGCCGATGCCGGAGCCATCGCCTCGATCTCCAACGCCGGGACCGGAGGTATCACCCTCCCAGCCGACGGCTCGGTGGGTGTCCCTCTCCTGAAGGTCGCCGTCGATCGTGTCGTGGCCGACTCGGCCGGGCTCCACCTCAAGACCGGCACCGCCGTGGCCAACCTCACCACCTCGGCCACCGACCTCGTGAGCGACATCCCCATCCAGGCCCCGGTGCTCAAGGCAGCTGGCGCCGTCCAGGCAGCGTCGGCGGCCATCTCCGGTGCCGTGGCCGCTGCCTCGGTGGCCGCCACGACGGCCTCGGTCTCGGGCGCTCTGTCAGCGGGCTCGCTGGCGGCAGCCGCCGGGATCGCTGGTCTGTCGCTCAACATCGGCTCCGGCGCCCTCGTGGCGTCGGGGGCGGGCGTGACCGCAGCCGGTGCGCTCTCGACGGGTGGCAGCATCACGGCCGCCTCCGGCAACATCACGGCGACCAACGGCGACCTCCGGGCGGGCACCAACCGAGGGGTCTACACCGACAACCTCTACCTCACGGGCGGCCAGTTCCAGTGGGAGGCCAGCACCAACTCCATCATCCGGAACATCCCGGGTGGCTCCGGAGTCGGCGCCTGGCAGCGCATGTCCGGCCCCACCATGCAGCCTGCCGGTACGGCTCAGTCGGGGGGCACCGGCATGGGCGGGCTGGAAGCTGCCCGACGCTACGAGAGCTTCATCAAGTACGGCTCGGCGGTGGTGCTCTTCGATAGCGATGGCCGTGGGCGCCTCAACTACGGCTCCGGCGCCTTCCCGCACGAGACCATCACCGTGATGATCACCAACGCCAGCCCCGACCTGGATGGTGCCATCAACGGCGCACCCTCCAGGTACATGCTCTTCGGCACGTACAACACCGACGCCTCGGGCACGACCATCTCGGCTACGTCGGTGTATCCCTCCGGCGCCTTCGGTGTTCCGGCACCGCCCCCCGCCGCTGCCACCGCCGTCGTGCGCAACAGCAGCTTCCAGGTGAACTACATCGCCATCGGATGGTAGACGCCCCTGCTGATATGGGGTATGGTTCGGGCGTCCGGATATCGAGCGATACCGGCCCAGCTGCCTAGAACCCTGGAAGGACGGAGCCCGCATGGGTTTCGAGATCCCGTCTCACGCCGTAGATGCGTTGGAGCAACACATGCTCCTCCACGCTCAGGCTGCACACGACGCCACGGTTCTGGCCCACCGCTCGGTACTAGATGATGTTCGAGAGGCCGCCGCTGCGCATCCCTCGTGGGGTCCCGAGCTGGCTGCTCAGATCGACACCTGGGACGAGAACGACCGCACCTGGATCGGCATTCGTGGCGCCGGGTTCGAGAGCCAGGCGTTCGCCGCCGAGTACGGCGACGAGAAGCGGGCTCCTTCGGGGCTCATGCGCACGCTCGACAACACCATGAACCTCGCCGCCCAGCGTGCCCAGCAGCACCTCGCCTCCCGTGGTGCGTTCTGATGACCGCCGGAGTGACTCCCTCTGTCGCTGAGATCGAGACCATCGGGAGCGTGGGCTTCATCCTCGCCGAGGAGGCCGCCCTCAAGCGCCACGTTTCCGGGCTCACCATTCCCCGCCCCCGGAGCCTCCCCAGCAACGAGGTGCCCGTCTGGTACCGCTGGCCCGATGGCGAGCGTGCCCAGCAGTACCCGTTCATCACGATCGACCTGCTCGACATCACTCCCGATATCGAGCGCCAGACCAGCGTCTGGGACCTGGGCACCGACCCCTCGGTGTTCGAGGGCACGCTGTACGACACCGACGTGGCCCCCGGCCAGCAGCCCGTCGTCGTCGGCGCCGGGCAGCGAGTCGGCCAGTACTTCCCCTCGGTGAGCAGCGACTCCATGCCGGAGATCGGCGCCGAGAACCCCACGACCGGCTACCGGGTGGAGAACTACAAGCCCGTCAAGCTCGTCTACCAGATCACGCATCACGCCACGTCGGCGCAGGATGACCGCTGGCTCATGGCCAAGTTCATCATCGACGTGTTCCCGCCGAACCCGGTGTGGCTCAGCGTCGATGCCGACAAGACCTGGCGTCGCATGGAGAGGCTCAGCTTCACCAACGCCGACACTCAGGAGACCACCGAGACGGACAAGCGGCACTTCCGCAAGATCTACACCATCTCGATCGAAGCCGAAGTTCCCGTTGATACTACCGTCGAGGTCGTCCGAGCGAGTAGGGTCCACGTCGATCTCTACGACCGGACTCATGAGGCCCGTGAAGCGGTGGATCACGATTCTTCCTCGGAGCACCATATCGCTATCGGTGAGTTCACCGAACCCCAGCCCGCCCCGTAAGTAGGGAGATATACAACATGGTCGCACATCAGTCCCCGGGCGTGTACCTCACCGAGGCACCCCTCACCAGCCCGCCCGAGCAGCTCGGGGCCGCAGTCGCCGTCGGCATGTTCGTCGGCGCCGCCACGAAGGGGCCGATCGACACGCCGACCCGGCTCGACAGCTGGTCCGACTACGTGACCCGCTTCGGCGGCTTCGACAAGATCGAGGGCATCGACGCCAACGTGGCCAACGCCCCGACGGCCGTCTACGTCCGGGCCACCACGACCGGCACGGCGTCCAACTCGACCGGCGGCATCGTCGGCGCCAAGAAGGGTGACCTGGCGTTCGTCAACGCCTACCGAGGCACCAAGGGGACGTTCTACAAGTACGTCTCCGGCGACTCGGCTGAGCCCGGCTTCGCCCTCCCGCACTCGGTGTACGTCTACGACGGCGCCGCCTGGCAGGACACCGGCTACCGCTGGAACAGCCAGAGCAAGCTCTTCCGGGACCGCACCGACATCCTCGGCGGCGTCTCCCCGGCGGTGAACATCGTCCTCGTGTCGAGCGACCCCACGGTCACGGCCCCCGTCGGCATCACCCCGGTCTTCGGTGACATCGCCCTGCGGTGGGACTCCGGTACCTCGACGTTCCTGGCGTACACCTACGGCAACGCCAACTCGACCTACTTCAACGGCACGGGTGCCAGCGAGGGGTCGGGCACGATCACCGTCACCGCCACGGCGGGCCAGTTCAAGGTCGTCTTCGGCGGCCAGACCACGGCGGATGTCGCCTACAACGCCACGGCCGCCACGCTGCTCGCGGTAGTCCTTCGCACCACCCTCGAGCGGTTCGATCTCGAGGGTCAGCCCGTCGATTGCCACGACCCGCATCGCCTCACCGGCGAGCACCGGCGTGGCGCGGTTCGTGAGGGCTCGCCACTGTCCACCGTCGATCTCGACCGTGCCCTCGGGATCGACGTCGGTCAACGCCGCGCCCTCTCGTCCGATCATCCAGTCGCGGCCGAGTGTCGGAGTGGCGAACCGGGAGCGGACCATGGCGGGCATGCCCGACAGCATCGCTACCGCCATGCCGCCGATACCGGCGATGAGCGCGAGCCAGGGCGCACGGAACCCGTCGAACAGGAAAACCGAACCGACGGTCCACGAGACGAGTCCGATGCCGGTCCACGTTCGTGGGATGGCCGTCTGGATGTCGATCGCGAACGCGAACGCCGAGAAGAGGCACAGGGCCAGCGCCCAGGGTCGCACCGGGATCTCGGCCAGGCCGTATGCCGCCATCACGGCGGAAGCGGCTCCGACCACGCCGGCGACACCCACGCCGGCGGTGAAGAACTCGAAGAGCAGCAGCCCGATGGCGATACCGAGTGCAAGGTAGGCAACGCCCGGGCTCGCCGCGGTGTGCAGCAGCTGGATCGTGACCGGCAACTTCTGCGTGACACCGTCGACGGCGATCTCCCGCTTGTCGCGGCCCTCGTCGTCCTTCACCTGCTTGAACGGCATACCCTCGATGCCCAACACATGGTCGCCGAGCGTCGGGTCGATCCGGTCGACGATCCCGGCCTTGGTGGCGGCCTTCTCGTCCAGCACCTTCGTGCGCAGGCGAGCGAACTCCGACGCCGGGTCGTTCACCGGCGAGTTGGCGAGGCGGGGATCACCCACCTCGCCGATGTCGGTATTGGGCGCCATCGTCGACGGCAACGCCGTGACGAGCTCAGCCGCACCCCCGAAAGCCTGCGCGCCCGAGGGGCCGACCCAGATACTCACGGGCACCTCCGCCGTCTCCAGACGATCGACGAGCTGCTGCAGCACCGACGCCTCGACGACCGAGCCGGGGCTGTCGAGCACGAGGATGACCGCCCGATAGCCCTCGACCGCCTCCGCCTCGCTGACCGCGCGTTCCATGAAGTCGACGTTGATCTCGTCGATGAACCCGTTGACCGTCACGGCGCGGACGCAGCCCTTGGGATTGGGGCAGGTAGCCTCGGTGTCAGCCGACGCCGGGGTCGCGCCGATCAGCGTGAGCGTGCCCGCAATGGTTGAGATCAACGCCCATCTGACTATCCTGCGCACCCGAAGGCCTCCGGAGGAGAAAAGTGGATCCTGCGCAGTTTCTCACTGCACCACGGGTGACCATCGTTGCCGGGAAGGGCGGGGTCGGCAAAACGACCGTGACGGCGACCCTCGCGATGGCCGCCGCACACCTCGGGCTTCGCGCCCTCGTCATCGAGGTCGAGGGCAAGTCCGGGTTGCCCGCGCTGTTCGGCAAGGAGCGCCTCGACTACGAGGAACAGGTGCTCTTCACCGCCGACGGCCCCCACGGTGCCGGCGAGGTGCGAGCCCGCACGCTGACGCCCGACGAATCGCTCGTCGAATGGCTCCGGGACCACGGGCTCAAACGCATCTCGAAGCGTCTCGGCGAGAGTGGGGCCATCGAGCTCATCGCCACGGCGACCCCCGGGATCAAGGACGTGCTGATCCTTGGCAAGGTGAAGCAACTCGAGTCGAGAGGCGCCGCGGACGTGATCATCGTCGATGCTCCCGCCGCGGGCCACGCCATCACCTTCCTCAGCAGCGCCCAGGGCATGCTCGACGCCGTCACCGTCGGACCGATCGAGGCGCAGGCGCGTGAGGTGCGGAACCTGCTCACCGACGCCTCCCGGTGCCAGGTCGTGTTGGTGACCCTCCCCGAGGAGACACCCGTCAACGAGGTGATCGAAACGGCGTACAGCCTCGAGGACCGGATCGGCATCAAGCTGGGACCGGTCGTCGTCAACGGCATCTACCCCGACCTGCCCGGCCTCGACCAGAGCCCGACGGCGGCCGCGAACGCCGAGGAGGTCGAGCTGTCGACCGAGCTGGCCGCGGCGCTCGAAGCCGCCGCGACGTTTCGTCGCGACCGCCAGGATCTGCAACGCCATCAGCTGTCCCGACTGGCGAAGGATCTTCCGCTCGATCAGGTACGCCTCCCGTTCGTGTTCCGGTCGGACCTCGGCCTCGACTCGCTCCGGGCGTTGAGCGAGTCCCTCGTCGAGCAGCTCGGCCGCCTCGACTCGGTTGGGTCGTCGTCATGACCGAAGCCACCGCGCCGATGGAGCGCCTCGCGGCCGAGGCCTCGATTCTCTTGTGCTGCGGCTCCGGAGGGGTCGGCAAGACCACGACTGCAGCAGTGGTCGCCCTCGAGGCCGCCCGCCTCGGACGGCGCGCCGTCGTCGTCACGATCGATCCGGCCAAGCGCCTTGCCGACGCGCTGGGCCTCGGAGAGCTCACGAACACACCGTCGCTGATCGACGGCCCGTGGCCGGGTGAGTTGTCGGCGCTCATGCTCGACACCGAATCGACGTTCAACGGGCTCGTCGCCCGCTATGCCGGCTCCGCCGACCAGGCCGAGAAGATCCTCTCCAACCGCTTCTACCGCAACATCTCCGGCGCACTCTCGGGAACCCAGGAGTACATGGCGACCGAGAAGCTCTACGAATTGTCGAGCGACGGCGAGTTCGATCTCATCGTGGTCGACACCCCGCCGACCCGGAACGCGCTCGACTTCCTCGAAGCACCCGGTCGGCTGGCCAAGTTCCTCGGCCACCCGCTCTACCGAATGGTGACCGCTCCGACCCGCGGCATCGTCAAGGCCGTCAACATGGCCGCGCAACCCGTCCTTCGGAGCGTGGGCAAGATCGTCGGTGGCGAGGTCATCGCTGATGCGATCGCCTTCTTCGCCGCCTTCGACGGCATGGAGGAGGGGTTCAAACAACGAGCCCAGATGGTCGAGACCCTCCTGGCCGACGATCGAACCGCCTTCGTGCTGGTCGCATCACCTCGGCGCGACACGGTCGAGGAGGCTGCGTACTTCGCCGACCGTCTCGCCGACATGCGCCTCTCGGTGCGAGCCGTCGTCGTCAACCGCATCTACCCGTTCTTCGGCAGCGGCCTCGCCGACGAACTCGCCGTGGCAGCCAGGTCGGCCGACGCCGACGGCCCGCTCGCCGACCACCTGCGCAACCTCGCCGAGCTCGACGACATCGCCCGCGCCGAACGCGAGCACCTGGCCCCGCTGGCCGAACGCGTTGCCCCCGCGCCGCTGGTGGAAGTACCGCTGTTGCCCTTCGAGGTGCACGACCTCACGAGCCTCACCGCGCTGGGCGACTACCTCTTCGGTCGCGCCTGACCGTCGCACCCGACTCCGGGCCGATCGGGTTCAGGAACTCGGGGTGGCGAGCTCTGCGTGGGCGTCGTCGACGAGGGCCACGACCGTGACCATCCGATCGAACCGGGTGGTGTGGAGCAGTCGCAGGACTGCGGGCCGATCGCACACGACGACGACCTCACCCTCGGCCTCGCGGATCTTGCGGATGCCCCCGATGAGCGCACCGAGCCCCGCCGAATCCATGAACGGGACACCGGACAGATCGATGATCACTGCGGCATCACCGGCGAGACCGCCGAGGTGCTCGCGGAAGTCGGCGACGCTGAAGGCATCGAGCTCGCCGACGGGCCGGCAGATCGTTGCCGCTTCCTCTCGAACCACCTCGACGTCGACCACCGCTTGCTCCTTCCGGCCCTCTCGGGATCCGGCGCTTCCAGCCGGACTGCCCGACTCATACCCACGTTATGTCCGGGGCGAGCCACATGGTACCGACGCACCCCCGACAATCAACATCAGCTCCCCCCAAGCGGGCAGCACCGTCGGTTGGGGCGGGGGGCACGACCGAAGTACCCTTCGAACGTGCGAAACGTGCTGCTTGCCACCGACTCCGACGAGGTGTTCATCGAGATCGACGCCGCCCTCGGGTCGGCGGACACCCAGGTGCACCGGATCCGGGCCGGCCGTGAGGTGCGGGCCGCGGTGATCGAGCTCGATCCCGACCTCGTGATCCTCGACCTGCAGATCGGTTCGATGGGCGGCATCGCCGCCTGCCTCGACCTCCGCCTCGAGGAGGGTGCCGGTCGCCTCGATCCGCAGTCGGTGCTCCTGTTGCTCGACCGCGACGCCGACGTCTTCATGGCACGGCGCTCGGGGGCTGACGGTTGGCTCGTCAAGCCGCTCGACGCCCGCCGCATCACCGCCGCCACGACCGCCGTCATCGCCGGCGACTTCTTCGCCGAGGGGCCCGAACTCGTCGAGACCTGAGACCCCGGACCGCCCTACCTGGGCCGCCGTGCGAATCGCATTGCGGCCGAGGGGCACCGAGGCGGTAACATCGCCTCTCCACGGGTTGTGGCTCAGCT
>ERZ650309.1436-NODE-1436-length-11180-cov-3.911281_pt1 | contig 11180 bp, 7 predicted proteins | sample MGYA00376245_ERZ650309 | MGnify/ENA primary metagenome ERZ650309 (study PRJEB26733, sample SAMN07839294) | wastewater metagenome | biome: urban; feature: wastewater treatment plant; material: waste water | place: USA: North Carolina | collected 2016-04-26 ...
GCAGATGAGTTGGTTGATTTCTTTATTGAACATCGCGGTTCGGAATGACAAGAAAGCGCGGATATTTTCCGCGCTTTCTTGCTTTTCAGCCTGCGCGACGCCTGCCACGCCCACCATTCTGCCCGACTACCCCAGCAGTTCTTTCCTGGTTTCGCCGCAACGCTTCATAACAAAAAAATGCTGAAAATTGTGATCTAAGCCTCTAAAACTGACGGAAATGTTAGCGCAACAGCGCAACGCTCTGTTGGCTAGTTGTACGCTGTGCTACAGTCTCGCCGTTTTAACAGCCCAAGCGGGATTTCGCTAAAATAACAAAACTTACATCGCAACAATGCACCAGAAAGCGAGGCGAACGATTCATTTGCCGCTTGGTGTAAAAGATTTCTATAAACAGTCGTACAGCCAAACGGGAGAAATCATTTTGAAAATTGGAATCTGCTTCGTTTACATGGATTTCCATCGTAATGGCAAGCATCATCGGGGCGTGCTTCAACCACAGATTGGCCCCTTGATCGCCGCCTTGCTGCCACCGGATGTCGAAGTCGAAGTCATTAACGATACCTGGGAAGATCCGGACTTCAGCCGAGATTACGATTTGTTGTTCATTGCCAGCATGCACTCAGACTTTGACCGTGCGCGTCAGATTTCGCATTACTGGCGGCGGCGAGGCGCCAAAACGGTTTACGGCGGGATTATGGCTTCAACTTACCCGCAGCTTTGCCAACCGTTTTTCGATTCTGTGGTGATTGGTGACCCGGAAGGGTGCGTGCAGCAGGTTTATCGCGACTTCAGCCGGAACGAACTCAAACCGCGGTATCTTTCCGCTCCTTATGACGCGGAGCAGGTTCCGACTCCCCGCCTGGATTTGCTGGCTGGCAAACAAGTCGTTCCAATCACGTTGGAAGCGACTCGAGGCTGTCCGTTTTCCTGCGAGTTTTGCGCGTTGTCGGGATTGGGCACTCGCTTTCATATTCGTTCGCCGGAATTGTTGGTGCGCGACATCAAAGCTGCCCAAAACATGTTGCGAGGGTTGGTGCCGACCTATCAGCTTTACATGGCCGTTTTCAATGACAACAATATCGGCGGGAATCTTTCACATCTGAAAAAATTGTGTGACGCAATAACACCCTTGAAAATGTATTGGGGTTCCGCCATTACCTTTAATGCGATCAGTGATCCGGATGTCGTCAAGGCCTTGGCGAAGGCGGGTTGCAATTCTTTGTTCGTCGGGCTTGAAAGTTTCAATCAGGAATCCATCTCCGACATGAACAAAGTTCAAAACTCAATTGACCAGACAAAAAGGGTGATTGACCAATGCCGCAAGCACGGCATCATTTTGTTGTCCGGCATGATGTTAAACCCAATGACTGACGATGAACGGTATTTGCGAACGATTCCGGCTCGGTTAAAGGAGTGCGGATTGTATCTGCCCAGTTTTGTCTGTTTTGAATGTCCGATCCCCGGCACGCCACATTTTTATCGAGTCGCCGCTCAACCGGAACCGGCTTTTTTGCCGAATGCCTTGTTGCGCGATTTCAACGGGTACACGCTGGTGACTCGCCCCAAGAGAGAACGGGTGGAAACCTTCATTGAAAGTTACCAGTGGATCAATGAGACGGTGTTTTCCCTGAAAAACAAGGTTGGCAAGCTGGCTGCTGATTTGCCGACGTTGCTGGCGAACAAACATTGGGGAACCGCCGCTTATGATGTGGTGTTAAACAAAGTGTCAAAATGGAATCCGCATCCGCAACGCACCTATTTGGCTGGCACGGATGTGCCGCCGCCTGAAGCCAGCAGCGTCCCGTTGACTGATCATGATTTCGCTTCTGAAACCGAGCGCAGTTCAATCATGGAGCCGTGGTCAGTGACAGATGCCGAAGGGCGAGTGTTGCCGCAATGGCTGTCTTCAACGAAAGTGTTTGAGGCCAAAGGGCGACTTTCTGAAAGGGCGCTTGAGCTTGTCGCCTGATAACGATCCGATGATGACCGAACGTTCGCAACAGATCGAAACGCTATATCGCGCTGCGTTGGAACGCGCTGTCGAACAGCGTGAAGCGTACCTACAGGAAGTCTGCAAGTCGGATGAATCCTTGCGTTTGGAAGTGCAAGCTCTGTTAGCTATCAGCAGCAAAGCAGAAGGTTTTGAAACCGCAGTCGGACTGGATTTTCAGAATTCAGAGGTTGCGCAGTCCCATATCCCACAGGCTGAAAGTTTGGAGCGCCCTATTCAAAGCGGCCAGCAGATTGGGCGTTATCGCGTTATTTCCCGAATCGGAATCGGTGGTATGGGAGAAGTTTGGTTGGCGGATGACCTGCGGCTTGAACGCAAAGTTGCGCTCAAAATTTTACCTGCCAAATTCACCTCTGATCATGAACGAGTGCGACGATTCGAGCAGGAAGCCAAAGCCGTTTCCGCGCTCAATCATCCGCACATCATCACCATACATGAAATCGGAGAATGTGAAGCCGGGCGTTATATCGTCATGGAATTGGTAGAAGGGCGGACGCTGCGCACGCTGGAAAAACCATGCGATTCGCAATTGCTGGCCAATCTCGGCAGCCAGATTGCCAAGGCATTGGCGGCCACGCATGCGGCGGGAATCACTCACCGCGACATCAAGCCTGACAACATCATGCTGCGCAACGACGGTTACCTGAAGGTGTTGGATTTCGGTTTGGCGCGCCTGATGCCCGCAACAGCTACGGAAGATAATGATGATTCCCGAATCAATACGCTTTCCATGCACACCACTCCGGGCACGTTGCTGGGCACAGTTGCTTACATGTCGCCCGAACAGGCGCACGGCGATACTGTGACCAGTGCCAGCGACATTTTTTCGTTGGGGATTGTGCTGTACGAAATGGCGACCGGACAGCATCCTTTCACTGCCCGAACCATGGTCGGCATGCTGCATTCGATCACTTCGCAAAAGCCTTTGCCGCTGAGTCAGGTGAATCCCGCAATCCTGGCGGAGCAGGAAGCACTGATTCTGCGGATGCTGGAAAAGGATGCCAGTTTACGTCCATCTGCAGTGGAAGTTGCGTTGGCCCTGACGGATGGTGGAAAAGCTGGGGAGCGAGAAATCAGCGGGCAAAAACCTACGATTCGCCATTCACAATCCACGATTCACACCGTCGGGCGCGAAAAAGAGATGGCTGAATTGGAATCGGGCTTTGAACATGCGTTGAGCGGGCGTGGACACTTGCTCTGTGTGGCAGGAGAGCCTGGGATTGGCAAAACAACTCTGGTGGAAGATTTTCTGGCGCAATTGCGAGCGGGCAATCGAAATTGCGTCATTGCTCGCGGACGCTGTTCGGAGCGATTGGCCGGAGCCGAAGCGTATTTGCCGTGGCTGGAAGTGCTGGAAAATCTGTTGAGCGTTGATTTGTCGGAATTGCGGACGATGGCGTTTGGCGAGGCCACAATCGCGCAAACAATGAAGCGAACGGCTCCAAGCTGGTATTCGCAGGTAGCTTCGCTGATAAGCGGCGATGTTTCTTCTGCCGAACGAGTGCTGGCTGAACAAACGAAATCGCAAGAGCGAATGAAACGTGAACTATGTGCTTTTGTGCAATCCGTTTCAGAGCGATTGCCTTTGGTGCTCTTTTTTGAAGACTTGCATTGGGCGGATGCTTCGACAATTGACTTGCTTGCATTTCTCGCCGACCGCTTCAAAACAATGCGGTTGATTGTCATTGCCACATACCGGCTTTCTGACCTGATGCTGGCGAAACATCCTTTTTTACAACTTCGCCCGCGATTGCAGTCGCAAGGCGTGTGCAGCGAAATCGCCGTCGAGTTTCTGAGCCGCGCGGAGATCGAAAAATATCTGGCCTTGGAATTTCCTGCCCACGACTTGCCGGTCGAACTGCCCGCCATGATTCATGCAAAGACAGAAGGGAATCCGCTTTTTATGGCTGACCTGGTTCGTTATTTGCGCGAACGCGGCGTGATTGCCATGACAAGCTTGTCGGATGGAGGCGAGTCAAGGTGGAGGCTGGCGCAGACTTTACCGGAAATCGAACGTGATTTGCCGGAATCCGTGCGTGGCATGATCGAACGCAAGATCGCTCAACTGGGTGAAGATGACCGGCGATTACTGGTGGCGGCGAGTGTGCAGGGAGTCGAGTTCGATTCGACCGTGGTGGCGCAGGCCTTGGGCTTGGATGCGGCGGCGGCCGAAGAGCGGTTGGAAACCTTGGAACGTGCGCACGCTTTTGTGCGGCTGGTGGATGAGCGCGAGCTTCCGGATGGAAGATTGTCGTCGCGCTTTCGGTTTGTCCACGTGCTGTATCAGAACGTGCTGTACGGTTCGTTGCGTGGAGTGCGCCGCGCGGCGCTGAGCGGTTCGATTGCTCAAATTCTGCAAGACAGTTATGGCGCAAAAAGTTCGACGGTCGCGTCGGAGCTGGCTTTTTTGTGGGAAACCGCGCGGAATTGGGCGAACGCTTCAGAAAATTTTCTTCTTGCAGCGCGCAATGCCGCAGACATCTTCGCCCCACGCGAAGCGGCAGTTTTGGCCAGCCACGGATTGGAGACAATCGCTCGTTTGCCGGACGGTCCCGAACGCGCTCGCCGCGAATTGAGACTGCAAATTGTGCGCGGACTGTCGTTGATGGCGCGCGAAAGTTATGGGGCTTCCGCCGTCAAGGAATCTTATCAGCGCGCCCTGAAACTGTGTCAGCAATTGGAAGATCAGCGCGGGTTATTTCGGGTGCAGATCGGCCTGGGGATTATTCATGTCGTGCGAGGCGAATTTGCCGAAGCTTCTGAAATGGCTGCGCAGTGTTTGACCATGGCGGAACAGATGCGGAATCCCGGTTTTCTGGTCCAGGCGCATTTTAGCGTGGCCAATACGATGGAGAACATGGGCGGGCTGATCGTTTCGCGGCGGCATTTTGAAGAGGCGATCAAAATTGACAGCCAATACCGTGACAGTTCTGTGGTAGAGCCGATCTGGGGAGTATTCAGCCGCTCCCGTTTGTGCGGTGTCCTGCGGTTGCTGGGATATCCGGATCAGGCGCGCGTCGTCATTCGCGAAGGGCTTGCGCTGGCTGAAAAGGTGCGACATCCGCTCAGCTTGGCGGATTGTATTCTCAACGTGACAAGCGATCACATCGCCAACCGCGAAGTGGCGCAAGCGCGGCAACAGGCAATGGCCGCCATTGCTTATTCCCAGGAACAAGGCATTCGTTATTACGCCGCCCGCGGAATGGTATTGCTTGGATGGACAATGGTGATTCAGGGAGAAATAGATGAGGGCTTGGAACGCATGCGCGAAGGAATCAGCGAATATCTGGCAACGGAATCGGTTTTTGCGGTCAGCTTTATGCGTAGCCTGTATTCGGATGCCTTGCGCCGAGCGGGGCAGGGCGTGGAAGCCTTGCAGGCGGCAAAAGAGGGATTGGAACTGGCGGAAAAGCTGGGCGAACATTACTACGAATCAGAATTGTATCGGCAAATTGGCGAGGCGTTGTGGATGACAGCCGCTCCACAAATTGAAGTGGAAAACAGTTTCCAGCAAGCCATCGAATGCGCGCGCCGCACCAGCGCAAAATCATCGGAATTACGCGCAGCGATCAGCCTGGCAAAGTTCTGGCGACAGCAAGGCCGCACTGCCGAAGCGCGCCAACAGCTTGAAGGCGTTTACGGTTGGTTTACAGAAGGGTTTGAGACCGCAGATTTGAAAGATGCCAAAGCGTTGTTGAATGAATTGGTCTGAAGAGCAAATTGTCGCAAACAATCAACCCCGTCAATCGTTTCCACCAAGGAGGTGTTTATGGCAGTTCGAGTTGAAAAAAATGGTGCGATTACAACTGTGATCCTAAACCGTCCTGAAGTCCGCAATGCTGTGGATTTTGCCACCGGCGAGGAACTGGCCAATGCCTTTCGCGCATTTGAAGCGGATGACGAAGCATCCGTTGGCGTGTTGTATGGCGACCACGGCGCTTTCTGTGCGGGAGCTGACTTGAAAGCCATCTCCGCCGGATATGGCAACCGTACTGAACCGAATGGCGATGGCCCGCTTGGCCCCACACGCATGTTGTTGTCGAAACCGGTCATTGCCGCTATTGCCGGACATGCTGTTGCCGGAGGTCTGGAACTGGCGCTGTGGTGCGATTTGCGCGTGGCGGAAGAAGACGCGGTGCTTGGAGTGTTCTGCCGTCGTTGGGGGGTGCCCTTGATGGATGGTGGAACCATTCGATTGCCACGCTTGATCGGATTGAGCCGCGCGCTGGACATGATTCTGACCGGGCGGGGCGTGAAAGCGGACGAAGCGTTGAGCATTGGCCTGGTCAATCGCGTCGTTCCAAAAGGAAAGGCGCGCGAAGAAGCGGAAAGACTGGCGCGAGAAATCGCCGCCTTCCCACAAATCTGCGTTCGTGAAGATCGCCTCTCGACGTATGAACAATTCGGCATGTCGTTGCCCGAAGCGATTCTCAACGAATTCGAACATGGCATGAAAGCGGTTGGCGCCGGTTCGCGCGACGGCGCCATCCGCTTTGCGCAAGGGATGGGCAGACATGGCTCGTTTGAATGACTGATTCCCATCTGCGGCTTTCTGCCAACACGAACACTGTTCCTCGTCGAGCTTCGCAAAACTTGGACGCAGTTGTCGCATTCCCGAAATCTCTCTCTGATCTTATTTTGTGCTGATTGAATTGATCACTCTTGTGGATTTCAGGTTTTGTTCGTCTTTCGTATAGCTAATAAAGCCAATCATCATTTCGTCGTAAGTCGGTTCGCCCCAGCGAACGGCCTTCGTTGGATCAGGGTTGAATTTGTTTTTCGATGAATTGTCATAAGTGGTGGTAACTAGAATGCGCGTGCCTTTTGGCAGCGCTTTCAGTTGTTTTGGCTGATAGCTTGTCTGCCAGCCGAAATCGTAATTCGGAACGTCGAGCAATACTTCGCGGCGTCCGTTGGGATAGAAGGCCTCGATCTTTTGAGACTTTCCTCGAACGTGCATGTGCGGAGCCAGCGAGATGACGTGAATATCTTCTGGCACCATCCAGCAAGCCGTCACTGGATGGTTTTCAGCGCCAGCCGGAATGTTGAAGTAAGTGTTTGAAACCGCGCGCACCAGCAATTCTTTTTCTGGCGGTTGTTTGGCGAAAATCAGGCCGACCGACGAACGGTCTTTCTGTACGCTGCCAGCGGCTTTTGAATAATGAATCTGGAAAAGCAGCTTCGATCCGGCAGGAACCTTGATTGCGGCGCTTGCTGGCAAAGAGATCGGAGGCGTTCCCGGCGCATAAGCCGCCAGCCAGACGATGTTGCCGAAACTGTCGTTTTTTGCGCTGCGATCTGTCCCCGTTCCGCCGTTTGGCAACCCGCAGCCATTGTCGTGGATTGGCGCGTCAGCTTTGGTGCGAACCAGAAAACCATCCTGATATTGGGTTGATTCGCGTTCAGCTTCTGCGCGCAGCTTTTCCGTCTCTTCTTTGGTCGGCCGCGGACGTCCATCGTTGGCCGCCGGAGGCTGAATGAACGCAATGATGTGGTGGACGATGCGGCGATTGTCCGGGCGAGCTTCAGCCATCTGCACATACACATCCTTTTTGAATCCCGGATCAACTTCGAAATACTGATATTCATCCGGCCCGCTGGCTTCCAGGGTGAACGTTTCGGGCATCGGAATTACCAGATCAGGTTTGCCAATCGTCCAGCCTTCGGCGAATTTCGGAGCTGCCGGTAAATCCTTGGTGTCGCCTTCTTTGGCGCCGCTATCCACCCAGGCCGTGATCGTATCAATTTCTTTTTGCGTCAATCGCCGGTCATTCGCCCATTCACCGAAATGCGGGTCGGCGTGCCACGGAGGCATCGTCCGATTGACGACCTTTTCGCGTATGGATTTTGCCCACGGACGAGTTTCCTTGTACGACAGCACCGAAAACGGAGCCGCTTCGCCTGGACGATGGCATTCGGCGCAGCTTTTGAAAAAAATTGGCGCAATGTCTTTGTTGAAGGTTACAGCCGCCAGGTCCTTTGAGCCGCTGGCAGCGCCGGACTGGATAAACACCAGTCCGGCTAACAGGCTGAGAACGAGCGAAAAAGCGAACGTGGAATGATGTTGGGTTTTCATATTTCCTCCTGAAAATCTGGTTGTAGCCCTGTGACAGAAGTTTTGTTGTAATGACTCCTGCTATCTAAGGCGTTAAGCCCATCTAGATCCGGCCAGGTTCTTCCAAAAAATTACACAGCCTTTTTAATCAATTCGTTTTATGACTCCGCTCAAGACATTGCCCGGATCGGTGTTGATGATGAAATACTCTTTGCCGCGTTCGACGACGACGATTCTGGTCGTGACTTTTGTCCCGTCGGGCAGCGCGAAGGAACTTGTTCCCGAACAATCTGAATTGACAGCGAAGTTACCGTTGAATGGCAGGAAGGGAACTATCTGGCCGTTATAGCTGGCGGTCATTGCTCCGGTGTAAGTGCCGTCATAGCTGTGATTGATTGTGCCTACCAGGACGACCGGGCCAACGCCGGCCAGCGTGCCATTGATTTCGTAACCGTATCGTCCGTTGAGCAACCCATTGGTGCATTGAACCGGGCTGTTTCCGCGATCCGGCGCAATTTGTGCGCTGACTTGTGACGGCCTGAAGCTCGGCAGGATCAGGCTGATGGCGAAAGCGATTGCACAAGCGGAAGTCAGAAGAGTCATTTTGTGTTTCATTGTGAAGGCTCCTTTTTCAGATGAAGTTCAAATTTCCGTTTGAGGTTCAGTCCATGCCCGATTGCGTTAACTGCCTCTATCAATGAATTCGGAAAGCCTTGGCCTGAAGTGCCAAGTGATGAAAAATATTTTTGGCGATTGTTGAAGCTGGCTTTGTTGGCTTTCGACAGGCTGTGCTAAATTCCCGCCGTTTTGGGACTTCACGGCTATAGGGAACTTCAGCTTTTTATGACAAAGCCATCACAACCGGAAATCACGCAATTGCTTACAGCCTGGAGCGATGGCGACCAATTGGCGCTTGAACAGCTGGTTCCGCTGGTTCAATCCGAATTGCATCGCATTGCCAGGCGTTACATCGAGAGGGAAAATCCTGGGCAATTGTTGCAGGCTTCGGCGCTGATCAACGAAGCTTACTTGCGACTGATTGATTGGAAGAATGCCCAATGGCAAAACCGCGCTCACTTTTTTGGCGTTGCCGCGCAACTGATGCGGCGTGTTTTGGTAGATGAATATCGTGGACAACACAGCCAGAAACGCGGTGGCGACGCATTGCGGGTTTCCTTGGTCGAAGCCGAAGCCAAATCCGACGAACGCAGCGCCGATCTGGTCGCGCTGGACGATGCGCTAAATGCTCTGGCGCAACTGGATGAACGCAAAAGCCGAATCGTTGAACTTCGTTATTTCGGCGGCTTGAGCGTCGAAGAAACCGCCGAGGTTTTGCAAGTTTCCACCCGCACCATCAAACGCGAATGGAGTCTGGCGCAGGCGTGGTTGTTTAGAGAATTGAGTAAATTCTGAAATGGGAACTGCAACACCGACAACTCAATTGCCTTCGTTAGTCGTGCTGCCGTTTGTCAACACCAGCGCTGACCTGGAGAACGAATTCTTTTGCGATGGATTAGCAGAAGATTTGATCAGCGCGCTGACCAAGCTCGCCCAGTTGCGTGTGGTGGCGCGCACTTCGGCTTTTTCCTTCAAGGGGCAAAACCTCGACGTGCGCGAAATCGGGCGGCAGCTCAACGTCGGCGCGGTACTGGAAGGCAGTGTTCGTCGTGCGGGCAACCGGCTGCGGATTACCGCCCAGATCGTTAACGTCGCTGATGGGTTTGACCTATGGTCGGAGCGTTACGACCGGCAACTGACCGACATATTCGACATTCAGGATGAAATCACGCTCGCCATCGTCGAAGCGCTGAAAGTGAAGCTGCTATCAGGCCAGCAGGCCGTCTTACTGAAACGTCCGACTGACAATCTGGAGGCGTGGGAGTGGTATCAAAAAGCGCTCTGGCATCATAGCCTCTTCAATCCAACTTCTTTCAACAAAGCGATTGAGTGCTGTCAGAAGGCTGTCGAAACAGACCCTGGGTTTGCAACGGCCTGGGCTTGGTTGTCAGTAATCTATTCCGGCCTGATTGCTTGGACCGGAATAAATCAAGCGGAATATCTAGCAATGGCTGGAGAATGTGCCCAAAAAGCCATTGGTTTGGATGACCGGCTGGCGGAATCACACGCAGCAATGGGTATTTACCAAAGCACAGCATTCGATGTGCAGACAGGTGGGCGCTATTTGCGGCGTGCGCTGGATTTGAACCCGAATCAACCAAGCTTGCGGCATGGTTACGCCGTGTATTATCTGGCCCCTCAGGGATTGTTTGATGAAGCGCTAGCCGAATTCCAGTGTGCGCATCATAGCGATCCCCTTTCCATGCCAATCAGTTCCGCGACCGGTTATGCGTTTTACGTCGCGCGCCGTTACGAAGAGGGGGTTGCCCATCTGCGGCCATTGATCGAAATGGCTCCGAATTTCGCGGCGAATTATCTGGAACTTGGTAGAAACCTTTCCCAATTGGGACGGTTGGAAGAGAGCATTGAGGCGCTGCACAACTGGATCGAAACCATTCGCGCCTATCCCAAACCGGTGCTGGCCGCCATCGAAGGCGCGGCCGCCGGTGCCGGGTTCTCGCTGGCCCTGGCCTGCGACCTGATCGTGGCCTCGCGCAGCGCCCTGGCCAGCGGCTCGACCTCGTCGGCCGGCACGTCGACCTCGGCATGCAACGCGAGCAGCTCCTCGATACTATTAAAACCATTCTGGCCGGCACAGCGGGACGTCCCGGCGCAAAACCGACCAAGGCGCGCACGTGGCCTCCGGTTTCTACGGGAACCGACGACGAGGACGAGCAGGAGTCGCCGCAAGACACCGCCGCCGACGAGTCCCCTCGCCATGAGAGGGAGAAGGAACAGGCCACCATGCCCCCATCACCGACTCAGCTGGTCTCAGCCTCCACCGCCGCCCCGTCCGCAAGCCGTTCTCACGGGGAAGAGCTGATGAAGGGCCTGGTCGACCACCTGCTGCACTCCACCACGGTTCAGGCCGACAAGACCATCGCCAGTCACCTTCCTCCGGCTATCGCCAAGGAAGTCGCGAGCCAATTAGGAACTGCGCTGGGGAAGATCGGAAGAGCGTCGTGTAGGGAAAGAGTGTCTTCGCCTGTGTAGATC
>ERZ650309.1437-NODE-1437-length-11179-cov-5.606167_pt1 | contig 11179 bp, 10 predicted proteins | sample MGYA00376245_ERZ650309 | MGnify/ENA primary metagenome ERZ650309 (study PRJEB26733, sample SAMN07839294) | wastewater metagenome | biome: urban; feature: wastewater treatment plant; material: waste water | place: USA: North Carolina | collected 2016-04-26 ...
CCACCGTTCAGAACGGAGCGCCGATCTGCGCCTTCAGGGCGGCCACTGCGCTCACCTGCGCCATCACCTGTGCGCCAGGCTTCTTCCAGCGACTTGGTGCCTGTGTCGCGTGGACCACCTGCCAGCCCGGAACGATCGTCACTGCCTCTGGCACTGCGACCTCCGACCAGCAATGCACCGCGTGCGAACCTGGAACCGTGAGCTCCACGACGAACGCGCTCACCTGCAGCGACTGCCCCGCAGGCACCACCAGCGCACCGGGCTCGTCCACCTGCACCACGTGCGCACCTGGCACCTTCGCATCCACTCCCGCCGCCGCGAGCTGCACCACGTGGGACACCTGCCAGCCGGGCACCTTCGTTCAAGCGACCGGCAGCACCACGACCAACCGCACCTGCTCGAGCTGCGCAGGCGGCACCTTCGCGGCCGGAACCAACACGACCGCGTGCCAACCCTGGCGCACCTGCGCGATGCCCAGCTTCGCCGTCGTGCAGGGCAACGCGCGCGACGACCGCCGGTGTACGAGCTGGACGCGGCAGTTCGCCACCATCGCCAACGCGATGGCCATCGACGCTTCGGGCAATGTCTTCGTCGCGGGCGAGTTCACGGCCACGTCTCGCGAGGCTGAGCTGCGCAAGTACGGGCCGACTGGCAGCCTGTCGTGGTCTCGCCAGATCGGAACCGCCAGCGAAGAAGCAGCCAACGCTGTCGCCGTCGATCTCGCAGGGAACGTCTTCGTCGCCGGCCTCACCGGCTCTTCACTGGCGGGCCAGCCACGCGTCGCGCAGCAAGACGTGTTCGTTCAGAAGTACGACGCCGCCGGCACGCTGCTCACCCTGGTTTTCCTGCCCGCGCTCTATGTCGCGGTCTACGGCGCGCGCAACCCCCACAAGATCAGCGACGTGCTCACCGCCGAGACGCCCGTCAACCCCTCCGACATCTACGGCCAGCACAAGGTCGAGGCCGAAGCCCTGGTCCACGCATCCGACCTGAACTGGGTGATCCTGCGCCTGGGCGGCGTGCTGCCGTCCGAGCCCAGCTTCGACATGAACCGCGACCTGCTGCTCTTCGAAGGCGTGCTGCCGGCGGACGGACGGCTGCAGACCGTCGACGTGCGCGACGTCGCACGCGCCTTCGCCGCCGCCACCCTCGTGGACGAAGCCCTCGGCCAGACCCTGCTGATCGGCGGCGACGACACCCACCGTCAGCGCCAGGGCGACATCGCCTCAGCCACCACCGAGGCCATGGGCACCGGACAGCTCATGCCACACGGCCGCCCCGGCGACCCGGACAGCGACACCGCGTGGTTCGCCACCGACTGGATGGATTCGGCGACCGCCCACAAAGTTCTCGGCCACCAGCACCATCCGTTGTCCGAGACGTTGGCCGACACCGCCGCATACCTCGGCTGGAAGCGCTACCCGATGAAGCTGGCCGCCCCCGTCGTCCGCAGATACTTCGCCAAAAACAATGTGTACCAAGGTGTTCCGGGTCCGTACGCCGACCTTTGGAACACCATCGGCACCAAATGGGGCGAGCCCGGACCCGACGGCGGTGCAGAATGAGCCAGCGCACCGCCCTCGTGGTCGGCGGGGCCTCCGGCATCGGTTGGGCCTCCGCACGCGGCCTTGCGGCGCGGGGCTATCGCGTCATCGTCGCGGACCGCAATGCTGAAGGAGCCGCGGAACGCGCCGCCGAACTCGGCGCGCCACACACGTCGGCGGTCGTCGATGTCACCGACGAGGCTTCCGTCGCAGCGGCTTTCGACGCCGCCGGCGAACTCGACGCAGTCGTCAGCTGTGCGGGGTTCTCCAACATCGGATTGATCGTCGACCTGGCCGTCGACGACTTCCGCGCGGTGATCGACTGCTGTCTGGTCGGCGGCTTCACGGTCGCCAAATACGCCGGTTGGCACCTGCGTTCCGGCGGCTCGTTGGTGTCGATCTCGTCCCTGAATGCCCGCCAGCCGGCGATCGGGATGAGCGCTTACTGCGCCGCCAAGGCCGGGCTGTCCATGCTGACCCAGGTCGCGGCATTGGAGATGGGCCCCAAAGGAATTCGGGTCAATGCCATCGCCCCGGGCTTCGTCCACACGCCACTGACCGAGAGCGCGGCGATGATTCCGGGCGTCATCGAAGAGTACGTCGAGAACACCGCGCTGGGCCGGGCGGGAACGCCTGAGGACATCGCGGCCGCCGTGCTGTTCCTGTGCTCCGACGACGCCGCATGGATGACCGGCGAGGTGATCGACCTCAACGGCGGCGCACATATGAAGCGTTACCCCGACATCATCGGGCATGTCATGAAACTCGCCGGCGGGTAATGAGTTTCGCCGGGAAACAGGCGCTGGTCACCGGGGCCGGATCCGGCATCGGGGCCGCTCTGTGCCGGGCCCTCACCCAGGCCGGCGCCGAGGTGATGTGTACCGACATCGATGAGGAGGCGGCGGCGCGGACCGCCATGGCCGTCGGGGCCCGGTCAGCAGCACTCGATGTCACCGATGCCTCAGCGGTGCAGGCCGCGGTCGACGAGGTGGTCGATCGCGCCGGACGCATCGACCTGCTGTTCAACAACGCCGGCATCGTGTGGGGCGGCAACACCGAGTTGCTGACCCTGGACCATTGGAACGCGATCATCGACATCAACCTTCGGGGTGTCGTGCACGGCGTGGCAGCGGCCTATCCGCAGATGATCCGGCAGGGCCACGGCCACATCATCAATACCGCCTCGATGGCCGGGCTGACCGCTGCCGGCCAGGTCACCAGCTACGTGATGACCAAGCACGGCGTCGTCGGCCTGTCGTTGGCCTTGAGATCCGAGGCTGCCGCTCACGGTATCGGGGTGCTCGCGGTGTGCCCGGGTGCCGTGGAGACGCCGATCCTCGACAAGGGTGCCGTCGGCGCGTTCCGTGGCCGGGAGTACTTCGCGGCGGGCGGCAACAAGCCCTACCCACCGGATCGACTGGCCCGCGACACCCTGAAGGCCATCGAGAAGAACAAGGCCATCTTGGTCAAACCCCTTGCCGCACACGGACAGTGGTTGTTCGCGCGGCTGGCGCCCGGGTTGATGCAGCGGGCTGCCGTCGGGTTCGTCGCCAAGCAGCGCGCGTCACAAGAACGCGCTTAGCCGATCGGCTGTGCCTTCTGCGTCGCCTCGGCAAGGGTCTGGAAATCGGGTTCCTTGGCCGAGCCGGTCACCGCGACTTGAGCGTCGACACCCAGATGCGCGGTCCAGATGGGCTCGGTTCCCTGCTGGTCGTCCCCCGCGCCCTCGTAGACCACCCAGCGGACACCGGCGATGTCCTTGGCGCCGGTCGGGTACATGCCGGAGTGAATGGAGCGCACCAGCTTGTCTTCGTCGGCATTGCTCTGCACCAGCGCCAGGTACATACCCGCTGCCGTGAGGTAACCGACCGTGGACTGCACTGCCCGGACCGGCTGATGCGTCACCGGATCGACGCGGCCACCCTCGATGCCACCGCGCGACCCCGAGTTGGCGTGCCAACCGTCGGGCAGCACGGGAATCCGAATCGGGATCTTCAGCGCAGCCGCATCCGCCTTGAGCGCCGCGGGCGCGTCGTACTTGGGCGTCGGCCCCCTACCCGGGCCCGTCGGCGCGAACGAACACATTCCGAGCAGCCCGGCCAGCGCCACGCACGCCAGCACCAGTGGTGCCATCGACCAGAACATGTCACGGCCGTCCTGCAGCAGACGATCCTTCGCCGGCCGAGGTACCGGAACCGACTGACCAGCACCGATGGGTGCAGACTGCGGTTCGGGCGGTTCCGGCGATGATGACGTCACGGTGCTCAGTATCCCAGCTCCCCCTTGGCGATCGGCTAATGGGACAATCTGCGCATGACGCCTTCGCGCCGGGAAGCCCCAGATCGTAACCTCGCTCTTGAACTGGTCCGAGTCACCGAAGCCGGGGCCATGGCCGCCGGCCGTTGGGTCGGCCGGGGTGACAAAGAAGGTGGTGACGGCGCCGCCGTCGACGCCATGCGCGAGCTGGTCAATTCGGTTTCCATGCGCGGTGTCGTCGTGATCGGCGAGGGCGAGAAAGACAACGCCCCGATGCTCTACAACGGCGAAGAGGTCGGCAACGGCGACGGACCGAACTGCGACTTCGCCGTCGACCCGGTCGACGGCACCACCCTGATGAGCAAGGGCATGCCCAACGCGATCTCCGTGCTGGCGGTCGCCGAGCGCGGCGCCATGTTCGACCCGTCCGCGGTGTTCTACATGAACAAGATCGCCGTCGGCCCCGACGCCGCAGACGTCCTGGACATCAGCGCCCCGGTCGCCGAGAACATCCGTCGCGTCGCCAAGGCGAAGAACCTCTCGGTCGCCGACCTCACAGTGTGCATCCTGGACCGGCCCCGTCACGAGCAGCTGATCGCCGAGGTGCGCACCACAGGCGCCCGGATCCGGCTGATCTCCGACGGTGACGTCGCCGGCGCCATCTCTGCCTGCCGCCCGAACTCCGGCACCGACATGCTGGTCGGCATCGGTGGTACCCCCGAGGGCATCATCGCCGCCGCCGCCATCCGCTGTATGGGCGGCGAGATCCAGGCAGTGCTGGCCCCCAAGGACGACGAAGAGCGCCAGAAGGCGGTCGACCTCGGCTACGACGTCGACCGGATCCTGACCACCGAGGACCTGGTGTCCGGCGAGAACGTCTTCTTCTGCGCCACCGGCGTCACCGACGGCGACTTGCTGCGCGGTGTGCGCTACTTCGGCGGCGGCTGCACCACCCATTCGATCGTGATGCGGTCCAAGTCCGGCACCGTGCGCATGATCGAGGCCTACCACCGGCTCTCGAAGCTCAACGAGTACTCCGCGGTCGACTTCACCGGCGATCTGTCCGCTGCCCATCCCCTGCCGTAAATCCGTTCACCTGAACAACGTTCACCTCAACTAAGGGAGCCCAATGGCCGACACCGTTGTCGACAACAGCACCGAGTACCGCATCGAGCACGACACCATGGGCGAAGTCCGGGTGCCGATCAACGCACTGTGGCGCGCGCAGACCCAGCGTGCCGTCGAGAACTTCCCGATCTCGTTCCGCGGTCTGGAGCGCACCCAGATCCGTGCGCTCGGCCTGCTGAAAAGCGCTTGTGCACAGGTCAACAAGGACCTGGGCCTGCTGGATCCGCAGAAGGCTGACGCGATCATCGCCGCCGCCGCCGAGATCGCTGACGGCCTGCATGACGACCAGTTCCCCATCGATGTGTTCCAGACCGGGTCGGGCACCAGCTCGAACATGAACGCCAACGAGGTTATCGCCTCGATCGCGGCCCGCAACGGCGTTGAGGTGCACCCCAACGATCACGTCAATATGTCGCAGAGCTCCAACGACACCTTCCCCACCGCGACCCACATCGCCGCGACGGAAGCCGCCGTGCGCCATCTGATTCCGGCGCTCGAGCTGCTGCACGAGTCACTGGCGGTCAAGGCCCGTGCATGGCGCACCGTCGTCAAGTCCGGCCGTACCCACCTGATGGACGCAGTGCCCGTCACCCTGGGCCAGGAGTTCGGTGGCTACGCCCGGCAGATCGAGGCCGGCATCGAACGAGTCAAGGCGACGCTGCCCCGGTTGGGCGAACTGGCCATCGGCGGCACCGCCGTCGGCACCGGCCTGAACGCCCCCGACGGCTTCGGCGCCAAGGTCGTCGACGTGCTTGTCAGCCAGACCGGCATCGCCGAACTGCGCACCGCCGCAGACTCTTTCGAGGCACAGGCCGCCCGTGACGGGTTGGTCGAGGCATCGGGTGCACTGAAGACCATCGCCGTGTCGCTGACCAAGATCGCCAACGACATCCGCTGGATGGGCTCCGGCCCGCTGACCGGCCTCGGCGAAATCCAGCTGCCGGACCTGCAGCCGGGCAGCTCGATCATGCCGGGCAAGGTGAACCCTGTTCTGCCGGAGGCAGTTACGCAGGTGGCCGCCCAGGTGATCGGCAACGACGCGGCCGTGACGGTCGGCGGCCTGTCGGGTGCGTTCGAGCTGAACGTGTACATCCCGATGATGGCCCGCAACGTGCTGGAGTCATTCACGTTGCTGTCCAACGTTTCTCGCTTGTTCGCCGAGAAGTGCATCGACGGCCTCGTGGCCAACGAGGAGCACCTGCGGACGTTGGCCGAGTCGTCGCCGTCGATCGTGACGCCGCTCAACTCCGCCATCGGTTACGAGGAGGCCGCCAAGGTCGCCAAGCAGGCGCTCAAGGAGAAGAAGACCATCCGCCAGACGGTCATCGACCGCGGCCTGATCGGCGACAAGCTGTCGGAGGCCGAACTGGACAAGCGCCTCGACGTGCTGGCCATGGCAAAGGTCAAGGACGGCGAGTAGTTTCACCCGTCAGACGTAGAACTGCCCCCTTCTTCACGGAAGGGGGCAGTTTTTTTGTTGCCGCGCAGCCTTATTGGCCGTTGTTCACACCACCGGAGTTGGCGCCCGGGATGTCGGTGATCGGGAAGTTCGGCATCGGCGCCGGCGACGGCGTGTTGGGCAGCGTCGGAATCTCTTCCGGCGGAATGTCTTTGAGCCCATTGACCGGTGGACCGTTGTCTCGGCTGCCGTAGCTGGTGCCGGGCTCGCGCGGACCGACCATCTGGCTGACGGTCACCATGTGATAGCCGTTGGCCTTGAGCACCGGGATGAACTGCTCCACCAAATCGACTGTGGACGAATACGTGTCGTGAAAGAGCACCACCGAGTTCGGCTTGATCTGCGACATCAGCATGTACCGGGTCGCGGCGGTGTTGGCGTCATTGGCCCAGTCGAACGGGATCACGTCCCAGTTGATGTCGGCCAGTCCCTGCTTGCGGGCCTCAGCCAGAACCGCGTCGTTGATCAATCCACCCGCGGTGCGAAACAGCTTGGGCCGCTGGCCCGTTGCCTTCTCGATGGCGTCGCTGGCCTTGGACAGCTGCGACGGAATATCTGCCGGCGGGATGGTCGTCATGTTCGGGTGTTCCCAGGTGTGGCTACCCAGTTCCATCCCGGCTTCGACCACCCGCTTGGAGCCCTCCGGGTTGGCCGCGACCTTGTTGCCGATCTCGAAGAACGTCGCCTTGGCGTCGTTGTCCTTGAGGATCTTGAGCAGCCGGTCGGTGTAGGGGCTGGGGCCGTCATCGAACGTCAGCGCGATGCACTTGTACTTGCTGCAATCGACTTCGTCGGCCTTGGCCACATGACCGGTCTCGCAACCCACGACGACGACCACGACGCTGGCGCATACGCCGAACACCGTCCGCCAGTAGGACGAGGCTGAGGTGTCGGGCCGTCGCATTCGCACCTGATCAGTTTACCGAGGCCGTGATTTGTGCACGAAAATCCGTGTTGACCACGGAAAATCGTGCACAAATCACGACTTGGGTCACGGCAGGGCGCCGGGGCTGATCTCTTCGAGCATCTCGGTGACCAGCGCCGCGATGGGCGAGCGCTCGCTGCGCATCAAGGTGATGTGCGCGAACAGGGGGTGACCCTTGAGCTTCTCGATGACGGCTGCCACACCGTCGTGCCGACCGACCCGCAGGTTGTCGCGCTGCGCGACGTCGTGGGTCAGCACGACACGCGAGCCCGCACCGAGGCGCGACAGCACGGTCAGCAGTACGTTGCGCTCCAACGACTGCGCTTCGTCGACGATGACGAACGAGTCGTGCAGCGACCGGCCGCGGATGTGCGTCAACGGGAGCACTTCGAGCATGCCGCGGGAGAGCACCTCGTCGAGCACGGCCGGGCTGGCCAGACCCTCAAGAGTGTCGAAAACCGCTTGGGCCCAAGGGCCCATCTTCTCGCTCTCGCTGCCGGGCAGGTAGCCGAGGTCCTGACCGCCGACCGCGTAGAGCGGCCGGAAGACGACGACCTTGCGCTGGGTACGGCGCTCCAGTACTGCCTCCAGGCCGGCGCACAGTGCCAGCGCCGACTTTCCGGTGCCCGCCTTACCGCCGAGCGAGACGATGCCGACCGACTCGTCGAGCAAAAGATCAAGTGCCACACGCTGTTCGGCTGACCTTCCCCGGAGGCCGAACACCTCACGATCACCACGTACCAGTTGCACCCGCTTGTCTGCGTTGACCCGGCCCAAGGCGTGCGAATTACCACCGAGGAGACGAACTCCGGTGTGGCACGGCAAGTCTCGCGCTTCTTCCAGATCGACCTCACCGTCAGCGAACAAGGTGTCGACGGCTTCGGTGGCCACATCCACCTCGGCCATGCCGGTCCAGCCGGAGGTGATGACGTCCTGGGCGTGATACTCGTCGGCCGCCAGCCCGACGGCACCGGCCTTGACCCGCAGCGGAATGTCCTTGCTGACCAACGTGACTCGCTTGCCTTCAGCTGCGAGGTTGGCGGCGCAAGCCAGGATGCGGGTGTCGTTGGTGTCAGTCCGGAAGCCCGACGGCAGGACCGACTGATCGATGTGATTCAGTTCGACCTGCAACGTACCGCCATGTGTCCCAACGGGTATCGGCTGATCCAACCGACCGTGTTCCAGCCGGAGGTCGTCGAACATCCGCAGTGCCTGGCGGGCGAACCAACCCAATTCGTGGTGGTGGCGTTTAGCCTCCAACTCGCTGATGACCACCAGCGGGACCACAACTTCGTGTTCGGCGAACCGTGAGCAGGCCCAGGGATCAGACAGCAACACGGAGGTGTCGAGCACATAAGTACGAACTGCGGCTGGAACAGACGAATCAGTCACGTGGCTCTCCTGTGCCCGTGCGGCCCCGCACGAGCTGGTCGGCGGGCGCAGCGGCACTCGGACCGGGACCGGTCCCGTTCTCTCGAACATCTCGGGTACCGCCCGGATAGCAGAGCATGTCGCTAGCCATCACCGGGGACGCTACTCCCGGCTACCGCTCCCCGCGGACGGCGCGCCGTGACCGTTTCGTGACTACTAGATGACGAATTGTGACAGCGATGCTTCGCCGTCGAGGCCCCACGCCTTGATGCGGTCGGAGATGACGGTGCGCAATGCGGCGTCGTCGAAAATCCCGGCCTCGGCGACGACTACGACCTTGTCCTGGTACGCGTCGATGTCGGCTCCGATGACGTGCAGTCCCGCTGCCCGCGCACCGATCGCAGCGACGGTCTCGTCGCGATGGGTCTGCAGCAGATGCGAGACGAGGTTGGCGAAGAACTCCTCGTGCCGCTCCTCGTCGCGGGCGATCCGTCCGACGAGAGTCTTGAGCGTCGGGTCGTCGATCTGCGCCTCGAGATTGCGGGTGAAGACGGCGTGGGCGCGCTCGAAGTACGCCATGAAGACCAGGGTCTCGATCTGGCTGTACTTGTCGGCGCGGTAGCCCTTCTGCACGTGCTCGACGCGCACGTCTTCGTTGGCGGTCGGGTCGATCTCCCGCGTCACGACCAGGTAGTTGCGGATCGCGATGGCATGCAGGTGCTCCTCGGCGGTCCAGCGGCCCAGCCACCGGCCCCACTTGTCTTCGAGGATGAAGTGCTCGACGAGTTCGCGGTGATAGCCGGCGAGGTTGTCCTTGGTGATCAGCAGGATTTCCAAGGCATCAGTGACGTTCTTGGGCAGCGTGACACTCGAGGGATCCCAGTCTTCGCCACCCAGGAAGGCGAAGTTCTCGCCCTCGTCGAACGGCACGTAGTCGTGGGCGTACCAGAGTTCCTCGGAATTGAGGTGCCGGGACAGCTCGTGGTCCACGACGGGCTCAAGCTCGAGGGTCAGTGCGTTGGCAACCGGTTTCTCAGCCATGAAAGTAACTGTAACCCGAATTCACATGTTTCTGAAATCACCATGCCGGTCACAAGCCGGTCTCAACTCGGCAATGCCGGAGACCGCCGAGACCCGCCTAGATGGTTGGCAGTTCAGACAGGCGTGTCAGAGCGTCAGACCCGGGTACAGCGGGTTGACATCCAGCATCTCGGCCGATGCGGCACGCACGCGGTCGGCGGTCCCGTCGGCCAGCGTGTACTTGGCCTTGGACGGACCGTTCGACGCAGCGGTCGGCTGCGTGTTGGACAGCACGTCGACCACCAGCTCGGCGACCTTGTCGAACTCGTCGGCGCCGAAACCACGCGTGGTCAGTGCCGGCGTGCCGAAGCGGATGCCGCTGGAGTACCAGGCGCCGTTCGGGTCGTTCGGGATCGAGTTGCGGTTGGTCACCACACCGGCGTCCAGCAGCGCCGACTCGGCCTGCCGGCCGGTCAGACCGAACGACTGCACGTCCAGCAGCACCAGGTGGTTGTCGGTGCCGCCGGTGACCAGCGTCGCGCCGCGCTTGAGGAAGCCGTCGGCCAGCGACTTGGCGTTGTCGGCGACGTTCTGCGCGTAGGTCTGGAACTCGGGCCGGCGGGCCTCGGCCAGAGCGACGGCCTTGGCGGCCATGACGTGGCTCAGCGGGCCGCCGAGCACCATCGGGCAGCCCTTGTCGACGGCCGGGGCGTATTCCTCGGTGGCCAGCACCAGACCGCCGCGCGGGCCGCGCAGCGACTTGTGCGTCGTCGTGGTGGTGACGTGGGCGTGCGGCACCGGGTTCTCGTCACCGGTGAAGACCTTGCCGGCGACCAGACCGGCGAAGTGCGCCATGTCGACCATCAGGGTGGCGCCGACTTCGTCGGCGATCTCGCGCATCTTGGCGAAGTTCACGCGGCGCGGGTATGCCGAGTAACCGGCAACCAGGACCAACGGCTTGAATTCGCGGGCGGCGGCAGCCACGGCGTCGTAGTCGATCAAGCCGGTCTGCGGGTCGGTGCCGTAGCTGCGCTGGTGGAACATCTTGCCGGAGATGTTGGGCCGGAAGCCGTGCGTCAGGTGCCCGCCGGTGTCCAGCGACATGCCCAGCAGGCGCTGGTTGCCCAGCTTGTTGCGCAGCTTCTCCCAGTCCTCTTCGGACAGGTCGTTGACGTGCTTGGCGCCCAACTCGGCGAGGCCCGGAGCCTCGATGCGGGTGGCCAGAATGGCCCAGAAGGCGACCAGGTTGGCGTCGATACCGGAGTGCGGCTGGGCGTAGGCGTAGGGGGCGCCGAACAGTTCGCGGGCGTGCTCGGCCGCCAGCGCCTCGACGGTGTCGACGTTCTGGCAGGCCGCGTAGAAGCGGTGCCCGACGGTGCCTTCGGCGTACTTGTCCGAGAACCAGGTGCCCATGGTCAGCAGGACGGCGGGCGACGCGTAGTTCTCGCTGGCGATCAGCTTCAGCGAACTGCGTTG
>ERZ650309.1438-NODE-1438-length-11178-cov-4.432977_pt1 | contig 11178 bp, 7 predicted proteins | sample MGYA00376245_ERZ650309 | MGnify/ENA primary metagenome ERZ650309 (study PRJEB26733, sample SAMN07839294) | wastewater metagenome | biome: urban; feature: wastewater treatment plant; material: waste water | place: USA: North Carolina | collected 2016-04-26 ...
GGCATTTGCCGACCGCGACCGGTATTACGCCGACCCGCGTTTTGAGAAAGTGCCCGGCGCAGAACTCTTGTCGAAAGAATATGCCGACGTGCGACGAACGTTGATTGATCCGAGAGCGGCTTCGTTGGAACAACGCCCCGGCGATCCGGTGAACAAAAAATCGCTGGCGCAATTGGTCAGCGTCAATCTGGAGCCGGTGGAAATTCCCGAAGCCGCACGCGCGCACGACACAACCTGCGTCAACGTAATTGACGCTCAGGGAAACGTCTTTTCGGCAACTCCCAGCGGCGCCTGGCTGCCATCGTTTGTCGCCGGAGACACAGGCATTCCGATCTCTTCCCGGCTGCAAAGCGCATTGTTGCAACGCGGACATCCGAACGAATTGAAAGGCGGCAAACGCCCGCGCGTCACGCTGTCGCCGACATTGGTCATGAAAGACGGCCAGCCGTTTGCAGCGCTTTCGACTCCGGGCGGAGACAATCAGGATCAGGCATTGATCCAGGTGCTATTGAACGTGATTGAATTTGGAATGAATCCTCAACAAGCAGTCGAGGCGGCTCGGTTTGAAACCCAGCATTTCGTCAGCTCATTCAGCGATCATCAATTTCGTCCTGGCAGCATGACCTTGGAAAAACGAATGGGCGAAGCCTTGGCCGCTGAAATGAAACGTCGTGGCCACAAAGTCGAAGTCAGCGACGATTTTGCGCCTTCTGCCGCGCCAACCATTGTGATTTTTGATCCGAAAACGAAATTGATTCAGGCGGGAGCCGACGTGCGGCGTGGGCGGTATGCAATGGGTTGGTAAACTAATGTTGTTTTGGAAAACGCAAAAGGGCGCCGAATCCATTTCCGGGATTCGACGCCTTCTTTTTTTGCATCTTGCAATTGAGTCAGACGGCCTGCAACCACAAAAAACGCCTGTCAGCACTTAGCCGCCGTTGGCCCCTACTCACCGAACAACCAATTCGAAGCGTCCTTTTGCTTCCCACATTGCGGTTTGTTGCGAACCGATCAACGTGAAAACGAGACGCTCGTCTCCGGAAAAATCCCGCTGATCGGCAATCACCAGCAGAACCGGCAACGGATCGGCTCCGGTGGTTGTGCCCCACAGAAACACCTGCTCGATTTTACCGTCGCGATTGAATCGCACGCTGCCGTCGCCAAACAGCACATTGACTCCGCCCGGATGAGCGGAAGTTTGATTCGTTGGCGGAAGCGTCAGAAAGCCCGCTCCGACGCGGGGAGCGAAAACCAACTGCGCTTCGATGCGAAAACCGCCTTTGTAATCGCCTTGAAGCGTGTGAATGAGGGTATCTGCGTTTATATCGCCCACCGCGATGCGCACTCCGCGCGATTGGGCCTGAGCCTGAACCATCGTCGCCAAACTCACCAACAAACCGGCCAATAGAATGCCGATGCAGCGATTCAGAATTGTTTGTTTCATTTTGTTTCTCCCGGAAAAAGTTGCTGGCAAACCGGAGCTTGCCAGCCTTTCTCAATATTGAGTTTGTAGAAATCACACTTCGACCTGATACCAGATCACAACCTGACCAAACTGGACTTTGCCTTCTTGAATGATGAATTTGACCGGAACGTTGTTGGGAACGCTGGTGCCTTCCGGAAACGGCGTTGATCCGTTGAACGGGTCCCAAAGTCCTCGGGTGGTATCGGCGGTCAAATTCCACGTCAGAACATCGCGAGAGTTGATCCGAACCTTAAAACGAGAGTTTTCTAGGGCGGCGGCGTGGAATGCCAGAATTGGCTTTCGAATTCCATTCTCTATTTTGAACTCCGTCGGCAAGACGAAGATCAATTCCTTTTCGCGCTCGCTGCTTCCTGCATCAAGCGTAAACCCGCCGTCAAAAAGCACTTGATAGTCTGCAACTGTCTTTGCCATGTCTTCTCCCTTTCGTAAGCCGCAATTGTTTCGGGAAGTCGGGCGTTGCCTGTGCGGCCAGTTTCAACGCCCAAATGCGCTTGCCGGAAACGCAATTTGTTATTGTCTGCGACACAAGCAATCTATCGAAAGGAATCGGCCAAGACAGCGAAGCGGTTCACTGTCCGGATGTGAACTGCATAACACTCCGGTAGCGGCAGTTTCAGCCACAGCGATTGGCCAGGAATTGGCGATTGTGGATTGTCCAGTGGTGGTCGCGACTGGCTGACAGGTAGCCGCGCTCTTTGTAAGAAACAATAATTTTATTGACGCTTTCGCGGGTTGCGCCGATCAGATTCGCCAGATCGCTCTGTGTCAGGCGAACCGGAATAGAAATGTTGCCGCCTGCTTCCGGGCATCCGTATTTTTCGGCAAAGCTGACCAATTGCCGCGCAATGCGGCTTTCAATATCCGCCGTGGCCAGCGATTGAATCTGTTCGTTGGCTTGGCGCAACCGCGCAGAAAGCAAACAGGAAAGGTTGTGGCTAAGCATTGGCGTCGTCATCAAAAACTTTTTGAAGGTCGCGCGATCTATCCAAAGCAAATCCGACTCTTCCAGCGTGGCGACGCTGGCGGAGCGACTCGGCTGATCCAGCGCGCTCATTTCGCCCACGCTTTCGCCCGGACCAAGGATAGAAATGATGACGTCCGAACCGTCGGATTGTTCAATGTGAACTTTGACCGTGCCACTCAAAATGAAATAGACAACCTCGCCGGACTGGTCTGCGGTCATCAGAGTCGTGCCCGCTGAAAACGTCTTGCGATACAGCCATTCGCTAAAATGGCGCAATTCGGTATGCGGCACGTCGCGAAACAAATTGATTTGTCCCAAATCGCTCAGGTCGAATTCCGACGGCAAATTCATCTTCAGAACTTTCATCTTTTTCCCTTTGTTAGAAACGACCTCAAATTCCCATTTACTGCGCTGTTGATTAACGCGACAGTTGCGAGTAAAAACTGGCACGCCGAAAAAGAATTTTTCTTTCCCCCTTCAAATTCAACTCATTCCTGAGCTTATGGATTCGCCGATCTCCAACGACGCCAATCAGATAACCGAGCAATTGATTGCATGGGGCAATGGAGATTCATTGGCCTTGGACGAACTGGTTCCGGTTGTTTACAGGGAATTGCGACGCATGGCGGATCGTTTTTTGCGGCACGAAGCCGCCGGGCACACACTGCAACCGACGGCGCTGGTTCACGAAGCCTGGTTGCGATTAACAGATCAAACGCGCGTCAATTGGCAAAACCGGTCTCAATTTTTCGGCTTGGCAGCTCAAATGATGCGTCGCATTTTGGTGGATCACGCCAAAACCAAGCATCGCGAAAAACGTGGTGGCGATGCCGTCAAACTTTCGCTGGATGATGTCATCAACTTGTCTCAGGAACGCGCAGCGGATTTGATTGCGCTGGACGAAGCGCTGGAAGCGCTGGGCGATTTTGACCGCCGAAAATGCAGCGTCGTTGAATTGCGATATTTCGGCGGATTGAGCGTAGAGGAAACTGCGCAAGTGCTGGACGTTTCGCCCGACACGGTGATGCGCGATTGGAAATTGGCCAAAGCCTGGCTGTATCAGCAACTTCAAAAGTAACGCCATGACGCCTGAAAAGTGGCAACAAATCGAAAGTTTGTTTCACGCTGCGCTGGATCGTCCACCGCCTGAACGTGCGGCTTTTTTGAACACAGCCTGCGGCGCGGATGCTGAACTGCGTGGCGAAGTCGTGAAGCTGCTGCATTCTTTTGCCGAAGCAGGCGAATTCATCGAACAACCGTTGCTGGAAAACTCTTTTCCAGCAACGCCCGCTTCTCATCCCGAAGATTTCATCGGGCGCAAAATCGGCAATTACGAAATTCTTTCTCTGCTCGGTGTGGGCGGCATGGGCGAAGTATATCTGGCGCGCGACATTCGATTGGGCAGGCAAATCGGGTTGAAGTTTTTGCCCGCGCAATTCACGGGCGACACCGCACAGGTGCAACGGTTTGAACGCGAAGCCCGCGCGGCTTCGGCGTTGAACCATCCCAACATCATCACCATTTATGAAATCGGACAGGATGGCGACAAACATTTCATCGCGACAGAATTTGTTGCCGGAGAAACGCTTCGCCAAAAAATCAGCCGCGGAAAACTTGAATTGCGCGAAGCGTTGAACATCGCCGCGCAATTGGCCAGCGCGCTGGGGGCCGCGCATGCCGCGGGCATCATTCATCGCGACATTAAGCCTGAAAACGTCATGGTGCGGCCTGACGGCTTGGTCAAACTGCTGGATTTCGGCTTGGCCAAACCGTTCGGAATCCACAACGCCGGACGCGAAACGCCAAAGAAAAACAACGCGGCGAATCTGCAATCTGCAATCCGCAATCCGCAATTGATGACCGACCCCAAGATGATGATGGGCACGCTGGCGTATCTTTCTCCGGAACAGGCGCGAGGAGAACGAGCGGATCATCGAACGGACATTTTCAGTTTGGGCGTGGTGTTGTACGAAATGATTGAAGGCGTGCGCCCGTTTTCCGGCAACAGTTCCGCCGATATTCTCTCAGCCATTTTGAGCGCCGAGTCTTTTCCGGTGGGCGAAGAAATCACCAGGCTCCCGGACAAGCTGAGAGAGATTCTTCAACGAGCGCTGGCCAAAGACCGCAGTGCGCGTTACCCGCAAGCCGAAGAAATGAACGTAGACCTGCGCCGGTTGGCTCGCAAGTTTGAACCTGCTTCCGGCATCGTGACGGATGCCGCACTGCCAAGCGAACCACCGATTCGCAACCGATGGCTGACCAAAGCAGCCGCCGGATTGGGAATTTTGTTGTTGGGATTGGGAGCCTGGCGTTTGTCTGATTCGGCGGCCAATCCGAATCCGTCGCCCTGGATTCGCGCCACGGCCAACAAGCTAACAGGTTATGCCGGTGAAGAGTTTTCTCCTGCCTTTTCGCCGGATGCGAAGAGCATCGTTTTCATGCATGAAGTGGACGGCGATTATGACATTTGCTGGCAGCAGCGAAACGAAGCGAGTTTCAAAAACCTGACGCCGGATTGCGAATTGTCAGACATCCAACCCGCATTTTCGCCCGATGGATCGCAAATCGCGTTCAGGTCGGATTGCAACGGAGGCGGCATTTTTGTCATGCCGACAGGCGGAGGAACGCGGCGTAAAGTTTCAGACATTGGATATAACCCAACGTGGTCGCCGGATGGAAAGGAAATTCTCTATTCGACAGGCAACACCTTTAGTCCGCACGTTCGCCGAACTGCCGGAGGGCAGCTTTGGGCTATCAATCCAAACACAGAAGAAAAGCGGCATTTGCAAACACCGGACGCCATGCAGCCAGCATACTCTCCCAACGGATTACGAATCGCGTATTGGGGTGTCAATCCAGCCGCTCCGCATCAACGAGACATTTGGACCATCGCTGCCCAAGGCGGGACTCCAATCGCCGTTACCAACGATGCAGCGCTGGATTGGAATCCGGTGTGGTCGCCGGACGGCCATCTTTACTTCGTCAGCAATCGCACCGGCGTGATGAATTTATGGCGCGTGCCCCTGGAAGAATCCACAGGGAAAGTCCTTGGGCCGCCCGAAGCCGTCACGGGGCCGTCCAGCGAAACCTGGCATCCGAGCTTTTCGCGTGACGGAAAACGCTTGATCTATGTCCAGCGAACGATCAGAGGCTCGCTGGAAACCATTCCGTTTGATCCGCAAACGGGAAACGTTAACGGCAAGGCTTCAGCGTTGACACAAGGCACGGCACGGTTGGGATTTCCAGACCTTTCTCCGGATGGCGAGCGGTTGGCGTATTACAACTTCGGTGACACGCAGGAAGACATTTTCGTGATGAATCGTGATGGCAGCCAACTGCAATCCATGACCAACGACCAATGCAAAGACCGGATGCCCCGCTGGTCTCCCGACGGCAATCAAATCGCGTTTTACTCCGATTGCAGCGGGAGCGACCAAATCTGGGTGGTGGCTCGGCAAACGAAACATCGGCGACAAGTCACGTTTCAACCAGGAGCAGGCGCTCAGTATCCCGTCTGGTCGCCGGACGGATTGCGGTTGGCGTTTCACAGTCGTGGCGCAGGCACGTTTATTTTGGACATGAAAAAATCCTGGAAGGAACAAACTCCTGTCGCGCTGAAGCCGATGAATGCAGAGGGCCAATGGTTCGTTGCCTGGTCATGGTCAACCGACGGCCAACGGTTGGCGGGAGTCAAAGCGACTGCGGATGATGATTTTCCCGGCATTTGGGTCTACGAAATTGAATCGGGAAGATACAGCCAGATCACCAAAATCGGCGCTTATCCAATCTGGTTACCGACAGGGGTTACCGCACATCAGTGGTTGTTTTTCAGCGACGAACGCAAGCTCTATTTGGCCGATGCCCGCTCCATTTCGGAACGCATTGTGTTGAACCTTGCGCCAAGCGAAGTCAATTACGGCTTGCCCTCGCACGATGCGCGGCACATTTACTACACGGCGCGTTCGGCGGAATCCGACATTCACGAACTTTCGCTGCCTTGAATCGTACCTGCTGAAGGCAACCGCTCAATCCCCTTTTGTCGGCACATAAAGCGCTGTGCTAAATTTCGCAGCATCATCCCGTTTTTTTGAGGAGTTAGTTTGATTACCGCCACAACCAATCGCATCGGCGAGCTTCAACAAACCATCGAAAGCGTCATTCGCGGCAAGTCGGAAGCCGTGCATCTGGCGATTGTCACGCTGCTGGCCGGAGGCCATTTGCTGGTTGAAGACGTGCCCGGCGTGGGAAAAACGACGCTGGCGCAAACCATTGCGCGCGCGTTGGATTGCAGCTTTCAGCGTATTCAATTCACCAGCGACTTGCTGCCTTCGGACATTGTCGGCGTTTCAATTTACAACCAGCATTCCGGCGATTTTGAATTCAAACCCGGCCCGATTTTCGCCAACATCATTCTGGCGGACGAAATCAACCGCACGACGCCAAAAACCCAAAGCAGTTTGCTGGAAGCAATGGCCGAAGGCCGCGCAACCATTGAAAATCGAACTTACGATCTTCCCCGCCCGTTTCTGGTGCTGGCCACACAAAACCCGATTGAACACCACGGAACGTACCCGCTGCCCGAATCCCAGCTTGACCGCTTCCTGATGCGTGTGCGGATGGGGTATCCGTCCATTGTCGAAGAAAAGGAAATTCTGCGGCAGCACGCGGCGCTGACCACGCATCACCCGCTGGAAGACGTTCGGCCAGTGATGTCCGGTGAAGATGTGCTGGATTTGCAGGAAGAAGTGAAAAATGTTCGTGTGGATGACGCGCTGCTGGATTACCTGATGGAAATTGTCGCGGCTACGCGAAGCTCCGAAATGCTGGAGCTAGGCGTCAGCCCGCGCGGTTCGCTGGCCCTGCACCGCGCAGCGCAGGCGTTGGCATTCACCGAAGACCGCGCATATTGCATCGCTGACGACATCAAACGGTTGGCTGTTCCGGTGTTTGCACACCGCGTTGTGATCAATTCGCGTTATTCCAACCGCCACCGCACAGAAAATGCCGCCGAAACGGCGCTGGTGGAAATCCTCAAAACTGTCCGCGTTCCAATTTAGCTGCCGGATGTCAGGTTTTGGATTCCAGGCTTGCTCCCCTTTCGATTCGACAACCGCCTTTCTCTAAAACCTAAGCTCCGGCATCTGACACCCAAAGCAGATGCTGACGTTTCTTCGTCTCAAAAAATTACCCCGCTTCGTTTTTATCACAGCGTTGCTGACCGGCGCAGCCGCGCTGACGGCAATCACCGGCGGCATTGCGGGGCAACTCGGCAAATACGAATTCGCGGCACTCAGTTCCAGAATCGCGCTTGGCCTGGCGGTCATTGTCATGCTGTATGTATTACCCAGGCTTTTTATGAGCGTGCAGTGGCGGTCAAATTACGCGGCGCATGTTCCCAATGCCGGACTGATTTTCGGCGCGGTCATTTTGATGGTCACGGTGCTGGCGCTGACCAGCGGAAACAATTTGCTGTATGTGGTGCTGGCGGTGTTACTGGCAACCATGATTGTTTCGGTTGCGTCGGCGCGGTTGAATCTGCATCGGCTGACTCCCTCCGTTCGGTATCCAAGCCACATCTTCGCTGGCGAAGCAGTTCCCTTTGAAATCACGCTGAAAAGTGAAAAACGGTGGATGCCTTCGTTTTCCCTTTCGGTGGATTTGGTGGAAGAGCGCGTTTCGGCAAACGAAGAGGCCAAACTTACCCAGCAACAAGCCATCGCGCTCAGCTATTTTTCCATGATTCCGGCGCGTTCCTTTGCCTGCAGCACGATTGAACGGCGATTTGACCGGCGTGGCGTTTATCCAGTTACCGGTTTTCTGATCAACACCGGCTTCCCGTTTGGATTTGTCGAACAACGGCGCTTTATGGAATGGCCCAGCGAGATCGTCGTGTACCCGCAACCGGAGCCAATTGACGATTTTGCGCATTTGTTGCCGCTGGTGACCGGGCAAATTGAAAGCCGGGTAAAAGGAACAGGCAGCGATCTGCATGGCATTCGTCCATATTTGGCCAGCGACCATCATCACCACATTGACTGGAAAGCAACAGCCAAAATTCAGCAATTGATGATTCGCGAATTCACGCGCGAAGACGACTGGCGCGTAACAGTCATTTTCGACACGCACATTGATTCGCAACTTGCCAACGGCAGCGCAGTGGATGAACAGTTTGAGCGCGCCATTGTCTTTGCGGCCAGCTTGTTGTCGCATTTCATCAATCTGGGCGGCGAAGTCCGATTGATGGCAACCAGTTGCGATACGGGATTCGGCATCGGCCAATCGCATTTGTTCGAGGTGCTCAGGCAACTGGCCTCGCTTGCTCCGACCAGGCCGGAAGAAAGAGAATTGAAACCGGATAAATTATTGAAGGGCAGTTTCCAGATTTTCGTTACGTCGAACCGCGGTACATCTGCCCCGCCGAACGGCCCGATGACTCAAATTGTCTATTTCGATGAGTTGAGCCAACCGGGCAAACAGCAGCAACCAGGCTCCTGAATGAACTTCAACCGCTTCTTTATTGGGTCATCCTATTTCCTGATCGCCACCAGTGTGGTGATGCTGGCGGCGACACATCGCCTGGACGGAGTGTCCCTAACGTTGTTTGCGGCAGTGATGGTGGCGGGCGTCTTGATTGATCTGGAACGATTGCGCTGGGGCCTGGCTCGCCGATTGTCCAACGGGTTGATGCTGGGCTGGGTTGGTGTGGCCTTCCTGGAATGGCAGGTGTTTCATTTGCCTCCGGTTGTGGTCGTGACGCATTTCGTTCTGTTTGCCACGACATTGAAATTGTTACGCCCTAAAACCAGCCGGGATTGGCTTTGGCTGTATATTATTTCGTTCTGCATCGTGTTGATGTCTGCTGGCTTGATGATCGGAACGAAGTTTATGGCGCTGCTGATGATTTATCTGCTGGCAGCGGCTTCGACGTTAATCGCGTTTGAAATTCGCCGCTCGCAACTGGCGTTCGATCGCGAAATCAGCAAACAAAAAGTGTCTGTTGAATTATGGCGTGAGGTGAAAAACCAGCGTCAACTGTTGCCCCAGCCCCATGGCCGAAGCCTGTTTTTCTTTTCTACGATAGCGATGCTGGTGATTTTATTGCTGGCTGCACCGCTGTTTTTTCTGGTGCCCAGAATCACGCGGAACAGCGGGCGCGGCAGTATGTTGCAGGGAGAAGCGCTGTCCGGTTTTTCAGACACGGTCCGCTTGGGCGAAGTCGCGCAGATCAAACTAAACCCGCAAATCGTCATGCGCGTGCGCGTGGCATACCCGCAAGGACAGCAAAGCCAAAGCCAGCAACAGACGCTGCGATGGCGCGGAGTGACGCTGGATAATTACGACGGCCAAAGCTGGAATAATTTCGGCCCTTCTCCCGTACCTGTGCGACGCAATGGCGAAAGTTTTCGCGTTGACGACCCGGATTTTCGCCACGGATTTACCGAGCAAAAATTTTTCATGGAGCCGTTGGAGCTTCGTAATGTTTTCGTTGCGCCGCGCCCCGTGATGGTGATAGGTGTTTTAGAACTGTCCCGCGACACTGGCGATGGGCTTTGGACTGAAGGATACCAACAGAGCGATCTCAGCTACACGGCGTATTCCGACACCTGGGTTCCCACAGATGAGGAACTGACAGCGGATAATTCGCGCGAATATCCACGCAACATCTCTCAGCGGTATTTGCAACTGCCGGAAAATCACGACCGGAACATTGACCAGTTCGCGGCCAAATTAACGGAAACCGCCCAAACGCAGATCGAAGCGGTTCGCCGCATCGAACAACATCTGCGAACGCAATACGATTACACGCTGGATTTACAACCCGTCACCGAAGGCGACCCAGTGGCGGATTTCCTGTTCAACACACGCGCCGGTCATTGCGAATACTTCGCATCGGCAATGGTCTTGATGCTGCGCGCGCGCCGCATTCCCGCGCGAATGGTCAACGGGTTTCAAACCGGCGAATACAATCCAACGGCGGATGTTTTCACCGTTCGCCAGTCGGACGCGCATTCGTGGGTGGAAGTGTATTTTCCGCAGCACAAATGGGTTGCCTTTGACCCTACGCCTCCGGCTGGGTTGAGCGCTTACGATGGCGGAATCCTGGCCATGCTGCGGCAATACAGCGAAGCGATGGAAATGCTGTGGCTGGAGGAAATCGTCAGCTTTGACACGTCCAAACAGATTTCCCTGTTAACTTCAGCGCAAAGCTGGATGTCGTCTTATCAAAAAAGCGTCACCTGGAAGTGGATGGATTGGACGCGAATCCTGGGTGAAAAATTCGATTTCTGGCGCGGCAACCGCCCGGCGGAAACTCAAACCAGTCCCAATACGGAATTGAAAAGCTCCGGTTGGCGTGCTTTGGCCACTCATCCGGTAACACTGGTTCTGTTGGCGCTGGCTTTAATCGGATTGATTTATCTGCAACGTAAACGCTTTCGTTTCTGGCGACGAGCCGCTGCTCCCAGTGCGTCGGAATCCGCCATCCGGTTTTATCGAGAGATGCTGCGCACCCTGGAACAGGCGGGACATCGCCGCCACCCGCACCAAACTCCGCTGGAATTTGCCACGCAAATTGGGATGCCGGTTGTCAGCGAAATCACGCAGTTTTATCAGCGCAAACGATTTGGGGCTGAACCTTTAACCAACAATGAAACAGAGCGCGTGGAATTGATGCTGCAGAGATCGGAAGAGCGTCGTGTAGGGAAAGAGTGTCTTCGCCTGTGTAGAT
>ERZ650309.1439-NODE-1439-length-11173-cov-4.346645_pt1 | contig 11173 bp, 8 predicted proteins | sample MGYA00376245_ERZ650309 | MGnify/ENA primary metagenome ERZ650309 (study PRJEB26733, sample SAMN07839294) | wastewater metagenome | biome: urban; feature: wastewater treatment plant; material: waste water | place: USA: North Carolina | collected 2016-04-26 ...
GCTGATGGAAATTCCCTGTCCTGGCACGGCGGAGGTTTCCGCAAACAACTGCGTTGATGCGGTATTGGTGGGAGAGACGCCCGGAATGACCAACGCAAGATCGAGGAAATTGCGGCCATTGAGCGGCAAATTCTCAATCTCTGTCCGTTGAACCGTTCCTGCGATTTGCGTCCGCGCGGCTTCCAGCAAGCCCGCTTCACCGGACACCTCAACGGTACTGCTTGCCTTTGCCACATGCATGGACACCAACACATCAAATGCAGATCCGACGGTCAGGCTTAGCGTGGTCTTTGAATCTGCAAACCCTGTTTGACTGACAATGAGTTCGTATTTTCCCAGGCGCAGGTTGGCAAAGCGAAAGCGCCCTTCGGAGTCGGTTGTGATACGACTTTGTGTATTGGTTTCTGGTTGAATCGCCGTGACCTGCGCGTTCTGAATTACCGCACCGGTCGGATCTGTAACACGCCCGCTCAGCGTTGCAGTGGCAATGGATTGTTGAGCAAAAGCTGGCCGAAACATTCCAGCCAACACGAATAAAGTCATGAACAAAAGTGTTCGCCAAACGAGCCGTTTGCGAATCGGTAGCATAATTTTTCTTCTCCTGGGGACAGTGCATGGGCGCGCAAGAGAGTTGCGCGTGATCGTTTGTCAGCTCCTGGCGACAGAACGCATGGCAATGCGACAGGCTCAAACGGTTTTTACGCCGTAGCCCCAAGCGTCCAAATTCAGAAAAGCTGACTTGGCGGAATCAATCTGGTTCAGGAAAAGGAAGGAGGAGCGCGCGGAGATCTCGGAGTAAATCGTAGTGAATCGTAAAGGTCGGGAAGATAAAACAGAATCGGCTGGTCTGCGGATTCGTTCGCAAGGTCGTGCGAAATCAGTCGCACGGTTTGACGGGAAAGGGTTTTGACACCTGACGGAGGCGTCGCCGGACAAGGACAAGCGGTTTCCAGTCCCGCTGTTCCAATTTCGCGGATGCCGCCGTGGTTTTGTCCTTCAACCCAAAGCTTTTTCGTGGCGCAGCAACAATGCCCTTCGGCCACGCAACATTCCATCGCGCAAACGTCCGGCTCTATGGCAAACAACGAAACAGGTGCAGCCGACCAATTCAGCAGAAACAGCATGAGTACCAATGCTGCCTGCCAGTTTATGGCTCGCCAGATCTTAACCGGATGTATGCCTCTCAACTTCATCAGCGCAGTGCCGTCTGGATGTCGAAATCGTTCGTTGCTCTTGGTAACGTGAGCGTTTCTTGTGTTGAATCGCCGCTATGCTTATGCCAAACCGAGGCGATGTCAACCGGCTGACAATTTTGCATTCAGAAATTTGTCACGCTAGGCAGTTTTGCCGGAGCCGCGATTGTCATGGGCTGTGTGCGCAAAGCGCGTTGATATGCGGCTTCCAGCTTATCCATCACACGTTCCCAGGAGTATTCACGTTGAATTAGTTCCCGATTGAATTTTCCCATTTGACGCTGCAAATCGGGTGAAGCCAGAATTTCCAACAGTGCCCCGGCAAGCGCATTCGCATCACGAGGCGGCACTTTGCGCCCACCGCCATTTTGAATCAGCTCTCCCAATCCCCCAGCGTTCGTGCCGACGATAGGCTTACCGCACGACATGACTTCAATCGCGCTGTTTCCGAGCGGCTCACCATACGAAGGCAGACAGTAAACCGTCGCCGTGCGCACAGTTGCAGGCATCTCCGCACGTGAAACCTGCCGGATAAACGTAATCTGTGGCCGCGCCTGCATCGCATCAGCGTGGCGATGCACTTCCCCTTCCAAGCCTTTGGAACCAACAATCGTCAACCGGCAATTGGGCATCGCTCGGTGGACAATCTGAAAAGCATCCAGCAGCGTAAAAATGCCTTTGCGCCGCCACAAATTGGCCAGGAACAGAATGTGGGGTTCACTCGCGGGAGCAGGCCCCTCGCTGGGAGAAAAATGCGATGTATCCACGCCTGGCGGCAAGATTGCAATTTTTTCGCTCACGCGTTCGGGTTTATGAAGCCTTTCCAGCGCTGCCCGCGAAGAAACAATCAACATTGCGGCAAAGCGCTGCTGTAAGTTCAGCACTTGCCGCCGCAAAATTTCCGTTGCGAACAACTTTCCCCGTAACCACCACCCCAATTTCTCAACGGGCATTTCGGCCCCCGCAGGCCAGTCCGGATAAAACTGCCCCAGCACAACGGGCAATCCAGTGCCGATCATGCTCAGACTCAATCCTTTGTTCACCGGATTCATTTGGTGAATCAGGTCAATCCGGTTTGTACGGCGTAGCCGATTCAACAGCAAACGGCTTTTGAGCATGTATTCCAAACGGCTTGTCACCAGTCCGCGAAAGTGCATCTTGATGGGATAAAGTTTGACGTTATCTGGCAGAGGCTGAGCAAGCTCCGATTCATTCGTGGCAATGTGGAGCGTATGGCCCCGCTCCGCCAGTCTGCTGATAAACCCATAGGCGATCAGCCCATCACCGTTTGGCTGGCAATCAGTCAGAAAGTCTGATGGGTGCGAAATAAAAATAGAGAGTGGTTGCATGGCTGTATTGGTAAATAATCCGTTTCAGGAAATCTGAATGGAGCGCATTGTTTGCGGCAGCTCCCTGGCGATCAAGGATTCATAAACCTGTTCCAAACGGTCAATTACACGTTCCCAACTGTACACGTTTTCAACCGTCCGGCGATTGTTGCGGCTCATTTCGGCACGAAGTTGTGCTGATTCCAGCAATTCGATCAGCGCAGCGGCCAAGGCCTGAGCATCGCGCGGCGAAACTTTGCGCCCTCCATCATCGGGCATCATTTCCTGAATGCCGCCCGCAGCGGTCAGCACAATAGGCTTACCGCAAGCCATCGCTTCCAGAACACTGTTCGCAAAAGGTTCTCCATACGAAGGCAAACAGTACATCGTTGCACGGCGCAACAATTCAGGCACTTCCGCACGGGTCACGGCTCCCAATAAAGTGATCTGTGCGCAATGCGGAGCGGCCTGTACTATCCTTTCGACTTCTGCCCGCTCGCCGCCGTCTCCGGCAATCGTCAACCGGCAATTGGAGAATCGCTTTGCCACCTGCGCAAACGCTTCCAGCAAAGTAAAGATGCCTTTGCGCCGCCACAGATTGGCCAAAAAAAGAATATTCAATTCGTCCGGCTCGGATTCAGCAGGCGTAAATCGTTCAGCATCTACGCCCAGCGGTATGTAGACGATTTTGTGCTCCACCTCCTCTGCTCTGTGCAGGCTGGCGCGCGCCGCCGGAGTCGCTAACAGCAGTGCGGACGCTTGCCATTGCTGCAAAGTCAACAAACGGTTTTTGACCCAATGCTTGATTGCATCCTTGCACCGTTGCCAGTGGCTTAGCCGCACAGCTTCGGCATCGTCCGGCCAACGCGGCACAATCACTCCCAACACGACGGGAAGTCCAGAACCGACCATCGCCAGACTCATCCCCTTGTTAACAGGGTTCAATTGGTGAATCACATCAATCTGTTCCGTTCGCCGTAGCCGATTCAGCAACAACCGGCTGCGAAGCATGTATTCCAGCCGGTGCGGGATCGTGCTTTTGAAAAACGTTTTGATTGGATGAACCCGGAGATTTGTAGACTGCGTTCCGCACAATGCAATTTCAGGAGCAGCCACGTGTACCGTGTGGCCACGTTCCGCCAAACGGCTAACAAAACCATACGCTGCCAGCCCATCGCCGTGCGGCTGATGATTCGTCAGAAAATCCGATGCGTGAGGAATAAAAATAGATAGCTTGCTTTTTGTCATACCCTCTTTCAATTTTCCTGTAAAACAGTGCCTTCAGCCGATACCGGCTGCCCTGCAAATTCTGCGTGGTACTTGCCTGCGGCGATCACAACCCCAGCAAAGCCCCACAGAATTGCGCCCATTACTCCCAACATAACGCTGCCAAGAATCAGTTGCGCGAACATTCCCAATCCAATTGCCTTTGCCGCATTCGCGAAGGAATCAGATCGGACTCCGACTCCACCAGGCGCCCGCAACCCAAACAGAAGCGCAATCAATCCCGCTCCATACAATGCCGCTCCCAGAAAGCCTAGCGACAACAACAATTCCAGAATGGCGCTATCGTGCGGGCCAATGCCTTCATCGTCAGGAGCAATTGCATATTCGCGATCCATAATGCCGATGCCTTTGCCAAACGGATCAGTCACCGCATCGCGCAAGTATTTTCCGTATCCTTCCAATCGTGCAGCCAGACTGATGTCGTCTTTGGGGTTGGTCATGCTTTGGATTCGCGGCCCAACCACACTGGCAAAAGGTTCCAGCGCCGCCAGCGGGACAATCGCTCCAGCCAACAACAGAACCACCACAATCAGTTTCAGCCGCGCGCGCGATTCCATCTTGGCCAGTAGCGTGACAAAGCCGACCAGCCAGCCGATCCAGGCCGACCGGGTCATACACAGCAGAAAGGATAGATAGCCGCCGATAGCCGCTGGGAATCGCAACCAGCCACGCGAACCAAACAGCACCAGCAGCGCTGCCATCATCACCACTGAAAACGGCCCCGGAGCATTCAACGTGCTGAATACGCGAATGCCTAGCGGTTCCGGTGTTCCGAACGACCCGTATTCAATGTTCACCATCCAGAACCGGTCCCACATGGGGGCGCTCAAAAACTGCACAACGCCATAAATCCCCATCGTCAGCGCCCCGGCGACAAACGTTCGCTGCAATTCCCGCCGAAAGGCAGGATATTCCCGCCAATTGATGAACAGATGAAATCCCAGAAAGATCGGCACCAACCAAGTCAACATTGGTTGCGCCAGCGTGTAATCGCCACCGCTGCGGATCAATCCCACACCCAGTCCATACAACACTCCCGCAAACGCCAGCGCAAACGGCAATCCGCCATCCCGAACGGATGACAAAACGTGGCGCAAAAATCCCGCGCCCGCGACACAGCTTACCAGCACTGGCGCTAGCAGAACTGGCGAGGGATCAACCCATCCGCTTTGCCAATCCACTACCCGCCGAATGAATGGCGACAACATCCACACGCCCCAGACGAAACTGACGTACTGAGCCGGAAATTTGAAATAAAGATAAACTCCGACAAGCAGCGATACAGCGGGAAACAGCAAACGCAATGCGGCGGCCTGTCCCACCAGCAAACACCCCACGACCAGCAACGCAACGGCCAGCATTGCGGCCCACGCCCGAATCAGGTTGGGGCTAGATTCTTCCAAATCTGTTTGCCAATCGGACAATGCTATATGCATCTCATCAAATCCCTTGGGCTTTGGCGAACTTTCGCCACAAAAAACTTAAATCCTCTCGCCCAGCGAACAAGCGCGGAGCCTGTTGCTGCAACAAACGCGGGAAACTGAAGAGCATCAAACAAAGCCGAACCACAGACCCACAAACCAATGCCATTCCTGCTCCGGGCAATCCAAACCTGGCGATGCATACAGGCATCAGCGCTGCGCACAAAACCAGTCCGGCACCTTGCAGAATCGTCACGACACCGGGCCGGCCCAAGGCCATAAACGCCTGCCCGAGCACAAGAGTCGCGCTTGTCAGCGTTGCATCCAGCACCAGCAAGCGTAGCAATGTGGAAGCGGCAATAAATTCAGTCCCATACAAAAATCCCAAAAGCCACGGTCCACACAGCGCGACGACAGCGCCTGCCAACGCCGTCAATCCCGTGCTGATGCGCACCGCTCGCCCGGTTAAGGCGACAACTTCTTCTGCGCCAAGTGAAGCCGCTTTGGGAAACAGCACCATCACAAACGCCTGCTGAAACAATTGCAGCATGCGCGCCAGGCTGGAAGCAACGACATACGCGCCGAGCGCAGCCGGAGCCAGCAATCCAACAAGCATGACCTGATCAATTTGCTGTGCCATTGCAGCAAGCAAATCCACGCCGTAAGCCCGAATGCCGTACCGTAATAACTCGCCAGACGAATACAGCCATCCGCGCAAACTTGGGCGATACAACTGCCACAGCCGGACCGCCAGCCACAGGTAAACTGGAAAACCGTTAAACACATACGCGAGCGCCGCTCGCACTGGCGTCAATGTCCCGGTTATTGCCATCACAGACAATCCGGCCAGCGCCAATAGCGGCGTCACCAGCCAAGTGAGGTTTGATCCGCGAAAATCTCCGCGCGCTTCAAGCGCCGCGCGGGCAATCAGAATTAATAAGCACAGCGGGGTGTGCAGCATAATCAATCGCGCGGCCAAAATTGTTTCCGGTGAGTAGCCGGAAAGCAGAATGGGCATCATGACCATTCCAGCAATTGCCGCCAGCACTCCCAAACAGAATCCTAACCACAACGCTGCGCCCAATAACTGCGATTGCCGATCTGGCGATCGCTTCAGATTGAAGATCAACGAACTGGGCAAGCCCAGCGTCAGGGCGCTGCTCCAAAAAATCGGCCACAGAATCAGTGCCGCCATTTCGCCGCGTCCTTGAGGCTGCAAGGTTCGGGCCGTCAGAATGCCCGTCGCCGTGTTGACAGCGACAACCAGAAATCGGCTAGCCACTGCCAGCATCACTGCTGCTGCGGCATTGCCGCTCCGGACCCAATTTTCCAGCTTTTCTCTGATAGGATTCATTTACAAAATAATAGGAGCCGCCGATAACAATCCGAGTGCAGCGCTTGTGTATTGACCGTGCCAGTTCCAATTTCCAAAACCGGCAGGTTCAGCCGTTCCCATGACAGTCCCAACCTTTGCCAAAGCCCGGCGGACTTCAACGGCCTGAACCAGCGCAGACCCGATGACCTCAGCAATTTTCGCTGCGTCTCGCGCTGTCACAGCCGTTCCTGTGGGAAGCGCCAGCGTTTGATTCGATAACCGTTCCGTCACGGGCAAACGCAACTGGCGATTCCGCGGTTGCGTTGCAAAAATTTCCAGCCGATGACAGCCAGGATAAAAGTACCGTTTGGCAGACACATTTTCTGCCTGCAATACCTCAATCAACTGATCGCGGCTCAAACCCGCCTTTTGCTCCTCAATTTCCAAAACGATGTATTGGTAGTTCGCAGATTCGGTGTTATCAAATTTGACCATCTTGACGCCGGGCAATCCTTCCAGATGGCGTTGGTAAACCAGATAATTTTCGCGATTGATGGCAATGAACTCGTCCAGACTTTCTAAAGAAGTCAATCCCATCGCCGCCGCAACTTCGCTCATTTTGGCGTTTGTTCCAGCGCAGCCGATGTCCTCCTGACCGCTCATGCCAAAATTTTTCATCGCGCGTAATTTGGCGGCCAATTGATTGTTATTGGTGACAATTGCGCCGCCCTCGAAAGAGTTGCAGAACTTCGTCGCATGAAAGCTAAACACTTCCGCCTCGCCAAAATTGCCGATCATCTGTCCCTTGTGTGAACAGCCAAATGCGTGCGCCCCGTCAAACAGGAGCTTCAGGTTATAACGTTTAGCAACGCGGTTAAGCCCATCAATGTCACAGGCGCGTCCCCACAAATGCACCCCCAGAATCCCGGTTGTGCGCGGAGTGATCCGCCGTTCGACATCAACAGGGTCCAGCGTGTGCGTCAGCGGGTCCACATCGGCAAAAACAGGCGTAATGCCTTGCCATTCCAGCGCCTGTGCCGTGGCGGCAAACGTAAACGAAGGAACAATCACTTCGCCGCTCAACCCGGTTGCCCGAACCGCCAGCTCCAGGCCAATCGTCGCATTACAAACTGCAACGCAATGGCTGACACCAAGCATCCCGGCAATTCGTTGCTCAAATTCGCGCAGATAACGGCCGTTATTGCTCAACCAGCGCGTGTCCAACATGTCGTTGATGCGTTGCATGAGAAGCTTGCGATTGCCCACATTGGGCTTTCCGACCTGTCTCAATTCGCGAAATGCAGGACGTCCGCCAATAATGGCCAATCGCTTCGACATACGATTTGTTCTGGCTTGTAGTGTGGGATTTGCAATCATAACTCTTCCGCGTGTCCCGATTATGTTGTTTAAGCGCCGCTGGCCACCAAGGCGCGCACGGCGGAGGTTGAAGTTGACGAGGACTCCACTTGTAAATGCGGAATTACCTGTAACAGGAAATCCAGAAAGCGCTTTGCGAAAACCTGCTCATCAAACTGCTCTGCGTGCCGCCGCAAACTCGCCTGATTCCAGGAAAACTTTTCAAACACCATCATCGCGCCAGCCAAAGACGCAGGGGTCGCACGATTGAAAAACAACCCCGTCTTTCCTTCAATAAGGGTTTCCGTCGCACCGCCGCCGCGATATGCAATGACCGGACGGCCCGCAGCATTGACTTCCAGCGGCGTCATGCCGAAATCCTCTTCGCCTGGAAACAGCAACGCACGGCAACGCGCAACATAATGCTCCACAACATCATCCGGTTGCCGTCCCAAAAAGCTCACGGTCGGCCCGGCCATTTTTTCCAGGCGCTGCCGATCGGGCCCATCACCAATCACAACCAGTCGTTTTCGCAATTGCGTACAGGCTTCTACCGCCAGATCTATACGCTTGTAAGGCACCAGACGTGACAGCACCAAAAAGTAATCGTCCTGCTCTGTAGTGGGCTGAAACCGATTCACGTCAATCGGCGGTGGAATGACAATGGCATCACGCCGATAAACGTCCCGTATGCGCTGTGCCACTACCTGAGAGTTTGCCACGAAATAATCCGGGCGCTTTGCCGCCGCCAAATCCCAGCGTTTCAAACCGGCCAGGGCGGTGGGCAAAATCGCACGGCTGAACGCACCAAACTGTTCGCGGGCGGCGTAATCTTCATAGCGCCAGACCCAACGCATCGGCGTGTGGCAATAACAGACGTGCAGCGCCTCCGGATGCGTTCGCACGCCCTTGGCATAACCGAAGCAGCTTGTCACCACCAGGTCATACGCCGACAAGTCCATGCTTTCGACTGCGAAGGGGTACAGCAAAAAATAATGGCGGTAATATTGCTGCAACCGTGGCAGCCATTGCATCCAGGTCGTGTTGATCTTCGCTTCGCGCAACGTGGGCGTCAGGCGTTCCTGCACGGCCAGCGTCGAATACAGCGTTGGCGAAGGCAGCATTTTGTAAAGTGATTCTGCGACCTTTTCGGCTCCGCCCATTTGCGCAAAGTTGTCGTGTACCAAAGCAATTTGTGACATTTTCTTCCTGTTGTCCCTAAACCTCAGCCGTTAGGCGATTCGATCCCGATATTCACAGGTGAACGCTTGGGTTCCCTGCACGTTGAAATAGAGTTTTTCGATCTGGCGAAAGTAGTTTTCCGCGGTAAAGCGCGGTAAAACCTCTGCGGTAGCGTTTTCAGCCAATTCCGTTCGCAGCAGTCCATCTTTGGCCAGCTTCAAAAGCGCATTTGCCATTGCCGCTTCGTCGCTGGCAGGCACCAGCCAGCCAGTTTTTGAATGGGTGATGATTTCCGGCACGCCATCTACAGCATTGGCCAGGACGGGCGTCCCGGCAGCCATGGCCTCCAGCACAACCAGCCCAAACGGCTCTGCGTTGGAACTCAGCACCAGCAAATCAAGCGACTGCATAATGGTGGGAATGTCGTCGCGCGCTCCGGTAAAAATGACACGCTCGGCAATTCCCAGTGTTTCAGCCAGTTGATAAAGTTCCTGTAAATACTCGTGATCGTCGTTAAAGAGCGGGGCGCCGACCACAAGCAGCACTGCATTCGGAACTTGTGAAGCAATGCGAGCGAAAGCGCGAATCAGTTCCCGTTGCCCTTTTCTCTTTGTAATTTGGCCGACAACCCCAAGCGCGAATTCTTCCCGACCGATTCCCATCGCGGCGCGAGATGTCCAACGATCCAGCGGCCATTGCGTAAACCGCATTTGGTCAATCGCGTTATGGATCACTTGAATGCCATCATTGCTTCGTAACCATTTATTCCAACGGGTGCGGAATCGCTTAGCCACAGCGTGCGAAACAGCTAGCGGTCGAGTGCGTGATGACAGGGCGGCAAACGCGCGAATCAGGACGCTTAACGGGTGCCGAGGCAATAAATCGTGCAGATGCCAAATAACAGGCACGCGCATTCCAAATGTTGCAGCGGTTACGGCCAATCCGGCGCGGATTGTATTGGCGTGAATCAGATCGGGTTGTTGTTCGCGTACCTGACGCCGCAATTGCAGCATGATCTTGCCGAACGAAATCAGGTAACGCACCAGATGATCCGGTCGCCGGGTAAAACGCGCTTGCAACGTCCCAATGCTGCGGACCGGAATCCCCAGTTCCATCACCAATTGGCACAATTCTCCCTCCGCTGGGCAAATCACCGAAGTCTCAAATTTTACTGGATTTAACCCGGCAAGAATCAGCAACATCACGCGCTCAGCGCCACTAACGGTTCCTGTATGGTTGTAAAAAAGAATCTTCACGTTGTTATACATCACTGGTTAGGCACCGGGACGGCACAATCAGCCGCAATTCCCCCAAACTGCGACCGATGTGCCGTTAGCCCTTGTGCGTGGGGTATCTCAATCGCGTCGCAAACTGCGATTTAGACCGCGCCACGGCCTTTGACGACAGCCGGCATGGTTTTGAAGAGGATGGCCAAATCCAGTCCAAGCGACCATTCGTCAATGTATTGCAGATCCTGTTTGATCCAATGTTCAAAATCGGTGTTGCTGCGGCCGCTGACCTGCCACAAACAGGTCAATCCAGGTTTGACGCTAAAACGGCGCAGTAAACTGGCTTCGGAAAATCTGGCGACGTCACGTTCCGGCAAAGGGCGAGGGCCAACTAGCGACATATCGCCGCGCAATACGTTGAAAAGCTGCGGCAGTTCATCAATCGAAGTTTTCCGCAGAAATCGCCCAATAGAAGTAATGCGCGGGTCATTTTTGATTTTGAACACAGGGCCTTGGGCTTCGTTCTTGTCTTCCAGTTGCGCCTGTAAAGCTTCAGCATTCACGACCATCGTGCGGAACTTGAACATGCGGAATCGCCGGCCGTGGTGTCCGACCCGCTCCTGCAGGAACAGGATGGGCCGCCCCATGGTGACCAGGATGGCCAGCGAAATGAGCAGCAGCAGCGGTGAGAGCAGCAACAGCGTGATTCCCGAGAGGATGAAATCGAGCGCGTGCTTTACTGACGCGGCTTGATGGGCCCGGAATCGCGGAACGCGTAGGACAAAATCTCCGCCAGCATCTGGTCAAACTCGGCCAGCGCCACGGCTTCGGCATTCGACGGCCGCTTGATGGGCGGCTGGCG
>ERZ650309.1440-NODE-1440-length-11171-cov-3.702861_pt1 | contig 11171 bp, 8 predicted proteins | sample MGYA00376245_ERZ650309 | MGnify/ENA primary metagenome ERZ650309 (study PRJEB26733, sample SAMN07839294) | wastewater metagenome | biome: urban; feature: wastewater treatment plant; material: waste water | place: USA: North Carolina | collected 2016-04-26 ...
TGCCTTCTCTACCCGCCGACAATCTGACGCGCGCTTGAGGCATAAGAATTCGAGCGGTCGCTATCACTCTAACTAGATCCCAAATGGGTACGGGGAGTTGATTCTCAAGAGGAGTTCCTTTCACAGGAATTAAAAGGTTAATCGGAACCGATTCGGGATGTTTCGCTCTTGTTGCCAGCGTATGAAGCAGCGACAGTCGATCCTCAATCGACTCCCCCATTCCAATAATTCCCCCGCAACAAACGCTGATTCCCGCCTCTTCCACTGTTTGAAGCGTTTGCAGCCGATCGTCATACGTTCTCGTTGAAATAATACTCGGATAGAAATCTCGGGATGTATCGAGATTATGATTATAAGCGAATATGCCCGCTTCTTTTAGACGCTTGGCTTGTTGTTCATCCAACATGCCTAAGCAACAGCAAACCTCGACTTCTAAACTTGAAATCTCCTTAACCATTTCCAAAACACGGTCAAATAGAGAAGAGTTACGAATATTCCTCCAAGCGGCTCCCAAACAAATGCGAGTCGCCCCTTTTTCAATCGCCCGTTTGGCTTGATCGATAACTTCATCGAGATCCATCAAAGGAAGCGGCTTCACATCCGTTTTATAGCGCGATGATTGGGGACAATATTTACAATCTTCGGGACACGCGCCTGTTTTAATCGACAACAACGTGCTAACTTGTACCGCATTGGCATCAAAATTCTGACGATGCACCGTTTGTGCCTTAAACAATAAATCATTAAACGGTAAATCAAACAAAGCCCGAATTTCGGCACGATGCCAGTCATGGCGCAAAGTAGTCATACAACACCTAATAAAAAAGATAGGACTTACGCATTGCACCGCACACGCGCGTTTAGTGAGCTAAAAATCGCTCAAAACGATTGTTTAGCGAGCAAATAAGCGATAACCGCGTAAGTCCTAAGATGGTAGCCTGTATGCAGCGTAGCGAAATACGGGATTAAATTCCCGTTGTGTCAATTCCGTGTTATCACACGGGCTACTAAGTCTAAGTTTAAAAATTGGCGTAATAGTAGCAGATTTTGAGAGGGCTAAGTAAAGACGTTCTAGTTGGGGATGTTTTAGAGGGTATGAGTGGGTCGGTTGTTTAGAAATAACCAACCCACACAAATTATTTACAGCTTGCTGGTAAATATTTGACGTCTATATCCTCACTCGTGCATTTCCATGAAATTTGATTTTGCTCATCTAATTTGGGAACAAATAATAAGCTTTTATCTACTAGAGGTGCTACTTGCAACGTCATGCGAATAATACCCGTATCGCTGTCGATGGACATATCTTTGACGCTCGAAGGCAAAGGTTGGTTAAAGCCAGCATCAGCCAACGCTTCGGGTATTTCGTCATTTTCACTGTAATAAATAGACACTTTATTAGCTGCCATTAACCCTATATTAGGCAACGTAAGCATTTTGCTACGTACTGTATAATCTTGATAAGCTGGGATCGCAACGGCGGCTAAAATGCCAATCATTGCTATCATTATTAGCAGTCCTGCTGCTCCACCTCCGCCAACACGTGGAATAAATGCAGAAAATAACCATGCTAATGGGTGTCTGGTTAGGGCTTGGTAATGGACGTCATTTATTCGCGCCGCACGCTTAATAAGCCAAGGGTAGTCGGCAATTAGCTCGTGAAAAGACATCCAAAAACCACTGGTACGTGTTGTTTGTTGCAAGTATGCATCAATGTTAAGCGTTGACCAAAGATGTGAGCCAGATGATAAAGCCGCTAGGCCACGAACTGCATTTTCGGTTTTCTCGCAGCAAACTAGGCCATAAGCATCACATGTATATTCTCTGGCACGTGAATAGGCAGAGCCTATTAGTGGTAGCCATGTAGAAACAGCCAAGAAGCTTTGCCAACGTAAGTGTTTACGATGTAAATGTCCTAATTCATGACCAATATAAAAGTTAATAGCGTCGGGCTCTTTGTGTAAGGTATCTATCACATTAGAGTACAAAACGACAAAGTCACGACCTAAAAAACGCGTTGCAAACGCATTAATAATGCCATTGCCATTTAAAATATAGGCATCTGGTATATTGCGTTGTGTAAAGCCCAATTTATGGCAGCAATTAGCATATCTGTTGTACAGCTCTGGATATTGATTGGCACTAAGTAATGTGCCATTACCTTTTATCCAAGAAATGAGTGCTGATTGAGCGAGTAAATGAAGGAGGGCAAATGATAGTACATAGACAAGTGCTGCCCCCATAGTGCCTATGATTAATCCAGCCCAAATCAAAGATGACAAAATGACGTGAATGTTTAGTAAAGTACTTTCTTTAGCGTAAATTAGGTGTTTGAGTTGGCTAGAGCTTAATGGGCTAGAGCGGCGAGGTTCGGTTCTTTCGGCGGTTGGTAGTTCAATTCCACAACTAGAGCAATTCAAGCTGAGATGAGATGTTTGAATGGTTCCACAATCAGGGCAATTCATTAAAACGTAACTCCTATACGTGATAACAATGGTTAAATAAGCACCAAAAAAGATGTAATTTTTTGTCGTAGAGTTGTAATTATTACATGGCTTTAGCCTTGTTGCAAAAATAACTCAAAGCTTAGTTAGGGCTTATGTATTTCACTAAGATTAGCAAGGGTGTAATAACCGAAAGGCATTGCACTTTTTATAATGGCGGAACGTGGTAGTGTAATTTTTGCTCAGCTATTTATTTCTGGGCTAAAGCCGCAGCCTACAGCCTTCTACAAAAATCTCCCCTCATATTTATTGTGAGTGTCTTAGCGAACAGAAAAACGCATATCAATACCGCACAATGCGGCAATACAGTTTTATTAACGTCCCGCAAAAATAGGTATCGACATGAAAATTCAATTAGCAATTTTGGTAGTGGCACTTTGTTTAAGTGCTTGTGATCGACCAACAACCGTAGTTGCAGTACCCGGTCCAGCAGGGCCACAAGGTGCAACAGGTGATCAAGGTAGCCAAGGTAGCCAAGGTAGCCAAGGGGCTACGGGTTATACAGGTCAACAAGGCGAAAGCGGTATGCAAGGGACTAAAGGAAATACAGGATATACTGGTGCACAAGGAAACACAGGCGAGCGAGGAGAGATGGGGGATAAAGGTGAAACAGGCAATACTGGTGATACGGGTAAAACAGGTGATAACGCCGTCATTATTGTTCCCACCCCTGAAAAAGATAAAAATCTATAATAAAATCAGTCTAACGTGGGTTGAGGTACAAAACCCACGACTTATTTAATTCAAAGCTACTTTTAACTCTTTATCCAACGCACCAGTCACTTTAAAGTTAAACAAAATTCGTCCTTCGGTGTCGGCAAGGCTTGCCAAGCTAGGGGCGACTTTAAGTAATTTTTGTGAATGCTCTAGCGATAAGCGACCATTAACCGACCAGTCAACCCACAGTTTGTTGATATCCAATGTTCCATTAAGAATGGCATCGGTCACATAACCCTCGGCATCATGTAGTTGAGTTAAATTCATATTCTCAACCCGAATAAAGTTATTTTGATAATTCATTACGCCACTAACTTGACCGATAGTTAAGGTATTGGTGGGCTTAAAAATAACCTCTAATTGACGTGCGCTAATGCGATTACCCAAGACCTCGCGTAGTCCATCTCTAAATAATCGTGCATTAAGCATTTTTATGTTTTGTGCCAAAACATTTGCTTTGGCTTTAATAGTAAATTGTGATGGCACTAAATCGGCTTTAAAATCTACTTTTAAGCTAGAGCCCGCTTTTTTCTCAAATACTTCGGGCAGCGCAACGCCCATCAAACTGGAATCCATTGTGCCTGTGGCATTCATTCCATCAACACTACCTTGAGCATGAATATTTATAGAGGTTGTGCCAGAGTATGCCAAACCTTTAGGTAAATAAGCGCGCACAAAAGGATAAATATCCTCCATTTTAGTAGGCTCAATGCGTTTGGCTTGAATGTTCACATCCATCATAGGTTTGCGTGGTAGCCCTGTAATCGCTCCATCTACCGTCATGCGTTGGCCATCTAAAAACATCGCCATGTCGTTAATATCAAGGCGACCATTTTTAAGGCTAAATACATTACGCCCAATATCTAAACCTACAGTAAATGCTTTGCCGCGTTGAGTGCCATCGGGCGCGGCCATCACTAAATTATTAAACTCAATCCCGCCTTTAGAACTCATACCATCCCAAGAATTACCTTTAAGTTGTAATTTCATGGAGGCATCACCGCTGATAGGATAGGCTGTTAAACCTTTAAGCGCATAAGCTAAAAAAGGCAAAATAGGAGCTTTATCAACGGTTAAAATACCATCAAGTGGCATTCGTTCGCTGCGCTCCATATCTAAAGGGCCTGCCATGCCAACCAAACTTACATTACGTATTTTGGAGCTAGGCGTACGCAATCCTAAGTTGATATTAAATTTTTCTTTGACGGCAAAACCCGAGAATTTAAGGTCAATATCATCAAAGATTAATCGGGCAGGTGGATTGGCGGCACTGGCATCGACTATGCGCACTACACCATTGCTTGCATGAAAGTTTTTAATGCGGAGCCAATTAATTAATGTGCCGCGTTTTTGTTGTCTTAAGTCATCTACATTAAGGCTATAGTCTTTATCAATTAAAATATTGGCATTAAAGTTATTAATGGCTAAATCAAGCACCGAAATACGCCCAATAAATAAGGGCAGTAGTTCGGCTTGTAAACGAATTTCTTCGGCACGTGCAAAGTATGGCCAGTCGCGTAACGGATGTTTTGCAAAACGAGGATTTTCGGAGAAGGTAATATTATTAACAGTAACGCCAAAAGGCATAAAAGAGAACTTTAGCTTTTGGTAGTCCATTTTACGCGGAATAACTTTTTTGACGGCTACTTCGCCCATTTTTTGTGCTTGTGATTCGTCAACGGCGGCAAATGATGGCGCACTACACAACAAATTTAATGCAGTAAAAATAACAGAATAAGCGATAACCGCGTGAGTTTTAAAGGATAAGCAATTAAATTTACTCATCTTTTTTTAAACTGTCGTTTAACAGTTGATTCATCTCGCCATGTAACCATTTACGCAAGTCTTCGCGGACTTTATCTAAATGCTGTTCAATCAAATCATCGGCGTTTTGCAAAAAGCGTTTTTTAAGCTCTTGCTCAAGTGCAGATGGTGGCAGCGTAGTAACAGGTGGACGAGCAGTGGGCATGACAGGCCGTTTTTTAGTCGGACTAGCAATAACGCGCTCCATCATTGCGCCACCCAAAGACTGACAAATATCTTGTAATTCATCAAAAATCTTTTGACGTAATTCAAATGGAGAATGCTGCCAACGTTGAGGAAAATGATTACCTAATTCAACCGCCATAATAAAGCTCACAAATCATGTTTTTCTAAAAGAAAGCCTTGTTGTTTATAATATTGCCAGCGTAAACGTCCTTTGTGTTTGCTTGTATCGGCATTGTCTATCACTTCGAGTATGCGGCTAAATTGTGCCAAACCTTTAGGCTGACGGGTACTTAAATTAAGTAACACGCCATCAGCTTGAGGCGGTGTAGTTAAGCCAATCAAAATCGGGGCATCAATAAAGCTGCCATCGCCTAAATAGTGATGCGGTAAAAAGCTTTCGGCTTTAAATGTCCATAACCACTCATCACAGGCGAGAGCTTCGCTGTGATCTTCGGCTTGAATAAATACCCGTTGGCCTGCTTGTAACGCTTTTTGACTTAAACGACAAGCGGCCAATAAACGCGCATCTAAATGATGTTGTGTTAACAAATAAAAATCAACGCGTAACACGGTTATGTAAATACTCCAACAATAAGGGGACAGGTCGGCCTGTTCCGCCTTTTTGTGCGCCACTATGCCATGCCACGCCTGCAATGTCTAAATGCGCCCATGTGTAGTCTTTGGTAAAGCGCGATAAAAAACAAGCTGCCGTAATTGCACCACCATAAGGCCCACCAATGTTGCCCATGTCGGCAAAGGGCGAGTCTAATAGTTCTTGATAATCATCCAAAACGGGCATACGCCATGTACGGTCATTACTTTGCTGGCCTGCCTGTAATAAGTCATTGGCCAATGCGTCATCCGCACTAAATAAACCTGACACGACTTTACCCAACGCAACAACACACGCGCCTGTTAAGGTCGCAATATCAATAACAATCGCAGGATCGTATTTTTTAACATAGGTCAGGGCATCACACAGCACCAAACGGCCTTCGGCATCAGTATTTAAAATTTCAACCGTTTGCCCACTCATGGTGGTGACGATGTCCCCTGGACGAGTTGCATGACCAGAAGGCATATTTTCTGCCGCAGCGATTGCTCCAACCACATGGATTGGCAGGCGAGCTTCACAAAGTGCTTGCATTGTACCTAACACTGAAGCAGCACCACACATATCGAATTTCATTTCATCCATGCCTAAGCCAGGTTTTAATGAAATCCCCCCTGTATCAAAGGTCACACCTTTACCGACCAGTACGACAGGTGCTTGATCAATTTGGGTGTTGTATTCAAGGGTAATAATTCGACCAGGACGATCAGAACCTTTGCTGACAGCAAGAAAAGCATTCATTCCTAAATCAGCCATTTGCTGTTCATTGAGGATGGTGACTTTTAATAAATCAGGATATTGTGCTGCAAGCGCAATGGCTTGGTCTGCAAGATATTCAGGAAAGCAAATATTGCCGGGACGGTTGCCTAAATCACGTGCATAGTTTTGTCCAGATTGTACAGCGTGAATTAAATTTAATTGAGCATCATCAAGTGTAGTTTTATTTGCAACCAGATTAATGGTTTCTAAGATGAACTCATTTTTTTTTGATTTAAATTCATCATACGCATAGGCAGCTTGGGTTAAACTTAAGGCAAATAAATAATGTAAATCCGTTGGTAATGCGCTGAGATCTACAGTGATTTGTCTAAATTTATTTTGTGATGATTTGATAATCGTTTGTGCGAGTTTTGCTAATTTTATTGCCTTTACTTCTGCACTTTTGCCTAAACCGAGCAAATGTGAATTGGCTTGCACAGCAATATTGGTAATCAGTGCAATATTTTCATTAAAACCAGCTTTGAACTGTGTGGCACTCAGAACATCTTCTAGATGATTGATTTGATAAGTCTTTAAGTTCTGTTGTAATTGTTCTGAATCAACCAAAATCCACAAAGATTCACTAGACGACTGTGTTGGGAATGCGGTATGAAGGGTAAATTTCATTGTTTGTATAGAACCTAAGCAGCAAAAAAGAAAGATAAGTCCATTAAACACTTTCGGATATGAGGTTGCAATCCGCAACAAGCGATAGGTTTTATATTTTTAACATTCGGGTAAACTAGCACTACCCCTCGATTGGTCTATTTTTGGAAGCATTACTTTGATTATTCGGCGTTATCTCGTCAAGCAAGTGGTATCTACCTCTTTGGTTGTGACGGCCTTGCTCACTTTAATTATTATGGGTGGACAGTTAATCAAGATATTTGGGCGAGCTGCGCAGGGGCGTTTAGATGCTAATGTGTTGTTGAGTATTATTGCTTATCGTTTGCCAGAGTTTCTGACCTTAATTTTGCCATTAGGCTTCTTTATTGGACTCATGTTGGTTTTCGGTCGTCTATATGTTGACCATGAGATGGCTGTTTTAAATGGCAGCGGTGTCAGTCGTAATCAGTTGGCTAAACTATTGTTGCCAATGACTTTTGTATTCTTGATTGTTCAGGCAATCTTGATGTTTTGGGGTGCATCATCGGGGATACGTGCTTACGAAAGTTTAATGCAAACACAGGCGGTACGGGCAGGTTTTGATTTGGTTAGACCCAAAGAGTTTATTTCCTCAGGTCCCTATACCATTTATGCAGGTTCGTTGTCTGAAGACCGTAAAAATTTAAAAGATATTTTTTATTATCAAAAAGCAGACCGTGAAGATAAACCTGATGTAATGATTTTGGCGAAAGAAGCGACACGTGTTGAAATGGCAAATGATACCGCCAATGTCGTTGATCTAGTACAAGGTCGTCGCTACGAAATTTATCCGAATCAGCCACGCTATACCCAAGCAGAATTTCAATCTTATCGTTTACGTCTAGAAAATGATAAAGATGTAAAATTTGAAAGTGATGATGTGGAAGCTTTACCTATCTCTAAGCTATGGCTGAAGCGTGATGATGCTGTGATTCGAAGTGAACTCGGTTGGCGTATCTTTGGTCCTTTTGTAATTATTGTGGCATTGATGCTTGCAGTGGCATTATCGGAGGTCAGTCCTCGTCAAGGTCGATATTATCGCCTTATTCCTTCAATTTTTATTTTTGCGAGTTTGATTGTATTAATGATCGCAATTAGAACGCGAATTAGTAAAGGTGAATTAGATATTTGGGCTTATGCTGTAGCATTACTGGTTTATGCGATCGCAGCAGCTCTTTTTGCCCGTAAACAAAAACTAGCACCAAAGCTTAAGAAAAGTATTCAACGAGTGGGGTTGTAATGTTAGCACGTCGAATAGTCGCCAAACATGTGACAAAAACCACTGTCCTCGCGATGCTAGGTACAACACTCGTATTGTCCTTTCTACAAGTATTATTCACCTATTTAGGTGAATTAGGCTCACTCAAGCCAACTTATACTGCGTGGCAAGCATTTCTTTATGTGATGTGGGGTGCACCTCGTTATTTATATGAAATTTTACCTGTGGCAGCACTGATAGGTTCTGTCTTAGGCTTAGGCGCACTCGCATCGAATAGTGAACTCATCGTGATGCGCTCAGTAGGCATTAGTTTGTGGCGTATCGTGGGTTGGGTGATGCGTTCAGCATTTTTGCTGATTATTTTGTCTTTCGTTCTCAGTGAATGGGTGATTCCATATACCAATGAAAAAGCACAAAGTATAAAAAGCCAACGTAGTGTTGCTGCACTGGGTGAGGTAAAAGGCTATTGGTCGCGTGAAGGTCAACGTTTTATCTATATTGATTATGCGAACTCCCAAGGTCAGCTTCGTAATGTTCAGGCAATTGATTTTGATCAGGACTATCGTTTGAGGTCTTTTGTAACAGCAGAAAAAGGTCAGTTTGTCAAAGATGGTCAATGGATGTTAGGACAAGCCCATCAAGTTGATTTACTTGCACAAGGTAATGCAATTAAAACAGATCATGAGCAACAGGTGCTAGGTTTGGCTTTACAGCCTAAATATGTACATATGGTGACTTTAGATCCAGATGATTTGTCTCCAAGTCAACTGATCAGTTTTATGCAGTACTTAGCGGAATATAGCCAAGTCCCAAAAACCTATGAATTGGCTTTTTGGCAAAAGGTCACAGCACCATTCGCTTTAATTACTTTGGTTTTGATTGCTTGTTCATTTATTTTCGGCCCACTGCGTCAACAGTCGATGGGCTTTAGGCTTGTGATTGCACTTTTTACAGGGCTAGGATTCTTCTATTTACAAGACTTCTTGGGTTATGCAAGTTTAGTCTATGCACCATCACCTGCTTGGTTTGTACTGTTACCCGTTGTGCTGATGTTTATGGTTGGTAGTTACTTATTGTATCGAGCAAGATAAAGGTGAATAGATGCTATTAAAACTGTGCAAGATGGATTCGAACTTAGACCAGTCTTGATGATTTAATAGGGTACGAGATATAGCGAGTAGTAAATTTGGTTTGGTGACTAAATTTTAGTTACTCGCTATTTTTTATATCGTAAAGGTCAACAAACCTTTTATGAGAAAAATAAGATATTGACTATTATACACAGCAGGTCATTACCACTATGCTGAATCAAGTCTTAGATCAAAATACAATTAAAAACTCAATATAAGCATTCATTTTTCGATGGTTTTAATTGGTGAAAGCCATCATTAACACCATAGAGAATTACCTCAAATTTCGGTAAAATACGCCGATCAAATGATAGACAAATAGAGAATCCATTATGACGGATGCAAATGCTGGCAAAATTCCTCACGTTCTTGTAATTATGGATGGTGTAGGACATCGTGAAGCCGTTGAAGATAATGCTTATTTAGCAGCAAAAACACCAAATCTCAGCACGATGAAAGCGAAGCATCCAAATAGTTTGATTTCTGGTTCAGGCGAAGATGTTGGTTTGCCTGACGGTCAAATGGGCAACTCTGAAGTTGGACATATGAACCTTGGTGCGGGTCGTGTGTTGTATCAAGATTTTACTCGTATTACCAAAGATATTCGTACTGGCGATTTTTTTGAGCATGAAGTGTTAATTGATGCCGTAGAAAAAGCCAAAGCAGCGCATGGTGCTGTGCATGTGATGGGGCTGCTTTCAGAGGGTGGTGTTCACTCGCATGAAGATCATATTGTGGCAATGTGTGAATTGGCATTAAAACGTGGTGCAACCGTATATCTACATGCTTTCCTCGATGGTCGTGATACGCCACCACGTAGTGCCAAACCTTCGTTAGAAAAATTGGATGCTTTATTTGCACAATATCCAAATCAAGGTCGTATTGTGTCGATGGTTGGGCGTTATTTTGCAATGGATCGTGATAATCGTTGGGATCGTGTTGAACAAGCCTATCGTTTAATGACGGAAGGTGAGGCGGCACGTGTTGTAAACTCAGCCGTTGAGGGTTTAGAGCAAGCCTATGCTGAGAACGAGAATGATGAGTTCGTTAAAGCAACACGCATTGGTGAAATTGTTAAAGTACAAGATGGCGATAGCATTGTATTTATGAATTTCCGTGCGGATCGTGCTCGTGAGATTACTCGTGCATTTGTTGAGAAAGATTTTACTGGGTTTACGCGTAAAGTCGTTCCAAGTTTGTCTAAATTCGTGATGTTAACGCGTTATCAAGCAAGTATTGATGCACCTGTAGCTTATATGCCTCAGGAGTTAAAGAATTCAATTGGTGAATATTTATCTAGTTTAGGCAAAACCCAATTACGTATTGCTGAAACTGAGAAATATGCACATGTGACCTTCTTCTTTAGCGGTGGACGTGAAGATGAGTATGAAGGTGAAAAACGTGTTTTAATCCCATCACCGAATGTCGCAACTTATGATTTGAAGCCTGAAATGAGTGCTTATGAAGTCACAGATGAGTTGGTGAATGCAATTAACTCAGGTGAGTTTGATCTATTGGTGGTGAACTTTGCCAATGGTGATATGGTTGGACATACAGGCGTATTTGATGCAGATCGGAAGAGCACACGTCTGAAC
>ERZ650309.1441-NODE-1441-length-11170-cov-5.471885_pt1 | contig 11170 bp, 11 predicted proteins | sample MGYA00376245_ERZ650309 | MGnify/ENA primary metagenome ERZ650309 (study PRJEB26733, sample SAMN07839294) | wastewater metagenome | biome: urban; feature: wastewater treatment plant; material: waste water | place: USA: North Carolina | collected 2016-04-26 ...
CATCCTGGCCGCGGTGCTGCAGCAGCAGCAGCGCGTCGTAGATCAGCTGGTTGACCGGCGACCGCGAGATCACGCCGACGATGCCACACATGTCCTCAACTCCTCTTCGTCGCGCGGGCCTGCCTCAGGCCCTGCGAAGCTGCGATGCCACCGAGCCGAACCGGGTGGGGGAGCCGAAGATGACGGCGTCGGCCCACACGATGTCGTCACCGGTGGCAGTCGGAAGGTCTTTCGTCGCTTCATAATTCGCTGTCCAGGCCGGATTGCCGGCGAAGGAAGCGGGGTCAGCGGTCTCGACGACGGGACGGACCCGGACCTCGGCGCCTGCGGCTTCGGCCGCCGCGGCGATCCGATGGGCCATCGTGGTTCCGTGCCCGGTCGCGGAGTAGTAGATGACAGATAATTTGGCCATCTGCCCAGCCAACCACTACGGCGCCAGTGACGGGAGGGTCTTCATCCCGAATTCACGCCTGAGCACCGTCCGTGCTGCGTAGTAGCCAGCCATCCCGTGCACGCCGCCGTTCGGCGGAGCAGCCGCCGAGCACAGGTAGGCGCGGGGGATGGGAGTCGCCCAGGGATTTACTCGCAGTGTCGGGCCGGCGAGCGCACGCCATGCGCTGTTACCGCCGCCGGTGATGTCGCCGGCGGCGAGATTGGCGTTGTGCTCGGCGAGTCGCGAGGCCGGCACACTTCGGGTCGCGAGGACGATGTCACCGAACCCCGGCGCGAAACGTTCCATGATGTCGATGACCTTGTCGGCCTGTTCGACCGGTGAGTCGTGCGGCACGTGGACGTAGCTCCAGAACGGTCGACGTCCTTGGCTGTCAATGCGATTCGGGTCTGCGGCAGAAGGCGAGGCCGCCAGCACCATCGGCCAATCCGCGTGCCGTCCGCAGGCGATCTCCCGTTCCGCCCGGGCCATCTGTCGGCGGCTGCCGCCGAGATGGAACGTGACGGCTTCGGCCAACCGGTGATCACGCCAGGGAATGTCCTCGGCCAGCACGAAATCGACTTTGGCCACGCCGGGGTTGGGGCGTAACCGTCGCAATGTGGCGGCGTAGCGCGGGGGCAGTCGGTCACCGTAGATGTCCGTCAGTGCCTTGGCGGGCGTGTCGTACAGCACCACGCCTCCCGGCGGCTCGGACACCCGTTGGCCGAGAACCAGTTTGCCACCGTGGGCCAGGAAGTCGGCGATCAATGCATCGACGATGGCCTGGCTGCCGCCGGTCGGTACCGGCCAGCCGACCGAGTGCGCAAGTACCGCCAACATCATGCCGAGGCCGGCCGAGGTCATCGACGGCATCTGCGAAATCGTGTGTGCAGCAACACCGCTGAACAACGCGCGGGCATCTTCGCCGCGCAGTACACCCCATGCCGGGGTGCCTTGCGTGGCCATCCGCATCGCGAGCCGCGCCGATGTGATCAGGTCCTGTGGGACCGACCGTTTGTCGCCCAACACGAAGGCGGCCGCCGCGTCGCTACGTTCGACCATCGGCCCGAGCAGCCAGCGCCAGGAGGCTCCGGTGCTCAGTTCGGCGCAGGTGCGTTCGAAGTCGCGGTACGCCAGCGCTGCCGGTTGCCCGGGCAGTGGATTGGCGTACGAGATCTCCGGGACGTTCAACGCGATGCGATCCGCCAGGCCGAACTCACGGAAGAACGGCGACGCGAACGCCAGGGGATGTACTGCTGAGCAGATGTCATGGCCGACGCCGGGATAGTCGGGGTCGGCCAGCGTGCGGGAACCACCGCCTGCGGTCGCCTGCTCCTCGATCACCCGGACCGACAATCCGGCGCGTGCCAGGATCACGGCGGCACTCAAGCCGTTGGGTCCACTGCCGACGACGGTGACATCCACCACTCGATCGTACGAACAGCGCCACTGAAGCAGGCAGCGGTTTTCAGGTCGGCACCTGCGCCCACTATCCTTGCCGCGTGAGCCTTCCTGTCGTACTCATCGCTGACAAACTCGCCGCATCGACCGTCGCCGCCCTCGGCGACCAGGTAGAGGTCCGTTGGGTCGACGGCCCCAACCGCCCCGAACTGCTGGCCGCGGTCCCCGAAGCTGACGCACTGCTGGTGCGTTCGGCCACCACCGTGGACGCTGAGGTGCTGGCCGCAGCGCCCAAGCTCAAGATCGTCGCCCGTGCCGGCGTCGGCCTGGACAACGTCGACGTAGACGCCGCCACCGCGCGTGGCGTGCTGGTCGTCAACGCTCCCATCTCGAACATCCACAGCGCCGCCGAGCACGCGCTGGCCCTGTTGCTGTCAGCCGCCCGGCAGATCCCGGCCGCCGACGCCACCCTGCGCGAGCACACCTGGAAGCGCTCCAAGTTCTCGGGCACCGAGATCTTCGGCAAGACCGTCGGCGTGGTCGGCCTGGGCCGCATCGGCCAGCTGGTCGCCCAGCGCCTCGCGGCCTTCGGCGCGCACATTGTTGCCTATGACCCCTACGTCTCGCAGGCCCGCGCCGCTCAGCTCGGCATCGAACTGCTGACCCTCGATGACCTTTTGGGTCGGGCAGATTTCATCTCGGTCCACCTGCCCAAGACCAAGGAGACCGCCGGTCTGCTCGGTAAGGAGAACCTGGCCAAGACCAAGCCGGGCGTCATCATCGTCAACGCCGCGCGCGGTGGCCTGATCGACGAGCAGGCGCTCGCCGACGCCATCAACAGCGGCCACGTCCGCGCCGCCGGCCTCGATGTGTTCGCCACCGAGCCCTGCACCGACAGCCCGTTGTTCGAGCTGCCGCAGGTCGTCGTGACCCCGCACCTCGGGGCATCCACGGAAGAGGCCCAGGACCGCGCCGGTACCGACGTCGCCGCGAGCGTCCAGCTGGCGCTGGCCGGCGAATTCGTGCCGGACGCCGTGAACGTCGGCGGCGGCGTGGTCGGCGAAGAGGTCGCCCCGTGGCTCGACCTGGTCCGCAAGGTGGGCCTGCTGGTCGGCGCCCTCGCCCCCGCCCTGCCGTCGTCGCTGGATGTGCAGGTGCGCGGCGAGCTGGCGTCGGAAGACGTTGAGATCCTGAAGCTTTCGGCATTGCGCGGTCTGTTCTCTGCAGTGATCGAGGACCAGGTCACGTTCGTCAACGCCCCGGCCCTGGCCGCTGAGCGTGGCGTCGAGGCCACCATCGGTACCGAGTCGGAGAGCCCCAACCACCGCAGCGTCGTCGACGTCCGCGCAGTGGCCGCCGACGGTTCTGTGGTCAACGTGTCCGGCACCCTGTCGGGCCCGCAGTTGGTCGAGAAGATCGTCCAGATCAACGGCCGCAACCTCGACCTGCGGGCCGAGGGCGTCAACCTGATCATCAACTACGGCGATCAGCCGGGTGCCCTGGGCAAGATCGGCACGATCCTCGGCGGCGCGGGCGTCAACATCCTGGCTGCCCAGCTGTCGCAGGATGCCGACGGCGCCGGTGCGACCATCATGCTGCGGCTGGACCGCGAGGTGGCCGCCGAGGTGCTGACCGAAATCGGAACCGCGGTCGGCGCAACCACTTTGGAACTGGTGGATCTGTCGTGAAGCTTGCAGTCATCGCCGGCGACGGCATCGGCCCTGAGGTCATCGCCGAGGCGCTGAAGGTTCTCGACGTCGTACTGCCCGGTGTCGAGCGCACCGAGTACGACTTGGGCGCCCGTCGCTACCATGCCACCGGCGAGACCCTGCCCGACGGATTCGTCGATGAGCTCAAGGGCTACGACGCGATTCTGCTGGGCGCCATCGGCGATCCGTCGGTACCCAGCGGTGTGCTGGAACGCGGGCTGCTGCTGAACATGCGCTTCGCTCTGGATCACCATGTGAACCTGCGGCCGTCGCGGCTTTTCGCCGGTGTCGAGAGCCCGCTGGCCGGTAACCCCGCGATCGACTTCGTGGTCGTGCGTGAAGGTACCGAAGGCCCATACACGGGCACCGGCGGCGCGATCCGCGTCGACACCCCGCATGAGGTCGCCACCGAGGTGTCCACCAACACGCGCTTCGGCGTGGAGCGAGTGGTCCGCTACGCGTTCGAGAAGGCCCGCGCGCGGCGCAAGCACCTGACCCTGGTGCACAAGAACAACGTGCTGGCCTTCGCCGGCTCGCTGTGGAAGCGCACCGTCGACGAGGTCGGCACCGAGTATCCCGATGTGGAAACCGCGTACCAGCACATCGACGCGGCGACCATCCACATGGTCACCGATCCTGGTCGTTTCGACGTGATCGTCACCGACAATCTGTTCGGCGACATCATCACCGACCTTGCTGCTGCAGTATCCGGTGGTATCGGTCTTGCGGCGTCCGGCAACATCGACGCGACGGGCACCAACCCGTCGATGTTCGAGCCGGTGCATGGCAGCGCCCCCGACATCGCGGGCCAGGGTCTTGCCGACCCGACCGCGGCCGTCATGAGCGTGGCACTGTTGCTGACGCACCTCGGCGAGACCGACGCCGCGGCCCGCGTGGATGCCGCTGTCGCTGAACACCTTTCGACACGTGGTGAGGCCAAGCTGTCGACGTCGGAGACCGGTGACCGGATCGTTGCGCTTCTGCGCTGACCGCTGATGACCGCGACACTGGCCCGTCAGTGTTGGCTGTTTGCGATCGGCGCTGCGTTTTTCGCAGTCGCGACCGCGCCGGGATTTCCCATGCTGGCGGGGGCAACGGCGGCGAACGTGTTGTGCTTCGTCGGGTCGTGGTTCTTCACGTCGGCGGGGTGGATGCAGTACGTGTTGGCTGTGCGGGGCCTCCAATGGTGGTCGGCTGCAGTCCAATTCATGGGGACTGTGCTGTTCAACGTCAGTACCGGCGCCTCGGTCTGGGCGCATGCCGTGCTCTCGGAGCGCCGGTATGTGTGGGCGCCCGACGCGACCGGCTCACTGGCATTCCTGATCAGCGGTCTGTTGGCCGTCCTGGCGGTCGGGCTGTGGGCGCCGAAATCCGTTGACTGGCAAGCAACTTGGATCAATATGATCGGCTGTGTCGCGTTCGGTGTTTCTGCGGTGGCGGCGTTCGTCTTCAAGAACGGTGTGACCGAGGACGCGTGGCTCGCCAACGTCGGGACCTTTATCGGTGCGTTGTGTTTTCTGGTGGCAGCGTTGATGATCCGGCCGCGCGGCACGGTGCGAGTCACATAGGCACCACCGGTCGCTGGACGGCGAAGGTGTCTGTCTGCCCGGCTATTTGCGACTCTTGGTCGCCTTGCCCGGCCATTCGCGGCGCTGTCGCAAATAGCCGGGCAAGACAACCAGCACTCGGGCCAGGGGTGCGTGTGGCTGGTGTGACTCGTACGTCCCAGTCGTAGTTTTCTATGTCTGGCTGTGCGACGGCTATGCGTTGATGAGAGTTCGGTCAGGAGCCTGGTGAGCGCGGCCACCGCGGCGTAACCATTAGTTGTGCTTAATAGTTGGTTTGGGTACTCATCCAAGCCGACGGGCACGGCCACAGGTCACCACCCGAGGAGGTCGCCATGACGACTCTCAGTCCTCCACCCGTCCACGACAACGTCGTGCAACTCGACCCTGGTGTGTCACCGCAGCATCGGTTCCGATGGTCTCGACGGCGCAAAGCTGTTGTCGCCGGCGGACTGTCGGTGCTACTCGTCGCGGGCGTGCTCGGCGCTTCGTACGAGACTGCGCCCGGCGGCACGCTCTGGGGCGTCGAGAAGGCGGTGTTCCCCGACCACGCGCAGGATGTTGCCCTGACTGCGGTCGTCGCGGATCTCAAGAAGGCACAAGACATCCTGGGTAGTGGCCAGCAGCCCACCCCAGATCAACTCACCGACGCTCGCACGGCGCTCAACCAGGCCAAACAAGACCTGGACTATCTCGCCGCGTCGCCTCAGCAGGCGAGCCTGCAGAACCTCTATCTGCAACTGACACAACAACTTCTGCAATACACACCTGACTCGGCACAACAACTGCCGCCATTGCCCGCGCCGGTCGCTGCACCACCGGTGGCAGACCCGGGAACTGCACCGCAGGCGCCCGATGTGGCCCTGACGAGTGCGACCGCGCCATCGTGGGGATATTCAAGTCCCACAGGCAATGTCGGAACCATCGACCGGATGTCCGACAGCTACGTGCCACCGCCTGCCGGTGTTCCTGATGCGCCGGTGGCTGATTGGCCGCAACCGGTCGCGCCTCCGCTGACCCCGAATCTCGGGAACCTCGGTTACTACGACTCATCGTGGGGGCAACTCTACGGCTACAACCCGAGCAGCTGGTACAACTACGGCCTCAACGGCTACAACCAGTACGGCTACGACTTCCTCGGCTTCAATCGCTGGGGCTACGACCGGTGGGGCTACGACAGGTGGGGTTACAACCAGTGGGGCTACAACTGGTCCGGTTACAACTGGGCCGGTTACGACCGCAACGGTTGGGACCGCGACGGCTGGAACGAGTGGGGTCAGCGGCAGGATCACCCCGGCGATCCGCGCAACCAGAACTGGTACGACCGCCACCACCCGTATCAGCAGTACTACCAATGGAAATTCGAGAACGACGACCCGGTGTTCCACCGGACCCAGTGGGACCACGACCACGGATTCAACCCCAGTCAATACCAGAACTGGAACATGGACCGGGATTGGCACAACCCCCGCAACCGTGACTGGGCGCCCCCTGCGGCCCCCGTCGGCGATACCAAGCCGCACTTCTCGTCGCCAGTGGTAAATCTCAATGCCTCACTGACACAATTCATTTCCGACGACAAGGCGACCAGTACCGCCGGGCCGCTGATGAAGGATTTGGCAGGCAAGTCCGCACGTGACTTCACCAAGGACCTCACTGCGCCCGTCACCGGATCACGGCCGGCTACACCTGTCGTTGGTCACCAAACACCACTCGCGCCACCGGCTTTGACGGTTGCGGCGCCGAGCGCTCCGCCTTCGAAAGTCGACCCGGGCTTCACCGTGCCCACGATTGCGCCGGTGCCTGCCATCAAGCCGTCGACGGCCATCGAGCCGCCGCCGGTCCCCAAGCGCTCAGCCGCTCTGCCGGTGCCCGTACCCAAGGACGATCCGGCCGGCCCTGTGGTCGCGCCGCCAGATGACCCGAAACCGGTTGCCGCACATCGGCGTCCGGTGGATTCGACTCCTCAGGATTCGGCGCCCGAACCGGCTCCGGTGGCGCCGACGTCGCAAGTTCCCAAGCCCCCGGAGTCGACGGTGTTGGACGATGCTCCGCACAAGCCGGTGACCGCGCCCAAGGCTCAACTGCCGACTCCTGAGGTCCAAACTTCGGCCCCGAAGCCTGAGGTCCTTGCTCCCAAGGTCGAGGCTCCAGCGCCGAAGTCAGAGGCTCCGGCCGCCAAGGTAGAGGTTCCGGCGCCGAAAGTGCTGGCTCCGGCGCCGAAAGTCCAGGCTCCCGTGGTCGATGCGCCCGTGCGGCAGCAACCGGTCCAGCAGCCTCAACCCGTGCAGCAGGCTCCCGTCAGGCAGGCGCCTCCGCGGGATCCCGCGCCTGCACCGCCAGCGCAACCCGCTCGGCAGGCACCGCCTGCGCGCCAAGCGCCGCCCGTATCCAATTGCCCAGCCAATCAACCTGTTTCGGCGAAATGTCGTTAGGGATCGCTCAGCGCTCTGGTCGCTGCCAAGGTCCGGAGTAGCTTCAGCCGCTCCATCGTCGGCGAATTCGGCTCTGCGGTCATCACATAGAGCGTGAGCCCCGCGTCGGTCGTCAGATCTGGCCACGCGCGTCAGCGACAGCGTCGTGCCGTTCTTCAAGAAACATCTATAGCCCTAAATTGGTGCAGGTCTCCCGGTCGATCCGCAGGTACGATGTTTGTTGTGGCTGATCAGAGCTTGTTTGTCTCGCCTGAAGGTCTGGACGCCGGGGCCGGCCGGTGCGACGACGCCGCGACGTCGGCGGCTTCGGGTGCCGAGACACTCAAGGGTGTTTCGATCGAATCCGGGATTTTCGGGGATTTCGACGCAGCGCATGGCTTTCACGGCGTGGCCACCGACTTGCACGCCCACCACGTCGAGAAGTTCACGGGACATCACGAAGGACTCTCGGGTCTCTCGGGTAAGGGGCAGGTTGCTGCCACTGCGTTCACCACGACCGACGAAGACTCCGGTGACACACTCGATCGGCAAATGCGTACGTAGTGGGCGAGTTCAAGCACTTCACTCGTGCTGAGCTCGCTGGTGAAGCGGGTGTTGATCCGTGGCAGCTCGACAGGTCGCTTCAGGCGGGCAATCCGAGTGCGATCGATGCGATTGCCGACGGTGTTCACCGGGCGGGGATGTCTGCGGGCGAGGTCGATGGCGATTTTGACAACGCGCGCAAGAAGTTTCGTGACGCATGGGTGAAGGATGGTTCGAGCAGTCCCATCGATGAGTCCGCTCAGGTGCAGCGCATCACTGCCTCGGTGGGTTCACACCGTGATCAGTTGCGGGCGATCGGGACCGAGTACGAGAAGATCGCCGCGGCGTTGGCGAAGGCGCAGCGTGACGCGGATGCCGAGATCGCTGCGTTGGAGAAGCAGTTGCAAGCCCTCGACGAGCAGATGGATGCTGCGGATCGGTTGATGGCTCGCGACCCGACGGTGGCTCAGAATGCCCTGAATTTTGCCAAGGCGCTGGCCGTCGACTTCGTGCGAAATGCCGGCGATGAGGTGAAGGGGTATCGGTCGACCTATGCGACGGTACTGGCCGATGCCGAGAAGGTGTTCAAGGCGACCGGTTCGCCACTCGCGCCCGAGGTACCGGATATCCCTGTCGTGGATCCTGCAGCGCAGCAAGCTACTGACGAGCTCAAGCAGCTGACCGATCAGGCGGTGGTCGACCTGATGGGGAAGGCCAAGGAAATCCAGAAGCAGATCGATGCACTGGCCGCTGAGGCGTTGATGGGTCAACGGGGATCGTCTGAGAACGATGCAGTACTTGCCAAGCTCAATGAGCTCAAGGGCCAATTAGGTTCTGTGCTCAATGAATTGGGCACGATCCCGGACTATTCGAAGCTTGATCCACGATCCGTGACCGTCGGCGCCGATGGTCACCTGCTTGGTGATTACACCGTCGATGGCCAATCGGTGCAGGTGTACGGGCAGCTCAAGAACGGTACCGGCCAGATCTTCGACCAGGCCAGGTTGACGTCCTTCACGTTCAAGGACGGGAAGCTCGTTGCCATGAACCGGCTCGACGCCGGACAGGTCCGCCCGGACGACGAGCTGCTGTTCAATGCCGTGACGGCCGTTGTCGGCGCGCCCGAGTTGGCAGCCGGGGTCAAGGTCACCGGAGAGCTTGGCGTGCAAGGCCTCAAGCGACTGCTGGGCCGCGAGGGCTTCGACGTGACATCGGCGCCGATCGCTGCCGGTGATGTGCTGCCGCATGCGATGACTGCTGCAGACGCGCAAGCGGCGATTGCCGCAGAGCGACTGGCCGGGACCCGCGCACAATTCGACGCTTACCCGCCCGATCGGCATGTGCCCGGAGCCGGTCCCACCAACGTGCACCCGGATACGCCGCCACCGGTCGGGGCGGGTGAGCATCCGCCGGCTGGTGCGGGTGAGCACTCGCCCTCTGGTGTCGGCGGCGATGATGTACACCATCCGGCAGCCGGGGCCGGCGATATGCCCGGCTTTATCGGGCCGTATCGGCTGCCTGATGCAACCCAATTAACACCACCGCCGGACGGCGCATATTTTTGGTCGGGGCGAAATGCTGACGGTATCGGCGTTGGGCCGGAGTCTGCGGGTGGCAGCGGAGCGGCGGACGCGCTCGCAGGTAGCCACGGTACGACATTGGAAGGATTGATCGACTCGAACAAGATCATCACGCCCAAGTGGTCTCCCGATGACCCGATGGCCGAGAAGTGGTGGTCGGAAGTTTCTCGCACTTACGCAGAGAATGCGCGCGGTGAAGTTCATGCAGTGATCGGATCAAATCTGAGACCTGGCAATATCTGGGAAAATGTTGAACTTCCGCGCTTGATGGCTAATCCCAACGTAACCCGCATTGTCGTCGTTGACCCCGATACGGGGTTGGAGCGAATCGTATTCGAAAGATAGGAGAAAATCATGACCGAAGTCGATGGCATCAGTCGAGCTGTGGTTATCAGCATTCAGGATTCAGCTATCCCGCGCGTTGATAGCTCAAAACTGATTGAGGCATACGGGGAAGAAATTGGCTCCACGCTTTCGCGCAAAGTGAATGAGCTCGTCAGGGAAGCCGCATCAATGCCAATCGAGTGGGGAAATATGTCGCTTGCCGAAGGTGTGCGGGATATCATGGGGCGCTTCGCGCAACATCATCCAGGGTTATCGGCTGATGCCCTAGTGGAGATCGGACGTTGTGTTGGATGGCAGCTCAGGTGATGGGAAATTGGGCTCGCACTATGTGCAGTCGATAGGGTGGATGAGGGCTCTATTCGAGGATCCCTTCAAATCCGCACACGCGGAATTCGTAGCTCAGTTGTAGTCCTGCCAATTTTATCGAGACAACTGTGCATCGACGGCTGCGGAATTTCGGATTCTGATCGATAATTTCGCTGAAGAAGTACAAATAAAAGTTGGCGCTGCGTGGTCGGAGGGCTCTAGGGGATGACTCCCGAACGGATCGAAGATGCGGCTGAGTGTTTAGGAATCGATCGCGCGGTAGCCGCGCGGCGGGCGTTTACGGTACGTGACGGAATCGGACGAGTGCCGAGCGATATCCGAGGAGTGGGTTCGGTGCTGGTAGGTGCAGACCTGACAGTTCTGTTTTTCGCGTCGTATGTCAGTCCGGATCAAGCGCTTGAAGTGGGGGATACGGGCTACAGGGCTCCACTCGCATCATTTGCGGCGTTCCATGAGCATGAGAAGCGGAGGCGCAATCATGAATCGCAATGAGGTCAGCCGCACCGACTGGACCGGCGGCGTTCTGCTGGGCGCGGTCCTGGGCGGGATCTGCTGGGGCATATCTGGCACCAAGGTGGTGGGTCCGCACCACGTCAACTCGTATCTGCTTGGCGCGGCAGTTGTTTCGATCCTGCTGCTGATCTGCGCAGCGCTACTTACTCGGGCAAAACCTACGTTGGCGGTCGCGCTGGTGATCGCACCGATGAGTGGTTGGATCGTCCTCGGCCTGGTGTATCTGCAGACATTGGTATTGAGGTGATGCATGTCCTTCGAACATGAACGTGCGCTGGACCCTGCGCCGACGCGAAAGGCAGATCCAGGCTTTCTCCTCGGCGGGTACGTGCTCGGGCTGGCG
>ERZ650309.1442-NODE-1442-length-11163-cov-4.621444_pt1 | contig 11163 bp, 5 predicted proteins | sample MGYA00376245_ERZ650309 | MGnify/ENA primary metagenome ERZ650309 (study PRJEB26733, sample SAMN07839294) | wastewater metagenome | biome: urban; feature: wastewater treatment plant; material: waste water | place: USA: North Carolina | collected 2016-04-26 ...
TCGCGCACGCTGCCGCGCAGCAGCCCGTCGCGCAGCGCCGCGGCGGCGGGGCCCTGGGGCTCGGCCTGCGGATCGTGCGGCGGCCCGCTCGGCGTGCCGCCCGCCAGGTCGAGGTGGAAGCTGAGCGCGCCGTAGCCCATGACCTGCGGCAGCTTGGCGCCCACGGCGTAGCCCGCGGACTGCAGGCCGATGCGCACGCCGAGCTCGAAGTTCATCGGCACCGGCAGGTGCAAGAGCGTGCCCAGCGTCAGCCACTGCGCCAGCCGGTCGTCGATCGGCCGGCCCATGGCCTGCTCGCTGAGCAGCGCCCGCAGCACCGGATCGCCCTCGGTGACGCCGACGTCCAGGTGGTAGAGCGCGAGCGCCTGCCACAGCGCGCGGCGGTGGCGCAGGAGCGCGAAGTCGGCCCCCAGCCCCAGGCGCATCCGCGGCTGCCCGACGGACAGGGCGCTGGTGGCGACCAGCCGCTCGGACAGGCAGCGCACCGCCCCCGCGGCCATGCAGTCCTGATCCGCGATGAGCTGGCCGCTGCGGTCGTGCAGGTAGCCGGCGAGCCAGTGCAGGCGCAGCGGCAGCCGCCGGGTGTGCCGGCCGATGTCGACGGTGCCGAGCAGGTCGGCGCCGAAGTCGATGGAGCGGAAGTTGGGGCCGATGTCGGCGGGCCCGCTGTGCACGCGCAGGATCGCCCGCACCGCCGCGTGGACCAGCGGCCCCCAGTCGGTGTGCAGCTTGGCCGACAGGAGCGTGCCGCCCAGCGACTGCGGCGGCTGCGCCGCGGACTGGCTGCCCTCGCCGACGGTCTGGCTGGGGCGGCGGTTGCGGCTCTGCTGCGCAGTGAGCAGGAGCGCGAGCTCGAGGTGGCTGCCCAGGTTCGTCGCCAGCTGCACACCGCCGCCGAGCTGGCTCTGGGTGTCGTCGGTGAACAGGTAGCCGCTCTGGTTGAAGCCGGACAGCGACAGGCCGAGCGCCAGGCGCCAGGGGCAGCCCGCGGCCGCGAGCGGCAGATCGAACAGCCCGGCACCGCCGTAGGACGACAGCGACAGGGCGCACGCCGCCGAGGCCGCGGCGCCGGGGCTCGCCGGCTCCTCGGCGCGCACCGGCGTCGGCGCGAGCGCCGCGCTGACAACGGCCGCAGCGGCCAGCGCCCCGGGGACGAGGCGGGCCCAGGCGCCCGGAGCTGCGGTGGTCTTCGCCCGACCCATCGACGATGAGTCGTTGATACCACGAAGGCGGTCGGAGCGGTCCGCTGTCGTACGCGCGCGGCCGGCTCCGTGAACACGTCCGCACCGGCCGCACACCTTTCGCAGGGCCGCGCGGCCCGCGCCCACATTTGCAGGAAACCCCGAACCAGGAGCGGGACGTGGTGTTAGAAAAGGTCGCCATGAACAAACTGCCCCCTTGTCCCTCCCGTCCCTTCCGTTCCCTGCTCCCCTGGCTCGGTCGCACCCTGCCGCTCGTGACGATGTCTGTGCTCGGCGTCGCCGCGGCGCAGCCGGCCCTGCCGCCGATGCCGCCCGGCATCGACGAGGGCATCATCGACCGTGCGGTCAGCCCGTGCGAGGACTTCTATCGCTACGCCTGCGGCGGCTGGCTGAAGAAGACCGAGATCCCGGCCGACCGCCCCTCGTGGAGCCGCGGCTTCTCCGAGGTCCACGAGCGCAACCAGACCATGCTGCGCGAGATCCTCGACGAGGCCGCCGCGGGCAAGGGCGGCGCCGACGCCACGATGAAGAAGCTCGGGGACTTCTACGCCTCGTGCATGGCCGAGGCCGAGATCGAGAAGACGGCGCAGGCCGACATCGCCGCGCTGCTCGCCCCGGTCGAGAAGGTGGCGACGCTGGACGACCTGGCGCGCGAGGTCGCGCGGCAGCACCTGGGCCTGGGCGCGCCGCTGTTCCACCTGTCGTCGCAGCAGGACTTCAAGGACGCCTCGCGTGTCATCGGCAGCCTCGATCAGGGCGGCCTCGGCATGCCCGACCGCGACTACTACCTGAAGACCGACGAGAAGAGCGAGACGCTGCGCAAGGAGTATCTGGCGCACGTCGAGCGCACGCTGGCGCTGGCGGGCGTGCCCAAGCCCGAGGCGGCCAAGCAGGCGCAGATCGTCTTCGGCATCGAGAAGAAGCTCGCCGCGGTGTCGCTGTCGCGCGTCGAGCGGCGCGAGCCCAAGAAGCTGTACCACCGCCTCGAGCTCGACGGCGTGCAGAAGACCGCGCCGAAGTTCCCCTGGACCGTGTACCTGACCGCGCTCGGCTTCCCGCAGCTGCGCGAGATCAACGTGACGTCGCCGGCCTTCCTCGAGGGGCTGAACAAGGTGCTGGGTGAGGAGGCGATGCCCAGCCTCAAGGTGTACCTGCGCTGGCACGCCCTGCACGCCGCCTCGCCGCACCTGTCCAAGGCGTTCGTCGACGAGCAGTTCGCCTTCTACGGCAAGCGGCTGACCGGCACCGACAAGCTCTTGCCGCGCTGGAAGCGCTGCGTCGCCGCCACCGACCGCGCGCTCGGCGAGGCGCTGGCCGTGCCCTACGTGCAGAAGACCTTCGGCGTCGAGGGCAAGCAGCTGTCGCAGGAGCTCATCAAGCACATCGAGACCGCGATGGAGCAGAACCTGAAGACGCTGCCGTGGATGGACGACGCCACGCGCACCGCGGCGCTCGGGAAGCTGCACCGCATCGTCAACAAGATCGGCTACCCCGACAAGCCGCGCGACTACACCGCGCTCGGCGTCGGCCGCGGCTCGTACGTGCAGAACGTCACCGCGGCGTCGGTCTTCGAGTCCAAGCGCGACCTCACCAAGATCGGCAAGCCGCTCGACCGCGGCGAGTGGCTGATGACCGCTCCGACGGTGAACGCCTACTACGAGCCGCTGCTGAACGAGATCGCGTTCCCGGCCGGCATCCTGCAGCCGCCGATGTTCAGCCGCGCCGCGCCGCGGGCCGTGAACTACGGCGCCATCGGCATGGTCATGGGCCACGAGGTGACGCACGGCTTCGACGACGAGGGCCGGCAGTTCGACGCCGACGGCAACCTGCGCGACTGGTGGTCGCAGACGGTCAACACCGAGTTCGAGCGCCGCGCCCAGTGCGTCGTCGAGCAGTACAACGGCTACTCGCCGCTGCCCGACGCCAAGCTCGATGGCAAGCTGACGCTCGGCGAGAACATCGCCGACCTGGGCGGCCTGAAGCTGGCGCTCGCCGCCTACCGCATCGCCGAGAAGGAGAAGCCGGACACCAAGCCCAAGGGCAGCAAGCTCTCGAGCGAGCAGCTGTTCTTCCTCGGCGCGGCGCAGGCCTGGTGCGACAAGCGGCGGCCGGACTTCCAGCGCCTCCTGACCAACATCGATCCGCACTCGCCGCCCGAGTTCCGCGTCAACGGGCCGCTGTCCAACCTGCCCGACTTCGCCAAGGCGTGGCAGTGCAAGGCCACCGACAAGATGGTGCGCAAGAGCCTGTGCACCGTCTGGTAGCCGCCCCGCCCTGCCGCCCGCACCGTCGCTGAGCTTCTGGCCGCCGGGGCCCCGCGCTCGGCGGCCCTGCCCCTCCCTCACCCCCGAGACTACATCGGGCCACCCGGCGCCGCGCCCGCGGCGGCGCGACCGCGTGCGCCGAGCGTGCGGGCAGGCGCGGCCCGGCTCGGTCGTGCGGCGGCTCGGCCGACGGTGTTATTTTTGTCAGCAGGGCGCGAGCCCGCGCGGGGCGCATGGAACTGGAGCGAATCGGCCCGTACCGCATCGTCCGCAAGCTGGGCCAGGGCGGCACCGGCACGGTCTACGAGGCGGTCCACGAAGAGATCGCGCGCAGCGTCGCCATCAAGGTGCTACGCGGCCACGGCGGCTCGCGCCCCGAGCTGACCGCGCGCTTCCTCAACGAGGCCCGCGCCGTCAACATCATCCGCCACCGCAGCATCGTCGGCATCTCGGACCTCGGCCGCCTGCCCGACGGCTCCCCCTACATCGTCATGGAGCACCTGGACGGCGTGACCCTGCGCCGCCGCGCCGCCGCGGGCCTGCCGCTGCCGTCGCTCTTGCGGCTGTGCCGCCAGGTCGCCTCGGCGCTGGCGGCGGCGCACGACAAGGGGATCATCCACCGCGCACCGTCCGCTGCGACGCCGCCGCGGGCCCAACCGATCCGCGGCCCGGGCAAGCGCGCGTGCTCCCTCGGCTTGCACGCGGAAGGGAGGCGGGCGTCGCGCGGCGGGCCGGCGAGCGGGGCCTGAGCCGGTCTCGGCCGGCTCCTGCGGACTTGCGGCTCCGCTGCGCCGCGGCACGCTGCGGCCCGGGGCGCTGGCGGTCGTAACGGAGCGCGGCACAGCGCTCGCTGGAGCCGCGGCGCCGGCAGCAGGATCCGGATCTGTACGGCCAGGTGCAGCCGGGTCCGCGCCGATGCACCAAACCGTACGTCCAGAGCCCGGCGCGCGGCGCGCGGAGTCGAGAACCGGCGGCAACCAGGCGGCACACGCCTTGCTGACACCTGCCTGTGGCAAGAGCGTTCCGCACGCACCCGGCGCCAGCCCGGACGGTCCCCCGCGGGCAGCGGCTCGGTGCGACGGCGAGCGCGCCAGACGGTGCGCGCGTCGGGTTGGGAGTTCCGATGAAGACGTCTTCGCTGAGAGCCCGGTTGCTGCTGCGCGGCGCGCTGATCCTGGTGCTGACGGCCCTTTCGCACCCCGGGGTCGGGCGGGCCGAGCTCCCGGCCGAGCCGCGGCCCGAGCCCTGGCTCGAGATGAAGGCCGCCGCCGAGGCCGTGGCCGACGTGGACCCGGAGCCGGCCCTGCCGCCGCGGACCGACGTGGCCCGGGCCGGGCAGCCGGGTGCCGGGCGCGCCAAGGAGGCCGCCGCGGGCTCGGCGCCGCTCGCCGCACGCGCCGAGCTGCACGATGCCGTGCGCTCGGCGGTGCGCGACGAGATCCAGCAGGAGGTCCGCGGCGCCGGCCACGGACCGACCCCGCCGGGTGCGGCCGCCGCACGCCGCGGGGCCCAGGGCGAGTCGGCCCGCAGCGACGCCGCGCGCGCGAACGACGCGGCCTCGCAGGCGCAGCAGGCGCGCCTGAACCTTGAGGTCAGCCGCAGCCGCGAGAAGAGCCAGGGCAAGCCGCTCGTCACGTCGCCGGCGCCGGCCGCGGGCCGTCCGTAGCGCGCGGGTCAGGAGCAAGCGCTCTTGCACTCCGCCGCGGCCCGCGCAGCCTCGCTTGTGGCACCCGGCACAGGGCGGCCTGCGCGAAAGCGGACAGGCTGCGTACCGGTCGGTACAGAAGAGCCACGACGCGTGACGCGCCGCGTCCGGCGCTCCGACGGTGAGGGCCCGTCCGAAGCGCGGCATGTCGATTGCGTCGGCGGTCTGTGAGCCGCCGCACATGTCCAAGAGACGCGCAGACCGGCGCGCATCCGGCGCGCGAACAGGCTGTGAGTCGCTCGCTGGCTGCGGACTCCTGATCCCGGGTTCCTGACTCCGTACGTACGGATTCCGGAGTCCGGAACGGAGCGCGCCGGAGTCTGTGCGCGCGCGGGAGCCTGTCCGCAGAGCGGCGGCTCCCAGCAAAGACGGCGTCCGCCCCGGACTGTCGACGGGCGGAGCCTGACTTGGGACACCACACCCCTGAGGAAGAACACGATGCGACACGCCACGATCTCTATCGGCTCCATCGGCTCCATCGGCTCCATCGGCCTCGCCTGCCTCCTCGGCTGCGCCAAGCCCCCGCCCAAGCTCACGGAGGTGCAGCCCGCGACGGTGTGCCAGGGCGGCGGCACGCTGACGCTCAAGGGCACGGACTTCCAGGACGGCGCGACGGCGCGGATCGGGACCACGTCCTCGACCCGCGCCGAGCACAGGAGCGACACCGAGCTCGCGGCCACGTTCTCGGGCTCGAGCACGCTGTTCACGCCGGGCACCCAGTACGACGTGACCGTGCAGAACCCGGACGGCAACCAGTCGACGCTCACCGCCGCGGTCACGGCGGTGTCGGACCCGATCCTGTTCTTCGCAGATCCGCCCGCGGTCTACAGCGGCGTCTCCACTCCGGTGACTTTATATGTCACCGCGCTGTCGCCGCCCCTGTCGGACGTCAGCCTGACCCACACCGCGACGGGCAGCAGCGTGGTGGTGAGCGGCGCGCAGGTCGATCCCGCGCACCCGAACCGCGTCCTCATCACGGTCCCGATGGGGACCCCGGCCGGGACGTACGACGTCACGCTCAAGGACTCCTCGAGCTGCTCGGCGAAGCTGGCCGGAGCCATCAAGGTCACGGACCAGGCGACGCTGACGCTGACCGCGCTGGCGCCGGGGTTCGGCTGGAAGGACGCGGCGACGCCGGTCGCGGTCTCGGCGCAGGGCGGCCTGAGCCCGACGCCGTCGGTGTACCTCAGCCCCAAGGCCGGCACGTCCGGCGCCGCCACCGCGCTCGGCTCCGCGGCGCTGGTGTCGCCGACGCAGCTCACCGCGATCGTGCCCAAGGGGCTGGACCCGGCCGGCAGCCCGTATGACCTGATCGTCGTGAACCCCGACGGCGCGGTCGGCATCCTGCCCATGGCCTATCGCAGCACCGCGCTGGAGCCGCCGGTGATCAGCAACATCTCGCCCGGCGCGGTCCCGGCCACGGCGCCGCCGCCGGTGACGATCGCGGGGCAGAGCTTCCGCTCGCCCGCGGTCGCCTTCACCTGCATCACCGATACGACGCTCGGCACCAAGATGACGTTCCCGGCGACGGTCTCGGCCTCGACGGCCACGTCGATCACCATCGGCGCGCCGCCGGTGACGTCGCTGACCGCGCCGACGCTGTGCACCCTGCGCGTGACCAACCGCGATGACCAGACGTTCGCGGACTTCGCGGCGCTGGCGATCAGCAACGGCTCGGGCAACCTGTCGCTGCCCAAGAGCGGGACGGCGCTGCCCGAGGCGCGGCGAGCTCCCGCGGTCGTCGCCAGCGCGGCCACACGCGCGGCGCGCTTCCTGTACGCCATCGGCGGCGACAGCGGCAGCCCGACCGGCGCGCTGGACACCGTCGTCAGCATCCCGGCCGACGAGAACGGCACCGGCGCCGCGTGGATGGCGCAGCGCTACAAGCTGAGCTCCAAGCGCACGCTCGCGGGCGCGGCCGCGCTCGGACGCTACCTGTACGTCGTCGGCGGCAACGACGGCACCGCGCCGGTCAAGACGGTGGAGCGCGCGCTCGTCCTCGATCCGCTGCAGGCGCCCGCGATCCGCGACGTCGACATCACGCCCGGCGGCGGCGCCGGCCTCGGCGGCGGCACCTGGTACTACCGGGTCGCGGCGCGCATGCCGGACAGCGATGCCGACAACCCCGGCGGCGAGACCCTGCCCTCGGACGTCGCGACGCTGCGCGTCCCCGAGCTCGCCGACAAGGTGCTGATCAAGCTCGGCTGGACCGCGGTGCCGGGCGCCGCGGGCTACGTAATCTACCGCACCCCGGTCGCCGGCAAGATCTCCGGCGACGAGGAGTACCTGGACACGATCGCCGACGCCGCCACGACGACGTACACCGACACCGGCAAGGCCACGGATCCGAGCCGGCCCAAGCCGCTGCGCCAGGGCGCGACCGGCGTGTGGAAGAAACTTCCAAGTCTTGGCACCAGCCGCGAGAGCCCAGGCGTGGCCTTCAGCGTTGACCCGGCCAACGCCAGCCAGTACTACCTGTACGCGACGCTCGGGCGCGACACCGTGGCCCTGGGCAGCTACGAGCTCCTGGGCGTCACCGTGGATGCGAGCGGCGCCCAGACCGCAGGCGCCAGCTGGACGGCGGGCACGCAGACCGTGACCGCGCCGCGCTACCAGCACTCGATCTACTCGGTGACCAGCGCCAACGCGTCCTTCGTCCCGGCCGGGACCAGTTACATCTACCTCGGCGGCGGCACCGCGACCGGGACCACCGCGATCCAGTCTCTGGAGGTCGCCAAGATCGCGGCCGGCGGCCAGCTCGGGGTGTTCGCACCGGCCGGCGCGGGCGTCACGGTGAAGACCTTCGGCCACGCCGCGGCCACGGCCGCGAACTACCTGTACACCTTCGGCGACGAGCAGCCCTCGACGGGGATCCGCGCCGGCCAGGTCAGCCAGGCGGCGCAGCCCGCGCTCAACAACTTCAACAACAACGGCTCGGGGATGCTGACCGCGCGCTACCTGCCGGGGTGCGCGCTGAGCGGCGCGCTGATCTACGTGATCGGCGGCTCCGCGACGGGCCGCAGCAGCGCCACCACCTCGGTGGAGTACATGATCTGGTAGGAAGGTCCTGCCAAGTCGCGCTCTTCCCAGAGAGCGCGCCTCGCTCTCAATACCGGCTCCCTTCAGGCTCCCTTCAGGCTCCCTTCGGATTCCATAAAGGACGATCCTGACTCCGGAGGCGACTCCGTACTGACTTCAGGTATGCGCGGGGTTCTTGCCAGAGAACAAAAAGGCAGCAGCGGCCGCCGGCCCAGGAATCCGGCGGCCGCTGCTGGCAGGCCTCGCGGCCTGCAGGGGGACGAGAGCGCTCTCGATCCGCGGCGAGGTGCCGCGTGCGCTGCGATGTAGATCGGCGGGTGCGAAGCCCGAAGGAGCAGCCCTTCTGCGAGGCCCGAGCGGGGTCGGGGACCGTCGCGCTGCGGGAGCAGCTCCTGTGATCTCTGAAGCAACCGCCGTTCCAGCGGCACAGCGCCCGGACCGGCCCGCACTGTCGACGGAGCGCTGCGGATTCTGCAGCGCGGGCCGCGCGCCCTGCAGCCCCGATCGTCCCAGCTGGTACGGAACGCGAGTCCCAGCCGGTACAGCACGGCCCGCCGCCGCGCGACGAGGCGCAGCGACCGCAGGCCCGACGCTCTGCCGGCAAGGCGGCGACACAAGGCGGCGACACGCGGTGCCGCCCCGCGGCGGCGAGGTCCCGAAGTTGCTAACAGAATAGGGCCGCGTGCGATCCGCCGAAGGACTGCGGGTACACTCTAATCGCACGCAAGCGGCGACGTGCGGTCAGGTGGGCGGCGGCGCGCGGCGGGGCGCCTTCGAGGCGGGCGGCAGGACACGGCCGCTCCCGCGGCGACCGGCCGCGAGCCCCGACGAGCCGACCGAGCGACGGAGACAACGGGCCCTTGCTGCAGATGCAGAGGAGTGCGAGATGAAGAGGCAGCTGCTCGCCTTGCTGTGGACGCTGGCGCTTCCCGGGTGCCGGGATCTGTGGGGCTCGCTGTCCGGCGACAACCCGCTGAACTGCGTGGTGACGCCCGGGATCTGCGCCGCGAACGAGTCCTGCGATCAGGCGCTGGAGCGCTGCCTGCGGGTGCAGGACGAGGGCACGGCCGTGGTGGTGTGCCCGGCCATGTCCTGCCCCGCCGGCCAGAGCTGCGACGTCGCGGCCATGCGCTGCGTGCCGTCGCCGAGCACCCTGGACGTCACCGCGGTGCGGCCGCGCACCGGGCCGCTCACCGGCGTGGCCATGGCCGTCATCGAGGGCAGCGGGTTCAAGGAGCCGGCCTCGGTGTCCTTTGGCGACGTCGCGGCGCCCGCGGTCTCGGTGCTGGGGCCCGAGCGCCTGGCGGTTCAGATCCCGGCGGCGGCGCAGCCCGGCCTGGTCAGCGTGAAGGTCAGCCTCGACGCGGGCAGCCGCGTCAGCATCACCCGGGAGCGCCTGTTCGGCTACGCCTGGTCGCGCCTCGGCTTCGCGACCGACTCGTCGCTGGACACGCAGGGACAGGCCGCGGGGCCGCTGGTGCTCACCGATCTGAACGGCGACAAGCGGCTCGACGTGGCGGTGACCAACGGCAGCCGCCTGTCGGCGTTCCTCGGCAGCGGCAGCGGCCTCGGGAGCGCGATCACCACCGCGGGCAGCGCGACGACGGGCGCGTCGAGCGGTCGCTTCGCGGCGGCGCGCCTGAACCAGGACGCCTTCACCGATCTGGCGCTGCTCGATCCCACGGCCGGCAACGTGATCGTGCTGCTCAGCGACGGCTCCGGCCACTTCAGCGGGCCGATCGTCACGGCGGTGGGCTCGAGCACGCGCGACCTCGCGCTCGCCGACGTCGACGGCGATCAGCGGCCGGATCTGCTGGTGCTGCAGGACTCCCCGGATCAGCTCGTGGTCTACGGCGGTCTGGGCGACGGCACCTTCCGCACGCCGGCGCTCGCGACGATCGGCGAGGGCCGCGGCCCGTGCTCGCTCGCGGTCGGGCTGTTCGACGCGGACACCCGGCCGGACGTGGCGGTGGTGCTGTGCCAGGCCGCCGAGGTGCGCGTGCGGACCAACGTCGGCGGCACCCTGCTCTTTGGCGCGCCGCGTTCCTACTTCACGCAGGCGGGGCGCGCCACGCCGCGGCGGATCGCGGTCGCCGACATGAACGCCGACTCGCGCATCGATCTCGTCGTCAGCAACAGCGACCAGAGCGCCACCGGCAGCTTCAGCGTCCTGCTCGGCCAGGGCACCGGCGAGTTCGCGACCGCGCTGACCAGCGCCACCGACTCGGCGACGCAGGAGGTGTTCCAGGTCGGCGACCTCGACGGCGACGGCTTCCCCGACGTCGTCGCCGCCCCGAGCAGCGGCCCGATCGACGCGATCCGCATCCTGCTCGGCGACGGCTTCGGCGGCCTGCGCAGCCCGCAGAAGGTCACGCCGCCCGGCACCAACCCCACCGGCCTGCGCTCGCTCGCCCTGGGCGACGTCACCGGCGACGACAAGCCGGACATCCTGTTCACCAGCGCCGCCGCGAGCGTCGCCGTCCTGCGCAACGTCTCGCAGTAGGCCCCCGCGCCCGCGAGCCGCGGCGTCGACCGCGGTAACGCCCGTGCCGACCCGGTGACAGCGACGGACACGTAAGCCGCCGCGCCGTCTGCGGACGCGGCGGCGCGCGCGGGCGGTCCGCGCCGGCGCCGCACGCTCCGCCGGGTCTGACCGCGCCAATCGATCCCCGGCCGATCCGCAGCGCCGCGACCTCCGTCGGCAGCAGCGCCTCGCGACCTCTCACCGCGATCTGAAGCCCGACAACGTGATGGTCGTGCGCGATCCCGAGGTGCCCGGCGGCGAGCGCGCCATCATCCTCGACTTCGGCGTCGCCAAGCTCGCCGAGGAGCACAAGCACCCCGAGACCCTCGGCCGCCAGACCGACCTGCACGTCACCATCGGCACCGCGCGCTACATGTCGCCCGAGCAGGCGGCCCTGGCCTCGATCACCGACCGCACCGACGTGTACGC
>ERZ650309.1443-NODE-1443-length-11162-cov-4.185559_pt1 | contig 11162 bp, 8 predicted proteins | sample MGYA00376245_ERZ650309 | MGnify/ENA primary metagenome ERZ650309 (study PRJEB26733, sample SAMN07839294) | wastewater metagenome | biome: urban; feature: wastewater treatment plant; material: waste water | place: USA: North Carolina | collected 2016-04-26 ...
TGTGAAGCAGGCTGTCGAACAATCCGTCGCCCATTTTGGTAAGCTCAACATATTGGTCAATAATGCGGGTATCACCTTTCGCTACACAGCGACAACCATGAGTGACGCGCAGTGGAATGCTGCGATGGATGTGGATGTTAAAGGTGTGTGGTTATGCTGCAAATATGCTATCCCTCACATGCAGGCAGTGGGTACGGGTGCCATTGTCAATATTTCCAGTGTACATGGACGGGTAACTGCTCCGAAGCACGGTCGCAGGTTCAAGCCGTGCTCGATGTCGAGCCCAAGCATGTTCGCGCACTGGCCGCCAAGGATCAGTCGTGTGGCGGTGGCGGCGGTTCGTCGACGAGCAGTGAGCCGAGCGGTGGCAAAGATCATCACCGCAAGGACAAAGACAAGGACAAGACCAAGGTTGCCGACGGTGACAAGCCGGAAAAGACCGAAAAGCCGGAAAAGACCGAAAAGCCTGAGAAGGCCGAAAAGGTCGAAGCGGCTCCGTCGGGCGCTGATCCAGAGCAGGTCCTGACCGAAGCGCAGTCCGAGTTCGTCAACGGCAACTACGACAAGGCCATCAGCCTCGCTCGCTCGGTCGCCAAGGTCAGCACCAACCGAGCGTGGCGCATCATCGGCGCAGCCGCTTGCCGCAACAAAGACCTGAAGCTGGTCGGCGACGCGTATCGCAAGCTGGACAACGCCGCGCGGCAGTACCTGATCTACGTCTGCCAGCGCGAAGGCATCGTTCAGAACGGCAACCAGTTCAAACAAGCCGAATAAGCCCGCCTCGTTTCTCGCCCTCGTTTTCCCTCGTTCGCCTGTTTTCGCTCGTTTTCGCCTGTTTTCGCCTGTTTTCCTGACAGCCTGCGCTGCCGGGTTTGCTTGCGCGCTTCGTGACGACACACGCGAGACAAGCTAGGATGCTACGTATGCTGCGACGCTGTGCGGTCTGGCTGCTCTCTGCGCTTTTGGTGTTCTGGTTCGCATTCGATCGGGCGTCGGCCCGTCCCGGCGGCGGTCAGAGCTATCGCTCTTCGTCTCGAAGCTCGTCGAGTAGCTCACGCAGCTATTCCGGCTCTAGCTCTGGCTCAAGCCGCTCGTATTCCAGCCCAAGCTCCAGCGGCTACTCGTCGGGCTCGTCGAGTCGCTCGTACGGCTCAGGCAGCTCGTCGTATGGCTCGGGTAGCTCGTCGTATGGCTCGGGTAGCTCGACGGTGGTCTATTCGAGCGGTGGCTCTTCCTCGAGCGGCTGGTTCATCCCGATCTTCATCTTCGCGGTCATCGTGCTGCTCATCTGGCTGGCAAGTCGCAACAGCAAACAGAAGCAAGAGCGCGCCAAGCTGTCCGTCGATGACTCGTTGGCCAGCGCGGGCCTTGCAGAGCTGCGGACGCACGATCCCGACTTCGAGCCGATGGCGTTTCTGTCGCGGACCAAGACCGTCGTCGCCAAGGTCAATGAAGCGTGGCTCGCAGGGAACATGGGCTCGGCGCGTCGGGTGATTTCCGACGGTGTGTACGTGCGCTTTTCGACGCAGCTGGAGCTACTGCGATCGCAGGGTCTGCGCAACATGATGGCCGACTGGCGCGTGGTATCGGCGGACATCCTGGCGGCGGTGGCCGACGCGCAGTGGGATACGGTTCACATCAAGATCGTTGGCGAAGCGCGTGATCGCGATGTCGGCATCAACCTGTCGCAAAGTGACGCACTGTCGCAGACCAAGAAAGCGGAGCTGAGCCAGTATCACGAGGTCTGGTCGTTTGTGCGACGACGCGGCAAGCACAGCAAGAAGGGCATTCCGGCGCTCGAAGGCAAGTGTCCAAGCTGCGGTGCGGATCTGCCGCTCGGCGAGGTCGTCAAGTGTGAGTACTGCAAAGCGCTCGTAAACTCGGGTGAGCACGACTGGGTCTTGGCCGAGATCACCCAGCCCGAAGAGTGGCGCGCTGATCCCGCCGTCGGAGACATCGCTGGCCTGGAAGAGCTGCGCGAGCGTGATCCGTCGGTCAGTCGTCAGGAAATCGAGGATCGCGCCTCGGTGATCTTCTGGAAGTGGATCGAAGCGAAAGCGACGCAAAAGAGCGACAAGCTGCATCGCTTCTGCGTCAGTCCGCCGACTTCGCAAAGCGAGCAGGCCGATCTGTCGCTGCAAGCGGCCAAGCTGTCGCAGGTTGCGGTTGGCAGCGCCGAGCTGGAATCGGTGCTGACGGGCGGCGAACAGGACTACGCCTACGTCGAGATCATGTGGAGTGCGTCGGTCCAGGGCAAAGAGCCAGAACACTTCACGCACGTCTTTGCGCTGGCTCGGTCGGCCACGGCGAAGAGTCGCACGGGTCTGTCATCGCTCGATTGTCCCGAGTGTGGTGGTCCGCTGGCCGGATCGGATGCCGTCACCTGCCAGTACTGCGGAACCAAGCTGACGGGTGGCAAGCGAGAGTGGGCGCTGCTTGCCGTACAAGGCGGAGTGACCGACGAAACCGACGAAGATGATGACGAATAAGATGAATTGATTGACAGATTGAAAGCCCGCTCGATACGCTTCTAATGTGTTAGTCCCGTCGCGGAAGCTGTCCTATCTGTTCGCATTGCTGCCGGCTTTGGCGGGTAGTTGCGATACCTTCTCAGGCTCGGTCATCGCGATGTCGATTGCCTGGCCGCTGCCCCCGCAGCCTTGTGTGGCGACGGGTGTGCCAACTGGCTGTACGCCGCCTCCCGTCGTGCCGACCTTGCCGTTTGCGGGCCATCACGTCGAGATGTACGCCTACTACGCAGGCAGCCCGAACCCCGAGCGCATCGTCGCCAACGTCGGAAGCAGCGATCCCAAGGACTTCACCGGCTTTCAGGTGCTTCCCGTCGTCGATCCCAGCGAGCCTTGTGCGATCCGAGGCCTGGATCACGATGACGGCGGCTGTGGTGACAAAGGCAGCCTGTCGTCGAACACCTGCGGCGCGCAGATCTACACCCAGAAGGCGCAGCGTACGGCGGATGACGAGTCGCTGTCCGATGTCACGCTGACGGCGCGCGATCAGCTGCTGCTACAGACCGGCAAGGTGGTGTCGAAGCTGACTCCGTTTCCGGCGACAAACAGCGATCCGAACCTGATGGTGAAAGGTCGAGCAGCGACGACGATGCTGGTCTTGGTGCAGCATCATCCCAGCGTCGCCAGCGAGCCCAAGCCAGGCACTCAGCTTCAAGCCATCACACCGACCAGCGCCGAAGATGACGCCGAGTCCGCAAAACGCTTGAGCGTGTGCAAGACCTATCGCGACGGAGACGGAAGCGGACAGGCCAGCCATCCGTTCTGGTACGTCGGAAACCCGAAGCAGTACACCAAGCCGCTGTCGGGCGTCTTGTTTGGAACGCTGCTCTATCAGACGGGAGCGGGTACGGCAGCAACGGATCTTCCGACGCAGAACTACTCGGGCATTACCTTTTCGGTGCCGTCGAACATGAAGGATCTGACCGAGCTTCAGATCCGCATCGAGCCCGACGATCCGAAAGCCGCCGGGGGAATCTACTACCCGGTGATTCAAGGCAAGCGACTCGCGGATGCGTCGGCAGGTCGCGGCGCCATCAAGTTCGTGATGCTCGCCAACACCAGCGGCGTCGGACTGCCTGCCACGTTTACGGCGGTGGTCGGCTCGGCGTCGGTGCTTACCCAGCTTGACGAGAGGCTGCAATGAGGCACCACGCACTCGCGCTTGCCTGTGCGCTCGGAGCGACAGTCAGCGGTCTTTCGACAGCGCACGCGGATCGCAGCTTTGATGTGGTGATGACGCCACCGTCGATGGATGCCTACGGGCTTCAGATCGTCGATCGCGCGCAGACGCCGCAGCAGTTTGAGTTTGGCATGACGGCGAACGTCGGCTGGGCAGGCAAGCCGCTCAAGCTCCTGCTCAACGATGTGAACCTCAACCGCGAAGAAGCGCCGTTTTCGGTCATCGAACACCAAGTCACGCTCGACCTCGGGTTCTATCTGGGCCTGTGGGACTTTCTGTCGCTGTCGGCGATGGTTCCCGTCGGGGTGAACTACTACGATCAAAACGCCATCGGAGAGCCGAGTGTGACGGTGCTTCCGACGGGCTCAGCGACGATGGGTTCGACGGTCCCGAGCGGAATGTATACCGGACAGCCGCGTCAGAACGTTTCGATCAGCGGGGCCGGTGTGCGCGATCCTCGGCTGGCGGTCAAAGCGCGCTTTTACGGTGGCAAGTACTTCGAGATCGGCACGCTGCTGGAGCTAACGGTTCCCATCGGCGATCAGAGCTCGTTTCTGGGTGAAAAGAACGTCACGTTTCGTCCCAAGCTGCTGCTCGGTGTGCTGCTGGGTCGGCTGCACATCTTGGGAAGCTTCGGCGCAATCGTTCGCCCAGGCAGTGAGCTGTACGAACCCAATCCCACGACGGCCCAAGCGGCAAGTCCACCCCTTCGCTTTGCGACCGGCCACGAGCTGACCTGGGGCGGCGCACTGACGGTGCGACTGCATCGGCTGATTGGGCTGGGTCTGGAAAGCGTCGGCACAATTCCGGTGAGCGGTGATGCAGTGTCTGCGACGGCCAGCGCGCTCGGTTCGCTGTACTTTTTGCCAACGGAAAAGCTGCGGTTTTCCGTTTCGGGCGGCGGCGGACTGCTCATCGACAACCCACGCAACGCCGCAGGACGCGTGATGTTCGGCATGGCGTACTCGCTGCTTCCCCGCGCGGGAGGGCTGCTGTGAAAAAGTCTGTCCTTGTCGGCCTGTTTTGCTTGGGTCTGCCTTCGTGGGTGCTGGCGCAAGACGTGCCGCTGCCCGCGCGACGAGGCTCATCGGCGCTGGATCCAACCTATGACGTGCTGTTGCCCGATCCCGAGCCGGTAGAAGCCACCTCGGCCAAAAGCGAAGGGGACAAGAGCGCACCTGCCACCGATATCGACATTGCGGACCGCGTGCTCTCGGCGGCCAAGCAGGTCACGACGGTTCAGGAAGCGCCCTCGATCGTTACGGTCATTCGTTCCGACGAAATCCAAGCGCGCGGCTATCGCAACATCACCCAGGTTCTGGAAAACATCCCAGGCTGGATCCAGAGCACCAACGGCGGCAACTTGATCTCGATGCCGCTCGTGAGAGGAACCGCGCAGGCGGCGCTGCTGCTCCGCGACGGTGTCTCGATGTTCGAGCCCACCACCAACACCGGGACGTATCACCGCTCGCTGCCGCTGGAGACGATCAAGAGCATCGAAGTGGTGACGGGACCGGGCGGCGTGCTGTGGGGCGCCAACTCGTTTTTGGGCATCGTCAACCTGATCAGCAAAGACGCCGACGACATCAACGGCCTGGAAATGAGCGCGGGCTACGGCGACGGTCCCGGCTCTCCGCAGGACTTTCGCGCCTACGCACTGTTTGGCAAGAGCTTCCGCTTCAAAAAGGGTCCCAAGCTCAGCATCGTTCAGCACGTCAGCTACGAGACCTATCTCGGTTCGCGTTACAACGTGCTCAGCACGCTGTCTCGCAACTCGGCTCCGTCGCCGGTCGGTCCGCACTTGTACTCGGTGTTCGCCGACACCAACCCCGAGCGCTCGTTCATCGTCAACGTAGACGGAAAGATCTCGTACGGGCCGGTGACGCTGTCGTACTCGATGCCGTTTGCGCTGATGAACACGTCGCTGTCGTTTGCCAACAGCCCGACGAGCGGACGCTGGGACACGGCGACCAATGGACCCGCTGGCGAGCCAGTTCGCAACCACCTTCAGGTCTTCGATCGGTTCGTGACGCTCCAGTACAAAGGACGGTTTCTCAAGGACCGGCTCGGACTGGATGTCAAAAGCTACGCCATCGAGTTCATCCGCGACCTCGATGCCGTGCTGCTGCCGGGATCGTCGCGCAATCCAAACGGCACGTCGTTTAATACCGAGATTCGCTCCTATCGCTTGGGCCTGACGGTCGATGGCGATGCCACGCTGCCGCTGCGCAACCGCCTGCTGTGGGGCGGCGATCTGTTCTACGACTGGGTGCCCGAGCCGACCGTGCGCTTCCCGCTGTCCACCCCCGAGAGCCTGCCGATTAGCTGTCCGCTGTCGCAGCCTGGGCTCAGCTCGCCGGTCTATCAGCCGCAGTGTCCGGTGCCGTTTCTGTTTGCGACCAACCGCTTGGTCACGGCCTTGTACGTATCGGACACGTTCCGCCCGGTGTCGAGCCTGACGCTGGATGCGGGCGTGCGTCTGCAAGGCGGCTTCGGCAAAGCGGAATACAACGGCGGCAACATTGGCGGCAACGGCGTGCTGCTCGGGAGCGCGTCGCTCGTGTGGAACTTCTATCGCGACATGCACCTCAAGGCGAACTACGCCTCGGGATTCCGTCCGCCGGTGTTCAACAACACCGACTCAAACGGCGCAGCGGTGCAGTTTAGCGGCAGCCATCAGCTCTCGAACGAGACCAGCCAAGCCTTCCAGGGTGAATGGAACGCCAAGCTGCTGCGCAACATCGGTCCCATCCGAGCGCTCCAGCTTCGTGTCGACTACGCCTACACCGACCTGCGCGGGCTCATCGTCATCTCGAACGGTAGCTACACCAACCGGCGCACCGACGTCACGGGCGTAGCCAAGGGCGACGAAGTGAACTCACACCGGGTGATTCACTCGGTGGAATCGGCAGCGCGTCTGTACGTCGGCGACCACACGCTATCGGCCAACTACACCTTCCTGCACATCACCACCAACGACCGAGGCATCCTGCGCAGCATGCCGCAGCACAGCTTCAACCTCGGCTGGGTGCTGTCCGTGATTCCGGGCTGGCTCGATACCAACGGCACGCTGCAAGTCGTGGGTTCGTATGACGATCCAAACCGCTTCCGCAGCCTGTCTTTGGCCGATGGCACCACGGTCGCGAACTTTTCCGACCTGACGTTCGACAAGCTGCCGCCGCAAGCGATCCTGAACCTGGGCGTGCGCGCGCGCTTCTTCAAGAACCGGCTGTGGACGAGCCTGAACTTCTACAACGTGCTCAACCAGCGCTACTACTACCCGGACCCGTTCTACGACCTGGCGCCCACGCTGGAAGTCACTCCGACGCCCGCGCCCGGCTGGTCCGCGTTCTTCCAAGTCGGCGGCAAGCCCTTCTAAACCTCGCTCGCCACACCCATCGAATGGAGTCAGGCCGTGCGACGGTCTTGCGCGTACAGGCGCAGGACGAGCTGACCGGCAGGCGTCTTCCGCAGCGCTTCAATCTCGGCGCGCAGCGGACCCGGAAGCGCCGCCAGCTCGGGCATCGCCACCTGCGCGTAGCCAGCGGGCCAGATGATCGGCGCAGCCAGTGCCCCGAGCGTCACATCAGCAGCCGACAGCGCATCGCCACACAGGTACTTGCGACCATCGGACAGCCGCTCACTCAGCTTGGCAAGCTGCTCCCGCAGCACCTGTCGCGAGCGCTCAGCCCCGGCGGCATCAATCCGCATCGACTTGGCCATCATCCGGCGAATCAGCGGAAACAGCGGGCGCGTCAGCCGCGCTTCCCAGCTCGGAGCCCGTCCAAACAGCAGCGGCTCGGTCAGGTCCGCGCGAGGCAGCAGGTAAAAGTACGCAAACCGTCGCGCCGCCGGTCCCAGCTTTTGATCCAGCTCTTCTTCGATCCCGGACGCTTCCGGGTGCGCATACAGCCACGTCGCGCCGTGGTGTTCCGCCAGGTAGCGCAGGCAGTCGGTCGAATCGGACAGCACCTTGCGCGGGGTCTGGCGTTCATCGACCAGGATCGGCACCGACCGCGACGTTCCCCCGGTGAGCGGCAGCGTATACGCCGCATGCAGCATCGGCGCGTGACCTTCTTCGACATACGGAACCTGCTGTCGATCGAGCACCCAGCGCACCTTTTCGCAGTAGTGGCTGATCGGCAGCGTGATGAAGCGCAGCGTCGCTACGGACATGGTCCACAGTCCTCCCGCTTCGATTGTACGCGACGCTACCAGCGGTTGCGGATGACACCTTGCTGCGGGCCGCTGGCTTCGATCATGGTGCCTTTGCGGTCTTGGGCGCTGCCCGGTCCCGCTGGAGACGTCGGCCCCGCCGTGTTGGTCACGGTCGTCGGCCAAGACCTACGCTGGGTGGGAATGCGCGTCGCTTGATCCGCCAGCCGGTCGCCGGTCGATCGATTGTCGGGCGCGGGCGCATCGGGTCCACCGTCTCGGATGGCACGCTCTCTTCGCAGGTCCGCTTCGGTCGGAGCCAAGGGAATCCGCTTGCGCACCGACGCTTCTGCCACCGGCTGCTTTCCGCTCTTCTTGGTTGGCGCTTTGGTAGAAACCGGATCTTTGGCCGCACTCGATCCATCGGTCGCCGTTCCACCAGGCTGCGGGACCGACTGTCCAGCGGGTCGATAATCGGCAGGCAGCAGCGCTTTGACCGGCGTCACCTTGGCCGACCCGGCGCTGGCATCGAGTCGAATCGTCCGCACCGGGGGCCTCGGCGCTTGCTGAGGCTGCGCGGGAACGTCCGCTTCGCTCGGGAGTCGATGGATCTCCAGTGGACTGGGCGCCGCTTCCGCATCGCCTTCCGCATACGCCGATCCGACCGCAGCGGGACCGACCGTCAGTAGGATGAAGCCACAGATCACCGCCAGAGAGTTTCTGCGCATCGATGAGCCTCCTTTGCTGCGGCCAGCATACGCGCCCGTACATCGGCTCGGTGGCGAAAAGACCGACAGCTCGCAGCGCCCCGGCGAGCACGGTGTGGTTCGCAGCACTTACATCGTAGGCAGCAGCCCGTGCTTGGAAAGCCGCAGCGGTCGCACAGGCCTTGGAACGTGCCCCGCCACAAACCACAGACCGAGCGCACACAGTTCAAGGTAGCCATGAAACGCGGCCAGCCGAAAGTAGGCGACCCGCGCGTCCCACACAGAAAAGAAGCTCCAGACCACAAAGCCGATGAGCAAGAGCCCCGCACCGATCAGCAGCGGACCCGATAGATCGTCCCGCAGCGCAACCAGGCTCTGGCGAAAGGTTCGCGGCGTGGGCCGGTCGCGGTCTTCATCCGGCACGAGCTGGAGCCACACCGAGTAGTGAACCATCTGCGCAAAGCAGTACAGCAGCAAAAGGCGCGTGCCCAAGGCCTCGGACAGCCCAGGAGCGAGCGCGTCGCGCAGATAGTCCAAGGCATCAACGGTCGGATCGGGCCAGCGCAGCAGCGCCTGTCCCAGCGGTCCCACAAGTCCCAGCCCAAGCACCAGCCCGCACGCCAGGTACAACCCGAGCGGGATGAAGTGCAGCCGTCCATGCCGAGGCCGCCACAGAAACCACAGCAGCACGCCGATGGGATTGTGCAGGTGCGCCAAGAGCAGCTCGTGAACATAGAAGCTGCGATCGACAAACCACGTCGCGGCCACCAGCAGCACCAGCCCCACGCCGATGACCTTGCGCAGCGTCCGACCTTCCCCAAGCAACAGCGCACCAAGCAGTGCCAAAAGCCCCGCTGGCATCCCCGCGCCCAGTCCACAGATCACAAGCGGCAGCCCAACGCCGACCGCCAGCTTGAGCGAGCGCTGATGTCCGGGCCGCGCCACCAGATAGCGCACATCGGCGAGCAGGTGCGGAACCCCAAGAAACAGCGGACCCACAGCCAAGATCCACAGCGGCACACACAGCGAACCCGCCAGCGCAACCAAGATCGCCACACTTCCGCGCACAGCCACACGCAGCTCGGGACTGCGCACCAGCTGCACGCCCACGCTCCCGAGCAGCCGCAAGAGCCGCGCCCGCAGTCCATCAGGCCATCCCAGCGGGTTGTGATGCGAAAACGCGCCGACCATTGGCTCGCTTCAGGATAGCCGAAGATGGACCGCCGAAGATGGTGCCAGCGGACCTACCGCATGGGATAGAGTGACCATTGGGTGACAATCATGAAAACCAGCGACCCTGTCCTGTCTGAAAAGCGTACGTTTCCACCGTCGGGAAGCTTCGTATCGCAGGCCCACCTGGATAGTGAAGGTTTGAGCGCGCTGCGAGACGCCGCAAGTGCCGACCCCGATGGCTTCTGGCTTCAGCAGTCCAAGCTGCTGCACTGGCAGACACCGCCGACAGAAGCGCTCGATCAGAGCGAGCATCCCTTCGTTCGCTGGTTTTCCGACGGTGAGCTAAACATCACCGAGAGCTGTCTCGATCGTCACCTGAGCACAGCCCGACGCAACAAAGCCGCGCTGATCTGGGAAGGAGAGCCCGGCGATCACCGCGTCCTCACCTACTTCGAGCTACACCGCGAAGTGTGTCGCGCCGCCGCCGCGCTGCTGCGACTCGGCGTCAAGACCGGCGACCGCGTGGTCATCTACATGCCGATGATTCCTGAGCTGGTGATCGCGGTGCTGGCGTGCGCTCGCATTGGCGCAACGCACTCGGTCATCTTCGGCGGCTTTTCATCCGAAGCGATTCGCGATCGCATCAACGACGCGGGCGCGGTTGCGGTGCTCACTGCCGACGGAGGATACCGACGCGGCAAGGTCGTTCCGCTCAAGCACAACGTCGATGAAGCGCTCAAGCACTGTCCCGATGTCCGTCACGTTGTCGTCGTCAGCCGTACCGGACAAGACATCTCGATGCATCCGGGTCGCGATCACTTCTGGGCCGATCTGGTTCGCGCCGAGCACGCGCTCTGTGATGCCGTCTCGGTTCCGTCAGAGCATCCGCTGTTCATCCTTTACACCTCAGGAACCACCGGCAAGCCCAAAGGCGTCGTTCACTCGACGGGCGGCTACGGCACCCACGTTGCCTATACCACCAAGTACGTCTTCGATCTGCGCGACGAGGACACCTACTTTTGCACCGCCGATGTCGGCTGGATCACCGGCCACTCGTACATCGTCTACGGACCGCTTATCCACGGTGCCACCGTCGTCATGTATGAAGGCGCTCCCGACGCTCCGCACAAGGGTCGCTTCTGGGAAATCATCGACAAGTGGGGCGTCACCATCTTCTACACCGCACCGACGGCGATTCGTTCCTTTATGCGCTGGGGCGAAAGCCATCCGCACAGCCATCGTCTGAGCACGCTGCGTCTGCTCGGTACCGTCGGTGAGCCCATCAATCCCGCCGCCTGGCTGTGGTATCACGAGCACATCGGTCGCGGTCGCTGCCCGATCGTCGATACCTGGTGGCAGACCGAAACGGGCGGCATCATGGTCGCGCCTCTGCCCGGAGCCACCGTCGCCAAGCCCGGC
>ERZ650309.1444-NODE-1444-length-11153-cov-14.745810_pt1 | contig 11153 bp, 12 predicted proteins | sample MGYA00376245_ERZ650309 | MGnify/ENA primary metagenome ERZ650309 (study PRJEB26733, sample SAMN07839294) | wastewater metagenome | biome: urban; feature: wastewater treatment plant; material: waste water | place: USA: North Carolina | collected 2016-04-26 ...
ACATTCTCATAATTTAGATCAATATCAGTATTAGCTGTGATTTCATCTATTGATGGATGTATGACACGATCTTTTAGATTGCCAATACGTCTATATGATTCAGGCAATCCGAGTTGCTTGAATAGTTCATCAAGACTAATTTGAAAACTACCCATTGCTTGGTGTTTCTTAGCTAAATGGTATATGTCGAATGAGTAGTCTTTCTTAAGAGTTAGAACAATATCCTTCTTATATTTTGTATATGGGTTCAATTTATCAAATTCTGTCAACATCAATAAAACGATTTCAGGGAAACGAATTGCAATACCACCTTCTTCATAAGTGCAATCAATGACCCAGTTAGATAGAACTCGTTTCCCTCTTTCATTGGTATAAGAAAAACTACGTTTAATTAGATTTCTACTGGCTATTTCTAGCTGTGTGTATGCTGAATGCGTTTTGATACCACACTCTTTTGCAAACTGTTCAGCCGTGATCATGATTGTATCTTTTTCTTTTGCATGAGTTGTTCTTGCAATTGGACTAGCAAGTATTAGCAGACGCTTTTCATCAATATTCATGCTTTTAAAGCACTCTTGAATATTATTTTGCATTACTACCCAATTGGATGGATATGTTTTCTTATTATCTTGCATCACTATAAATCTACAAAGAAGAATTTGTAGAAAATAATATAGCATTGATCGATTTTTGACTACGATTTTTGTAGTTTTTTAACATTAAACTACAAATACATCTTTGTAGCTTAATGTCCGGCATTTGTAGTTTTTAAGTCCGATAAAAGTAGTTTTTTAAGTCCGTTTAGTCCGGTATTTGTAGTTTAATGTCCGGCATTTGTAGTTTTTTAAAGTCTGAAAGCCTTACTCTGTATGGTCTAGAAGGGTGTCTAAAAGTATTTAAAAGCTTTTTAAAAGAATAAAAGGGATTTAAAGGCAAAATCAAAGGCTATGGCACTCGCTTCGCTCGTGTCGTTTCAAGAGCAAAAGCAAAATCAAAAACATTGCTAATGTATTCGCTTCACTCATACTTTTTTAAAAACAAAAGCTCCAAAGTTCGCACCCATTCGGGATGCTCTGTACTTACGGTTTAAAATCGCAAGGGAGCTTGTAATTAGAGAAAAGGCGTTGCAGAAATTTTAATGGTGTCTGTTCACTCGTAGACACTCGTTCGGTTTAAACCTGTTTGGTTCAAAAGAGAAAAACAAAGCGAACGGAGTGTGAGCGATATAACGATAAATCGTTCATTTCCCCTATGATTACTGTTTTGCTGAATTAGATTAGAAATCAAAATCGAAATCACGGTTCTGTTGTGGTTTGTTTTCAGGTTCTGCGCTTGGCTGTGAAAAATGTTTTTCAGCAATAGGGGCTTTTTTCTCTGTAATTAAGTTTTTTATGCCCTCAAAGCTATCTAAACAGTTTTGATATGCCTGTCTTTGAGACTTAAAACGATCATTTTGTGGCTCTAAAATGATTTCACAGTTTAAATATTTGAGCATGATTTCATCATTTTTAATGATCTTTTCAATTTTTTCATAGTCGTAACTACTGAGGCTATTCGATGCACGAGATGTATACTGCTTCAAGTTTTCTGCCTTTTCAGCGATACAGTCGATAACGCCTAACTGGCTTTTGCTTCTGTATAGCTCATCTTGTTTTTTAGAAAGTCTCTCATGGCGGATATTATAATCAGGATAGTACCCGTCATACCTGAGCTTCAACTTCGATGCCAGTTGCGGTTTTATCCTCATATTTTTGACTAACTCAGTTAGTTGTTCAAACTTTTGATCAATGATATTAAGCTGCCAAGCGTTGTTTCTAACTGCTGTAGTCGCTTGTCCTGAGTCTTCAAGTCTTCGTCTATACTGGTTGATACTTTGAGTTGCGAAAGCTTCAAGAGAGCCTGCTCTAGATCTGTCTGTTGAGCTGTAATTTTCTGTCGAATAGGTCTGAGTTCTGTGCTCACCATACTGTTCACAATATTGCTTAAGTTCAGACGGTTTAAGGCTTGTGTTAATTGCGTTTGTAATTGGCTCATTAAGTTGCTTTGAAAGTTTTGCTGTAAATCCTGCGAAAAACTGCCCTGCTCGATTTTGGATAGCTCGCCTTTGAGCGCCGAGATCAAGGCTTGTTGTGCCTCTTTCTCCGACTGCAAGATACTGATTTTGTCCTGTAATTTCTGCTCTACTTCGCTGTAGCCGGTCAAGATGGTCTTTAATGAATCGACTTGTTGACTCAAAACCTTGTTTTGCTCGGCTAACAAGTTGTTTTGTTGCATCAATAAGCTGTTTTGCTCTGTCAAAAATTGGTCGATTTCGGTCTGCATGATCTAGTTCCGTATTTGTTTCAAGTAGTTGATCTGATTGGTAATCACCTGTGAATTCTGTTGAATCATTTGCTCTTGTGCTTCGATTGTTTTTAGGTTGGTTCGAGCTTGAAAGGCGAAATAAAAACTGATTAAAAGCATCAACGCTGTAAATATCACTATCCCCAGCAGTCCGTGAAATGCTTTCTGGCTGTTCAATTTTTCCGTCAAAAGACTCTGCAACTGGCTCTCTACTTGCTCGCTTTGGTTCGCTATCGCTTGCTGTACTTGGTGTTGAATACTGTTCTGTAGGAGCTTTTCGTCGATTCTGAGGCTCTGCAACTGCTTGTTGATCTGAGTCTGTAGAGCGTGAATTGAGGTTGAAAACGAATCTATGCTCGATTTCACTTTTGAAATTTCCGATAGGTCTATACTCGCTAACTGCGTTTGAAGTACGTCTATTTGCTCTGTATAGCTCGCTGTTAGCGATTTTATGACTTGGGGTGATAGATTCCCTATTTCGATCAAAATCGCTCTGAGATGCGATTTTATGGCCGATGTTGTCTGCTGTACTTCGTTTAAAAGTATAGTGCTGTTGGTGATAGGTCTTTCGCTTTGCTCGATAGTCATCTCGAACGTTTTCAGCGTTTCGGAGAGCTGTTGCAAGCTCTGCTGTAGTTGGTCGGCTTTCTGCTGCTGCTCTGAGATGCTCTGAATAAGCGTTAATTTCGAATTGTTCATGATAAAAATCGCCTGGGAGTCTGTGTTTTTTGCCATTATTGAGAGTGACAGTTACGGTTTGCTTGGCTCTGACTGAAGCCACACCTTCCAGTTGCTCTATACAACTCACAATTTCGGCTCTATTTTTTACTGTTTGTGTTTTTAAAAGAGTTTTGACGTAATTATCTATTGCCTTGCAAAACTGTGATTTTTTCAGGTTCGTGAGATCTTGTTCATTAAGAATCTTTTTTGCTTGAGCATTCAGCTTGGCAATGTGATTCGGCTCTTGTGTTGTTTGGCTATTAAGTAAGTCATCAGGACGTGACCACTGATATTTTGTGTTGAAATAATCACGTAAAGAGTCGAAATGTTTCTCATGACCGGGTGGGGCTATATTGAGTGATTTACCACTTTGAATATCTAGGCGTGGGGCTAAAACGTGAATATGCTTTGAGCCGTCATCGTCTGTGTGAAGCACGGCAAAAAGGTGGTACTGCGATTGCTCTAGTCCCGAAAAAGCATGCTTTTCAAACTCGTCTAAGACCTCTTTTATTTGTTCATCTGTCGGACTGTCTTCTTTTGACCATGCGATCACGCCACTGGTGTACTTCCACAAGTGTGGACTTGAGTCACAGATGGCGTTAAATGTAGTCGCATCACCACGCAAAACATCAACCCCTGCACGAATATTGCCAAGATGATCGAACTTATCTAAAACATACGCTGAAGCGTGTGCGGCCGATCCTTTGCCGTGATCTAAAAATTTAATATGCACTTTCATCCTCCTCAGCAAGCTGTATCGAAGACAATTGCTTTTTAAGCCGTTCAGGGCTTTGTCTGCTGATTTTCGGAAGTGTAGGGAATACGTGTTCTAACTCGGTTTGAATGCCTTTTAAAACTAAAAAAATGCTGAAAATATCTAACTTGCGTTGCTCTTGCGGATCAGCATTTTTGATGATGTTCAATGCTCGTGCAATTTGGTTTAAGTTGTTCCCGATTTTGGAAAGCTCAAGCAATAAAGCAGGGTCAGTTTTTTGGTAGCGTTTGACGACTTCGATCACGGTTTTAACTTTGAGCCTAGGCTTCTTTTGTTCTTCTTTGGGCTGTTTAACCGTGATGGCATCTTGCATAACTTCACGTTGAATCAGGGAATGAATAAAGTCTGTAAAAGTTGTGCCTTCCTTTTCGAGGTGCTTCTCCAGTTGCTCTAGCTGTAGCTCGGTGAGTCTAAAAATTTTACTTTTACTTCGCATATACACATCCCACTAACAGGCTTTTGGTTTTGCTTTTAAGTCAACAAAGTTGACTTGCCCATCTGTGATGGGCCTGGGGTCTTAGGGGGAATCCCCTAACAAGTCCCTGTATATCGAAAAACCGAAGGTTTTTTTGTATATACAGGTAGGCTTGCTTATCTAATTTAGCCATCTAATTTTATTCTACTATATTGGTCAATATTTGTATGAAAAGATCAAAAAAAAGGTTTATCTGGTGATAGTGCTTAAATTTCGCATAAGAGATTTTATGTTAAATAATGATGGATATTCCTTAATGCAAAGAACCAAATTTTCATAGTAAATAATCGTGTGTAGACTTCCTATTTCATTCTTTGAGCTACTTGGTAAGCCTGTCAGCAAGATCTAAAAAGTAATTCGATAAAATTGAAAAAATTAAATCAGATGAATTACGTTTTTTTTGAATTAACAAAGATGCCATACTTGGATTAATATTGGCCAAATATCCCATTTGATCTTTTACATATTTCTCAAATTTTGATATTGCAGAAACAGATCGATGAGCTATCGCATTACGAATAATTTTTAATTCGAATAATTTATCAGGTGCTTCATAAATCCAATGTAATCTAGAGTTAAATCTAAAATAATCATTAACTCTGTGTGTTATGAGAGTACTATCAAGCCAATCAGTAAAATCTTTATCTCTATCTTTACGATTCTTATTAATTTTCTTAAAAGCATCATTGATGTTCTTTGATGGATTACTAATAGGTTTGATTTCTTTATTCGTTCGTGTTTTAGCTTTACACATGCATCTTAGAAAATATTCTTCAATAAAAATTTCCCAACTAACAACTAAACGAATAAAACATCCTTCTATATGAACGTCTCTTTCCATCGATTCTGGGGTAATGGATAATCTATTTACAATAGCATTTAATTGTAGAATCTCTTTTTCAAGAGATTCATATGTTTTTTTTAAAGAATAGCTCATTTTATACAACCAATTTAGAAATTTCTTCATGTCTAAATAATTTTTGAGCTACGTTGCCTGTCGCCTGTTTAAACTTTAATTTTAATTCAGGATTAAAATCTGCTTTTATGTAATTTATACTGAAGTTTTCTAAGTTCTCAATTGTTTTATCTAAATTTATATGCCCTGTAATAGATGTTGTATTATTTACAAAACCAAATAATCTTGAATAGAAAACAAGGAATAATGAATAAAACATAAATTTAGACTTGAATACATTTAAGATTTTTTCATTCTCTAAAACTTGACCTAAGTGGGTCATAGTATGATTAAAATTCTTTTGTATTTCATTTTTTAAAATAAATTTTTCGTCATATTCTTTATACATTTTCTCTATTAATTTTGCGCTTGATGATTTATATCCATTAATAATAGAAAAAATTAAATCTGAAACTAATGACGCATCAGCCATTCTGGCAATATTTGATGGGGTAATAATTTTAAAATCAACCCAAAACGTATTGTATTCTGAGGCTAATTCATAGATTAGAGTTTTCATTTCTCCTGCATAAATTGAATTTAATTTTTCTTGGCTATTTAATGGCAAGCTAAATGAATTTAATCTTGAAAAAATCGATACAATATCAGCGTCTGAAGCACCTCTAATAGAAATAAAGGATACTTCAAAATCTTCTATTAGTTGCTGTTCTTCTAGAGGTAAATCTTTAAAGAAATAACCATGTAAATCTTCATCAAAAAAATTATTGGCTAGTCCATATTTATTATTGTAAAACTCAACAATAGTTGAAATTCGTTGTTGACCATCAATGATTTCCTTTTTTCTTTTTCCTTTCACATCAATATAATCACGTAAATATATAGGTGGAATAGGGAAATTATTTAAAATTGTATCAATTAACGCTGTCTTAGCACTAACTGGCCATTCGGTTCTTCTTCTTTGGTACTTTGGCTGAATGGACATTTCATTACTTTCTAATAGTCTAGTAATATCTAAAATGCTGTACATTCTTTGAGAAAGCTGAATCTTAGCCATGGTAGAAAACTATAAAAATAAAAGTAGTATTTAATCATAATTAAGTGATTTTAATATATTTTATATTTATTTTTTTTACGTTTATAAATTAAATCTGTATGATTTGAAATCACTTTTTCTTTTTCATTGAGCTTTTACTGATTATTGACCATCATTCTCGATCAATCGCACAACAATCAGTTCCATCAAGAAATAAATTAAGTTTTTCTAAAATTAAAATAATACGAATTATGCGAAACGAGAGTCTACAACTCTCGTTTGTTTGTACTAAAACTGCTAGAATTCTTATACGCCATTGACGTACTTTAATCTATGTTGTTCATCGAAACCAGTATTTTTACCAAGCAAATCAAGCAGCTTGTGAGTGATGAAGAGTATCGTCAGCTCCAGGAAGATCTCTTGGTACAGCCTGATAAAGGCGACTTAATCAAGAATGGCGGTGGAATTCGTAAAGTACGTTGTGCTCAAGGTAACAAGGGTAAAAGTGGTGGTATCCGGGTGATCTATTATTGGGTCACAGAGGATGATCAGATCTTTTTCCTGGTGGCTTATCCAAAGTCTGTGAAAGATAATCTGACAGACAAAGAGACCTCGATCCTACGTCAATTAGTGAAGGAGCAATTTCATGGATAACAACTTATTTGATGACCTGGTTGCTTCAATCAAAGAAGCTGGTGCCATCAAACGTAATGAAATAAAGGCAAGTCGAGTCACAGAGCTTGAATTGCCAGATATTAAAGAAGTCCGTGAGAAAACTGGCTTAACCCAGGCGGAATTTGCTGCACGTTTGCATATCAGCGCGAGAACCCTACAAAACTGGGAACAAGGCCGTCGCTATCCGACTGGTCCTGCAGCGACTCTGATTCGCATTCTGGATGCCCATCCGACTCTCATTTAAGAAGTTTAAATAATAAAAAACCCCGGCATCCTGCCGGGGTTTTTCATCGTTGCTGATTGTGCTGTTGTACCCTCTGGTCCATGTGCAATAACTTATAATTTTTGTTTTATGTTATGGAACATCCTGTTCCTGATGACTTGATCATAGGAAAATTCCACTGTTCCAGGTAGTAGCAAAGGGCCGAGATTGATGTGCGCCAAAGCGTACAAAATAGCCTAAATTTTATCCCCAGAAATTGGGGATATTTTTGGCCCTGGGAAGACCGAGAACATTGGGAAAATGTCGAATTTGAGCATTTTTTAACCGATTTTATTGGCTAAATGTTACAGATCTGCTTAAAAAACACACGAGTTGTTAAAACGTCTGTTTTTTGATCTTTGGGGTTTTGAATTTGTGAGTTTAAGTATTTGATAAATAAAGCTATTTAAAAAGGCATTTCGTATAACGCCCATTATGTTAAATAAAAAACAAAGGAAAATAATTGACCTATATTTAATTGTGTGCAATTATATTTTACACAATATATTTATTTAAAGGTAATCAAAATGAGTAATCTTTATTCTACCCAGGTTAAAGCAATCGGTGGACGTTCAGGAAATATTCGTAGTGAAGATGGTATCTTAGAACTAAAATTGGCTTTGCCAAAAGAATTAGGTGGTAAAGGTGATGCAACGAATCCTGAACAATTATTTGCAGCTGGCTATGCTGCATGCTTTGGAAATGCAGTGATCCATGTAACTCGTAGCAATAAAGAATATAAAATCCGTGATAACGATGTAGAGGTCCTGAGTACTGTTGGAATAGTTGCTAATGGCAATGGTGGATTTGCCTTGACAGTACACTTAGATGTCACGCTTTCAGGTATTTCACAAGCTGAGGCAGAGAAAATCGTGGAACAAACGCATCAAGTATGTCCTTATTCCAATGCTATTCGAGGTAATATACAGGTGTCTACCACTGTCTATACCAAATAAAAAGCTATGTCCAAGAATCAGCTTTGCTTAGATGAGCAACTATGTTTTCCTATTTATGCTGCATCTAATTTAATCGTAAAAGCTTATCGCCCTTTTCTTACACCTCTCGGACTCACTTATCCTCAATATTTAGTGATGTTGGTTTTGTGGGAAAAAGAATGTGTAAGTGTGGGTGATCTTGGACAAATTTTACATCTTGATAGTGGAACATTAACCCCACTATTAAAAAGAATGGAGACATCTGGTCTAATTAATCGATCACGTGATCCTAATGATGAAAGACGAGTTCTTATTTCATTAAAAGATAAAGGGCGAGACTTATCTGCTGAAGCAGAAAAGATTCCTAAAGAGCTTACCAAGAACATTGAGTTTGATAACTTAAATCAATTACGAGATGAATTAAAAGTATTAGTTAATCTATTATCAGAAAGAATTTGAGACCTCTTAATATCTGATAATGGAAGCCTGTTTACTTTCAAGAATCAATTAGTTTTTCTAAAATTAACATAATACACCTTATATGAAATGCTTTTCATTTCTCATTAAATTTCAGTGTCTTATCTTGATGTAAAAAGCCCAACTGTACTCAGTTGGGCTTTTTTAATGATTTGTCACGTTCCACGCCTATTCTTTGATCAATGTTTCACAACTTTGATTAGCTCCATTAAATAATTAAAACCTAGATAATAAGAACCGAGCGAGTGTCTACGAGCGATTGAGCATCATCAAAATTTCGCCCTCGCCTTTTCTCTGATTACAAGCTCCCTTTCGATTTTAAACGGTAGGTACAGAGCATCCCGAATGGGTGCGAACTTTGGAGCTTTTGCTTTTCAAAAAGTATGAGCGAAGCGAATACATTACCAATGCTTTTGCTTTTAGATTTCACAAACAGGATTAACCAAAAACTGCCCCACGAAGCGAGGAACGAGCTTCAATAGAGTACGAGCTTTAGCGAGTACATAGGGCAGTTTTTAGCACTCCCCTCTTTTTAATAATTTAATAATTTTATAATTTTAGACCACTTATTCATATTAATAATCAATGGCTTATATTGCTATATCTATACGTTTATGCAGTCTTATCTATACGTTTATGCAGTCTTATCTATACGTTTATGCAGTATTGCTATACGTATTTAATCTATGTAATATAATTACAACTAAAAAGAATGTATGTATAAAAAATGGCAAATGATTTAGTTGTTAAAAATAATGCGCTGATTGATGCAAGTTATACCTTGAGCTTAGTAGAACAACGCTTAATTGGATTGGCTTTGGTCAAAGCGAATAATCAGCACCAAGAAATTACCAGTGATACAGTTCTGACCATACATGCAGGGGAATATGCTGAACAATTTAAGGTTGATGGTTCAGTAGCTTATCGAGCATTAAAAGAAGCATCAGAACGGTTGTTTTTACGCTATTTCTCATACACCTTATATGGCTTGGAATTTGGTAAGGAATACACTTTTAAACGTCCCAAAAAGCTAAGAGATTGCGATATACCAACCGTTATGAAATCACGATGGGTACAAAAGATCGGTTATACAGAATCAGAGGGTTTATTACACTTCCAACTTACCAGTGATGTTGTCCTATTGGTTGCTAATTCAAAAGAATATTTCACAAGCTATTACTTATCACAAACTACCGACTTTACCAGTACCTACGCTACTCGATTGTTTGAACTCCTAATGAAATGGAAAAATGTAGGACATATTCCATTTATTGAAATAGAACAATTACGAGGGCAATTAGGTGTAGAACCTAAGCAATATAAAATTATTTCTAACTTTAAGTTGCGAGTCCTAGATGTGGCTGTGGAGCAAGTGAATCAACATTCAGACTATACGATTAAATACGAGCAACATAAGCAGGGGCGGACAATTATAGGTTTTTCATTCAAATTTAAGCCTAAAGTAGATAAAATCTCAAAAAAAATAATATCTAAGCAAAATCGTAGTAGCCCTGATTTTTTTATAAAATTGAGCGATCCACAACGCCATTTATTTGCAAATAAAATGTCTGAAATGCCCGAAATGAGCAAATACTCACAAGGTACGGAAAGCTTTCAGCAATTTGCTATTCGTATCGCTGACATGCTTTTAGAGCCTGAAAAGTTCAGAGAGCTTTATCCATGTTTAGAAAAAGCAGGGTTTCAAGCATAATGAAATTAACCAACCTATTAAAAGAATTTCACGGCACACAAGCTGAATACCTCGATATCGTAAATTATGAAATTGCGAGGGAAAATATATGCAGTTATATCTTCCTATTATCCCGAATATCCCAAAATGCCGAACCCACCGAAAAAATGCAGATGGAAAGCAAAATAGAGGACTTAATTTACTATCGGGATAATTTGCAGATCGAAGATAAGGAAAATATCCAAAAGGTCTTAAATGAGCTAATTCCAGAGTATAAAGCCGAACAAGAAAAACAAAGAGCTAAGAGAAATTAGGCTTTCTTTTTAGCTTTACTTTTTTGCTTTGGCTTAACAATAAATTGCTCTCCCAAAGCCTTGCCTTGTTTAAAAGTGACTATTTTCTTAGCTTCAATTTTAAGTTTTTCGCCAGTTTTAGGATTGTGCCCCATTCTTTCGGCACGCTGTTTTACTTCAAAAGTCCCAAAATCAACCAACCGAACATTTTTATCTTCAACTAGGGCTTCTGTGATTACCTCAAGAACAGAATTTAGAACAATTCTTGCTTCATCTTGGGTAATGTTTAATTTAGGCGCTAATTTGGCAATTAAATCGGCTTTATTCATAATTAATTCTCCTCAATATTTGGTAAGTCAAAAAGCTGTCTATCTCTATCTTCTGTTAAATATTCGTTGAGTTCAGCCAATATTTTTTCTTTATTGGCTTCATTTGCCTGCATTTTCTTAATCAAGTAAGAACCGAGCAAAATTTTACGCCGAGTATCATCCTTGCGCTCCTGTTGGGGTCGTCTCAGGAAACGGAAAATATAGCACGCTAAGGTTTTTCAATTGCGCGC
>ERZ650309.1445-NODE-1445-length-11138-cov-4.657133_pt1 | contig 11138 bp, 9 predicted proteins | sample MGYA00376245_ERZ650309 | MGnify/ENA primary metagenome ERZ650309 (study PRJEB26733, sample SAMN07839294) | wastewater metagenome | biome: urban; feature: wastewater treatment plant; material: waste water | place: USA: North Carolina | collected 2016-04-26 ...
CGATAGATTACGAAAGCGACGTTTCTTGCTGCACTCCAAAATTCGACCAAATGCCATAAAGAATTGCCGCCGTCAGAACAAACAGCGGTAGTGGCGAAACGCCTTGAGCCGAAAAGCCGCCGTATTGTCCACCCAGATTTTGCATCGTCGTCAGCACTGGCAGCTTGAACCCGCCAATGAAAACGTTCAGCACCGGATCAAGAACTCCAAGACCGCGTTCCACGTCGCGGTGCATTGCCAGGCACCAGGATTGAGTCAACGCGATGACAACCGCGAAGTACACAATCACTCGCGGCAATTTCATCAGCGTCACCGCCGCCAAGATGAACAACAACGGAAATGCCGGAGCGAAATACCGTATGCCGCTGTTGAATTGCAGCCGCGAATACCCCACGCAACTAAAAAACAGCCACAGCGCAACGCTCAGCGCCGACAGTGCCCACACCTGAAACCTTTCCAGCCGCTGTTCGCGCCGGTTTGCCCACCCAACGCCAAGCGCCAGCAAAAACAGCAGACAACTGGTGAACAGCCCGTAGCGGTAATCCACCAACAACGCCAGCAACAAATCCGGCTGCGGCAAACTGAAGCCTTGATAGCCTTGTTCGATGTAAGCGACTTTCGGCATCCAATGCTGAGCAGGCAAAAACGGATTGCCGAAACTTCGCCATTGATAAAACCAGAGCAAGCCCACCGGCGGCAGAGTTCCCAGAACGTACATCGCTCCGTGACGAATCGCGTCCGCCAACGAAGCTTCGCGCCAACGTTTGGCCAGTCCGTAAGCGAACAGACCCAGCAGCATCACGATTCCGCTGTAATCCATCAACAACGCCGTGCCTCCGCAAAGGCCACCCAGAAAGTATCTGGCTTGCGTCGTCCAACGTTTGTTCCGGCCCGGGTTCCATATCAGCACCAATCCGAAAAACGCCGCGTTGGCCATCAGCATGTTCTGGTTCAAAAACCCTGTGCGGAAAAACACAGGCGTGCCGAATCCGTAAAGCAATGCCAGCAAGGTCGCCGTTTTGTCCGAAGCGAACACCTGCCGCAGCACATAAAACATCGCCACCACACCCAGCGCTGAAATCGGAGCCATCGCGAACAACTGCATCACCAACGCAGCCAGTCCGAATTTGATGTCATACCCGCGCACCCAGGATTGTTTGAAAAATTCTCGCGCCATTGGCCAAGGCGAATTGTAATTTGGAGGTTCAGTCAATCCACTGGCGGCACGTTGCTGTCGAACTCGTTCGACGACGCGATCAATCACCGGGCGCGCAATCGCATACGGAATCGCCGCGATCATCGAAGCTCCCGGATTGTTATTGATGTGCCAGCCGTAACCTTCTTTTTCAAACAGGTCGGGATGCAAATTGGCGTATTCATCCACGCGAAAGGAAAAATGATCGCCGATTGCCAACGCTGGATAAATTTCGCGCGCCACGTTCGTCGCAAAGTGCAACCCGAACACCAGCCAGCAAGTCAGGAACAATCGCCAAGCCAGGCCGCGCGTTGTGAACCGCCAGCTTTCAATTTCCACCTGCGCCTCCGCCATTTGATTCATCAACGAACAACCTCCGACAATTCCCTGCCCGGCAAACTCTGCTCGCCGGTCATTCCCAATCGCCGACGTCCAACCCACCAAGCGCTGCCCAAAACCAGAACTTCCGCCGTGAACAATCCGGCAGCCGCGCCGCCGACTCCAGCCGTTGAATACCCCACCGGAATCAAAACCACAGATGCAATCGCGCCTGCCAGCGCCGTCCACATCTCCACAGTTTGCTGCCCTGCGGCAATTAGCCCAAACCGGTAATGCCCGCTGATGGCCGCAACCGCGCAAACGCCGGCAAACCATTGCAGCGCCACGCCCGCTGGAGCGAACTTCTGACCGTAAACAATTCTGACCGCGAGCGGAGCCATGGCCACCCAAATTCCCGCGCCGATCAATGAAGCCAACATGACTCCGCGCAACGAACGAGCAATCAGCGCGGCAAACGATCCGTCGTTTGCTGCCCAACTGCGCGACATCGAAGGCAGCAGGTTGAAAAAGTACAGCCAGACAAACGTGTGCAGCGCCATCAGAATGCGCATCGCTCCGCCGAAATAGCCGACGTCTTCGGGCGCGGCGATCAAACCCAGAATCAGCGTCGCCCCCGTCATTTTCAGAACCCAGAAAATCTGGCTCAACCCGATGGTCATGCCTCCGCGCAACATCTGCGAGGAAAATTGCCAGCGCAGCCGAATCGTTCCACCCAACCCGCGGCGATACATCCACACGCCGAAAAGTCCGGCGCTGGCCAGTCCGATGGTTTCCGCCAACCCAACCAGCCAGATTTGCGGAGCTTGATGCACCAGCGCAAACACCAACGCCGCAAACACTAATTGCCGGATGACCTGAATCGCGGCGACCGTTTGCATGCGATCGTGCCCCTGAAACACCCATTGCAACAACAACGGCATTGCCAACAAACTCAGTCCGTATAACAACAGCAACTTCGTCTGAAGAATCGTTCGGCTAAACACCAAAGCAAAAATCGCCAGCGCGACATACAACCCAATCGCCAGCAGCAATCGCACCAACACGATTTCAGAAACCAATGCTTCGGTTCGTTCCGGCGCTTTCGCAATTTCACGCGCTCCGAACGGATTGAACCCTTGTTCGACGATCAGCCCCGCACACATCACCGCCGCCGCCGCGAATTCGATGTAGCCAAATCCGTACGGCCCGGCAATTCGCGCCAAGTAAGCGAACGCGGCAAAGGTCAGCGCCTTCGCGGCAATTTCGGCTCCGGCTAATGACAGAAAGTTTTTGAACAAGGTCAAACTCATTAGCTCCGCGACGGCAGCACGGGCAACGCTACTTTGCCGCCTACGTTGTAATCCGCTCGTTCGCCAATCGGCAGAGGTTCCGGTTTCTGCCAGACTTTTGCGCCCACCATTGCCTTGGCCAGTTGCACGGGTTGGAAAGTGATGCTCGGCCACATAAAGATTTCGTTGGTGCAGTAACATTCTTTGGCGCTGATTGAAGCGCGCAAGCGTTTGGCTTCTTCCGAATGCCAGATTTCCGTGAACGTTTTTTGCCGCAAATTGCCGATGGGTTTGTGCTGTTCGCACAATCCGACATCGCCGTTCGCGTTGATGACCACGCTCAATATTCCGGCGCGACAAGGCACAACTTGCCGCTGTTCCTGGGCGGTTTTGACCTTTGCCCATTGCAACATCGGTTCGACGATGCTGCCGTAACGGCTTTCTTCGCGCGGCGCCCACAACCGCTGCACGTATTCGTAAAGCGATTGGTATTCGACCAACTTCGGCCCTTGCAGCGAAGGATTTTTCCGGTCGCCGCGAATCAGCGCCAGATTGTGATGTGACATCTGCGGACAACGTTCATACAGATACGTCGTCAGCCGGCGAATCTCGTCCATGTTTTCCGACGTGGCGGTCGAGATGGAATGAATCTGCAAGCGCGAATCTTCTTTCTGCAATTCCACCAACGCGTCGTACGTTTCCATCGAACGTTTGAATGCGCCGGGCGACACACGGAACCGGTCGTGAAAATCTTCCATTCCGTCCAGCGACAATTCGATGGCAAAAATCTTCAGGCTTTTTTCTTTCAGAGTTTCCCGAATCTGCGTGATGGTTTTTTCCGTGTACCAGCCGTTGCTGGGAACGTAAATTTCCTTGACGCCGTTTTGCTGGATGAACTGGCGGCACACCGCGCCGAATTCTTTTCGCAAAAACGGTTCGCCGCCAGACAGATTCAAGTTCTCAATTGGGCCAAGCTCTTTCGATAGGCTGACGATTTCTTCAAAGCTGAGGTCGTCGCGCTTGTTCAGGTTCTGCCAGTAAAAACAGTGTTCGCATTTCATGTTGCAGATCGAATTGATGAACAGAATGACGAACGGCGGACTGGCGACTTCTCCAATGGCCAGATTCTGCCAATTCAAACGTGCGTGTTTTGCGACTCGGCTGATTAACTCCATTTGCGTTCTTCCCTTTGTGATTATTGCGCGCTGAGCATCTGGCGCACGGTTCGTCCCCAACGTCTGACTGTCAGATATCCGTCAAGCTTTCCTGTAACCAACGACCGCAACTGAGGCGGCGATTGCAGGTAATACATATCCACACGAGGCAACAGATGGAGCGGTTCATCTTTCGTTCGCCGCAATTCCGTCGTGCAAGCAGAACGAACTGTTTGCCGCACAACGGCTTCCGTCTGGCGATTCAGATAACCGTACGGGTAAGCAAAGTTTTCCACTGCTTGCCCAATGCGTTCGCTGATTTCAGAGCAGCAACCGGTGATTTCGTCTTCAACCTCTGTTTCCGACAACCGTCGAAGATCAGAATGAGTTTTGGTGTGCGCTCCAATTTCAATTCCATGTTCTGCCAATTCCTGAATGTGCCGCCAGCTCATCATTCGCTGTGAACCCAACCCGGCGGGCGGCGCGTCCCAATCGTTTTGGCCTCCGACGTGGCCGCTGATGACAAAAACCGTCGCCGTAAAATGGTGTTTGGCCATTTCCGGCATCGCGGTTTCGTAAAAATTGGCAAAGCCGTCATCGAATGTCAGCACAGCGCAGTGTTCCGGCCATCGTCCATTCGCTTCGCGAAAGGTTAAAGCTTCGCGGAGCGAAATGCCGCGAAAACCCGTTTCACTCAAAGTCTTCATTTGCTCGGCGAAAGTTTGCGGCGCGATGGAAACCACTGAACCACTGTCGTCAATTGAGTGATATGTCAAAATTGCCAGCATCGTTATTCGGGCACCTGAGATTTTGTGACAGTCACCGGCCAGTCGCGGTTCAAACGTGGAGCGCCGTTGATGTAACCAATCAATTCTCCCCAAGCCCAACCGATCAACAATCCAGCAGCCAAGGGCAAAGCAGTTGCCATCTGCGCAAACGATCTGTGCTGGCGAAGCATGTTTTTGGCGACTCGCGTCAACAACACAGCCGGAAGCAAAGGAGCGACAAGCGCAAAAAAGATTCGCTGTAGCAAACCAATCGCGGCTACACGGGTTTCAGCAAAGACTCTTCCCCACTCGGTCCGTTCTCGAAACGCTTTGACCAAAGTCATCGGCGGACGATGCTGATAAACCTTCAACGCCGGATCGAGCCGCAACTCAATGCCACGTTGTTTCATGGTCCAATGCACGGTGGTTTCGTGATACTCATCTCGCCAAACGTCGCGGACGGCTTCCAGAGCTTCGCGTTTGTACGAAACGTTGACGTCTGAAACGTACTCAACGTCGCCTTCAATCAGCGGGCAGCCGTAACGGCCAAAGTCGCAATAATACAGCGCCCAGTTCATTGGACGATCAATCCCGTTTTCAATCGCTCCACCAATCACGCCAAACGGTTGCCGATGTGCAACCAAAATCTGCTTCACCCAATCACTGGCCGGAACGGCGTGGTCTTCGGTCATCGCGATTACTTCGCCCCGTGCCAGCCCCAACCCAACAGCACGGCGGCGGTCATACAAACGATGCTGATGAGCTGGAACATTTGCCCCCACGGAATCGGCGATCAGGTGGAAGTTCACTTCGGGAAACTCAGGTTGTAATTCGCCGACTTCCATCGCCCATTCGTCGTAAGGCACGATGATCTCGACGGCAACGGCCTGAACCTGCGGTTGCAATGTCAGCAGACAGCGACGAACAGCTTCTTTGCCGCTGACGACGGTAATCAGAATTGAAAGTTGAATTCCGCTATTTGGCATGCGCTTTCGAACTGACATTTTCCGGCGGCGCTTGGTCCAATGTCGGGCCTTTAGGGTTTGGGGGCGGACTTTCCAAATGATGAGCCAGGGTTCCCCAAATCACGCATAACCCGCAATACCAGAAATAGAGCCAGTGCATCGGTAAAACTCGCAACGTGAACCAAACACCGGAATGGGCGACGAAGTACCGGTAAAAATCAAAGTTCAGCGCCGACACCACCGACAGCAGCAAGAACGCCAAAATTCCCGCCGCAGGCCACCACCACGCCAGCGGCAACAAAGCGCTGGCCAACCAGGTCAATGCCACGCAAACTCGCTGAGAAGATTTTGCGTTCAATGTATTTGCCGCCGCTCCGGCGCGAAGCATCAACTTAATCCACGGCACGCCGCGATCCACAATGTCGGTTTTCAGAATGCTCCACAGAGTCCAACGTTTCAGATGCGTCGCTTTCACCTGAGGCGCCAGCACAATTTGAAATCCGGCAGCCGTTACCCAGGTTCCAAGTTCTATGTCTTCGATGGCCGGACGGCGGTAACGCTCTTCGTCAAATCCTCCGAAAGCTAAAAACAAATCGCGCCGCATCCCGCCACAACCGCTCCAAAACGTGTTGACATACCCGCCACTGGTTTGGTGAACGTAATGGTGAAACAGGTTTTTGTACTGCGAAAAGAATCCTGGCTCCGCAGGAGTTTCGTCATACGAACCGACAACCGCGTCAATGCCGGAATCGGCTTTGAAAACTTCTTCAAACCGGCGCAGCGTGTCGCGATGAACACAAACGTCGGCATCAATGAAAACCAGATACTTACCTTTAACGCGCGCGACTCCACGATTGCGCGCTCGCGCCGGGCCACCGGGGCCTTCGATGCGCATGTAATTGAATCCATATTGCGCCACGATGGCTTCAACCGGTTCGGTGGAACCATCATCCACAACCAATACATCGAAATCGCTGTAATTTGATCCCGCCAGCGCCGCCAGGCACTTTTTCAAATACTCCGCCGAGTTATAAACGGGGACAACCACTGATAACATTGGTGATTGAACTGGTGGCTCGCTTACAGCTTTCACTTTTTCGGTATCACACACTTGATCTCTCCAATACGCTTATCCGTTACGAAACGCGGTAAAACGTTTTCTGAGCAACAACCTGTCTTCGAGGCTAATAATTTCGAAGTCGTAGCCAGAAAGACGGATTAGCAGCGGCGTCATCATTCGGATTCACTCAACGATGTCAGCAAGGAGCGCACGTCCGGAAAACTGCCAATGAATCGCCCGTCTTCCGCTTGGAGTCCGCTGCGCACCGAAGCCGCGTATGCCTGCGAAGCGATGGCCGCTCTTAAACCTGACCGGCTGTCTTCGACAATCAGAGTTCGTTGCGGCGAAGCGCCCGCGCGCTCCATCGCGGCCAGATAAATTTCCGGCGCGGGGTTTCCTTCAACCACATCTTCGCCGGTCACAATGACAGAAAATGCTTCTCCCCAGCCCAACCGCCGCAACACCATTGCAGTGGTTTCGCGTGAAGCGCCAGTGCCAATTGCCAGCCTTACGCGCTTGCCGCCCAGCCGGCTCAGTCTTCCAATGGATTCCACACTGTCTTGAAAAGTAATTCTCTGACTCGCCAGATATTGCCGGGCGCGCTGCTGTTTGAAACTTACCCAGTCGGCAATTTGCATCGGTGATGCATTCAGCGGCGCGGTGATTTCGGCGATCACCTCAGTCGTTTTGCGACCGGCGATTTCTTCGTAAGCCACCCCGTTGACGCCAAGCTGATTCCATAAATCATCGTAAGCCCGGCTATGGCAGTCATTCGTATCCACCAGCACGCCATCCATATCAAAAATCAACAGATCAAAATCGGTCATTGTTTTAGTTTGTGACGGCGGAGCGTTGCAGCGCTTTTAATCCGGGATACGGTTTCATGGTGTTTCCCTTGAACTCGTAAATAGACAGCTTCCCAAGATCAACCCGTTTTTCAGCACCTTCCAGGTAACTTGCGGCGAGGCTTGTTGCGTTGACCACAACATACCGAAATCCGTAATCGGCGATTAACTGGTGAGCTTCTTCCGCAGACATTTCGCCTTTATAAAACCTGTTCGCCAGCCGAAGTTGATCAGAGAAGCTGAAGCTCCAAATCCAATGCCCGGCGAAAGTATGAATCGGAGCCATGCCTAACCAAGGAGCATTGTCAGGAGGAGCAAGCACCAATTCGTCGGCCCTGGCGTTTTGCCGAATCCAGTCAATGACAGCCACTTCTTCTCGCGAAGCAACGGAAGAAAAAAGTCTTTCAGGAGTTGGACGGCGTCCATCCAGGAAACTTTGGCGGTAGTAAATGGCATAAGCGGAAATGGAAAGCAGGCAGATCATTCCTGCTGCCCCCCAAAGCATTAATGGTTGCCTGATTCGCAGCCGATCAAAAAAGGCGCTTTGAGACGCCAGCCGAACCAGCAGGATTGCGGTGGCATAGTGAAACCCATCAAACAGATGCTGACGCCAATGGATCACCGGCACATAGATTCCAATCAGCACAAATCCAAACCAACACAGCAACAAGCGATCTGTCGGCTTAAACAGTTTCGGGCGCAACGCAAGAAAGCCGACCACAAGGATTGCGGGCAGCCCCAGAATAAAGGGGAGTTCGTGCGGAAGACCGGGCGTGCCTCCGTGAGTTAAAGACGCCAGATCGCGCAACCAGACGTGTCTGAACACCATGTAGATATACGGAGACAATCCACACATCAGAGCCAGCCCTAACAAAAAACCGTCCGGAATTGCGCGTTTCCATTCCCGCCCTCGCCACCAAAACAACGCCAACCCACCAGCGCCTGTCAGCAAAATGGCTTCCGTCGCATGCACCAACGCCGAAATCAGAACGGTGAGTAAGGCGTAAACGAAGTACCTTCGCTGTTCCGTTTTCAGGTACTGCGCAAACAACGAAAATCCCAGCAAGGTCGCCGCTGTGCCGAAAGTGACCAGCGCACTGCCGGAAATTCCGTGGAAAAATCCGTCTGAACTCGACCAGACGAAATACCCTATGCCAGCGGGCGCTCCGCCTTTACCAGTCAGGAACTGAGGCAACGCAGCCAGTGACGGAAGCGGAACGACACAAATGCTCACCAAAAAGACCGCCCAAAATTGCGCCGAGCCTTGGGTAAAAACTCGCGCCGCGTAAACCAGTGCATACGTTGCAACCACGTAAAACAAAAAGTGAAAGACGTGGTAAGTGCTGACTGGTTCCAGGGAAACAAGTTTGCTGATTTTGGCAATTGCCCAGATGAACAGATTGAAAAAAGCTGGCTCCGTAATCCAGGGAGCGTGATAACTGGGAACCAGATTTTGCTGCAAATACCCATTCGCCCAGGCAAAGTATTGAGCAATATCCTGAGCCCGGATGAGGAACATCGCGGAATACCCGTCCGGCGGCTTTAGCCAGCCGCTGATGATGGCCAGGTTATTCAATGCGAACAAGGAAACTGACAATAAAAACGGTGCAACCACACTGCTTAGACGCGCCCGGACACCTTCTTTCGGTAAAACAATCGAAGGCTGGTTGGTAATTGGTATTGAAGCTTGTGACATCAGCGGAATAACGACTCTTGCCGGGTCAACTGGGGAGCAAATGTAAGCGCTTGCTGAGCAGAAATCGGGCCTTCAACAATTTTATAACCTTCCTTGGTTACCGATGGGCCATTCACAATCCAAATGGGACGATCCGAATAAGCCTGCAAAAGTTTTGCGCGCACGTCGTTGTTTTTATCGAAGGCGTACACCGGTTGATCGGCTCGCCAATCCAGCGGGTTGTAGATTGCGGCGGAGGCGAAATCCGGAAACTCTTCGCCGCGAATCAACACCAGGCTTTTGCCGAAATTGGATTTTTCCGCCAGCGATCTGATGTCCGGGCGCATTTGCAGGTAATGGTAATACTTGTCCACCGCCCGCCAGGGAACGAAGTTCGTCATCGTCAGCAAACACATGGCAGCGACCATCGCCAGCAATCTGGTTTTGGGAAATGTGCTTTCGCCAGGGTCGCGCGTAAATTTGCCAGACAAAATCTGAAAACCACGAATCGTCATCACAATGCATGGCAAGATCATCAAAAACCAGTACCGTGCTCCGAAATCAGGACCGCCGCTGAACCAATAGAAAAAGTGCGCGGTATAAACCGCTCCTGCCAGCGCCAGCATCAACCAATCACTACCGTGCAGTTTTCGAGAAAACAGAAACAGGGCAATCAACAAGATGGAACCGATGCTCCAACCAAAAAGCTCTGTATTGATGGCTGTGATGTTCAGATTGGAATTCACAAGCGCGTCGAGCGGGCCGTGTCCCGGAAACGGATCAAGCTGCCAGCCCATTCCTCGATCAGGCCCAAATCCCATGGCATTGCTTTTGGGGCCGTAGGTTTTGTCCGCCCAAAGCATGATCGGAAACTTCGTCGGGCTGCCGGTCAAAACTTTGTTGTAAAACAACACGACCGCACCCAGAACGGCTCCGCCACAAATCCATTCGGCAATCGCCGAAAGCTTCAACCGCTGCCCGCCGACACCGATAATCCAGACGCCAATCAAAAGCGCGACAATTGCCCCTTCCAAAGGCCGAATCAGCCCGACAGTTCCCACAGCCATCCCACTCAAAAGCGCCCAGCCGAATCGTCCGCTTTTCCGCGCCCAAATGATTCCCAACGCCGCAATCAACAGAAACGCCAATGCGGAGATGTGAGTCATAAAGCTCATCGCCTGGAACAGATACCAGGGAGAAACCGCCATCAGCAACGCGGCCACTCGCGCCAATCGCCGGTCGTACAGTTCGCGCAACACCAAGTACGCAAGAAACACATTCAGCCCAGCCAACAAAGGATTAACCAGCCAGGCCACGCCGAGAAATACACCGACGGACAAGACCATCGGCCACCCCGGCGGAGGCGAACAAAACCAACGCGCGCCGTCACTGTCGAACAGATTCAAATTGAACCCTTCCAGCACAGGCGGCATTGGCATCGTCAGCATTCCCGCAGCCAGATAACGCGCATGATAAAGATAGGAAACTTCATCCGTGATGTGTGGATGGCGTTGGTAGGATAAAACGTTTAGGGCTGCTCCTAAGACGACGACCCAAATCACAGCCACGATGACTATGCGATCAAAGCGGTCAGTTTCGGTTTTCCCCCATCCGGTCAATTTTTCCAGCAAAGGTTTCCATTGGCTTAAATCCAATTCAGGAATCGCCCAGACGGCCAACCCCAAATTCAGCAGATTGATGGTTTGAATGAAGGCTGCGAGCGGCAATTCTTGCAGGTAAAGCCCAACTTCGCGCGAAACTGTCGCACTGGTGAAAGCAAAGGCCAAACCGATACCGCCAAGCTGCCAGACATTGAAATTCCGCAAACACCAGGTTTTAACCGAGTGCCGATGACGCCCAAACCCTACCC
>ERZ650309.1446-NODE-1446-length-11133-cov-5.319462_pt1 | contig 11133 bp, 6 predicted proteins | sample MGYA00376245_ERZ650309 | MGnify/ENA primary metagenome ERZ650309 (study PRJEB26733, sample SAMN07839294) | wastewater metagenome | biome: urban; feature: wastewater treatment plant; material: waste water | place: USA: North Carolina | collected 2016-04-26 ...
TTGGACAGGATCAGACGGCCTTCCTTGTCCTCCTTGGTGAGGACCAGGGCTTCGACCTCATCGCCCACGGAAACGACCTCATTGGGGTCGACGTCGTGCTTGATGGAAAGTTCGCGAGAAGGAATGACACCTTCAGTCTTGTAGCCGATGTCGAGCAAGACCTCGTCGCGGTCCACCTTGACGATGGTGCCTTCGACGATGTCGCCATCGTTGAAGTACTTGATGGTCTTGTCGATTGCGGCGAGAAAGTCCTCGGCCGAGCCGATATCGTTGACGGCTACTTGCGGCGAGGTGACGGAGGGACTTGGCATGTGGTGGGTTGCTCCGGACAAGTTCTAGTAGTAGGTGCAGTTAGTTTGATTGCGCATACCTGAAGGCCCAATGGACACAGGTACCGGTAAAGGGTACTAGACCTGGTACATGCAGGACAAACCCGGCCCCTCACGGTCCCACGAGAAACCCGTGGACGACCGCTAGTCTGCGTGTCGTGTACCCCGCACCGTCACCGCAGCCGCCACCGTATCCGTATATGGCGCCGATGCCGCGGCGAATCCGTAAAGTCGGCGCACCCCTCGGCGTGATCATCGGCCTGGGTGTGGTGATCGGATGCATCCTGTTGATCAGCACCGTGGCCAAACCGGTGGGCATGACCATCGGTTTCGTCCTCGCCAGCCTCGCCACGGCCGTCGTCGTCCTGGCCTACCTGTGGTTCGACCGCTGGGAACCCGAACCGCCCCGCCTGCTGATCTTCGCGTTCGTGTGGGGCGCGTCGATCAGCGTCATCATCTCGATGGCGCTGGAACTGGCCTCGTCCCCACTCCTCGGCGAAGAGGGATTCGCGCCGATGGCCCTGGGCGCACCCGTCATCGAAGAAGCAGCCAAGGGCATGTTCCTGCTGTTCATGATGACCGGACGACGACGCAACGAACTGAACTCACTGACCGACTGCCTGGTGTACGCCGGATTCGTGGCGGCCGGGTTCGCGTGGCTGGAGAACATCTTCTACATCGGCATGGGCGATTCGATCGGGAAGTCGCTGCTGACCGCCGGGTTCCGACTCGTGCTCGGACCGTTCGCACATCCCCTGTTCACCACGATGACGGGCATCGGTGTGTATCTCGCGCTGCAACAACGCGGCGTCGGCGCCAAGATCCTGCTGATCCTGCTCGGATACGCGGGCGCCGTCGTCATGCACATGCTGTGGAACGGATCGGCCACTGTGGGCGCGGGCGCGTACCTGCTGGTCTATGCCGTGTGGATGGTGCCGATCTTCCTGCTGGCGGTGGGCATCGCCGTCTACGGCCGGCACCGTGAACAACAGATCGTGGCGAGCAAGTTGCCCGGACTGGTCGCCTCGGGCTTGATCACTGCGAACGAGGCCACCTGGTTGGGCTCGCTGCGGACACGCAAGAACGCGATCGCCGCGGCCACCCGGGTGGGCGGCAAACCCGCAGGCAAGTCCGTGCGCGAGTTCGCCGTCCAGGTCGTCGAGTTGGCGTTTGTCCGCGACCGCATCGACCGCGGCTTCGGAGACCAACGCACGCTGGTCTTGCACGCCGAAGAGGCGTACTGGCTGACCGCGTCCCGGGCGTCGGCTCCGATCCTGCAGTGGTTGGTCAATTACCGGGCGGTCTGAAGCAGCCTCGTGCTTATTGCTCGCCCCGGCGCCGACCGAGCGAGTTCGACACCAGACCGCCCGGTATCACCCACTGTTCGGGACAGCGCTTGATGAACTGCCCCATCGCGTCGGCGATGGACTGCGATGTCGTCTGCACCAACGCCGGCAACCCTGGATCGTCCCGGCTGATCGGGCCGCCGGCAATGATCGGCGCACCGAGAACAGGTTCGCGACGGTGCCGATCCTGGAACACTGCACCCGGCACGATCGCGGCGCCAGTGCGTAAGGCCAGCAGCGCCGGACCCGGACCGACCGTCCGTCGGGTGCCGGCCAGGTCGACGTCGACACCAGACCGGCCACCGCCCCGGGATCGGTAGTAGTCGCCGGCGATCGAGACGACGCGGCCGCGGTGGATCGCGTCTTCCATCGCCGCAGTGATGCTCTGGCCCTTGGCCTTGTCGACGGCGACCAACTCAAGGCCCGCCTTCTGCGCGCTGCGGGCGATCACCCACTGCATCAGGCCCGGCTGCCTATTGGCCACGACGGTGGTCGGAATTCCGTTGAGCGCCAACGCAGCAGGCAACGCCGCGTACGAACCGAGGTGCGGAAAGACGACGACCGCACCAAGGCCGTCGGTCAATGCGGTCTTGATCGGCGTCAGATCGGAGAACGTGAAACGCCGCAGGGCCGCACCCCGCGTCGCGGTGAGAAACCAGATGGCGTCGTTCGCGTTGCGGACCAGGGCGCGGTACATCGCCCGGACGGGGTGCCACTTTCGGGCGGACAGCTGCGCGGTCGGGTCGACGTTGTCGCGAAAGTCCTGCAGCACCTGAGAGTGCTGCCCGTGGCCCTTCCAATAGACCAGCCGAGCCATCACGGTCGAGAACAGATCGCTCAGCCGAGCCGGCACCAGGTGCGTCAGTGTGGAGACGAACAGCGTGAACTGCCGAAGCACTGCGGGAACCCGCTTGGACCCGTCCGGCTCTGTCATGTCACCTCGCGTCCGACTCAGTGCGCCGCGCTGTCCCAACTGCGGCCGTAACCCACCGATACCTCAAGCGGCACATCGAGCGGGTAGGCGCTGCCCATGTGTTCGCGAACCAACTTTTCCAGCTCGTCGCGTTCCCCGTCGGCGACTTCGAACAGCAATTCGTCGTGCACCTGCAACAGAATTCGCGACGTCAGCCCCGCGTCCTTCATCGCGCGGTCGACGTTGATCATCGCCACCTTGATGATGTCGGCGGCGCTGCCCTGGATCGGCGCGTTGAGCGCGGCGCGTTCGGCGGCCTCCCGGACGTTGCGGTTGCTGCTGTCCAATTCCGGCAGATAGCGCCGACGGCCGAAGACGGTCTGGGTGTAGCCGTCCTTGCGCGCCTGCTCGACGACCGACTGCAGATAGTCGCGCACCCCACCGAACCGGTCGAAGTACTGGTCCATCTGCGCTTTGGCGTCTTCGGTCGAGATCTTGAGCTGGCTCGCCAACCCATAAGCAGACAACCCGTAGGCCAGTCCGTACGACATGGCCTTGACCCGCCGACGTAGTTCCGCAGTGACCTCGTCGATCGGGACGCCGAATGCCCGCGAACCCACGAAAGTGTGCAGGTCCTCGCCGGTGTTGAAGGCCTCGATCAGGCCTTCGTCGCCCGACAGATGCGCCATGATGCGCATCTCGATCTGGCTGTAGTCGGCCGTCATCAGCTCGGCAAACGTGCCTACGCTGCCCTTGCCGACGACGAACGCATCACGGATCTGGCGCCCCGCCTCGGTGCGCACCGGGATGTTCTGCAGGTTCGGCTCGGTGGACGACAGTCGGCCGGTGGCCGCGATGGTCTGGTTGAACGTGGTGTGGATGCGGCCGTCGGAAGCAACCGCGTTCAGCAGGCCGTCAACGGTGACCTTGAGCCGGGTCGCGTCGCGGTGTGCCAGCAGATGCTCCAGGAACGGATGGCCGGTCTTGTCCAGAAGTGACTGCAGCGCATCGGCATCGGTGGTGTAACCGGTCTTGGTGCGCTTGGTCTTGGGCATCTCCAGCTTGTCGAACAGCACCACTTGGAGCTGCTTGGGCGAGCCCAGGTTGATCTGCTCCCCGATCACCGCATAGGCCGCCTCCGCGGCGTCGCGGATCTGATCGGCGAACTGACTCTGCAGCCGGCCGAGCAACTCCAGGTCGACGCCGATGCCCGCCTCTTCCATCTCGGCCAGTGCCCGCTGGACCGGCAGCTCCATCTGCCCCAACAGGGCCGACGAGTCGATGCGGGCCAGCTCGATGTCGAGCGCATCGGCCAGCTCACCCACCGCAGCCGCCCGGATGATCAATGCCGAAATGGCGTCGTCGTCGACGGCATCTGCGTCGTCGAGAAGCGAAAGTTGTTGCTCCTGCTGAGTTTCCGCACGCAGCTCGCGACCCAGGTAACGGACTGACAGATCGTCGAGGGCGAAGCTGCGTTGGCCCGGACGGACCAGGTAGGCCGCCAGCGCCGTATCGGAGGTGACGCCGGCCAGCTTCCAGCCGCGCCCGGCCAGGTCGTGCGCCGCAAGCTTGGCTTCGTGCAGTGCCTTGGGCGGGCCGGGATCAGCCAGCCACGATGCCAGGGCCGCTTCGTCCTCCGGATCCAGGCGCGCGGTGTCGATGAAGACGCCTTCGCCGTTGGCCGAGACGATCGCCAATGCGGTGGCGTCGGCATCGAATGCCTTGTGTGTACCGGTGACGGCCATGCCAAAGCGGCTGCCATTGCTGTGCTCGGCGAGCCAAGCCGCCAGCGTCCCCGGTTCAAGGAGTCCGCCACGGACGTCGAAGCCCAGTTCAACTTCGGGCTCGACCGGAGCGAGGGTGTCGAACAGGCGATCGCGCAGCACGCGGAATTCCAGGTCGTCGAACAGCTGGTGGATGCGGTCGCGATCCCACGGCTGCACCCGCAGGCCCTCTGGGGCGTGGGCCAGTGGCACGTCTTTGACCAGGTCGGTCAGCTCACGGTTGAGGATGACGTTGGAGAGGTTGGCCCGCAACGAGTCGCCGACCTTGCCCTTGACCTCGTCGACGTGGTCGACGAGCGCTTGTAGCGACCCGTACTGGTTGATCCATTTGGCAGCGGTCTTCTCCCCCACGCCGGGGATGCCGGGCAGGTTGTCGCTCGGGTCGCCACGCAGGGCCGCGAAATCGGGGTACTGCGTCGGGGTCAGGCCGTACTTCTCGACAACCGCGTCGGGGGTGAAGCGATGCAGGTCGCTGACGCCCTTCTTCGGGTAGAGCACAGTGACGTCATCACTGACCAGCTGCAGCGAGTCACGGTCTCCGGTGACGACCAGCACCCGAAATCCGTCTGCCTCGCCCTGGGTCGCCAGCGTCGCAATCAGGTCGTCGGCTTCGAAGCCCTCCTCGGCAAGCACTGTGATGCCCAGCGCCCCGAGCACCTCTTTGGTGATGTCGATCTGCCCGCGGAACTCGTCGGGAGTGGCGGCCCGCCCCTCCTTGTACTCCGGGTACTTCTCCTTGCGGAAGGTCTTGCGGGACACGTCGAATGCGGCCGCGACATGCGTCGGCTTCTCATCCCGCAGCAGGTTGATCAACATGGCTGTGAAGCCGTAGACCGCGTTGGTGGTCAAGCCGCCCTGGGTCTTGAAGTTCTCCGCAGGCAGGGCATAGAAAGCCCGGAATGCCAGGGAATTTCCGTCCAGCAGCATGAGCGTGGGCTTTTCACCGGCTTCAGAACTCACCCGGACCACTCTAGGCAAGGCGACCGACAAGGGTTCGCGGCGGCTACCTTGCGTTGCCCTCAACCGCGGCGTCCGGCAATCGCCGGAACTCGACGAACAATTGACAGCAAGTTCACAAACGATTCGCCGAATGCGCCTACAGCAAATAACCGAGGGTGTATGTATTTTGCTTAGGCGTTATTTATGAACATTGTGGGAGGTTTCAATGGCCGCGAAGCATCGGTGCACGCGCAACAATCGCGAGGCCTACAGGTGGCTCGGAACCGGCGCGCTGACGCTGGGCATCGGGGCCGCTGCGTTGGCAGGCGGTGCGGGCGTCGCAGCGGCCAAGACCGGCGATTCCAGCGGAACTCCGAGCTCGAGTGATCACAAGGCGACCCCGACGGTCACCCACAAGAAGTCGCACGGCCCCAGCCCGACAGCCGCCACCGCGCCGGTTACGGCCGGCACCGTGAGCGCGCCGAAAGCCACCGCCGCTCTCATGCCAAAAGATAAGCAGCCCAAGGTAACTGCGGCGATTGCGCCCAACGCGGCCACCAAGGCACCCACCCCGCCCTGGGCCGCCGATCCCACCACGCCAGCTGGTACTGCCGCAGTCGTCGCACTCAAACCTTTCGCGGCAGTCACCACCACCGCACAACCGGCCGCGGCATCGGCCGCGTCGACCACCACCGGCCCGACCAGCCCGGCCAACAACCTGTTCACCGCCATCCAGAAGGCGCTGCTGGGCTTCCAGGCGATGTTCTTCAACACGCCCCCCACGATCAGGGTCACCGTGCCGACGAAGAACGCAGATGGCGCATACACCGGCCGGATCACCGCGTTCGACGCAGATGGCGACCCACTGTCGGTGTACTCCGAGAACCCGACCGACGGTGGCGCGACCACGCTTCGAGCCGTCGACAAGAACACGTACGAGTTCACCTACACACCGTCAGAGTCGGCGCTGACCACTACGGGCTACATCCACTACTTCGACTTCTCCGCTCAAGAGACGAACTACGCAGACCACTGGCACGGGTTTACGCAACTGGTGAACTACCTGGTGTTCGGTCATGCAAAGAACGCCTACGGCAACCCGCTGTACTTCCCCTTCGCGTGGGGCACGTCCAGCAGCAACAAACCCATGGCCATCGGTCCGGTGGCCCGTCCGGCTGCCGCCACCACCTAGTTCCAGCGTCCGGGACAAAACTGCAACACGTTTCAATTCTGCGGTTCGCTCAGTTAGTCTGAGCGGGTGCCAGGAGTGACGGACGCCGGTAGTCAGCCGGCAATCGACGGTTGGTGGGACAGCGACGAGAGCGGATCTCCGCACTTGATCGGGGCGAAGTGTCCGCAGTGCGGCACATACGTCTTCCCACCGCGAGCCAATAACTGCCCCAGCCCCGCATGTGACAGCGACGTACTTGAACCCGTCGCGTTGTCGCGCCGAGGCACGGTGTGGAGCTACACCGAGAACCGCTATCCGCCGCCGGCCCCATATCCGGCCGCCGATCCGTTCGAACCGTTCGCGATTGCCGCCGTTGCCCTGGAGGCCGAAGGCCTGATCGTGCTGGGCAAGGTTGTCGCGGGCACCCTCGCTGCCGACCTCAAGGTCGGCATGGAGATGGAACTGACGACGATGCCGCTGTACACCGATGCCGATGGCGTCGAGCGGACCACCTACGCCTGGAGGATCGCCAAATGAGCACTCCCGAGCCTCTGTACATCCTCGGTGCCGGTATGCACCCGTGGGGCAAGTGGGGACGCGACTTCTCCGAGTACGGCGTCGTCGCTGCCCGCGCTGCGCTGGCCGAGGCCGGCCTGGACTGGCGTCAGATCCAGTTGGTCGCCGGCGCCGACACCATCCGTAACGGCTACCCCGGCTTCATCGCAGGATCGACGTTCGCCCAGAAGCTCGGCTGGAACGGCGTGCCTGTGTCCTCGTCGTATGCGGCGTGCGCGTCCGGCTCGCAGGCGCTGCAGAGCGCCCGCGCCCACATCTTGGCCGGGTTCTGCGATGTCGCGCTGGTGATCGGTGCCGACACCACCCCCAAGGGTGCCTTCGCGCCCGTCGGCGGCGAGCGTAAGAACGACCCCGACTGGCAGCGCTTCCATCTGCTGGGTGCGATGAACCCCGTGTACTTCGCCCTGCTGGCCCGTCGCCGGATGGACCTGTACGGCGCCACCTCCGAGGACTTCGCCCAGATCAAGGTGAAGAACTCGAAGCACGGCCTGAACAACCCGAATGCCCGCTACCGCAAGGAAAGCTCGGTCGAGGACGTGCTGGCCAGCCCGGTCGTCTCGGACCCGCTGCGGCAGTTGGACATCTGCGCCACCTCCGATGGTGCGGCTGCGCTGATCGTGGCGTCGAAGTCGTTCGCCGAGAAGCACCTCGGTTCCCTCGACGGCGTGCCGTCGGTGCGTGCGATCAGCACCGTCACTCCGCAGTACCCGCAGCACCTGCCCGAATTGCCGGACATCGCAACGGATTCCACCGCGGTGATCCCCGGGCCGGAGCGCGTGTTCAAAGATCAGATTCTCGACGCGGCGTACGCCGAGGCCGGTATCGGACCCGAGGACGTCAGCCTGGCCGAGGTCTACGACCTGTCAACCGCACTTGAGCTGGACTGGTACGAGCACCTGGGCCTGTGCGCCAAGGGCGAGGCCGAGCAGCTGTTGCGTTCTGGCGCAACGACTATCGGTGGCCGAGTTCCGGTGAACGCATCCGGTGGTCTGGCCTGCTTCGGTGAAGCGATCCCCGCTCAGGCCATCGCACAGGTGTGTGAGCTGACGTGGCAGTTGCGCGGTACCGCCACCGGCCGTCAGGTCGAGGGTGCCCGTGTGGGCGTGACAGCGAACCAGGGTCTGTTCGGCCATGGTTCGTCGGTGATCGTCGCACGCTGATTTTCACACCGTCGAGATGACGGTTGATGACGAAAATTCGCGAAAATTCGTCATCAACCGTCATCTCGATGCAACTCGACAGCAGCGTGCATGAGTTGCACCCGGGACGAGATGCCGAGTTTGGTGTAGATGTGCGTGACGTGCGCGTGCACGGTACGAGGCGAGATGAAGAGCTGAGCGGCAATATCCTTGCTGGACAACCCTTCACAGGCAAGCTGCGCGACCTGGAGCTCAGCAGGCGTCAATGCCGCCCAACCACTGGCGGGCCGCCTACGTCGACCGCGGCCTCGCTGCGCGTAGCTGATGACCCCTTCCGTCGACATCCCGGCACCCTCGGCCCAGCCCGAGTCGAACCCATTGTCACCCAATGCGTTTCGCACCTCGTCGACGGTCGACTGGTACGCCGCGTCGTGACACCGGAACCTGACCTCTCCCGTTCTGCCGCGTACCGCATCTGCCGCGCCGAGCAGCCGGGCCGCATCGGCCGGCCGATCGAGATTCACCGCAGCGAGACATTCCAACAGGTCAGGCAGTCCGAGCAGGGCCTGGAATTCGACGGCGACGGTCAAAGCGGCGTGCAGATCCTGCTCTGCGATAGCTAGCGTGTGCTGCGCGATCGCGACCCGGGCGCGGGTGACAAGCGCGTTGGCGTGATGCCATCCGCGCGTTGTGGCGACCGCCTCGTCGGCCCAGCGCTGAGCCTGGTCGAGTTCACCCAGCCTCAACGCGATCACCGCGCGCTGCCACACACTGACTTTGAGCAATTCGAGAGAGTTGTCGGTTCGGGCCCAGACATCGCGATGAATAACATCAGCTGCGGCCATGTCATCGGCTGCCAGCGCGACCACCCCGGCGACCAGGCTCGACATCGAGTCGTAGAACCCGCCGAGTTCAGCACCACCAACGGCAACAGCGTCGACCGCCGGCCGTGCCCCCGCGATATCTCCCTGGTACACCGCGACATACGCCAGGTGAAAATGGGCAGAGAAGCTGAAGACGGTGTCGGACAACTCATCTGCTTCGCGGGCCACTTCCTGCCATTGCGCAACCGCACCGGGGAGATCGGCACTGACGCATCGCGCCCAGCCCAATGCCCAACCGCACGCCCGGTATACAAATCGATCGCCGATCCGCTCGGCGAGCTGCCTGCCCTCCTGGGCCACACTGTGTGCTGCGATCGGGTCACCCGAGTAGTACGACACCTGCCCCCGCCAGGTCAGCGCCTGGCTCAGCTGCCACGCGTCCCCCGACGCGCGACCCAGATCGATCGCCTCGTCCGCATAGGGCTCGGCGACGACGGCGTCGAAGGCCGCCGCACCCGCGCATGCGGTGAGTGCCCGCATGATCAGGGCCGGGTCACCGATCTCACGCGCCAAGAGCAACGCTTGCTGTGCCTCCGACAGCGGATTACGTTCTGCCATCTGATCTTCGATCATCGCGTTGTCGGCAACTGCCCTGACCCACACCGCCGCGTCCACGCCCGGGCAGCTCGCACGGTCGTGCGCCAAGGCAGCGCCGAACCACGATCGACCCTCCCGTAGCTGCCCCCGGGACACCCAGATGGGCCACAACGCCGACGTCAGCTTCAGCGCACTGTCGATGTCACCGCTGTCGCGACTCCACGCAAAGGCGGCACGTAGGTTGTCCATCTCGCTCTCTGCCTGACGTATCCGCCACCGCGAATCCTGAGGTACGGCCGGGTCGAGCGTCAAGGCTCCGGTCAAGTAGTAATCCCGATGACGCGTCCGGACTGCCTGCGCCTCACCGGATTCGGTCAGTTTCTCCTGCCCGTACTGACGGATGGTCTCCAACAACCGATATCGAGTCCGTCCGCGTGCGGTGGTGATGACTTCGACCAGCGACTTGTCCACTAGAAGCGTGAGCTGATCAAGAACCTGATGTGACTGCAAAGACGCGTCGACGGTCACCACCCGGGCCGCCTGCAAATCGAAGCCACCCATGAATACAGCCAAGCGGCGAAAAAGGACTCGTTCCGATTCTGTGAGCAGTTCATGCGACCAGTCCACCGAGGCCCGCAGCGTCTGCTGTCGCCGGATTGCCGTGCGCGCGCCGCCGGTCAGCAGCAGAAACCGGTCGTGCAGACTGTCGACGATTTCGATGAGTGAGAGGGTACGGGTGCGAGCCGCAGCCAACTCGATGGCCAACGGCATACCGTCGAGCCGTCGGCAAATCTCATACACGGCAACCGAATTCGCCTCTGATACGTCAAAGTCCGGCTGGATCAGCCGGACCCGGTCCGTGAAGAGTTGCACCGCTTCATCTGTCAGTGACAACGAAGGGACGGCGAAGGCCGCCTCACCGGCAACACCGAGCGGCTCACGACTGGTGGCCAGGATCGACAGCTGCGGGCAACCCGCCAACAGTGCGGTCGTCAGGTCACTGCACACGTCCAACAGGTGTTCGCAGTTGTCCAGCACCACCAGCACACGGCGGTCGCCGATGAACCGAGTCAGCAGATGAACCGGCGAGTGCCCGGTGCGGTCGGTCAACCCCAACGCCTGCATCAACACGATCGGGACCACCCCGGAGTCGGCGATCGGCGCGAGATCGACATACCAACTGCCATCGGACAATTCAGCGGCGACCGCGCCAGCTACCTGGATCGCCAGCCGGGTCTTCCCCACTCCGCCCGGGAACAAGCAGTCCCCGGTGAACAGCTGCACTGCGGTCCGTTCGGCATCCGGACGCAGCGCGAGGGCGCGGTCCAGTGCGTCGGCAATCGCCGTGCCACCCATCGCTTGCAAGCCGTCGATGTAGCGGCCCGCCTGTGTCCGGTGGGCGGGATCGGCCGGCTGCAAGGCGTTGAACAAACCCTCCACGTCGGTGGAAAAGCGGATCACCTCGAAGCGGTCCGCGGGGTTGAGGTTCTCAACGCAGAAACGCACGGCCTTGCG
>ERZ650309.1447-NODE-1447-length-11132-cov-3.849508_pt1 | contig 11132 bp, 9 predicted proteins | sample MGYA00376245_ERZ650309 | MGnify/ENA primary metagenome ERZ650309 (study PRJEB26733, sample SAMN07839294) | wastewater metagenome | biome: urban; feature: wastewater treatment plant; material: waste water | place: USA: North Carolina | collected 2016-04-26 ...
CAATGGAGTCGCGCAGCCAATGCGCTATAGCTCGGATCTACGGGTGGCGGTCAAGGCGCGTGGTCTGAAACTGGTCAAATATCTGACACCAGAAATGCAGCGCCAAATGGAAACCGCGCCACATTTTACCCAGACCATTGTGTTTGACGACAACGAAGCGGCGCGTGTGGCGCTGCGCAGTGGCAAAGCAGGGATGCCTCCATACTATGATGGTGGTCTGATCAAAACCCTGACCCTTACAGGTTTTAAACGCAAGCAGCCGCGTGTCCCAAGCGGAACCTATCGGATGCGGATGGCAACTGCGCAAGATGCCAAAGCCATGACTGAGTTTGTGGCGAGTATGGCGCAGCATTTCAATGGTTTACCTTGCTATCAATTTGAAGCGTTGCTGACAGGCTCAGCCTATTATCGTGGGCTGAGCATCAACGATTTTGTACTGGCCTACAAAGGCGATCAATTGGTGGGGTTGGTGGGGCTGTGGGATCAAAAGTCATTTAAGCAAACCCGTATCACCGATTATGAGCGCAAAATTGGCCTTGCGCGGCCGTTTTACAATGCGTGGGCGCGGGTTTCCGGTGGTTTGCATTTGCCGAAAAAAGGCGGTTTGATTCGTTATCATGTGTTGCACAGTTTGCTGTGTCATCCGCACCAGCTTGATCTGCAGGATGCGCTGATCCGTGAAGCATGGCGAATTTCGGTGGATCGTGGTGTGCGTGCTATTTCGTACACCTTGTCTGAGTTTGATCCTCGGTTGACCATGAACGACGACTATAAGGGTGAGTTGCTGACAGGGTTGTATGGGTATTTTTCGTTTAAAGGTGATCCCACTGTGGACTTTGATCGTGAAAAAATCCCCTACTTAGAATGTGGTCGTATCTGAAAAAACTGCTATTCGTCAGACTCGTGGGTTGTGTCATTGCAGCCCACGAGTCTTCTTGTTAGATTGAGGCCAACATGACAAGAACACTTTGGGGCAAGGAGCCAAGCGCGATGCCACTGCAATCAACCTGTATTCTGCCGATCGCACCTGCACCTCATATGGTGGTACGTTTGCATCCACTGTCCCGTCTGGTGCGTCAGTCCCTTGCGTTATCTATATTAGTCTGCGCCAACGCAGCCTATGCCATCCAACCGTTATCAGACAGTGAGCTTGATGCGCGATATTTGCAAGCGGCTGTTGATCGTCCGTTGCTGCTCGATGAAGAGCAAAAAAATAAAATCAGCCCGCTTGAGCAGATTCGTATTGTACTGGCAAGCGCTGCACCCGCGCCTGATTTGAGTACCACGCAGAGCCTGATGGAATGGCAAAACCGTCAGATTTTGATTGGTAATGGGGTGATCGCCAATAGCCAAGAATTGTTTAGCACGCTGAGTGTCAATGAGATTGGTTCAGAGCGTTATAGCTTACGCTGGTCTGGTAATCTGGATCAGGTTGCCGATGTGACCAATGCCGAAGGCGTCACGTTCTTTGGCGGTGATGTCGAACTCCGCAACCTCTCGATTGGCACGGTGACCGTCGAAGTGGTCACCTTCTAATTTCCCCGCAGCCGCTACAGATCAAGACGCTGATGTTGAAGCACAACATCAGCGTTTTTTTAGCCGATCAAATGCCGAATCCGCCACGCGCGGTGGATGCCTTGGTTGCGTTTGAAATCAAAGCCAACCGTCTGGTGGCTGATCTCAGTAATCTCACACCATTCACGCAAACTGTCGTCTAGCTCAAAGCGGCGGAAGTTGTTAGAAAAATATAGCGTCCCGTCTGGGCTTAAACGATTCATCGCACGTCTGATCAATGAGGCATGATCGCGCTGCACATCAAAGGTGCCCGAAAACTTCTTGGAGTTGGAGAAGGTGGGCGGGTCAATAAAAATCAGGTCATATTTTTCTGAGCTGTCTTTGAGCCATTCAAACACGTCACCGGCAAAAAACTGATGCTGCTGATCAGGATGATCCACGGTTAGGCCATTGAGGGCAAAATTGTTTTTGCCCCAATCCAAATAAGTATTGGACAAATCGACACTCGTGGTACTCGCTGCACCGCCCAAAGCAGCCTGCACACTGGCAGTACAGGTATAGGCATACAAATTGAGAAAATGCTTACCGCGGGCTTCTTGATGGATCATTTTACGGATTGGGCGGTGATCCAAAAACAGTCCGGTATCGAGGTAATCGGTAAAGTTGACATACAAGCGTGCCGCGCCTTCTTGCACGATATAACGCTTACCGCCGTCACCTTTTTTCTCGTATTGCTCGTTGCCTTTTTGCTTGGCGCGAGTCTTGATAAACACTTGTTCGCGGCTCATACCGGTCACAGCACGGATCGCGTGTAGGGCGAGTTGGAAGCGGGCTTTGGCTTTTTCGGGTTCAATGGTTTTGGGCGGCGCGTATTCTTGTACATGTAGCCATTCGCCATACAAATCCACCGCCACATTAAATTCGGGCAGATCAGCATCGTAGAGGCGCAGATTAGTAACACCTTCACGCAGGGCAATTTTTTTGAAGTTGGCCAGATTTTTTTGTAGGCGATTGACCAGATCTTGCGCACCTTCCACGGTGGGGTTGGTCGCTTGCCATGTCTGCAAGAAGCTCGGTTTGGCCGACAACGGCAACACTTGACCGGTGCGGATATAAATTGGCAAGTTGCCATTCATCAGGCGGGTGGTGGTGGGTTCACCAAACGGCAGTACGTCGGCTTGCTCGACTTGCGCCGCGATTACGGCTGCATGTTGACCCGTTAACGACTGCTGTAACCGATAACCCAAACCTTGATACAAGGCGCGGTTGCTGGCTTTGTCGCCCAAACGCTCACCATACGGTGGATTGGTGATCAGGAGTGCTGCACCACCATCCAAGGCAAAATCTGGCCAGTCGGCGAGGGTGCGTTCTTCTAGGCGAATCTCACGCAACACCGACTCAAGCCCCGCGGCAATCAAGTTTTGGCGGGTGGCTTTGAGCGCATTCCAATCGGCATCAAAGGCACATACACGCGGCAATGGCTTTTGTAGGCCAAGCTGATGACGCTCATGAGCTTCTTGTTTGAGGCGTGTCCACAGCGCGGCATCGTGGCCTGACCAACCCAAAAAGCCAAATTGACGCTGTAGACCGGCCGCGCGGTCGGTGTGCATCAGTAGGGCCTCGGTGATAAACGTGCCGGAGCCACACATCGGGTCAATCAGGGTGCCAAAACGACCGGTGTGCCAACCGGCTAAGCGCAAAATCGCCGCAGCCAAGTTCTCTTTGAGTGGCGCATCGGTCATGGCATGCCGATAGCCGCGACGGTGCAAGCTATCGCCAGACAAATCAAGGCTATAGGTATGACTTTTGACACCCGCCAGTACAGTTAGGGTGATTTCGGGGTTTTTGGTGTCGATGCTTGGGCGGCGACCTTGGCTGTCCATAAACGCATCGACCACACCATCTTTGGCGCGTAAGGTGGCAAATTGGCTGTTGACCTTGATGCCGCGCTCGGTTTGTAGGCGGATGGCAAAGGTGCTCGACGCACTAAAAATCAGTGACCAATCGAAGTTGCACGCGCCTTCGTAGATTTCTTCAGCCACATCACGCACGTCTTGGCGTGGGGTGGGGTGAGTGTGAATCGGCAGTAGCACACGTGAGGCCAACCGTGACCACAGACAAATGCGATAGGCGGTTTCGAGTGTGCCTGTGATGACAATCCGACCCGCAAGGCGCTCATCAATAGTCGCGCCAAGTTCAATCAATTCGTCTTGCAACAACGACTCCAAGCCATCAGCGCAAGTCACCCAATAGCGTTGCTGCCGCAGTGCAATACTCATGATAACCCCATAGACACTTTAAACTGCGCGCAGTTTACCGCAAACACAGGAGGCTCAGGGGGATTTTGTCGGCGCAACAAGGACGTTCCAAAAAAGGCCGAAAATGACTGATCTGATCATTTGGGTCAGTGTACAAACCCCATTGACATGCTAGGCTCAAGCTCAGCCATTTCAGCCAAGGACTCCTGCAATGAATGCTGACACCAAAATTATCCCGTTTCAAAATACTGCCGATCCAAGCACCGACTTCTATCGTTTTTATTTGGGCGAACACCAAAACGTGATGTGCCGCCGCTTGCATTTTGTGGGCACCACCTTTGGCGTGATTGGCATCACCCAAGCGATTCGTAAACGCTCGGTCAAGCCACTGCTCAAAGGCATTGTGGCAGGCTATGCCTGTGCATGGGTCGGGCATTTCTTTTTTGAAAAAAATAAACCCGCGACGTTCAAATATCCCCTGCAAAGTTTTGCTTCTGATTGGCGCATGTATGCCGATGTGATCCGTGGTCGCTTGAGCCTCAAAGACCAAAGCCAAGATCGCGTTTAACCCTGCTGTTTTGATCAACCGAAGATCCCACGCATCATGCCGATGGTGCGTGTAGATCCCCCACGCCTTGAGGATGACACGATGAGTACATGGCACAACAAAACCATTTTTATGACTGGTGGCAGTCGCGGTATTGGGCGTGAAATTGCCCTCAAATTTGCCCAAGCAGGGGCGAATGTGGTGATTGCCGCCAAAACCGATCAACCGCATCCCAAGCTCTCTGGCACGATTCATAGTGTAGCGGCTGAAATCGAAGCAGCAGGTGGCAAAGCGCTTGCACTGACGGTCGATGCACGCGACGAAAGCCAGTTGGTGGCGGCGATTGCACAAGCGGCTGCCCATTTTGGGGGCATTGATGTGTTGGTCAATAACGCCGGTTTTTTGGGGATTACCCCGATTGAACACACCAGCACCAAACATTACGACTTGATGCATGCGCTCAATACCCGCGCCCCGATGATTACCATGCGTGAATGTTTGCCGCATCTGCGCAAGAGCGGCGGTCATGTCCTCAATCTATGCCCACCGATCAACTTGGATCGCGGTTGGCTTGGCGCGTTTGCCCCGTATACCTCGACCAAATATGGCATGACCTTGCTGAGCCTTGGCTTTGCTGAGGAAACTAAAGGGCAGGGCATCACCGTGCGCACCTTATGGCCTGCGACCTTGATCGCCACCGCAGCAGTGGGCATGAGTGCTGGTGAAGCGGGTTTGGCTTACTCACGTAATCCGGCAATTATGGCCGATGCAGCGTTTGCGCTGATTGATCAGCCGGAGCGTTTTGCTGATGTATGCTGGCTTGATGAGGACGTGATGACCCGTCTTGGCGTCACCGATTTGCGCCACTATGCGCATATCGCCGACAATGCCGATCAGTTGCAACGAGATTTTTATATCGGAACCTACTGATGAGCGCACTGCACGGCCTGTATTTGATTAGCAATGATGATCCGTGGCCGCTGCTCGAAGCCAAGCTACACGCTGCACTGGCGCAGGGTGTGGCGTTGTTGCAATATCGGCGTAAACAAACCCCCAAAGCTGACCAACCTGCTGAAGCGGCGCAAATCTTGGCGATCTGTCGGCACTATGGGGTGCCGTTGATCATCAATGATGATGTGGCCTTGGCGGCACAGCTCGGTTGTGGTGTGCATCTCGGACAATCCGACGGCTCGCTCTTGGCAGCACGCCAGCAGCTCGGTGCACAAGCGATCATTGGGCGTACCTGTCATGGCTCACTGGAGTTGGCACGGCAGGCCGTGCACGAAGGAGCGAGCTATGTCGCATTTGGGGCGGTGTATCCGTCTTCAACCAAACCGCAAGCCAGCCGTGTGGAGTTGTCGGTGCTGCGCCAAGCCAAAGCTGAGTTTGATGTACCGGTGTGTGTGATTGGTGGCCTGACGGTTGAAAATATTGATCCGGTTGTCGCCTGTGGTGTGGATATGTATGCGGTGGTGGGCGATGTGCTCGGTTTGCTTGCCGAGGAAATCATCACACGGATTGAGATGTGGCAGGAGGCATTTTTGCCTTTGCGTGCGTGTTGGCTCAAACAATCAATCATCCATGCATTTGCGGGGATCACATTAGGCGATGGTTATGGTCTACGTGAAGCCGATGCGTATGATGACTATATGGTGACAGCACAAACCCTACAGGTTTGTCGTGCGTTAGACGAAAAAGACGATTGGGGTAAGATTTTAGTCGATGATTTACAACGCTATTCGTTTGCAGTTGCGGCCTTTAATCCAGAAGGAATGCGTTTTCATTTGCCAGCCTATTTACTTGCTGTGATCGATGGGCAATATGATGGAATTAGTTTTTATTTAACACAAGCCAATTTAGATCGTTTTTCTGCGTTGAATCATCAGCAAAAAGAAGTGGTTGCACAGTTTTTGCAATGGTGGATGGAGCAGCCAGATGCGCAGTTGCATCGCACTGAGGTGATTGATTGCTTATTGTCTGGGGTATGGAGCCAGATGTGAGCATCTTCTCGGTGGCACCATCGCCGATTCAACTGATTGATCTACCCATTTTGCGTGAGCGCAACGTCGAGCTTTGGATCAAACGCGATGATCTGCTGCATCCGACGTTGATTGGCAACAAATACCGAAAATCTCTGGTCTATTTTCAACAAGCACTGACCACACGGCAAACCGTAGTGACCTTTGGCGGTGCCTATTCCAATCATTTATTGGCAGTGGCCTTGATGGGGCAGTCGCTCGGTCTGCGTACCGTAGGCTGTGTCCGTGGTGAGATTGAGTTGCCCGACGCCCCGATTTTAGAGCGTTGTCGTGATGCAGGCATGCATCTGATCAGTATATCGCGTCAAGCGTATTATCCTGAGCAAGCCCAAATGAGCGAGTGGTTACAGGCACAGCTTGCGCCTTTTGTACCGTACTTGGTCATTCCAGAAGGTGGAACCTCAGCGGCGTGCTTGCCTGATGTGGCGCAACTGGTGACCGAGCTGGATCAGCAATTGCTACACTATGATGTGATTGCCTGTTCGGTGGGGACAGGCGGAACGGTGGCAGGGATTCTGACCGGTTTACATCAGCAGCAATCAGATGCGCGTGTGCTCGGTTTGTGTGCAGCCAAAGGCTATCAAGGGTTACCAGCGCAAGGGTTGGCCGCATTGCCAAGTGATGAGCAGCAGCGCCAACAGCTCTTGTCTCGCCTTTGTATCGTGGATGTGGCTGAGCGTGGTTTTGGTCGGATCTCGCCTGAGCTGCGACACGCGGGTCTTGAATTACAAGCCCAATTGAATATTCCGCTTGATTATGTCTATACAGCAAAAAGTCTGCTTTATTTATTCAGTGAAATTAAACAAACTAATCTTTTTGCAGAAAAACGCTTGGTTTTTATCCATACCGGTGGATATCAAACCGCCGCTTTAGCGGACAAGTTCTCTGTTGAGTAATTAAACGTTGACAGGGCAAATCCACCTCGTTAAGTTTCAATAAGCCTCAATGATCATGTGAAACCAACATGATAAGCATTCTCACCCGCTTTGAGTCTTAATCCATGACAGATACATCATTAAAAGGATGGATTAATCGCCGTTTAGCCATCGCCTTGGTGGTGATGCTGCTGTTTAGTGGCATGACGACGTTATTGATCATGGGCTGGATTTTTTCAGATTTTGAAAAGAGACGTACACAAAGTGAACTGTCTCGAGTGGCTGCATTATTGGAGCGAGATGGGCAAAGTTTTGCAGCGGTCGCTGGCGATTATGGGTTTTGGCACGAAACCTATTCGTTTTTAAAAGGTCAAAACGCGACATACTGGGGGCATTATACGGCTAATCTGATGATCAACAGCCAGATGGATTGGGTGTTTATCCAAGCGGCGGATCATCAACCGTTTGCTGCACGGATGCTTGAGCAAGGGCAGGCGCAACCTGCCACAGACGCGCAGCGTTTGGCGCTGTCTGAGGCGTATATGCGTGTGCATGTGCAAAAACAGCACGATTGCAAAAAAGGCACCGCCATCAGCTGGTTTAATCAGCAGCCGGTGTTGTTGGCGTATGCGCCGGTGGTGGATTCATTGGGGCAACAGCCCCAAATTGGCTGTATCGTGTTTGGGCGCTGGCTCAATCAAGCCTATCAAGCCCAAATCAAGACGCTGACGGGTGCAGGGTTTGAGATTGAGCCACGAGAGCTACAGCCTTCACAGCGCACTGTACATCACATCAAAATGGATGTCCCTGCACTCGGCGTGCGTTTGTCGCGGCACATTGAGCCACAAATGACTCCAGAAAAATGGTCAGCGATTGCCGTCTTGATGCTCAACGGCGTGGCGCTGCTGGCGATTTTGCTGTGGGTGCTCGGATCGTTGATTCAGCACAAGATTACCAATCGCATTTCCCGTTTTTCGGATTTGGCCGATCAATATCGTGCCACACACAACAATCAAATCCGCTGGCCTAAGCCAACCCACCAACCCGATGAAATTGATAATTTGGGGCAAGCGCTCAATGATCTGGTGCAGCAAGTCGAGGCACAAATGCGCAGTATTGCCTACGATGCCGAACATGATGCGCTAACCGGTGTGGGCAATCGTCGATTTTTACTGCGTCATTTGAGTGAATCGATTGGTCAGGCGTCGCATCAGCAAGCGTTGGGGGCACTGCTGTTGATCGACCTTGATAGCTTTAAACTGATTAATGATCATTTGGGGCATCCGATTGGCGATCAAACGTTGACCGTGATTGCCAAGCGGATTAGCGAAGCCATGCGTAACGATGACGTGGTGGTGCGGTTGGGTGGTGATGAATTTGCGGTCTTTTTACCTGATGTGAATGCCGATGGCGCGCTACAGGTGGCACAGCGTTTGTGTGAACAAATCGCTTATCCTTTGCAGCACGACCATCAACTGAGTTTGGTAACGGCATCGATTGGGATTGTGATGGTGCAAGCGCATCTGACCGCAGTTGAAATGTTGCGCCATGCCGATATTGCCATGTATGAAGCCAAGCGTTGGGGCAAAAACCAAGCCAAGCTGTACGATGTCAGTATGGATCAGGCGTTTAGCCGCCGTATTGAGATTGAAAAAGCAGTACGTCAAGCCTTGGAGCAACCGAGCAGCAACTCATTTTTGGAGTTGTGGTATCAGCCGATTGTGGCGAGTGATTCGCATCATATCCAAAGTGTCGAGGCGTTGTTGCGCTGGAAATGGCAAGGCCAATATGTCTCGCCACAGGAGTTTATTGCGATTGCCGAAGAAACCGACCTGATTGTGCAGTTGGGGGATTGGGTGATTGACCAAGCCGGACAAATGTTGCAACGGATGGCACAAGCTGGCTGGGGCTTACGGTGTAGTGTCAATGTATCGCTACGTCAGTTTGTCAATCAAAAGCTGGTCGCCCATATCCAGCACACTTTGGCGCATTATCAATTGAGTCCGCAAGCCCTTGCCATTGAAGTGACCGAAAGCTTACTGGCTGAGCGTGAAGAAGACGTGGTGGCGCAGCTGCGCCAACTGAGCGATTTGGGCATCCATGTGTATCTCGATGATTTTGGCACGGGTTATTCATCATTGGGTCGCTTGCAACAAATGCCCTTACATACCCTTAAAATCGACCGTTCGTTTGTTGCGCCGTTGGAGCATGGCAAATTGGGCTTGGTCGAAGCGATTGTCGAAATGGCCAAACGCCTACAGCTTCAACTGATTGCCGAAGGCGTCGAGACGGCAACGCAGCTCGATATTTTGCAGCGTTTGGGCGTAGAAGGCATGCAAGGCTATTATTTTGCCAAACCGATGGCGGAAGTGTTGCTGATGCAATGGTTGCATGAGCAAGCCCATCGGCAGATTGATCAACATATGGAATAACAGCAGATGCTACATGCCATTTGGGCAGATATCACCACCTTGACCGCTGATGTGGTGGTCAATGCCGCCAACTCCTCACTGCTTGGGGGCAGTGGCGTGGATGGTGCGATTCATCGTGCAGCGGGCAGCGATTTGTTGCACGAGTGCCGACTGCTCGGTGGATGTAAAACCGGTGATGCCAAAATCACCAAAGGCTACCAACTACCTGCCAAATGGATTGTGCATACTGTAGGGCCGGTGTGGCAGGGCGGACAGGCCAATGAAGCCGTTTTACTGGGCAACTGCTATCGTCGCAGTTTGGATTTGGCCGCCAAACATCATGCGCAGTCTATCGCGTTTCCTTGTATTAGCACGGGTATTTATAAATTTCCGCCCCAAATGGCCGCCGACATTGCCATCCAGACCGTCCATACCTGGATGAAGCGTCACCCACAGCCCATAGAAGTCACGTTTTGCTGTTTTTCCAAAGACGATTTAGAAATTTACCAAAGCTTATTATCGAGTATCAGTTTGGGTGATTTGGATTGACCGCCACCGTTAGAGTGGCAGTCATGTGATCCAGATTTAGAGCGATGGCGTGGCGCACTGTGTGGCGCGGCTAGCGCCAACCGCGATACCGTGGGTGCGTGATCCCACCGCTTGTTTGCCCAGTACCCAGCACACGCTGTATTTCATTTTTTGATCAGCAGGCCAACTGTTGATCGGCCGACTCGTCGCACCATCCCAGACACTGGTCAAGCTACTGCCATAGTACGCCGATGATCCCCATGCCAATTTTTTGACCGTACCATAGCCACTGCTCGGCAGTTCATATTGAAACAACTGATACGGCCATTCCCAGTTGCAAGGCAGGAGTTGCTGGGTGCTACAGCGTTTGCTGGCTGAAGACGAGCCACGTTTGTCGGTGTAGGGATTGGTCGTCGCAGAGTAGGCCAGTGGGACAGGCTCGTATAGTGCCATTTCGACGCCCGAAGCGGTTTTAAAACCGGCATAGCGGCCACCAGTATATGCCGTGTTCCAGTTCCACGCGCTGCTCCACTGTGCACTGGTGGCGGTAAAGCGTGAGCTGTCTGCCCAAAACATGCTGTGGATTGGATCGCTTGGGTTGTTGGCTTCATACAACACGCCATAGGGGCCACGCACATCAAAGTTGATGTGATCTGGCTCACCCACCACCGACAAATCCATTGACAGTTGGATGTTGGGCATATCGCGCCCGACTTGGAACGACCAGCGGGTGGTGACGGGCACCATATATTTGCGGTGCAAGGCGGTACTAGTTGGGAAAATCGTCGCGTCGTTGGCATCGACTGGATTGAGCGATCCCCATTTTGGATACAGCACTTGGGTGGTGTGCGTGGCAATGCTGGGTTTGACCTGACCCACTTGGCTGCTAATCGCAAATTGACGGCTCAAGGGGGAGTCGTCTTCACCATTCATGGCAGCCACGGTGCGTGATGTGCCGG
>ERZ650309.1448-NODE-1448-length-11131-cov-5.821506_pt1 | contig 11131 bp, 7 predicted proteins | sample MGYA00376245_ERZ650309 | MGnify/ENA primary metagenome ERZ650309 (study PRJEB26733, sample SAMN07839294) | wastewater metagenome | biome: urban; feature: wastewater treatment plant; material: waste water | place: USA: North Carolina | collected 2016-04-26 ...
GGACTTCGTGGGTGGTGGCGGGCGCAGGAGTGTTGGCGGTGGTCGGACATTGCTTTCCGGTGTGGTTGAAATTCAAAGCGGGCAAAGGCGTGGCCACCGGCTTGGGCGTGTTTCTGGCGGTTGTTCCGTGGGCGGTAATGGCAGCTTGTATCGTGTTCCTTGTGGTTGTCTGGCGAACTCGGTTTATCTCGCTCGGTTCGATTCTGGCAGCGGCGTTCGTTCCGTTGTGGGTGTGGGGAATGCACACCTGGCTTGAACCGATCAGTAATCTTATGCCGATTATGGCAGCGCTTTGTGCTTCGTCGGCAATCATCATCGCCAAACATCACGAAAACATTCAGCGATTGATGGCAGGAACCGAAAACAAATTCGGCGCGGCGAAGTAATACCGCTGAACGCTAGGAAGGATTCAACATGGATGCAACACAGCAACAGCTTTCCATCAAAGAAGTCATGCAAATCCCAGGCTTTCGCCGATTGTGGCTGGGGCAGTTGGTCAGCCTGCTTGGCGATTTTCTGGCGATCTTCGCCGTGCTCAGTTACGCGACGTTCAAGCTGCATGCGACGGCGTCACAAGTTACCTTCATTAGCGTGTCGTTTCTGATTCCCTTCGCTTTTTTTGGGCCGATTGCCGGAGTCTTTGTTGACCGTTGGAGCTTGAAACGAACGATGATCACCAGCGATTTGATTCGCGCTGGATTGATAGGAGCTTTGATTCTAGCGCCGAACCTGTACAGCATTTACGCCGTGCTGATGACATTGAGTTTTGTCTCCACGTTTTTCATTCCGGCCCAATCCGTGACGCTGCGCACACTGGTTCCGCCACATGGATTGATGTCTGCGAATGCGATGATGCAACAAGCCATGCAGGTCATACGCATCGTCACTCCGGCTTTGGCGGGAGCGCTGGTCGGATGGTTCGGAGCCTACGTTTGTTATTTGATCGATGGCGGCAGCTTCCTGTTTTCAGCGTTGATGATTGCGCCGCTGGTGATTCATCGCGCGCAAATTCCAGCGGCGGCGGAAAAGAAAACTTCGGTAGGTTCGATCATTTCCGAGTTTGGCGCAGGCATGAAATTCATCCTGACGCACGTCAACATCTCGTTTGTGATTTTGGCGCTGACGGCTGGCATGTTTGCCATCAGTTGTTTCGGCCCATTGGTGGCTGTTTTCGTTCGTGACAACCTGAAAGCCACCGCCTTCGTGTTTGGCGCGGTCAATTCGTTGATCGGCGTTGGGATGATTATTTGCACCATCGCCATCGGCAAATTTGCCCAGGCTCGTTCCAAATCGAAAATGGTGATCGAAGGTTTGCTGGTCATTGGCATTTCTGTGGCGTTGTTGGCGACATTCGGAAACATCCCCATGGCATCGGTTGGAATGTTCGGCATCGGCGTTGGGTCAGGATTGATCATGATTCCTTCGATGACGCTGATCCAAAGCGAAACTCCGATGGAAATGGTGGGCCGCGTCAGCAGCAGCGTCTGGTCGTTGTTGTCTGTTGCACAAGTCGTCGGATTGATCTTTTCCGGATCGCTGGCGGCCAGGCTTGGCATCGTGAACCTGTTTTATGTGAGCGCGGTGATGCTGGCGGTGATCGCGGCATTTGGGTTTTTCCGGCTGCAAGCGCGCACGCCACAAAACCCTGAACCGACGGCGTCAGAAGCTTGAAATGAAACGAATCGCCATCATCGGAGCAGGCAGTTGGGGCACGGCGCTGGCTTTGGTTGCGGCGCGCGCCAGAAACGAAGTTCGTCTGTGGGCACATAGCGCAGAAGTTATTGAAGGTTTGCAGCGCGAGCGCGAAAACAAAATCTATCTGCCGGGCTTTGCGCTGCCTGATTCGATTTTGGCGACGAACAATTTGGCCGAAGCTCTGGCCGGAGCCGAGATTGTTCTGACGGTGGTTCCTTCGCACGTGTGCCGCGAAGTTTACCGCCAGATGTTGCCGCATCTGCAACCGCAGATGATTTTCGTCAACGCGACCAAAGGCATCGAAAACGACACTCAGATGCGGATGGAAGAAGTTGTCCGCGACGTGTTGAAAACAGATTTTGAGCCGCGTTACGTCGTGCTATCCGGCCCAAGCTTCGCGCAGGAAGTTGCCAAAGACGAACCTTGCGCCATCGTGGCGGCTTCACAGTCTGAGGAGCATTCGAAGCGCGTACAGCAAGCTTTGTCATCCAACCGCTTTCGCGTTTACACGAACAATGACGTCGTCGGCATCGAAATCGCCGGAGCGGTCAAAAACGTGATGGCCATTGCCACTGGAGCCGTCAACGGGCTTGGCTTGGGCTACAATAGCGCGGCCGCGTTGGTCACACGCGGGTTGGCGGAAATGACGCGGCTTGCTGTCAGGCTAGGTGGGCGAGCCGAAACGCTGGCTGGGCTGGCCGGAATGGGCGATCTGGTGTTGACCTGTTTCGGCAGTTTGTCGCGCAATCGCCGCGTCGGATTTGAACTCGGTCGCGGTCGCAAGTTGGAAGACATCGTCAACGAAATGCGTGCAGTTGCCGAAGGGGTCAAAACTGCCAAGGCGGCCAACGATCTGGCGACGAAGCTTGGTGCCGAAATGCCAATCACTGCCGGTGTGTATCAGATGCTTTATGAAGGCAAAACTCCGCGCGAGCTTGAACTTGAATTGATGGAGCGCCCTCTCAAGCCTGAATGACGGTAGGTGAAGAAGATGCGACAGCGTTTGATGTGGATTGTAATGTTAGTGGCGGCGTTGACTGTTTGGGCGGTGTGTCTGGCTTTCACCGGCTACGCGCAAAAGGCTGGTCAACTTGTTTCGGTGTACGTTATCGCGCTTAAAGGTGAGTGTCAGCCCGGATGGCAACAGCGCCCTGGCATTATGGTTAATGGCCGCTCTGTGGTGATGGCTCCCGGCGCAATGCCATCACCTGCTGGTGACAACAATTCACCGACAATCCTGGCGCGATTTCTGGAAGACCCGATCTCAAAGCATTTGGCTGAAGAAGAATTCAGGAAGAATAAAACGTTCCGCGTGGTTGATTCTCCGAAGCAGGCTGATTTTGTCTTTTGTGTTTGCAGCCAATACCGTGAGCTGAAGATTTCGCCGGAGATATTGAGCCGGATGAAAATGCCGCCGACTTTGCGGATTGGGACGCAAGCCAGCGCGGTTTCCGTGGAAAGTTATTTGAAAACTCCGAATGACGCGATTGCGCAAGCCGAGGCAGCTTTTTGGAAAAGCGACCATCTGACGCCCGAACCCGCTGATGAACAATCAAATCCGCAGGATGAAAAGGACAAGAAAAGGCGCAAAGATAAAACGCCTGCTTCCGTGGCGATGATCAATGGCCAGCGGGTGGAATTTCAGCCAGAAATTTTGCCTTATGATCTTGCTCGTCGCTTCATTAAACGCTGGCCCGAATTGGCTGAAAAGCTTACGGCTCAGTCTAAAGCTCAAACTGCCTCCGCCGTGAACGCGAGCGAAAAGGCTCTGCCCAAGCTAAAAATGGATTCTTTTGCTGTTAAAGAATCGTCGCCCAAAACGCCTGCTGCTGATTCGGAATCATTGCGAGTTGAAACTTGGTATGTTCTTTTGCCGGTAATGGCATTGGATCGAGATGGTAAATATCTGCCGGGACTGAAAGCTTCGGATTTTGAAGTGTCCGAGGATGGTGTGAAGCAGGAAATTACGGATTTCGGCGATGCTGAATTACCGATTCACGTCGTGTTAATGCTGGACGTTTCCGGCAGCACGCGGTTCAAGCTGGAAGACATTCAGGGTGCCGCATTGAATTTTGTAGCTCAATTGCGCGCGCAAGATCGCGTGATGGTCGTCTCGTTTGACGAACAGGTGAGAGTGGATGCCGAATTCACGAACGAACGTGAAACATTGATGCGGGCCATCTTGCGCACACGATCCGGCGGAGGCACTCGACTGGTGGACGCAATGGATTTGGCGCTGACCGAACGACTGAACAAGATTCAGGGCCGAAAAGCTATCGTTGTTTTCACGGACGGAGTGGACAATTCCAGTTGGCTGACCAATTGGGAAGGGCTGACGGCTCGTCTGGAAGAGTCGGACGTGATTGTCTATCCGGTGCGCTACGATACGTTGTCGGAAATGACGAATGCTCCGAACGGAAACAACAATGTCACAAACAATAATGTCAGGTTCATTAATCTTGGCGGTGGCGACAAGAAAGAATACGAACGCGCGGTTCAAAATTTGAAAGACTTGGCGATTCACAGCGGCGGGCGGTATCACGAAGTCTCCACGATAAATGACACCAAACAGGCATTCGCTAACATTGCAGATGAATTGCGCAGGTATTATTGGCTTGGGTATTACCCAGCCAATACCGCGCGTGATGGTCGTTATCGCAAAATTCGAGTGACTGCCAGTCATCCCGAAGCCGCGCTCCGCACGCGGGCAGGTTACCGGCCAGGCGGAGGAAGCGAATCGCACACTCCTGGAAAAGAAGCGCATCCGGCGTTGAAAAACTCAAAGCCGTAGCAGAAAGTTATTGATGGCAAAGACACAAACAGAACAACCTAAAACACTTGCGACCAACCGCGAGGCTTATCACAACTATTTCATACTGGAAACTTACGAAGCTGGGATTCAACTGACTGGCACTGAAGTCAAATCCGCGCGCGGTGGCCGGGCAAACTTGAAAGACGGGTACGTCACAGTGCGCGACGGCGAAGCGTGGCTGTTGAACGTTCACATCAGTCCGTATACGCATGGCAATCGGCAAAATCATGACCCTGACCGCGAGCGTCGCTTGCTGATGCACAAACGGGAAATCATCAAAATGCAATCGAAGATTCAGGAAAAAGGTTTGACGCTGGTGCCAACCAAGTTTTATTTCAAAGGCAACCTGATCAAATGCGAAATCGGATTGGCCAAGGGCAAAAAGCTTTATGACAAACGCGCAACCGAAGCCAAAAAGACTCAAGAGCGCGAAGCTCGCGCGGCGATGAAAAACAGAACGCGTGAAGAATGAAATCAAGACAGAGAGACCGAGGGACTTGGAGACAGAGCCAATAGTCTGTTGTAGTTGCCGAGGTTCCAACTCAAAACTAAAAATGGAGAAATTGAATGGAAGTTAAGGCTGATTCAAGGAAGTTTTACGAAATCGAATGTGATGCGCTGGCCGTCGGTGTCTTTGAAGGCGAGAAGCCCGAAGCTGGCGATTTGGCAGAAATTGATAAGCGAACCGGCGGCGTGCTGACTTCGCTGATTGAAACTGGCGAATTCACCGGCAAGTCGGGCGAAACCGCTTATGTTCACAGTCCCGGTGATATGAAAGCGCGCCGGTTGTTGCTGCTCGGCGCTGGCAAGCAGGCGGAGTTCACGACTGACAACGTGCGGCGAATGGCTGGCACGGCAGCGCGAACTTTGCGCGGCAAGAAAGCTCGAACATTTGCCTTTCTGCGCCGTTCTGACCTGGCGATTGCCGAAAGCGCACAAGCGGCAACCGAAGGCGCGTTGCTGGCGTTGTTTGAACCCGACAAGTACCACACCAGTGACAAGACAGAAAACCATTTGGATCAAATGATTCTGGCCACCAACGGCGTGGAGCTTGATGAAGCCAAAGCTGGTGTTGAGCGTGGCCGCATCATTGCCGAAGCGACCAACTTTGGCCGCGATGTTATCAATGAACCTAGCAACGTGATGACGCCGACCGAACTGGCGCGCCAGGCCGAAGAAGTCGCCAAAACTTACGGTCTGGAGCTGGACGTGTTGGAAGAAAGCCAAATGAAGGATTTGGGTATGGGGTCGTTACTCGGCGTGGCGCAAGGTTCCGCTGAACCCGCCAAGCTGATCGTGTTGCGATACACGCCAAAAAACGCTTCCGCTGAAACCGTGGCTATCGTCGGCAAAGGTGTGACCTTCGATACTGGGGGCATTTCGATTAAACCCGCCGACGGCATGGAAAAGATGAAATACGATATGGCCGGTGGAGCAACGACGATTGCTGCGATGCGTGCGATTGCTCAACTCAAGCCTGCGGTCAACGTGCTTGGCATTGTTCCAGCGACGGAAAACATGCCTGGCGGACGCGCTCAGCGTCCTGGCGACGTGGTTCGCGCGATGACTGGCAAAACCATCGAAGTTATCAATACGGACGCCGAAGGCCGTTTGATTCTCGCTGACGCGGTGGCTTATGCCCGTAAACTAGGTGCCACGAAGATCATTGATCTGGCGACGCTGACCGGTGCGGTTTCAATTGCGCTCGGAGATGTTTATGTGGCGATTCTGGGCAACAATCAGGAATGGATTGACACCGTTGTAGCCACGGCCAAACGTTCCGGCGAGAAATTCTGGCAACTGCCGCTGGACAAAGAATACCGTGAACAGATCAAAAGTGAGATCGCCGACATCAAAAACATTGGCGGCCGCAAGGCGGGAACTATTACCGGCGCATATTTTATCCGTGAATTTGTTGAAGACACTCCATGGGTGCATTTGGATATTGCTGGAACTGCCTGGAATGAAAGTAATAAATCCCATCTGGCAGTTGGACCGACTGGCGTTTGCGTTCGGACGCTTGTGAATTTGGTTTGTGGATAAATTTGTAGCGTTGTAGTTACTGCATTCGTTCAAAAAACTGGCGGCCAAGAAACTTTCTTGGCCGCCAGTTTTTTGTCATCTGCCGTCGTCGAATTTTCATCGCCCATCAAAGATCAAAATTTCTGATACAAAAAATGTTTGTACCCCACACTCATGCTCGGTAAGAACCATGGCGGCATGGATGTCATCAGCATTAAACTGATGATCGCGTGAGACAGTCCGATAGCGAACAGATTCGGCGCTCGTTCATAAACCCACGACCACAATAAAGCCCCAAGAAAAGTCAAAACCATCAGTGTCAAATTTGGTAGATGGGTAAGTGAAAAGATCGCTGCTGTTGTCATAATCGCCCATCGAGTTTGTTGTATCCGCTCTTCCGGCGAAGCAGATTGTTCCACGAATATCCAGCGCATACGACGGAAAATAAATGCCTGCAACACATATTGCTGAATCACAGCCCAGACCGGCAACACAACAAGATTGGCCTCAAAATGTGAAGTCTGATGGAATGAATTCGAAATAAATCCGATCATCATAATTGCTAAACAAGTTATAAGCGTGGGTAGTGCCAACAAGCGTAGCGCCTCTCTGAAATTCCACATCGAAAGCCCAATTTCCCTAAAACTTTCTCTGCGCACCTTGTGCGAATTCAACATCAACATGGCAGCAAATAGCCCCGGCATTGCGACTATCCATCGTGGCCCTGGTTGTAAAGGGATAATTACCCAGGTCGTTATGAATACTGATGCGATTACTGATGCGACTTCTACGCCGCTCATTAATCGTAATGAATGCGGTTGCTTCTGTTGGCAGGTAGTCTGAGCGTACCCAGAACTTTTTGTATTTGTAGAAATGTGCATAAATTTTTTCATGAATAGGCAGGATGCGACTTATTCAGACAGCATGATTCGATTCAAAATCAGATTGCGGTCCAGCCCAAAGTGATTTAATTGGAGATGCCGTTGTTCGATACAGCGTGAATCAAATTTTTTCTTGACACGCTTTCACAAGGAGTCTATAAACTATATCTAGTGTGTTAATTGCTATAGGCTACAAGAGATAATCTAACACTTCATCTTGTGGTAAAGCTATCAATGAGAGAAAGGAGAAAAAATATCATGGCAGCCAAGAAAGCAGCGAAAAAGGCTCCGGCGAAGAAAGCCGCTAAACCGGCGAAAAAGGCCGCGAAGAAGAAGTAGTATCTTATTTCTGCGTGTATAATTCACGCATCTAAAATTTATTGTCGAGATTTGATTAGCATAGGGGTAGGTGACTACCCCTATTTTGCTGTATAGATAAATTGGTTATTCAACTAAGTAATAACCTGTGAGTGAGTTGGTGATCGGGGCGACTCATAGTGATAAAAAGAGTAATGTGAGTGACGACAATTTATGAATAGGACCTCAGATGGCGATCAAGTATAGGCTAGAAGAGTTGCCATTTAATTCGTGTATAAGCTATTCGAAATCCTTGTCGTTCAGCATTACGCTGCGAAGCGCTACCTGGCAATGCACACATCATCGCTAAGTCACATCTTTTCTCTGTGGCATAGCGTAGGCGACTGTCGAGTAGTGCCAACTGCGCGCCTTGTTTGCGACCCTCTGGAATGGTGCTGGCTCCAGCCAATAGAGCGACTCCGCCTGAAATGCTCAACGCTCCTGTCGCGATCGCCTGTCCGTCAAGTTCTGCTAAAAAAGCTGGTACGATACCTTTTTTTACCGTCAGCCGGGACAATTCCAAGATCATTTCGCTGAACTCGACTTCACTGCTCCAACCTTTGGCCGCTGTTCGTGCCCAGAGTTCGTGATCGTGTTCATTGTCATCTATTAAACGAACTTTTATTCGCTCGTTGGTGCAAGCCGCCTGTTTCTCGCTACGACTAATTGGCCGAAACAGAACGCTGGTTAGTTCTATCGGGCGATAACCGCGATGTGCTAACAGCGTTACCAGCGACGGATCAGCCATCGGACTAATCTCATGACAAACATCAGAGCCACGCTCTCGAAAAAAAGATTCGATCTGGTCAAGAACTGCATCTGTCACTGGCTCAAAAACGCCTAAGCCAAAAGTCTGTGTCAATGGCGAGCCAATGCCATCAAACATCACATAAGCTCCGGCCACTTCAATCCAGCAAGCTCCTGAGTGAGGAAAGAATTTTGCCCTAGTTTCGACAAAATCCGCATTAGCCTTTGCCTCAGCGCGTTCAAGCCTGCGCGATAAAGCCAGATCGGAGAAAATAAACGGCATTTTATGATTGGAATTCATATTGTCTTTCCTTGTTTTCCTGATTCTTCGGCAGTCATCAGTTCGACCTTGCCTAAAGCTCGTAACCACAGGATACTCTCGCCCGTCTAAACCAAAGAACTCATCAATCGCGCTAGATTATTCGCGCGCATTCGTAACAACATTTCAACCGGAGGCCAGGTTATGACTCGCTTGCCATTCAAGCTGCGAAGAGCGGTCGCGCATTTCGTGTTTGTCGGTCTGTTCATATCACTTTTTGCGAATCCGGCTTTTGCTCAGGGAGCCAAAAAGCCTGCGCCACAGGCACAAGCCACAAAAATCTCTCAACCCGATCAGCCGCAATCTGTTGATAAGGAATACACCGAATCAATCATCAAAAACACAACTGAAAAGTTTTTCCTGACTGAGTTGGTGGATCACCTACCGGCATCGGACAAGGTGCCAACTCCAGCCAAAGTGCTTGGCTACCCTGTTGGCACGCCAAACAAGCTGACATACACGAAGGATCAGTATCGTTATTATCGCGAACTGGAAAGGGCGACACCTCGCGTCAAAGTCTTCGCTGCGCCGGAAAAGAGCGAACTTGGTCGCGAACAATTACTGATCGCGGTCGGCGATGAAGTCACCTTAGCCAACTTGGCGAAGTATAAAGAAATAACTGCCAAACTGGCAGACCCGCGGCGCATCAATGACGAGCAAGCCAAACAACTCATCGGCGAGGGCAAGGTGATTTACTGGGCATCGGGTTCGATTCATTCGCCCGAAACGGGCAGTCCGGAAATGTTAATGGAGATGGCTTACCGATTAGCCGTCGAAGAAACGCCATTTATCCAACAGATTCGCAAAAATGTCATTGTGTTGATTACGCCTACGCTGGAAGTTGATGGGCGCGACATGATGGTTGACCTGTACAACTGGCGCAAAGCGAATGAAGGCAAACGTGCTCCCAGTTTGCTGTATTGGGGGAAATACGTAGCCCACGATAACAACCGCGATTCGCTGGGAATGGCTTTGGCGCTGACGCGCAATCAAATGGCGGCGTTTCTGGAATACCATCCGACGATTTTGCACGACCTACACGAATCGCAATCCTTTCTGTACACCTCGACCGGTACGGGACCATATAACGCCTGGCTCGACCCACTGGTAATTGATGAATGGCAAACACTGGCCTACCACGAGATTGAAGAGATGACCAAGCGTGGCGTTCCTGGAGTCTGGACGCATGGATTTTATGATGGCTGGGCACCGAACTATATGTTTTACGTTGCCAACGGCCACAACTCGATTGGCCGCTTTTACGAAACTCAAGGCAACGGCGGCGCAGACACTCGTATGATCACGACGACGGGACAAAATACGCGTGAATGGTATCGTCCGAATCCACCGCTGCCGCGTGTGAATTGGTCTATCCGCAACAACATCAACATGCAACAGAGCGCGATTCTGTTTGCGATGAATTACACCTCGATCAACAAAGAGAAGTTCCTCAACAACTTCTACCTAAAGAGTAAGCGCTCCGTCGCCAAAGCGCGCACCGAAGGCCCCGCCGCGTGGGTTTTGCCGGGCGATGATTCGCGCCCGACCGAAGCCGCAGACCTCGTCAACCTGCTGAAGATGCAAGGCTGCGAAGTCCACAAGGCGGACAAGGAGTTCGAAACCAAAGAAGGTAAATTCCCGGCGGGCAGCTATGTAGTGCGGATGGATCAGCCGTATTCACGAATGGCAGACATGCTGCTCGATACGCAGTATTACAATGTCAACGATCCGCGCCCGTACGATGACACCGGTTGGACGCTGGGACCGCTGCGCAACGTCAAAACCGTGCGCGTCAAAGACGAAAAAGTGCTCGACGCGCCCATGACGCTGATCAACGGCATGGCCAAAGTCACAGGCAATGTAGTCGGGACAGGCAAAGCTGGATATGTGATCAATCACACGGCGGAAAGCGCGCTGGCGCAATTGCGATTCCGGTTAAAAGACGTAAAGATCAATGCCGCCGAAGACACTTTCAAAATCGGCGAACGCGCTTTCAATGCCGGTTCGTTCATTATCAAAACCGAAGGCAATGCGAATGATTTGGACGCGCGTTTGAAGCAGGAAGTGACGGAGCTGGGGTTAACCGCGAACGCCGTGGACAAACTGCCCGAAGTCGCGCAGCACGCGCTGGCTGTCCCGCGCATTGCGCTGGTCCATACCTGGACGAACACGCAAAACGAAGGCTGGTATCGTGTCGAATTTGATCGTTTGGGAATTCCTTACGATTACATCTCCGATCAGGTGCTGGGCAAAACGCCGAACCTGCGCGACAAATGGGATGTGATCATTTGGGGGCCG
>ERZ650309.1450-NODE-1450-length-11116-cov-3.516228_pt1 | contig 11116 bp, 10 predicted proteins | sample MGYA00376245_ERZ650309 | MGnify/ENA primary metagenome ERZ650309 (study PRJEB26733, sample SAMN07839294) | wastewater metagenome | biome: urban; feature: wastewater treatment plant; material: waste water | place: USA: North Carolina | collected 2016-04-26 ...
CTGACATCAGCCGGCGGGACCCCGCAAGCTGGCTGAGCCAACGCCGATCAGACCAAGCGACTTTGCTTGACCGCGGCCTCAATGAAGCTTGCGAAGAGCGGGTGCGGGTCGAAAGGCTTCGATTTCAGTTCCGGATGAAACTGCACGCCAACAAACCACGGATGATCAGGCCGTTCGACAATTTCGGGCAATTCGCCATCGGGCGACATACCGCTGAAAACCAACCCACCTGCTTCAAGCGGTGCCTTGTAGTGCGCGTTGACCTCATAACGGTGCCTGTGCCGCTCTGAAATCGAGGTCGTGCCGTAAATGCTGGCAACATGGCTGTTGCCTGAAAGCGTGGCTTCATAGGCGCCCAGGCGCATTGTACCCCCGAGATCACCGCCAGCCTCACGCTTCTGCAATCCCTCCTCACTCATCCATTCGGTGATGATGCCGACAATAGGTGAGCCGCCAGAGCCGAATTCACTGCTGGTCGCATCAGCGATACCAGCCGTATTCCGCGCACCTTCGATGCACGCCATTTGCATGCCCAGGCATATGCCAAAAAAAGGCACCTTGCGTTCGCGCGCGAATTTGACGCTGGCAATCTTGCCCTCGCTACCGCGCTCTCCAAAGCCGCCGGGTACGAGGATCGCATGCATCGGCTCCAATGCAGCGGCCACATCGCTTTCGGGCTGTTCGAAGAGTTCGGCATCGATCCAGTTGATCCGGACTTTTACGCGATTGGCCAGTCCACCATGAATCAGGGCTTCGTGAAGTGACTTGTAGGCATCCGGAAGGCCGACATATTTTCCGACGACACCAATGGTGACTTCGCCCTCGATATTCTTCTGCCGGTCAATGATGTCATCCCAACGCCCAAGGTCAGGAGTAGAACCCGGCTCCATTCCGAATGCACGAAGGACTTCGCTATCGAGACCTTCTGCATGATATTGAAGCGGTACCGCATAGATGCTGCTGGCATCGAGTGCCTGGATCACCGCCTCCTTGCGAACGTTGCAGAACAGGGCAATTTTTGCTCGTTCGCCTTCCGGAAGCGGGTGCTCGGTGCGACAAAGGAGGATATCCGGCTGAATGCCAAGGCTCGTCAATTCGCGCACGCTGTGCTGGGTCGGCTTAGTTTTCAATTCTCCCGCCGCCGCAATGTATGGGACAAGCGTCACGTGGATGAACACCGTGTTGGTCCGCCCGACATCATTGCGCAGCTGCCGGATGGCCTCGATGAACGGCAGCGATTCTATATCGCCGACAGTGCCACCAATTTCGCACAGGACGAAATCAAGGTCATCAACGTCGGTCATCGCAAAGGCCTTGATGGCATCCGTGACATGGGGAATCACCTGAACCGTCGCCCCCAGATAATCGCCTCGACGTTCACGTGTAATGATCTGCTGATATATGCGACCGGACGTCACATTGTCGGACTGGCGCGCCGCAACTCCGGTAAAGCGTTCGTAATGCCCAAGATCGAGATCCGTCTCTGCGCCGTCATCCGTCACATAGACTTCGCCATGCTGATAGGGGGACATCGTCCCGGGATCGACGTTGAGATAGGGATCGAATTTCCGAATGCGCACGCGGTAACCACGCGCCTGCAGGAGCGCGGCAAGCGACGCTGCCATAAGCCCTTTGCCAAGCGAGGAGACCACGCCGCCGGTAATGAATATAAACCGCGCCATGGGAGGAGAGGCTTAGACGCCTCTATGCAGATTCGGCAAGGGGCAGAACCCCTTTGCGCATGAAATATTATTGTGGCTTGTCAGCAGGAGCCGAAGCCGGAGTGGACGGGGCTACCGTTACGGGAGGCGGTGTGACTGCGACCGACTTTTGAGTAACCGGCGCAGAAGCCCGATTTTCCTTGGGTTTGGCAGGGGGAGGCGATGCGACTTGTTTGGTCTGCACTGCGGGCGGTGCCTTCGTTGATACGGCGGCAGGTGCCGGTGTCGCAACCGGGCCGCCGGTTTCAGTTCCGGCAAGGGGAACGGCAGACGGAGGGGCAGCAGGCGCCGAAACGGGCTGTCGAACAAGCGATGTATCCAGCTCTGCAGGCGCACGGTTGAACGTCGCAAGGCCGGCAAGGCCAATGGACAACAACACGAAGAGGCTCGCAAGGATCGTTGTCGCGCGCGTCAGGAAATCCGCTGCGCCTCGTGCTGTCATGAGACCTGAGGGGCTTCCACCACCAGCAAGCCCGCCGCCTTCAGAGCGCTGCATGAGAATAGTCCCGACCATGGCTGCGGCAATGATCGCGTGAACGACAAGAAGGAATTTATACATGAGCGCGGCCCTTAGCGGAGCGAGGGCAGCGGATCAACCGGCATTGGCGTGGCCCCGGAAAACCGACCACTCGTTGCAACCTTTGGCGTGAGAACAAACCTTTTGATGGCAGGAAGCGAGGCATCAGGCCCTCCTCTATCCGAATAGAAAACGGCCCTGGCGGGGAGGGGTCCCGGCCAGGGCCGCATCTTGGTGACCAGGTGTTGACCGGCCTGGATCACCGAGATCGCAAAAGAAGTTACTTTGAAGGCAAGAGAACCGTGTCGATCACATGGGCAACGCCGTTCGACTGATAAACGTTGCGTTCTTCGGCCGGGATTTGGGATTTGTTGCCGGTTGCGTCCGTGAGCGTGTAGTTATCCCCGTCCTTCGAAACCGTAAGCGAGCCGCCTGCGACTGTCTTGAGCTTCGCCTTGCCGCCGCCTGCAGCGATTTCCTTGTCGAGTTCTGCAGTGTCCAGCTTGCCCGAAACAACATGGTAAGTCAGGATACCTGCCAGCTTCTGCTTGTTTTCCGGCTTCAACAGCGTCTCGACCGTGCCAGCAGGCAGCTTCTTGAAAGCGTCGTCATTCGGAGCGAACACGGTGAACGGGCCGGTACCTTTCAGCGTATCGACCAGACCAGCCGCGCCTACGGCAGCGACCAGCGTCTTGAGATTGCCGGCCTTTGACGCATTCGTGACCACGTCATTCGCAGGATCCATCGGCGCGCCGCCAACCATCGGCATTTCACTTCCGGCCATTGCGCCGTCTGCCATCGCGCCATTGTCCATCATGGCTTCATTGTCCGCCATCATGGCATTGCCGTCTTCGGCAGGCTTCTTGGAACAGGCGGTCATGGTCATTGCTGCGGCAGTGATCATGAGCGATTTGATGACAGTCTTCTTCATGTAATAGCCTCATTCAAAGTTGTTGGTCGCCCCGGGGGTGAGGCGCAAGCGTCACGACCCCGTGCACAAACGCCGGAGTTGAACTCTATATTGCCCAACGCGGTGGATCGGATGCAGGCCAAGCAGAAAAACTTACCCTGTTGCAGTCAGCGGCTCGCAACGACCAAAGTTTCGATCCCGGCCGCAATTTGCTTGCGCGCGTCTGCAATGGCGCCGGCAGCACATCGGCGCGATTCTCGAAACTCGGCAAGGCTGCGATCTCCCGGTACCGAACAGACGCGATCCGCAGCATAGGCGATGCGCCGCTCCAACACATCACGCCCTGCGCGCGAGCCAAGATTGAGGTCGCCAGCATGAACCACAACAGACGGCAGACTGGCCAAAGCTGGAACGGACGTCGCGATGCCTACCAGAGCCACAGCCACCAAAAAAGTCTTCTTCATCTTCAAAACACCTTGAACTTGATATGCGGTGATGAGTCTCTGCTCACCAACCTGCATATCGAGGCACCTGATGGCACCCCTTCAGGCTTCGATCAGTTACGAAGCCATCAGCACTAGTGTTGAAGTACGCTTTTCGGATGCAGGTTGTTCAGCCAGCCGACTCGATTATCGGGACAAAGTCAGCTGCCTTCAGGCTTGCGCCGCCAACAAGAGCGCCATCCACGTCTGGGATATGGAGCAGTTCGGCTGCGTTCGAAGGTTTCACGGACCCGCCATAAAGAATGCGCACCTTGGCACCCTCGTTGCCAAGCAGTTCGCTCAGACAGCCGCGAATGGCCGCATGCATCTCTGCCACGTCCGAGACTGTAGGCGTGCGGCCAGTCCCGATGGCCCAAACCGGCTCATAGGCTATGACCAGTGTTTTGCCCGTCCCCGTCTCCGGCACCGAGCCCCGGAGCTGAGCTGTCACGACTGCAACGGCTTGGCCCGCGTCGCGTTGAGCTTCGGTCTCCCCCACACATACGATCGCGATCAGGCCGCCTGCTATGGCGGCACTCGCCTTTGCCTTCACCTCGGCATCGGTTTCGTGATTGTCTGTTCGGCGTTCGCTGTGTCCGACAATAACCAGTCTCGCCCCGGCTTCAGCCAGCAAGCTGACCGACAGACAGCCGGTGTGCGCACCGGAAGCATTCCAGTGACAGTCCTGCGCACCGATCGGCAGTCCGGGCTGGCGGGCTGTGGCCGCCGCAATCAGCGTTGCCGGCGGACAAATAGCGATGTCCAGCATATCCGATGCTGCCGCCGCAATTGCATCAAGCTCCCCAAGCGCCTCCAGCGACCCGTTCATCTTCCAGTTCCCGGCGACCAGTTTGCGCAATGCCATAGACCCTCGACCCTTTCCCAAAGCCCGCTTGAAGCGGAACCCGCGCCGCCCTATGGCGAGCCGCAACCAACTTCAAGCCGGAAGCCTGTTCATGATTTCCTTTTTTCGCCGTGCGCTCTCGTCATGGGTACTTCTGGGTCTGCTCGGGCTCATCATGATTGCCTTTATCGTGACGGGTGTCGGCACGCCTTCCGGGCTGGACAACCTGTCGGGCGGTGGCTCCAACGTCGCCAAGGTCGGGAGCAGCTCAATCACGTCCACTGATGCGGCTTCGCGCGTTCAGGCGCAACTTGACGGCGCCCGCCAGCAAAACCCGGGGCTCGATATCGGCAGTTTCGTGCGCTCTGGCGGTGTGGACCAGGTGGTAGACCAGATGATCAATGGCCGCGCCTTCGAACAATTCGGCCTGAAGTATGGAATGACAGTCAGCAATCGGCTTGTGGATGGCGAAATTGCAAGCATTCCTGCATTTCGCGGGCCTGCAGGATCGTTTGACAGAAACACGTTCCTTGGCGTGCTTGCCCAGCGGAAGCTGACCGAACGCGTCGTCCGGGAAGATTTCGCCCGCGACAAGATGACCAATGCCTTGATCCTTCCTGCTGCAGGCGCTGCGCGGGCTCCGGTCGGGCTGGCAACACCTGTGGCGGCACTGTTGCTTGAGGCGCGGATGGGGCAGATTGCCATGGTGCCGACATCGGCAATGGGCAACGGTGCGCCGCCAACCGATGCAGAGCTGCAAAAATTCTACCAGCGTCAGGTGTCCCGCTATACTGTTCCGGAAACCCGCGTTGTCCGCTACGCCTTGTTTGATCGCAGCAGGTTCGAAGGCAAGATCGTACCCACCGATGCCGAAATCGCGCAAGCCTACAAGGCCAACGCCGCCCAGTATGCGGCAAAGGAAACGCGGGTCTTCAGTCAGGTCGTTGCACCTAGCCAGGCTGTGGCTGCACAGATTGCGGCGAAGGCGCGCGCAGGGACGCCGCTGGCATCCGCAGCCAAGGCTGCCGGCGCAGAGGCAACCACGCTTGCCGCGCAGGATGAGGCGGCCTATGCCGGATTGGCGGCATCTCCAGCGATCTCCAAGGCAGCCTTTGCAGCGGCAAAGGGTGCAATCCTTGACCCCCAAAAATCTCCGCTCGGCTGGCTTGTAATCCATGTCGATGCCATCAATCGGACTGGCGGAAAAACGCTCGCCGATGTGCGTGCGACTTTGGCAGCACAAATCGTGAAGCAGAAGGTCGATGTCGCCATTGCAGATTTTGTGACAAAGATTGAAGATGAAGTCGCGGACGGGTCGACCTTTGACGATGTGGTGAAGGCGGAAGGTCTGACAGTAGTGACGACGCCTGCGCTAACCGGCAGTGGCATCGCACCCGATGCGCCGGGCTTCAAGGCGCCACCGGAACTGCAGCCCATCTTGCGCGACGCTTTCCAGGCGGAAGTCAATGACGATGCGGCGGTCCTGACCATAGCGCCCGGCCAAAGCTACGGCTTTTACGATCTTGACCGGATCAATCCAGCGGCACCCAAACCGCTCGCCAGCATTCGCGCGCAGGTGCAGGCCGATTTCCAGCAGGACCGCGCTTCGAAAGAAGCAAAGCGCGTGGCCGATGCCATCGCGCTCAAGGCCAACCAAGGCGCCCCCTTGGCGACCGCCCTATCCGGCGCTGGCGTTGCATTACCGGCCCCAAGGCCGATTGGCGCGCGCAGGATCGATCTTGCGCGGAACCAGCAGAAAGTGCCAGCCGAACTTGCATTGCTGTTCAGCATCCCGACCCGTCATGCACGGGTTCTCGAGGCGGAAGACAAAAAGGGATGGTATGTGATCTGGCTCGACAAGATCGAGCCGGGCAATATCGCCAGTGAACCGAATCTGGTGAAAGTGACGCAAGGCGAACTCTCCCGCTCCTTGGGTGACGAATATGCCCAGCAGTTCGCCGCTGCGATCAAGGTCGATGTCGGTGTCAAGAAGAATGACTCGACCATTGCCGCCCTCAAGCGCAGCTTGACGGGTGCCGCGACGAGCCAGTGAACCCGGAGGCAGACGCACTTGCCCGGACGCAGCTTGCCCAGGGCAAGCCTGCGCTGGTCTGGCGTGCGCTGATTGCTGACACCGAAACACCGGTATCCGCCGCGCTGAAGCTTTTTGAAGCGGAACGCGGCGACTTTCTGCTCGAATCGGTTGAAGGCGGGTCCGTGCGTGGACGATATAGCCTCCTGGGGCTTGCGCCAGACCTCGTCTTTCGTGCTCGCGGCCAGCATGCGGAAGTCAATTCGACATGGCTCACCGATCGAAGCGCCTTCCAGAAACTCGAAGAGCCAACGCTTCCTGCCCTGCGCAAGCTGGTGAATTCCTGCCGCATCGATGTCCCACAGGGACTGCCAAGTGCACTCGCCTGCCTGGTGGGCTATTTTGCCTATGAGACGATCGGTCTTGTCGAAGATCTGCCGCGACCTGCACCCAATCCCCTCGACTTGCCGGATATGCTCTTCGTCAGACCAACGCTCGTTTTGGTCTTCGACCGGCTTTCAGATCAATTGTACTTCGTTGCGCCCGTCTGGCCGGAAAGCGGCCATGCGGATCGTCAGGTTGCGCTGGCCCTGGACAGCATAGAGGCCGCTGCGGCCCGTTTGGCCCGCCCTTTGCCGACGCAGTCCGGGCATCCGGACCTTGCGACACTTGAGCCCGCATCGTCGGTCCTGCCACCCGGCAAGTATGAAGAGATGGTGCTGAAGGCGAAGGACTATATCGCGGCGGGAGACATTTTTCAGGTCGTCCTGGCCCAGCGATTTACACAGCCCTTCCCCCTGCCCCCGTTCGATCTCTATCGCGCGCTGAGGCGGATCAACCCTTCGCCGTTTCTCTACCATCTTGATCTGCCCGGTTTTGCGTTGACCGGGTCCAGTCCGGAGATTCTCGTGCGGGCGCGGGACGGAGAAGTGACGATACGTCCGATTGCCGGAACCCGGCCACGCGGCAGGAATTCAGTCGAAGATGCTGAAAACCGCGCGTCGCTGCTTGCCGATCCAAAGGAGCGCGCCGAGCACCTGATGCTGCTGGATCTAGGCCGGAACGATGTGGGTCGCGTTGCGGCTGCCGGCAGCGTGACCGTGACGGACAGCTATACCGTCGAATTCTACAGCCACGTCATGCACATAGTCTCGAATGTCGTCGGACAGTTGGCGCCCGGGAAAGACGCACTTGATGCATTGTTCGCCGGCTTCCCTGCAGGAACAGTGTCCGGCGCACCAAAGGTTCGAGCCTGTGAAATCATTGCGGAACTTGAGCCCGAAACACGTGGTGCCTATGCCGGAGGAGTTGGCTATTTCAGCCCGAACGGCAATATGGACAGTTGTATCGTCCTCAGGACAGCTGTTGTCAAAGACGGGGTCATGCACGTGCAAGCCGGCGCCGGAATCGTCACCGACAGCAACCCCGATTACGAGCAGCGCGAATGTGAAGCCAAAGCCGGCGCCCTGATGGCAGCGGCAAAAGAGGCATTGAAAGTCGCGAGCGAGGCCGGGTTCGGACAATAATGCCTCGCCGCCCTTGCACCGGCGCGACGAGTGGTTTCCTTTCAACCCGACACCAGATAGCATAGCAACATGCGCACCATCTTCCTGCCCCTGATTGCGGCTTTCACACTCTTTGCCACCCCATCCCTTGCCGAAACCTGGCCCTCAAAGGACGGAGAGGCAGTCCTCAAGGATTTCACTTTCGTTTCCGGCGAAAAGCTCCCAGAAGTGAGGATGCATTACACGACGCTTGGAACCCCGCATAAGGACAAAAAGGGCCAGATCGACAATGCAATCATGGTCCTTCACGGCACTGGCGGCTCTGGCAAACAGTTCCTTCAGCCGCAATTCGCCGATGAACTATATGGCCCTGGCCAGCCGCTCGACATCGCGAAGTATTACATCATCCTGCCCGACAACATCGGACATGGCGGTTCTTCCAAGCCAAGCGACGGGATGCGCATGGCTTTTCCGAAATATGATTATGACGATATGGTCAAAGGCCAATACCGGTTGTTGACCGAAGGCCTGGGCGTCCGGAAGCTCACACTGTTGCTCGGCACCTCAATGGGTTGCATGCACGCCTTTGTCTGGGGCGAGACATATCCGGGCTTTGCCGAACGGCTCGCGCCCTTTGCTTGCAATGCGTCCGAAATCGCCGGCCGAAACCGCATGTGGCGCAAGATGTCGATCGACGCGATCAAGGCCGACCCGGCCTGGAACGGCGGAAATTATATCGAACAGCCCGCCTCGGGCCTCAGAACCTATACGGATTTGAGCATGATTGCGGGTGGGAACCCTGTCGCCCTGCAGGCTCAATATCCGACCCGCGTGCTCTCGGAAGCAGCATTGGACGCAGGTTTCACAGCGCGCGGCAAAGGCGTGGATGCGAACAACGCAATCTACCAGCTGGATTCCTCGCGGAATTACAATCCCGAACCCAGTCTCGAAAAGATTACAGTGCCGGTCCTCTGGATCAATTCTGCTGACGACTTCATCAACCCGCCAGGGTTGGGAATGGCCGAAAAGGCCGTCAAGCGTATGCCGCGGGCGCGCTTCATCCTGATCCCTGAAAGCGCGGACACAAAGGGTCACGGTACCCACACCTGGGCCAAGTTCTGGAAGGCCGATCTGGCAAGGCTGATGGCGGAATAGGCGCTGCAGGTCGGACGACCCGTCGCCCCTGCTCAGGCAGGGGCCGTTGGCAATCAAGGAACCGAGGTTTCGGGCAGGCCCCTGCCTGCGCAGGGGCGACGTTGATCACCTGAGCCAGCATTCGCCTGCATAAATTGCTTCAACCACGACCAATCAGCCGCTAGGGCCTGCCCCATGATCCTCGTCATCGACAATTACGACAGTTTCACCTGGAACCTTGTCCATTACCTGATGGAATTGGGAGCAGAGGTGGAGGTTGTGCGGAACGACGCCATTTCCGCAGGCCAGGCCATCACGTCCGGCGCCGAGGCGTTCCTCATTTCGCCCGGACCCTGCACGCCCAATGAGGCAGGCGTGAGCCTTGATCTCGTGGCGGCCTGCGCCGAAGCCGGGCGCCCCTTGCTTGGGGTATGCCTTGGCCACCAGTCAATCGGCCAGCATTTCGGCGGGCACGTGGTGCGCGGCGGATTGATGCACGGAAAGACGTCGCAAGTGACGCACGACGGGTCGGGGCTTTTCGCGGGTCTCCCCTCTCCTTTCACCGCGACGCGCTATCACAGTCTTGTAGTTGAAGACATTCCGGCCGACCTGATCGTCAACGCGCGCAGCGAGGACGGGCATGTGATGGGCTTCCGTCACGCCACATTGCCAATCCACGGAGTCCAGTTCCATCCCGAAAGCATTGCCACTGAGCATGGCCACGCAATGCTCGCCAATTTCATGGCTCTGGCCGGGATACGTGTGAAGGAACGGGCGTGACCGCCACGCTCCAGCTGCCCAACCCGAGCGAAGCGCTTGAAGAGGACGCTGCCCGGCTGGCGTTCTCCGCTATTCTGGACCTCCGGGTATCCGACGAGGACATTGCAGGCTTCCTCACGAGCCTGAGCGAACGCGGCGAAACCAGTGTCGAGATTGCGGCTGCAGCGCGGGAATTGCGCGCGCGCATGATGCCGATCAATGCCCCGTCCGGGACAATCGATGTGTGCGGCACAGGGGGAGACGGCCATCACAGCCTCAACGTTTCAACCGCTGTCGCAATCATCGTCGCGGCCTGCGGAGTGCCGGTCGCAAAGCACGGCAACCGCGCGGCATCAAGCAAGGCCGGCGCGGCGGACACGCTGGAGGCGCTTGGGCTGGATATGCAGCGCGTCGGCGAAACGGCAGAAGCGACACTTCATGAGCTTGGCATCTGCTTCCTGTTCGCGACGAACCATCACCCCGCGATGAAGCGCATCCAGCCGATCCGCAAGGCGATCGGGAAGCGGACGATTTTCAACCTGATGGGGCCGCTTGCCAATCCGGCACGGGTTTCACGGCAGCTGATTGGCATTGCCCGGCCGGATTATGTGCAGGTCTATGGCCGGGCGTTGGAAAGCCTAGGCGCGGAAGCGGCCATGATCGTTTCCGGTGAAGAGGGGCTCGACGAATTGTCAGGCGCCGGGCCAAGCAGGATTTTCAGGATCGGTCATTTGCCGGTTGGCGAAACAGTGCAGCCGAGTGATGCAGGCCTCGCTGCCGCTCCGACCACCGCCATTCGCGGGGGTGATGCGGCCCACAATGCCGCAGCGCTCCGGCGGCTTCTACTGGGCGAGCGAGGCCCTTACCGCGATGCCGTTCTGCTCAATGCTTCGGCAGCGCTCATCGTTGCCGGTCGAGCCGCAAATTGGCGGGACGGCGTGGAGGAAGCGGCGGAAGTCCTGGACAATGGCCTCGCCAACACTCTGCTCGATTGCTGGATTGCGTTCTAGATGGCGAACAAGCTCGACGAAATCTGCACAACCAAGCGCGTTGAAGTGGCGAACCGGAAGATGCTGCAGTCGATCGGGGATCTTGATCGACTGGCGGCCACGCAAACCGCGCCGCGCGGATTCCGGGCCGCACTTGACGTCAAGGCGGCTGAAAGATCGGAAGAGCGTCGTGTAGGGAAAGAGTGTCTTCGCCTGTGTAGAT
>ERZ650309.1451-NODE-1451-length-11114-cov-4.820779_pt1 | contig 11114 bp, 7 predicted proteins | sample MGYA00376245_ERZ650309 | MGnify/ENA primary metagenome ERZ650309 (study PRJEB26733, sample SAMN07839294) | wastewater metagenome | biome: urban; feature: wastewater treatment plant; material: waste water | place: USA: North Carolina | collected 2016-04-26 ...
TGCGCGACGCTGAAGGATTTTGCCAGTCACCATCGTACCCGCAAAAGCTAACCGGCTGTGTTCGTTCGGTTACATTCTGAAGCAACCACAAACATTCTTCTTTTTGAACCGGCTTCAATTTTGGAGGCAAATCCCAATACTTACCGACTGCCTGTTGGCGGCCGGTGGCTCTCCCGCCCACTTTACCAACGCTGGCCTGGCCGAAGGTATCAAAATCGCCAAAGTCGCGCCGGGATTGTTCATCGCAACTCCAACGAACAAGATATGGCAGCCGCTGTCGACTTGCGAATCAAAGCCGACGGATTGTCCGCTTACAAACCCGCCGCGCGGTTTGAGGCGGCGATCAGCCAATTTGTATCTGTGCCGATTGATTTGGTAGAGGCAACGAATCAGGTGTTTCTGTTGGTGTATGGATCAGGAATTCGCGGACGCAGCGCGCTGGCCACTGTCAGCGCCGACATCGGAGGCATCACAGCCCAGGTGGAATACGCCGACCACAAGACGATTTCGTCGGATTGGATCAATTCAGCATTCGTTTGCCGCAAAGCATGGCCGAGCGCGGCGAAGTTGAACTGACGGTGACTGCTGATAACGTCACCAGTAATACAGTACCAATTAACATCAGGTGAAAGGCTGAAAGGAAAAAACTAAAATTTTTCGCCTTTGCTAAAAAACAAATCAACCTTGTCCTGATAAACCTTGATCTTGCCTTCAGCGTCGTAACGCGTTCGAAGCCTTTTCAGGTATTGTTCGAAAAACTGAAATTGGCGATCGTCCAGTAAACGCTGACGAACCTCTTCTCGCTTCAAAGCTTGTAAAGGTGGAGATACTTTGGCTTTTTTCGTTTTGAGTTCTTTTTCAACTTCCGCATTTGAAACCTTCACATCGCTAACGACTCGCTTCCTCAATTTTTTCTTGAACAGAAGTAAACGAGTCTGATGTTCGTATCCTTCGAGGGTTTCATCCATCTGCGCAAGCATTTGCTTGAGCTTTGCCTGACCCACAAACTGGCCGCTTTGCGGTTCGGTAAACATTCTTTCTATCGCTTCCTTCACTTCGTCATCTGTTACTGCAATACCAAGTGTTTCCGCTTCTACCTGTGCCAAGCGCTCGTTGACCAGCGAATCAAGCGCCAATTTATCAAGCCCTCGGTCGCGGATGGTTGCCACGGGCATCGAATCACCGCCGCGCGTGGCGATCACAATAAGTTGGTGCAAAGTCTTCTGATAATCCTTGATGGTTATTTCGTGTCCCGCAACCTGTGCAATCACGGTGTCGTTGGTTACAGGCACAAGTTCGTTTGCCTGTTGTTGACCATACGCGCTCACCGACACCCCCAAGAGCAACAAAGATAAGTTGCCTGCAACCCGCTTCGAACAACTTGCCAGCAGCACAATTAACGGCCCTTTTTGCTTCATTTGCAATTACCTCACAATAATTCTTGTTTACTTTCGCGGAGAGAATCCAACCATCTTTTGACGCTAAACGAATCCGCATTTTGACTTTCAGCGATTTTCATACCGCTCCAATTCTTCTCGGTAAACAGATTTGGCTAAGGCTATTTGCGGTTGATAGAAGGCTTAAACACTTTGCGAGGTAAGGTCAAAATTCAAACTGAGTAAAAACACCCCATACGATTCCCCAAATGTGCGAAATCGCTGGGCCGTATTACTCAGTTGTGTGCACTAGATTTTGTTACAAACGAATATCAGGTCGCCGGTCATCTTTCGGATCAGCCCAGCGGTTGTTGGGAATGGTCGGCGTCCAGCCCGGACGCAGCGGATCTTGATCGTATGGATACCCGCCCAGCCGTTTATACAGTTCGCTGTATTCGGCGAGTTTGTCGCGGTCGAGTTTGATTCCCAATCCCGGCGCAGTCGGCACGGCAATCGAACCATTTTCGTATTGCAGCTTGCCACCGACGATGATGTCGTCAACCAGGTGGTGATAGTGGGCGTCAGCCGCGAAGCTCAAATTCGGGATCACCGCTCCCAAATGCAGCATCGTCGCCAGTTGAATGCCCAGCTCGCCCGATGAATGCACAGCCACGCCAAGCTGGAAGGTTTCGCAAATGCCCGCCGCTTTCACGCATGGCCGAATGCCTCCCCAAAATGTCGTATCCAGCAAAATCACATCCACCGCCGTGTTCAAAATGTTCGCGGCCAATTGTTCAAAGTTGATCACCACGGTGTTGGTCGAAAGCGGCATCCGCACTTTTTCGCGGACGCGGCGCATGCCGTGCAGCCCGTACACAGGGTCTTCCAGATAATCGTTGTTGATGTCTTCGATGGCCTGGCCGAAGCGGATAGCTTGTTCGGTGGACATCACGCCGTTGCAGTCGTAACGAAACCGGTCACCTTTCAGACTTTCGGCGACGGCTCGGTAACATTCCAGTTCGTAATCGGGATGAAAGACGCCGCCTTTCAATTTGTGCGACGTGAAGCCGTAACGCGCTTTAAGTTCAAGTGCCTGGGCAACGAGTTGATCCGCCGTGCGGACTTCGCCGGAACCGTCTTTTGGATTCGGGTATCGGAAAAACAGGTACGTTGCGAATGGCACGCGATCCTGCAAACGTCCACCCAAAACTTCTGAAACCGGCACGCCCCATTTCTGGCCGATGATGTCCAGGCAAGCGAATTCCAGTGCAGCCAGAATTTGCGTGCGGTTGTTGTACAGCGATGCCGTCGGGTTGGCGATCAGGAACCGCATTTCTTCCAATCGTGCCGGATCGTGGCCGACCAGATAGGCTTTCATCGCGCGAAACGTCGCTTCGGCGGATTCGCCGCCGCCGCCCATTTCGCCAAGCCCTGTGATGCCTTCATCGGTTTCGACTTCGATAATGGTGCGGACAAATCTTCCCCAGTGGCAACCGTTGCCATGACGCAACGGAGCTTCCAACGGGACGGTGACGGTAGTTGCTTTGATGTCTGTAATTTTCATTTTTACCAGGTCAGGCTCTTTGCTTTGTATTCATCCAGTGTCTTTGCCGGTTTCTCAACTTTCACAGGCAGAGGGCGCTTCGAGAAAGTTTGAAAATACAACAAGCACGCGTCGCGCCAATACACGGCGTCGCGTTCCTGAATGGCGAATTTCTTAGCCACAGCCGCGTGGCGTTCGGAGTCAATCACGCCAGACAGCGCATCCCAGTCTTTGCGCGTAGTCCGCACCCAATCAACGCCGCGCTGATAATGCAGCGCCAGTTCATCCCAGAAGATGCGGCCAGATTTCATTCGATAATCCCATGGCACGTGATGAAACCAGACCAGCAGATTTTCCGGGCAGGTTTTCAGGTTGGCAAATTGATCGCGAACCGGCGGATGGTATTGGCTGACGGAATTGCTGCCAGTCGCCGTTCGATCAAAGCCCAGGCCCTTTTCGTCCGCGCGATGGTAATACGTAGGATTCCAGTCAGCGCGTTTTTCCCGATCCCACCACGGAGCCGGGCCGTAATGATGCCCGCCCCACATAATGTGATGCAGCCCCAGCGGCGTCATGGTATTCACTACAGCTTCGTGTGATTCGGTGAAGATGCGCGTTAGCATGACAACAGCCTTGGCATCGTTTGTCAGCGTTTGCCGAATCCATTCGTCCGCGATTTGTTTGGAACTCAAACCCGGGTTCCACGCCAGCCGCCCGAAGGCGTACCAGTTCGATTGTGTCAGGTCTTGTCCAGTCCAGTTGCGGTCGGTGCCTGTGTTGGCAACGCCAGCGATGCCCGTAAGTTTTTGATGGTACAAACTTCCGTCAACGACTTTGGCAACGGTCGAGCCTTTGCCTTGCGCGTACGTATCAGCCTCCAGGACTTCGCGCCACATCGGAGCGAGGAAGACAAAGTTGTTCGATTGCCCCAGATATTCTTGCGTGATTTGGAATTCGGGAATGACTTGTGTTTTCGGCATCGCCCCGAACAGCGGATGAAACGGTTCGCGCGGCTGAAAATCTATCGGGCCGTTTTTGACTTGCAGCAACACGTTCGGCGCAAACTTGCCATTGAACGGTTGCAGGTTGTCGAACGCCGCAGCCGCCCGGTCGTACCCGTCTTTCGCGTCGTACACGAATGCTCGCCAGATGACGATACCGCTGTGCGGAGCGACTGCCGCCGCCAACATGTTCGCTCCGTCCACGTGGTCGCGGTTGTATGTGCGGGGGCCTGGCTGGCCTTCGCTGTTGGCTTTGACCAGAAATCCGCCGAAATCCGGGATGAGTTGATAAATCTCGTCGGCTTTCTGTTTCCACCACGCGGCGACTTCGGCGTCAAGCGGATCGGCGGTTTTCAATCCGCCAAGTTCCATCGGCGCAGAAAAGCGCGCAGACAAAAACACGCGCACGCCGTAAGGCCGAAAAACTTCGGCGATGGCTGCGGCTTTGCGCAGATATTCGGCGCTCAAACTTTTGGCATTGGCGTTGACGTTGTTCAGCGCCGTGGCGTTGATGCCAATCGAAGCGTTGGCGCGAGCATAATCGCGCAGTCGCGGATCAACCTTGTCGGGCAATTCCTGCCAGTTCCATAACGACCGCCCAGCGTAGCCACGCTCGATGCTGCCATCCAGATTGTCCCAATGATTCAGCATCCGCAGTTGCAAGCGCGGATTCTGGCTGATGTTCAGGTTGTTAATTGGTTGTTGTGTTTGCAGCAGGCGCAGAAAATGAAATGCGCCATACAAGGCGCCAATGTCAGTGTTGGCTGCAATGACAGTGGCGGCGTATCCGTTGAGCTTGGCGGAGCGAATGACGAACCCTTCCTTGCCCAGATTCGCCAGCGGCAGTTTCAAGCTTGCGATCAATGGCGAAGCTTGCGGCGTGCCGACAACGATTGCGCCATCGCGCTCAATGCGGTCGGCGGCCGTAATGGATTGCCCCAGCAAGCCGCTGCATCCGGCAATGAGTTCATCGCGCGCAGCATTTGCCGTCGCAGAATTGCCCATCACAACAATTGACGTAATCGCTGGGCGAGCGTTCGCTGGCAACGGTTCGTAACGCAACCACAGGCGATAGCCGTCTTCGGCAAACGTGGCCGTTGCCGCAAAGAACATCAAGGTGGCCACCACACCAGCTACCAGCAAATTGGAATTGCGAGCTTGCCTTCGTATCATTCTCTCTCCGATTTCAGGAAGTTATGCAGAGCTTTAACGATAGCGATACAGCTTGATCCGCTGAATATCGAATCGCCCCGGCGGCAGCCGCATATGTCGCCCTTGATGCGTTTGATCGCCATTCAGCCAGCGTCCGGGTTGCCATTGCCCGTTGACGTATTTCCCTTCTTGCGCGGATAAGATGCCCACAATCGGCAAGCCGGGCGTATTGAAAACGGCAGCGGTGAAAACACAAATGGCGGCGAAAAGGATCATTCGCCGCCTGCACAAGAAGATGTTGGTCATGATTCTTGAAATGCATCGAAAGTGCTGAGGCTCGGCAAAATGCTTACCAGGAAATTTGCCGAGCCACTGCACTCGATTGAAAGCGTGGAGATTCGCCAGAATGCTTACCTTAAACACTGTCGAGCCGCCACGCTTCAAAAATTTTGCCGACGCGACAGCTTAGAAAGAGAAGCGCAATCCTCCGCGCCAAATCCGAGAGCCTTGGCCCACGGTTGATGTGATAAAGCCGAACGAAGCTGAACTGGAAATGTCGGCTCCGGGATTGCCGAAATTCGGATGGTTCAACGCATTCAAGGCTTCAAAACGGAACTGCAGTTTGAAACGCTCGGTAAACGAAATCGTTCGGAACAGGCTCGCATCCACGTTGAAAAATCCTGGCCCGCGCAGACTGTTGCGTCCCACGTTGCCGAAACGTTGCGTCAGGCCCGAAGCAATGTTCACCGCTGCAAAAGCGCTGCGGTCGAAGTATTGATACAGCGTCGCGTCCACGCCTGACGGCACAGAACCTTTCAGACTGCCACCGTACACTTGCACGTCGGATTTAATCTGATCAGGCACCTGTCCGCTGCCCGGCGCGTTCAGGTTGTTACCGCTCCCTTGAACGATATAGAACGGCGCACCGCTCGTACGGCTCAGGATCCCGCTAAACTGGAACCCGCCCAACAATTTGCTGGCGATGCCACTGCTGGCCCAACGCTGACTCTTGCCAAAGGGCAAATCCCAGACGCCGAAAATCTGCGTGTTGTTGGTACGGTCGTAATTGGCCAGTCCGCGATTGCGGCTCGCTTCGGGGTAATACTGAATGCGCGGGCCGCCGTCGTTGTCCGCAAAGTTAATTGCTTTCGACCAGGTGTAAGCCACGCCAAAGATGGAGTTTGCCAGACGGCGATTGAGCGTCGCCTGGAATGCGTCGTAGGTTGAAGTCTGGTACGGCAGAATTTCGTTGATATCTGCCGTCAGGCCAAATTTGGCCAACGCACGTCCGGCGTTACCAGTGCCCGGCGCAGCGGCATTGATGTTGATAAAGCCCATCTGTCCGACAGCGCGCGTGCCGACGTAACCGGCTTGGCCAGTGAATTTCCACGGCAGTTCACGCTCCACCATCAGGTTCCAGGATTGAATGTATTTGCGTGCCCAGTCCTTCGGATAGGTCGTTGTGCCCGAATTCGATGGCAGCTTCAAAATGCCTTGCGACAGATCGGGAGCCCCGCTGGCATTGATCAACCCCTGGCGCAACGTCGTTACTGGAATGAACGCGTTCGTTGCGCCGTTGAACACAATCGCAGGCATGGCTCAGGCGTTGACGACCGGATAGGCATTGCGGAAATCAATAAACGGACGCGGATCGGCGGATTGGCCGTACCCCGCGCGCACCACCATCTTGTCAGTCACGCGGTAAGCGATCCCAAGGCGAGGCAAGAATTGCCCCGGCCCTGAACTTGCGCCGGTGTCACGTGCCACACCACTCAGACCACCCGTGTACACGTTGCCGTCCGCCGGATCGAAACGGTTGATTCCTGTGTTGTCTTTGTCCGGGAAAGGATAGCGTTCCCAGCGCAGGCCGTAGGTGAGCGTCAACTTGCGCGTCGCTTGCCAGTGGTCGCGCACATACAGCGCATAAGATTTCATCCGCAACGCGTTCGGGTTGCGAAGCTGATCCACCTTGCCCGCACCGCTGGGCAACCCAAGCAGAAAGTCAGCCCAGGCGTTGTAACGCGTGTCGGCGGGCGCTGCGCCGTTTTGCAACCGCGTGGCGTTGCCGTTGAACTGAAACGTGCCGCGCACTGTTTGGAACGTGCCGCCTTGCGGTTGGAAGTGGTTGATCTGCTGATTCTGGTAATCAACCCCGAAGCGCAACGAATGCGCGCCTTTCAGCCACGAAAGGTTCGCTGACCCGACATACTGATTGTCTCGAAACAGGAAGGGATTTCCCGTGTTGGAATTTCCCATATTGGCCCAACCGCTGACATTGAAAAACGGCGCGCCGCCCTGCAACCGATCCGGGCCATTCGTGCCTGGAATTTTCAGCACATCCAAACCGAAATTCGTCCCCAAGTCAGGAGCTTCAGCGCCCAACCGCTGGCGCGTGTATCCAACGTTGGCGTCCAGAATCAGATTCGAGCGAAACGTGTACGTGCCACCGAAACCCGCAATCTGAACTCGTCCGGGAGCGCGACCCAATTGGCCGCCATTCAGCGCGTCGCCGCCTGCGTCTCCGAGCAGCGGCGGGTCCACAATGTTGGTGGGCGAAATGCTATATCGCCCAAAGATCGTCAGCTTGCCGCCCGCGTTGTAATTGATCTTCGAATCAATGTTGGTGCGGTTAAATTCGGCCACGCCATTTGAAACGAAGTTGTTGACGAAGCCCGATCCAGTGGGCAATGGCAACCGCTTCATGAATTCAATCGCCGCCAGATCAATGCGGCTTCCCGGGATGATGTTGTTCGCGAACGGCGTGCGTTTCGTCGGGTCAGGATTGGACAGCGGGTCATAAATCGTTACGCCCGTGCCACTGAAATCCACTGCGCCTGACGCATTGGGACGCAACACCGCAGGCGCGATGCTGACCGTGTTGACGCGCGATGTGTTGCGTTGCGTGCTGCGTTCAAGGTCGGTAAAAAAGAAGAGCTTGTTTTTCAGAATCGGCCCGCCCACAGCATACCCGTATTGAGCCACGATGCTCTTGGGAACCTGGGGCGTCGTCTGAAAATAATTACGCGCCTGTGTCGCGCTGTTGGTGTCGTATCCCCAGCCCGTGCCGTGAAACCCATTGGAACCTGTTTTGATCGTCACATTGACGGCTGCTCCGCCCGCCAGTCCCTGTTCGGCGTCGAACGAGTTGGTGACGATGCTGACTTCCTGAATGCCTTCGGCGGGCGGCACGTAAGCCGTGTTGGTTGGCAGCCAGGGATAAATGACACTGGAACCATCAATGCGCGTGTTGTTTTGCAAACGCGACACGCCATTGACGTTAAACGAAATGGATCGCTGCGGACTGCCCGCCGCGGAGTTCTGTTCGCCTTGGTTGACCGCGCCCGGCACCAATCCCATCAAGCTTTGGTAATTGCGCCCAACGCTGCCCGCCAGCGGCAAATCGTTGATCTGTCGAGCCGTCTGCACGACGTTAATGTCCGCACGCTCGGTTTGCAGCGCAGGAGTATCGGCGCTGATCTGGACAGTGGCGCTGACATCGCCCACTTCCAACTGCGCGTCCAGGCGGCGAGAGGTGTTGGCGTCAATTTTGAGGTTTTCCTGCACGACGCTTTTGAAAGACGCTGCCGTAATGGTCAGCTTGTAAACGCCAGCTTGCAGGTCGCTGAACAGGAAAACGCCTCGTTCATCGGTGGCCACGATTTTCTTGGCCCCTGTGCCAGTGTTTAAGGCTTCGACCTTGGCTCCGGCAACAACTGCGCCTGATTGATCCGTAACGTTGCCCGTCAACGATCCGTAAAGAACCTGCGCACTGGCTGCACTGGGCAGGATAAGAGCCAGGATCATGGCTGCTAAAGCCTTCATGAAAAATGGTGATTTCATATTGTCTCCTCACGTGGGTTTTATTCGCCGTGGCATCGCGCGCGCGATGCCTTTCGCGGAATTCTCGTCGAAATCGCGCGGATACTTGATCTTGTCGTCAAGTTTGTAAGTCCCAGCAAAGCAGCCTTAAATCCTGAACTGTGTTTTCCCAGACCGAATTGTTCTAATCCTTGGTCTTTAGTTTGAACCAGCAACAAAATGCACAAAACTCTCCACAGGCCCATTAAGCAACGGACGGCGCCCAAAAATGTTTTTGAAGAATGAGCGCGATCGTGCCCTGCAACCTGGGTTGCGTAGCGGAATCAGTCGGAAGTATCCGCGTTGCGGCATGCGTGAACGAACGTTCTTTAACCACCTGATCAATGATCGGCCCAACCAGCTTCCAGGCCCGCGTAACGTCTCCAATCACAACGATTACGTCCGGAGCCAACCCCGTAACCAGCAGCGCGATTCCCGCTCCCAGATAGTGAGCCATTTTCTGGATCGCCGCGACCGCCTTCGGGTCGTTCTGTTCCGCCAGGCGCAAGACGTCATCAAACGTTGGAGTCTTGCCTGTCCCGTTGTCTTCCTTTTTGGCACTTCGACTGGGCGCAATGGATTGACTGTAATACCGCTCAGCCGCCGAATTTGAAGCGTACAGTTCCCAGCACCCACGGTTGCCGCAACGGCATTCCAGCCCATCTTCGACAATGGTTGTGTGCCCAAATTCGCCTGCCGCGCCAGTGGCCCCCTGCACCAGTTGGTGGTTCAGGATCAGCCCGCTTCCGATTCCTTCCGACACCGTAATCGCAATCAGATTTCGCACTCCGTCGGTGTAACGGCCAAACCAGACTTCGGCCAAAGCACATGCATTGGCGGCATTTTCCAGCTCGACTGCCAAGCCAGTGGCTTTTTCCAGCGGAGTTTTCAGATCGAAGTCGCGCCACGCAAGATTGGGAGCGAACACGATCCGCTGGGAATCCAGATCAATGCGCCCGGGCAAGCTGACACCGATTCCTTCGTACGAGATTTCCGGGCGCGTTTTCATCAAGTTGCGCAACCGAGGAACCAATTCGTCAATGAATTGCTGCGGGTCTTCCGGCGTTGCCAGCGATTCTTGCGCCATAAAATGCGCATCCAGATCGGCCAGCGCGATCGAAGTGATGGCGGGGCGAATATCAATGCCGATGATTCCCACGCGCTCTTTGTTCAAATGCAAAAATCGCGGCCTGCGCCCACGCGGAACGTGACCGATTGCCCCTTCCGTCACCCAACGCTCTTCGATCAATTGTTCGGTGATCACCGAAACCGTGCTGCGCTGCAACCCGGAATGCCGAGCCAGGTCGGCGCGCGAAATGGGCTGATGGCTGCGAATCAGATTCAGCACAATGCGCCGGTTGATGTCGCGCGCCGTTTCACTCGTGGCCACTTGAAAGTTGTTCAGATCAATCTTTCGCATCTTTCAGCCAATGGTCGGCGCGTCTTTGCCACCGCCGTTCAGAACTGTTCGAAGTCTCAGTGTAGAAGTGCTTGGATATTTCCTGCGATATAATTCGGTGGCCGAACTATATCAATCAACCTCTGGATTGCCAAGCCGTGTAGCGCAGGTTTTCCAGCCCGTTTAACCCGTAGCGCAGGTTTTCCAACCTGCGCAGACTTGCTGAACTGAACCTCTTGTTGGAACCAAAGGCTTTCTGTCAAAACATGCGCAGGTTGGAAAACCTGCGCTACGATGTTCCCAGAATGGCGCGCTTGGCGTCGGCGAGTTCTTCGTCGCGGCGATGGTAGCCGCATTCTTTGATTAACCGCTCGGCTTTGGCCAGATCGTGTTCCGGCGATTCCCATGGATACGGAATCACTTTGTCAGCGGCATTCATCATTCCGCCTTCATCTTTCATCCTTCCAAACAGTCGTGCCCGGTACAAATGAATGTCGGCCAGAAACAGCTTCATCGAACCGCGCGAAGCGATGTCCCAGGCTTCGTCCAGGTCTTCTTGCGCGCTGTCGGGGCCGGTCAGCGCTCCGGTCAGAGCGCGCAGCCACGCGCGCGTCAGAAGGCCGAGCGGGAGGTAGTAACTATAGCCAGAGCGGCGGAGGCCGGTGACAGCGGATTCGATTGCGGATTGCGGATTTCGGATTGCGGATTCTTTGATTGCGGACTGCGGATTTCGGGCTGCGGATTGTTCGAGGATTGCCGAATACAGCGCGGCGCGTCCCAGCGTC
>ERZ650309.1452-NODE-1452-length-11109-cov-5.138864_pt1 | contig 11109 bp, 21 predicted proteins | sample MGYA00376245_ERZ650309 | MGnify/ENA primary metagenome ERZ650309 (study PRJEB26733, sample SAMN07839294) | wastewater metagenome | biome: urban; feature: wastewater treatment plant; material: waste water | place: USA: North Carolina | collected 2016-04-26 ...
GATCTACACAGGCGAAGACACTCTTTCCCTACACGACGCTCTTCCGATCTGTCGTGGTGATACGAGCGCCGGTCATGCCGAACGGGTGGCCGATCGCGATCGCGCCGCCGGAGACGTTCAGCTTGTCGTGGTCGATGCCGAGCTCCGCCGCGGACCCGAGTACCTGGACGGCGAACGCCTCGTTGATCTCGAACAGGTCGATGTCGGAGATCGACATCCCGGCGGTCCGCAGAACCTTGCGCACGGCCTGGATCGGGCCGAGACCCATGATCTCCGGCGAGAGTCCGGTGGCCGCGGTCGCGACGATGCGCGCGAGCGGAGTCAGGCCCAGCTCCTTGGCCTTGGTATCGGTCGTCTCGATGCGCTCGTGGGTGATCAGGTTGGAGACCATCGTCGACCACAGCGCTTTTCTGTGATCCGCTTTGCGGCCGAATTTTCTTCCGGATTTCTGGTGGCGCATGGTGTGTTCCGCGTGCGAAAGGGTTATGCCTTGTTGCGCTGGTTCGGCGGCTCCCAGCCCTCGAGCTTCATGCCCAAAGAGAGGCCCATCTCTTGGAGGATCTCTTTGATCTCCTTGAGGGACTTGCGGCCGAAGTTCTTGGTCTTGAGCATCTCGGCCTCGCTGCGCTGCACCAGCTCGCCGATGTACCGGATGTTCGCGTTCTGCAGGCAGTTGGCCGAGCGAACCGACAGCTCGAGCTCGTCGACCGACTTGTCCAGGTTCTCGTTGAGCTTGGACTGCTCCTCCGAGACCGGCTCGTCCGAGGGCTCGTACGTCTCCTCGAAGTTGATGAAGATCGTGAGCTGGTCCTTGAGGATCTTGGCAGCGTAGGCGACCGCGTCCTCGGGCTTGACCGAGCCGTCGGTCCAGACCTCGACCGAGAGCTTGTCGTAGTCGGTCTGCTGGCCAACGCGGGCGTTGGTGACGATGTAGTTGACCTTCTTGATCGGCGAGAACAGCGCGTCGATCGGGATCATGCCGATCGGCATGTTCGGCTGCTTGTTGCGCTCGGCCGGGACGTAGCCGCGGCCCATCTGCACCAGCAGCTCGGCGTGCATCTTGCCGCCGCGCGACAGCGTGGCGATGCGGTGCGTCGGGTTGAGGATCTCCACCCCGTCGCTGCCCTGGATGTCGCCGGCGACCACCTCACCCTCGCCCTCTTTGTCGATCCGCAGCGTGCGCGGCTTCGAGTCGTGCATCCGGATGAGCACGTCCTTGAGGTTGAGGATGATGTCGGTGACGTCCTCGACAACGTCGGGCAGGGTCTGGAACTCGTGCAGCGCGGTGTCGAGCTTCACGGCGCAGATCGCGGCCCCCTGCAGCGAGGAGAGCAGCACGCGCCGGAGGCCATTTCCAATCGTCGTCCCAAAGCCGCGCTCAAGCGGCTCGCACGAGAAGCGGCCGTACGTGGGCGTCAGCGTTTCCTTGTCCACCTCCAACATCTTGGGGCGGATCAGATCGCGCCAGTTGCGGGAAACGACGCTCGCGGTTGCCTGCGGGGTAGCCATCTGCACCTTCTCCGAAACGGGCGTTTACTTCGAGTAGAGCTCGACGATGAGCTGCTCGCGGATCGGCATCGTGAAGTCTTCACGCGCCGGCAGCGACCTCATCTTCCCGCGGAAGTTGTCCTTATCGAGCTCCAGCCACTGCGGCACACCGCGGCGATCAATCGAGGCCACGCTCTCCGTGACGCGGGTGATCTTCTTGCTCTTCTCCTTGACGGAGATGGTGTCGTTCACCCGCACCAGGTAGGACGGAATGTCGATGCGCTGGTTGTTCACCAGGAAGTGACCGTGGCGGACCAGCTGCCGCGCCTCGGCGTGATCCGAAGCGAAGCCCAGGCGGTAGACGATGTTGTCCAGCCGGCGCTCGAGCAGCATGAGCAGGTTCTCGCCGGTGACGCCCTTCATGCGGACGGCGCGGTGGTAGTACCCGCGGAACTGGCGCTCCGGGATGCCGTAGATGCGCTTGACCTTCTGCTTCTCACGGAGCTGCTCGCCGTAGTCGGAGGCCTTGCGGCGGCGGTTCTGGCCGTGCTGACCGGGCGGATAGTGCCGACGTTCGACCCCGCACTTGTCTGTGTAGCAGCGGTCGCCCTTGAGGAAGAGCTTCATATCTTCGCGCCGGCACAGCCGACAAACAGGTCCGATGTAACGCGCCATGGAGTCTCTCTTTTCACTAGACCTTCGGTCGCTAGACCGTCAGGGAGTCGCTCTGTCCTGGAACCGTCAGACGCGCCGGCGCTTGGGCGGGCGGCAGCCGTTGTGCGGGATCGGGGTGATGTCGCGGATGAGGCCGATCTTGAAGCCGGCGCCCTGCAGCGCGCGCAGCGCCGACTCGCGTCCGGCGCCGGGGCCGTTCACGAACACCGAGATAGAGCGCATCCCGTGCTCCATCGCCTTCTTCGCGGCATCCTCGGCGGCCAGCTGCGCGGCGAACGGCGTCGACTTGCGCGAGCCCTTGAAGCCGCGCACGCCCGACGACGACCACGAGACCACGTTCCCAGACACGTCCGTGATGGTCACGATCGTGTTGTTGAACGTGGACTGGATGTGAGCGATGCCGCTCTGGATGTTCTTCTTGACCTTCTTCTTGGTCTTGACCTTGTTCGGAGTCGACATGGTTCTCCCCTAAGTGTCGCGATGGGTGTTATGCGCCGCCGGCGGGCCGGCCGGCTCCACCACCGCCACCCGTCGGCTTGCGCAGCATGCCCTTGCGCGGGCCCTTGCGGGTGCGCGCATTGGTGTGCGTGCGCTGGCCGCGCACAGGGAGGCCCTTGCGGTGCCGCACTCCACGGTAACAGCCAAGGTCCATCAGGCGCTTGATGTTCATCGACACCTCGCGCCGAAGGTCACCTTCGACCTTGTAATCCGCTTCGATGACGTCGCGAATCTTGCGGATTTCCGCTTCGTCGAGTTCATCGGTCCGCTTGTCTAGCGAGACCCCAGCGCGCTCCAAAATCTCGCGCGAACGGGCCTTCCCGATTCCGTAGATGTACGTGAGGGCAATCTCCATGCGCTTGTTACGCGGGAGGTCTACGCCAGCAATGCGAGCCATCGAATATCCTCTTCTTCGCTCTTGACGGGGGCTCTGGATGCGTTACGCGGTCGCTCAGCCCTGACGCTGCTTGTGCCGCTGGTTGTCGCAGATCACTCGTACGACGCCCTTGCGCCGCACGACCTTGCACTTCTCGCAGATCTTCTTGACCGACGCTCTGACCTTCATCGTTTACTCCCGGAACGAGCCCCGTACTGCCTGTGAGGGGCCTTGTGTAACGCGGATCGTTTTTGGTTGCAAGATAAAATACAAGCTGCACGTGCCCTTGCGCGGCACCATACTTGGTGCTCGTCGCGCTACAGCCGGATCGCTCTCTGGGAAGCGACCTTTTTAGCCAGGTCCGTCAGGGCGCGCTCAGCACCACCGGTCCGTTATCCGTGATCGCCACCGAGTGCTCGAAGTGCGCCGACAGCGACCCGTCACGCGTGGCTGCTGTCCAGCCGTCCTCGAGGACTTCGACCTCCGGGCCGCCGGCGTTGATCATGGGCTCGATCGCCAGCACCATTCCCGGCTTCAGCCGGAGGCCCTTGTTCGGCTCTCCATAATTGGGGACCTGGGGATCCTCGTGCATCGCGCGCCCGATGCCGTGTCCGACGAACTTGCGCACGACCGAGTAGCCCAGGGGTTCGACGAATGACTGCACCGCCCAGCCCACATCCTGCAGGCGGTTGCCGGGCAGGCAGCGCGCGATCGCCAGATCCAGCGAGTGCTTCGTCGCCTCGACGAGCTTGCGCGCCGCGTCCGAGACCTTGCCGACCATCACCGTGCGCGCCGAGTCGCCGCAGAAGCCGTGCTTGAACGCGCCGAAGTCGATGCCGATGATGTTGCCCTCTTTGAGGACCGCGTCCTTGCGCGGGATGCCGTGCACGATGACATCGTCGATGGACGTGCAGATCACCGCGGGATAGGGAGGGACGCTGTACCCCAAAAATGCCGACGTGCCACCGAGCCTTTTCAGCGACCGATCGGCGATCTCGTTCAGCTCGGCGGTGCTGACCCCAGGCTTGCAGTGCTCTTCGACGATATTGAGCACCTCGCAAACGATCTTGTTTGCGTCGTGCATCTTCTCGATCTCAGCCGGGGTCTTTAGAAAGATCTTCATCGACTCAAATGACCGTCTTCACGGGCCGTGGTTAGACCCGCTCTGACCCGAGGCCGAGAAAGTCTCGTCTACGCGTTCGAGGCATCGGAGGACGACAGGCAAGCGAGGATGGATCCGAAGATGTCCTGGATCTTGCCCAGGCCATGGACCGCGTGGAACGAGCCCTTGCTCTTGTAGTACTCGATCAGCGGAGACGTCTGCTGCTCATACGTCACCAAGCGCTTCTCGACGGCCTCGGGCTTGTCGTCCGAACGGAGCTCGATCGGGCAGCTCGCGACGTCGCAGCCCTGCTCCGGCATCGGCGTCGGCGGCTTGTCGGTCACGTGGAAGGTGCGCTTGCAGCGCGAGCACTCCCGCCGACCCTGCAGGCGGCGCCGGATCTCGTCCTGCGGCACGTCGACCACGATCACCTGCAGCGGCTCGCGACCGGTGCGTGCGAACAGACCGTCGAGCGCCTCGGCCTGGCGGATCGTGCGCGGGAACCCATCGAGGATCACGCCGGCCTGGTGATCGGGGCGAGCGAGCCGCTCGGCGACCAGGTCGATGACGACCTCGTCCGGGACGAGCTGCCCCGAGTCCATGATCGCAGCGACCTTCTTCCCGAGCTCGCTACCTGCCTTCTTGGCGCTGCGCAGCATCTCCCCAGTCGAGAGCTGCGGGACACCGAGCTTGGCCGCCAGCAGCTCGGCCTGCGTTCCCTTACCCGCGCCGGGCGCGCCGAGGAGGTAGATGTTGTACTGCATGGCTAGCGCCCTCGATTGATGCGGCCGCGGATGCGCGGACCCTTGGGACCCATCACCTGCTCGTAGTTGCGGGTGATCAGGTGGCTCTCGATCTGCTGCACCGTATCCAGCGCGACGCCGACGACGATGAGGAGCGAGGTGCCGCCGAAGTAGAAGGGAACCTTGAACTTCTGCTGCATCAGCGTCGGCAGCACGCAGACCGCCGAGATGTAGAGGGCGCCGCCGAAGGTCAGGCGGGTCAGGACGCGGTCGATGTACTCAGCGGTCTTCTTGCCGGGACGGATGCCGGGGATGAAGCCGCCGTACTTCTTCATGTTGTCGGCGATGTCGACCGGGTTGAAGGTGACCGCCGTGTAGAAGTAGCAGAAGAAGATGATCAGACCGACGTACAGCGTATTGTAGCGCCAGTCCCCCGGGTTCAGGACGTCGGCCGCGCGCTGCATCCAGGACGACTGGACGAAGCCCGCGAGCTGCGCCGGGAACAGGAGGATCGACGAGGCGAAGATCGGCGGGATGACGCCGGCGACGTTGATCTTGAGGGGCAGGTGGGTTGACTGCCCGCCGTAGACCTTGCGGCCGACCACACGCTTGGCGTACTGCACCGGGATCTTCCGGTAGCCGCGCTCGAAGAAGATGATCGCGGCGATGACGATGACAACGATGGCGCCGATCAGCAGCAGCTCGAACACGGTCATGTCGCCCTGTCCGCCGGACTTCTGGAACAGCTGCACCATGGCGTCGGGGAAGCGGGCCACGATGCCGGCGAAGATGATGAGCGAGATACCGTTGCCAATGCCGCGCTCGGTGATCTGCTCGCCGAGCCACATGATGAAGGCAGTGCCGGTGGTCAGCGTCAGCATCGTCAGGATCTCGAACCCGAGTCCCGGGTTGAGCACGACGTTGCCGAACTGCGCGAAGCTGCGGTTGTTGCCCTCGAGCCAGCGTGCGATGAAGAACGCCTGGACCAGCGAGATGACGATCGTGCCGTACCGCGTGTACTGGTTGATCTTCTTGCGGCCGGACTCGCCTTCCTTGTTCAGCCGATCCAGAGCCGGGATGACCACGGTCAGCAGCTGCAGGATGATCGACGAGCTGATGTAGGGCATGATGCCCAGCGCGAAGATCGACAGCTGCTCGAGCGCGCCGCCCGAGAACATGTTGAACAAGCCAAGGAACGACCCGGAGGCCGCCTTGACGATGTTCTTCATGACCGCGCGGTCGACGCCCGGGACCGTCACGAATACGCCAACGCGGTAGACCGCGAGCAGCGCGAGCGTGAACAGGATGCGCCTGCGTAGCTCAGGGATCTTGGCGATGTTGGCGATGTTCGACGCCATGAAGCCTCTTTCTTATGGGAGCACGCGGCGGCCGGCAGGCGTTACTGCGCGGCCTGCTCTGCCTTCTTCGGACCCGTCGGGACCGCCGTGAACGAGCCCTTCGCGCCCTCAAGCTTCGCCTTCGCGGAGGCCGAGATGTAGTGGGCAGAGACGGCCAGGCTGGTCAGGCTGGCGCCCTCGTTCAGCGTCCCGAGGATCTTAACGAGCTTCGCCGAGCGCGGCACCAGGCCGACCTCCTTGAGCTGCTCGATGCCGACGGTCGCGCCGGCCTTGGTGAAGCGGGTGCTGATGTCACCCAGGTTCACCGCGAAGATGTCCTTGCGGAAGCGGTTGTTGAAGCCGCGCTTCGGCAGCCGGCGGGCCATGGCGGTCTGGCCGCCTTCGAAGCCCGGCTTGGGAATGCCGTGGTGGCCGGTGCGGGCCTTCTGGCCCTTGGTGCCCTTGCCGGAGGTCTTGTGCGTGCCCGAGCCGTGACCGCGGCCCAGACGCTTCTTGGGGCGATTGGCGCCGGGATTCGGAGCGAGCGTGTGGAGAGTCGTGCCCATGGCGAACCTACTCGACGACCTCAACCTGGACCAGGTGCGACACAGAGCGGATCATGCCGCGCACGGCCAGGGAGTCGGTCAGGACTCGGGAGTGGTGCAGCTTGGACAGGCCAAGCGCCTTGATCGTCCGCTTCTGCTTCTCGGGGCGGTTGATCCCGCTGCGGACCAGCGTGACTTTAATCTTGAGCGCCATCGGTTTCCTCGGCGGCTTAAGCGTTGCTCAGCTCTTCGACGGTCTTGCCGCGGCGGCGCGCGGTCTCGTGCGGATCACGGAGCTGCTGCAGCGCGTTCACGGTTGCGTGGATGACGTTGTGCGGGTTGGAGGTACCGATGCACTTGGTCAGGATGTCCTTGATGCCGGCGACTTCGACGATGGCGCGCGCGGCACCACCGGCGATGACACCGGTACCAGGAGAGGCCGGCTTCAGCAGGACCCGGCCCGAGCCGAACTCCCCGAGCGACTCGTGCGGAATCGTCCGGCCGTCGGTCAGCGGGATCTTGAACAGGCTCTTCTTGGCCTGGTCGGTCGCCTTGCGGATGGCCTCGGGAACTTCGTTGGCCTTGCCCAGTCCGGTGCCGACATGGCCGTTCTCATCGCCCACCACGACGAGCGCAGAGAAGCTGAACCGCCGGCCGCCCTTGACGACCTTCGCGACGCGGTTGATGAAAACGACGCGGTCTTTGAGCTCGCCGACCTCGTTCACATTGATCGCCACGATGCACTCCTAGAACTTGAGCCCGCCCTCGCGCGCGCCATCCGCAAGCGCCGAGACGCGGCCGTGGTAGATGAAGCCGTTGCGGTCAAAGACCACCTTGTCGATCCCCTTCTTCAGGCAGATCTCGGCGATGTGCTTTCCGATGCGCTTGGCGCGCTCGCTCTTCTTCAGGCCCTTGAGCGAGTCACGCAGCTCCGGGTCAAGCGAGGAGGTCGCGGCCACAGTGCTCCGCGCGATGTCATCAATGACCTGCGCGTAGATGTGCTTCGAGGAGCGGAACACGGAGAGTCGCGGGCGCTCGGGGTTTCCCTCGACACGCTTGCGAATCGACATTTTCCGCTTAAGACGAGCGTCTTCTTTCATAGCCATGGTAGATCACCCAACCCAAGAGCGTTTAGCTTGCACCCGTCTTACCGACCTTCCGCTTCAGCTTCTCTTCGAGGTACTTGACGCCCTTGCCCTTATAGGGCTCGGGCGGCCGCACCGCACGAATCTTGGAAGCCCACTGCCCGATCAACTCTTTGTCCGGGCTGGTCAGCGTCAGAAGAACAGCGTCTTGCCCCTGGTTGACGGTGCTCTTTGCCTTCTCGGACTTCGCGGTCAGGCCCGCCGGCAGGTTGAACTCCACCGGGTGGGACAGGCCGACAACGAGGTTCAGCTTGCTGCCGGCGACCTCGGCACGGTAGCCGACGCCGTTGATCTCGAGCTGGCGCGTATAGCCCTCGGTGACGCCCTTGACCATGTTGGCCACCAGCGCACGGACCAAGCCGTGGCGAGCGCGCTCGTCACGCGAGTTACCGCCGCGGGTGACGACCACTTGGCCGGACTCCAGCTTCGTGACCACACCCTGCGGGATCGGTCGCTTGAGCTCGCCCTTGGGGCCCTTCACCGTGATCGCGTTATCGCCAATCTTGATGTTGACGCCCGCGGGCACTGCCACGGGACGCTTGCCGATGCGGGACATTACCAGACCTCGCAGAGGACTTCGCCACCCACGCCGAGCTTGCGCGCCTGCTTGTCGGTCAGGACACCGCGTGAGGTCGACAGGATGGACAGGCCGAGCCCGGAGCGAACCCGAGGAACTTGGTCGCTGCGGACGTACTTGCGCTGACCGGGCTTCGACACGCGGCGGATCGCCTGGATCGACGCCTGGTTGTCGGTGCCGTAGCGCAGCGTAATCGTCAGCGTACCGCCCGGGACATCATCGTTGCGCGCGACGCCGGCGAGGAAGCCTTCGTCACGCAGGATCTCCGCGACCCGCTCCTTCAGGTTCGAGGCGGGCATCTCCACCTTGTCCTTGCGGGACAGGATGGCATTGCGGATTCGCGTCAGCATATCGCCGATGGGGTCGGTCATTGCATCACCAGCTCGACTTCACAACGCCCGGGATCTCACCGCGGACGGCCATGTTACGGAAGCAGATGCGGCACATGTCGAACTTGCGCATGTACGCGCGCGGACGGCCACACAGCGGGCAGCGGTTCCGCTGACGGACGGACCGAACGTTGCCGTTCTTGTCGACCTTCTTGAACTTGAAGAGATTATGCTGCTCTCTCCACTCTTGAGATAGACGGGCCATGTAGGTGCTAGCTCCTGAAGGGCATGCCGAGGTAGCGGAGGAGCGCACGCCCTTCTTCGTCGGTTCGTGCGGTCGTCACGATGGAGACGTTGAGCCCTTTGATCTTGTCAATGCGGTCGTAGTTGATCTCGGGGAAGATGATCTGCTCACGGATTCCCATCGAGAAGTTGCCACGGCCGTCGAAGGCGCGCTGCGAGATTCCCTTGAAGTCGCGGACGCGGGGCAGCGCCAGGCTCACCAGACGGTCGAAGAACTCCCACATGCGCTCGCGGCGGAGCGTCACCATGGTGCCGATCTTCTGGCCCGCGCGCAGCTTGAAGGTCGCGATGGACTTCTTCGCCTTGGTCACAACCGGCGACTGGCCGGAGATCGCGCGGAGCTCTTCCACGGCGGAGTCGATGACCTTGGGGTTCCCGATGGCCTCGCCAAGACCCATGTTGATGGTGATCTTGACGATCTTGGGGACCTCCATCCGGTTGCTGAAGCCGAACTCCTTCATCAACCGCGCGGCGACTTCCTTGTCGTAGAGGTCCTTGATGCGGGGCGGAGCGGTGCGCTTGATCGCGACGCCGGGCTCACCGGCCTCCTGCTTGGCGCCCTTGGCAGCCCTGCCACCGCCAGCGGCGGGCTTGGCGCCCTTGGCCTGACCGCCACCGGCGGCCGGCTTGGCGCCCTTGGCGGCGCCTTCCTTCTGCTGCTGGGGCGCTGCGCCCTGTTTTTTTTTCTCTTCGGCCATGATTGCTCGACTCCGTTCGCTTCTGCGTGCTCAGCAGGTCCCGAACCGGGTTCTAGGAGCTACTTCTGCGCCTCGATCAGGGCGCCTGACTTTGCCACTCGAGTCCGCACGCCGTCCTTGTCCTGGATGCGCACGCGCGTCGGCTTGTCCGTCTGCGGATCAATCGGCATGACGTTCGAGAGGTGGATCGAGCCCTCCTTCTCGAGGATTCCGCCCTGCTGGTTGGTCTGCGACGGCTTGGTGTGCCGCTTGACCATCATCAAGCGCTCGATGACAACGCGCTGCTTCTTGTACAGCACCTTGACCACCCGGCCGCGCTTGCCCTTCTCTTTGCCGGCGATCACCTGGACCAGATCGCCCTTGCGAACTCGCTGCATCACAGCACCTCCGGCGCGAGCGAGATGATCTTCATGAACTTCTTGGCGCGAAGCTCGCGCGCAACCGGCCCGAAGATGCGGGTGCCAACCGGCTCGTTGTCCTTGTTCAGGATCACCGCCGAGTTGGTGTCAAAGCGGATGTAGCTGCCGTCGGGGCGCGCGATTTCCTTCTTGGTGCGCACGACGACGGCCTTGGCCACATCGCCCTTCTTGACCTTGGAGTTCGGCAGCGCCTCCTTGATGGAGACGACGATGATGTCGCCCACCGAGGCGTACTTCCTCTTCGAGCCGCCGAGGACCTTGATGCAAAAGACCTTCTTTGCACCCGAGTTGTCGGCCACGTCGAGGATTGTGGTCATCTGGATCATGGCAATAACCCCGTCTTGCTACTGGGCTCGACGCGCCTTCTCGAGCAGCTTCTCGACACGCCACCGCTTGTCCTTGGACAGGGGGCGCGACTCGATGATGAGGACCTTGTCGCCCACGTGCACGGCGTTCTCGGGCGAGTGCGCCTTGTACTTGGCACGCTTGGTCAGGAACTTCCCAAACTTGTCGTTCTTGACACGCCGCGTCACGACGACGACGACGGTCTTGTCCATCTTGTCCGAGGTGACCACGCCCACGAGTCGCCGACGGTGCCCACGCTCATCCACAACAGGATTGGCTGCTTGCGTCTCCATGGCTTACTTGCTTCCCTGGCGCTTGGTCGCCATCACGGTCAGCACGCGCGCAATCTCGCGGCGCGTGGAGCGGATCTGGCTCACGTTGTCGAGCTGGTTGGTCGCGTGCTTGAGGCGCATCTGGAAGAGCTGCTCCTCCAGACGGGAGAGGCGCCCCTGCAGCTCCTCGGTCGACGACTCGCGGATCTCTTTTACTGCTGCTGTCCGCTTCATCACAGACCTCCCTGCTGACGGGC
>ERZ650309.1453-NODE-1453-length-11102-cov-3.290939_pt1 | contig 11102 bp, 11 predicted proteins | sample MGYA00376245_ERZ650309 | MGnify/ENA primary metagenome ERZ650309 (study PRJEB26733, sample SAMN07839294) | wastewater metagenome | biome: urban; feature: wastewater treatment plant; material: waste water | place: USA: North Carolina | collected 2016-04-26 ...
CTCTTCCGATCTCTCGCGATCGCCTGAGCGAATTCAGCGTCGCCCGAGCATCAGATCCATGCGTCGCCACCTGAGGCGCGCGTCCTGATCGTCGGGGTTGAGGCGGACGCAGGCTTCATAGGAAGCCGCGGCGTCGCCCCAGTGATAGGCCAGTTCGGAGACCTGGGCTTCGAGCTTGTGCGAGGTGCCGGCGGACCATCTCGCGACCTCGGCATCGAGGCGAGAACGAGTCGATCGTCGTCGTTGCTTCGCAATCCGACGTAGCCCAGATGTTGTTGGCAGCACCGCGAAAACTGTGCATCGCTCCAGCGAAGTTCGTGTTTTCTCGCGATGGACAACGGGAGCGCGTCGCAGTGCGAAATCGAAGGCGTCGCGCATCCCGTTGCGATTGCCGGTCGCGTACCGACTTCGGCGCGAAGGAACGCCGCGATCATCGTGGCCTCCTTCGCCGTGAGCGCGTACGGACCAAGCGGGCGCGCTCCCACGATTCGATCGAGGACGCCGAAGAACGCATCGGCGTCGTTTTTGGCATAGATGTGCGGGATGCCCATGTTGTCGATGAGCACCTCGGTATCCGCCTGCAGCGGCGCGTGCGTGATCCCGTTCGCATCGGCAACGGGCTCCCGTGTCACCCGGCAGTCCGGGGTGCGCGCAGCGAAGCCCCGGCACGCGACGCTTGCAGGGGCAGGGCCAGGGCAAACGCATCTAAATGATCTGTCCTTTCAACACCTTATCCAGATAGCTCTCATCCCATCCGGCCCGCCGGCGCTTGGTTTTGATGCCGAGCCGACAGGTGTTTTCCTGACGCAGCAAAGTCAGCGCGATGCGCCGGATCATCGCCAGATTGGCTGGCGCATGGTCCTTGCGCACGCGACAGGCGTCCTCGGCAAAGCTCACGTCCAGTGACCAGTGCAGCCGATTTTCCACCGCCCAGTGCGCGCGCACCGCCTCGGCCAGCGTTGCGGCACCGGCGCTCAGCGGCAGGCTGCTGAGGTAGTAGTGGGTCTCGCAGGCAAGTTTTTCGCCGCAACGGCGTTCGCGCACCACCTGGGCGAAGGTCTTGAGATCCTGCCAGCCGGCGGTATCGGCCTTCAGGTACTCGGGCACCTCGATCAGCCAGTGCCGACGTCGCTCCTCGCGTGCGTGCCGGCGCTGGTCGCCGACGCTCTCGTGATAATCATGCACACGGCCGGCGAAGTCCTGCTGCTGGCAAATGTCCCAGAGCGCAGCAACCTCGTGATGCAGGTTCTGGTGGTTGCGCTTCAAGGCCAGCACGTAGTCGGCCTTGCCGGTGCGGATGGCCGTGGCGATGTTCTTCTGGCAGCCCATGGCATCGATCGTGACGACGCCGCCCGCGATCGACAGCAACTTCAGCAGCGCCGGGATCGCCGTGATTTCGTTGGATTTCTCCTCGGTGCGCACCTGCGCGAGCAGCAGGCTCTGCGCGCTCGCCCAGGCGCTGACGATGTGCAACGCCGAGCGCTCCTGCGAACCCGAGCCGCGCACGCTCTTGCCGTCGATCGCCACCACCTCGCCCGGCGCTATGTGCGCCGCCAGCGACCCCAGCCAGCACACCATCCCCTGCTCCAGTTCGGCGGGATCCAGCCGCGCGAACACCCGTGCAAACGTGTCGTGCGAAGGGATGCCACCGGGCAACTCCAGAAACCGCGCAAACCACTCGCGCTTGGCATGCCCGAACTCAGCGATCTCGCTCCAGTGCTCGGCGCCTCCGAGCATTGCACAGATCGACAAGGCCAGGATGTCGAGCAGCTTGTGCCGGCGGGTGCGCGCGACGCGCGGGTCGGTCACGCCTTCAAGGTGTTCGAGCAGGCTGGTCTTGACGCTGGGGCTCACGGACGCTCCAAAGGGCAGCGGGCAGGGCTGCGAACGATGCCAGCTTCCGCAAGCAATTGCTCTCTATGGAAATTTCATAGGATGGGAAGATGCGTTTGCCCTGCACGCGCACCCCCTGAGTCGTGCCGGACGAATCAAGACGGAAACCAGGACCGCCGTTACGCATCAACGGTAGCGTCAGTGTGGGATATGAAGGCGCATTGGCCGGGCGCAGAACAGGCAGTGCAGGGACGCCCCATCCAATGAATCATTGGTGGAACGGCGACGCCTCCAGTTTCAGCGCCTGTTTCTCATACCGCTGCCACGGCAGCCCGTGCGGTTGCGTCTTGATGTTGCAGAGCGCGGCGAGAAATCCGGCTTCGTGGTCGACGATCCACGAATCGCCGCGCATGGCGAGTTCCAGCAGCCGCTGCTTGGCATTATCCGAACGGGCGATGACGAGGAACCAGAGTTCATCGGCATTGAACGCGAGCCCAAATACTTCGACATCGCCTGCAAGCGCATCGAGGACGCCCAACGGCAGGGTGATCTGTTCCTGGAAGGAGCAGCAGCATGATCCCGACCGGCGACGACTGGCGCATCCGCAAGGCGCTATCCTACATGGCCCCTGACAAGGTGCTGCAATGGGCTCGGGCGACCATCTGCCCGAACATCAACGAGCGCGATATCGCCCGCATCCACCGCGACATGCCGAAGGGCGGGCGCAGGATCGGCACGGCCTCGGATGCAAATGCCGGTCGATACTCTCCCCAAAGCGGGCTGATCGACAACGGATCGCTGGCGAAGAAGATCGACGCCTTCATTGCCGCCCGCTCGAAAGAGTGCGGCGTGCATCCCGACTTCTATCGGAGGTCGCTGGGATGGCGATGAGGCGATGGACCGACGACGAGCTTGACGCCGTTCGCGCCATGCGTGCGCGCGGGCTGACGTTGTGGACGCTGGGCGACGAAGGCGTGCACTCGCCCGATTTCCGTCCGTCGATCTACGCCAGCGGGCCGCAGACGCTGCAGTAACAGCGGCTGCGGGCGCGCGGCCGCTGTTACTAGGGTCGAATGGTCATGCTGATCGGGTAGTCCACGTCGGTGATCACGCCGGTCGGGCTGGTGCGTCTGAATCGGATGGCGCCGCTGCAGTCCCCGGCGGGCAAGCAGTTCCAGACTTCGCCGCCACCCTGGTCGACACCTTCAGCTGGCGCGGCGCGCTGGGTTACGGGGTGGCGCTCACCCTGGTCAAGGTGCTCCACGAATTCGGCCACGCCTTCACCGCCCGCCGTCTCGGCTGCCGGGTGCCGACGATGGGCGTGGCCTTTCTGGTGATGTGGCCGGTGGCCTACACCGACGTCAACGAAGCCTGGCGCCTCACCCGCCGGCAGGACAGGCTGGCGGTGGGCGCCGCCGGAATTCTCACCGAACTGGCAATCGCCGCCTGGGCCACCCTGGCGTGGACCCTGCTGCCCGACGGAACGCTGCGCGGCACCGTGTTCATGCTCGCCACCACCACCTGGGTCGCCACCCTGGCCATCAACGCCAGCCCCTTCATGCGCTTCGACGGCTACTTCCTGCTGTCCGACTTTCTCGACTTTCCCAACCTGCACCCCCGCTCCTTCGCGCTGGCCCGCTGGGATCTGCGCGAACGTCTGTTCGCCCTCGGCGAACCCATTCCGGAATGCCTGCCTCCCGCCCGCCAGCGGGGATTGATCCTGTTCGCCTACGGGGTCTGGCTGTACCGCCTGACACTTTTCGTGGGGATCGCCTTGCTGGTCTATCACTACTTCTTCAAGGCGCTCGGGATTCTGCTGTTCGCCGTGGAAATCGGCTGGTTCGTGATCCTGCCGATCTGGCGCGAGATCGGCGAGTGGAAACGCCGCTGGCCGCAGATCAAGACGAGCCGCGGCAGCCGCGGAAAGCTCTGGCTGCTGGCGTTGCTGGCCTTCATCTTCGTGGTGCCCTGGAACCTGCAGGTCAGCAGTCAAGGGCTGATGCGCTCGGCTCGTCACTACCCGCTCTTCGCGCCCGGCCCGGCCACCATCGCAGCGATGCCCGTCAAGCCCGGACAAGCGGTGCCGGCGGGCCAGGTGCTGATGAAACTGGACGCCGTGGACGCCGAATATCGCCAGCGCCTCGCCAATGCCCGCGTCTCGCGTCTCGCCTGGCAGGCCGAAGTCTCGGGTCTGGACGAGAATCTGCGCGCGCGCCAGCCGATCACCGTGGAAGAACTCGAAGCCGCCCGCGCCGAACTGGCCGGTGCAAACGACGAACTCCAGCGCTACACCGTCACCGCGCCCTTCCCTGGCGTACTCGCCGATCTGTCGCCGGACCTGCGGGTCGGCGAGTCGGTGGGCCGCCAGCAGCAGCTCGGCGTGTTCATCGACCCGACCGCCTGGGTCGTCGAAACCTATCTGACCGATGCCGAAGTGGAACGGATCGCCGTCGGCGCCAGCGGTCGCTTCCTGCCCGAAACGCCAGGGCTGCCGGCGCTGGCTCTCAAGGTTGCGAGCATCGACCGGGACGCAACCCGGGCGCTACCCGACGCGATGCTGGCCGCCGGCCACGGCGGCGAAGTCCTGGTCCGCGAGCGCAACAACCAGCTCATCCCCGAACGGGCGGTCTATCGGGTCGTCCTCGCCGTGGAGGAAGCCGCCCCGGCCCAGGCCCGCGTGCTGCGCGGCTCCGTCGTCATCTACGGTCGTCCGAAATCCCTCGTCGGCGACTTCCTGCGCTCCGGCGCGGCGCTGGCCATCCGCGAAGCGGGCTGGTAGGCCGCGCGGCGAAGGGCGCCGCCCGAAGTCGGCAGCGGCCCGGCAGGCCGTCTGGGCTACCATCCCGCCCCATGCTTCCCATCCTCTTTCGCGACGAGCACCTCGTCGCCATCCACAAGCCCTCCGGCCTGCTCGTCCATCGCAGCGAAATCGACCGCCATGAAACCCGCTTCGCCGTGCAACTCCTGCGCGACCAGATCGGGCGCCGCGTCTATCCGGCCCACCGGCTCGACCGGGGCACCTCGGGCGTGCTGCTGTTCGCGCTGGACAAGGAAACCGCGCGCCTCCTCGGCGCTTGCTTCGAACGCCAGGAAGTCACCAAGACCTACCTCGCCGTGGTGCGCGGCCACCCGCCCGAAACAGGCCGCATCGACCACGCCCTTTCCCGCCGGCGCGACGACGCCGAATGGGTGGGCGACCGATCCTCGGACGAAGCCCAGCCCGCCGTCAGCGACTTCCGCCGCCTCGCCACCTGCGAACTCCCGCATCAGGTGGACCGCTACCCGACCAGCCGCTATGCCCTCGTCGAAGTCACCCCCCACACCGGCCGCCGTCACCAGATCCGCCGCCACCTCAAGCACATCGCCCACCCCATCGTCGGCGACGCCACCTTCGGCAAAGGACGCCACAACCGGCTCTTCCAGCAGCTGTTCGGCTGCCATCGGATGCTGCTGGCCTGCGCCCGCCTCCAGCTGATCCACCCGTACAGCGGCGCGCCGCTCGACCTGATCGCCCCGCCGGACGGCGAATTCGCCACCGTACTCGACGCCCTCGGCTGGCGCGCGGCCCTGCCCGCCGAACTGCGCCCCACCATCGTAGAAACCCACCCCGAAAGCGGCGCGGCCGGCGGGTTTCCGCCGGCATAAATGCGCACGCCTCGCCACCCATCGCAGGGCCAAACCGGCGGCCCGAACGTTTGGCAACGCAAAGGAGCTTTCGCCCGTAACACAGGGCGGATAAGATTGACGGTCTTTTGCCCGGCTTACCGATGAAGCTCCCCGAACGTCTCGACCTGTCCCGCCTTTCCTGGCAGCGCGCAGCGCGCCTCGGCCCCATGCTGGCCTGGGGCGTGGCGCTGTCCGTCACGGCCTGGGTGGCGGCCGACCTGTTCTGGCGTTTCAGTGCCCCCAAGCCCCCGGCACTCCCGGTTGCCAGCCTCGCCGACCCGCAACAGGCCGCCCAGGCCATCGCCAGCCGCCACCCGATGGGGCAGACCGACCCGGCCGGCCCGGCCGCCGCCGCAGCACCGAGCCGTTACACGCTACAGGCCGTGGTCACCGGCGCCGACAGCCGTCCCGGCTGGGCCGTCATCGCCATCGACGGCGGCGCCCAGCAGGGTTTCGTCGAAGGGCAGGAAATCCGCCCCGGCGTCACCCTCGCCTTGGTCCGCAGCGATGCGGTCGAACTCGCAGTCGGCGGCGCCCGCCAGACCGTCCGCCTTGCCGAATACCCCGGCGGCGGCGTCGACGGCGCAGTGACGAATTCGCCTCCGCCCCCTGCCCCGGCAGGCGTACCGAACGTTTCCTTTCCCGACCAGCCTGGCCCGGGCACGCCTTCTTCTTTTCCAGGCCCCGGCGATTCCGGTGCCGCCGCCGTCGATCCGGAGCAACATCCGCCCTCGGCCGGCTTCCCGATGCGTCTCCCGGCCCGCCCCTCTTCAAGCCCGTCCAACCAATGAAACCAGCCCGCCGCAGCCCGGGGTTCGCCCGCAGCCTTCTCGCCGTCACGCTCGCCCTCACCGCCGTTGCCAGCCCGGCCCAGCCCGCCCGGCCGGCGCCCGCCGCCGATGTCGGCGCCGGGCGTGACCAGCACGCCGACGACTCGACCGTCGATCGGGCCACTCGCCGACGGGACGAGCGACAGGGCGGGCGATGCCCCGGCGTCACCCTCGGGTGAACCCGACGGGGCGACGAGACCGAGGTTGGCGGCGACCGACGACGCGAGGTCAGGGTCGACGTTGGCGAGGTTGCCCACCATTCGCGCCACGACCCCGGGGTCGGCGACCTTCGACAGCTCGAAGCTGAACGCGTCCACTTCGTGGTCACGTTCCACCTCGGTGAGGCTGTTCCAGAACAGGGTCGCCTGGCTGAAATGGTCGTCGAAGGACTGCGGCCGCTTGCGGGCCTTGACGCCGTCGACGGGCTGGGGAAAGTGCACGAACGGCGCGTCGCCGGTAGCGAAGGGGCAGCCGCCCCCGATCGTGTTCGGCGAGTAGGCGGTTCGACCGCTGTGGATCGCCTGCTGGCCGAATCCGTCGCGCAGGTTGTCGTTCACCGGCGCCGCTGCCCGGTTGATGGGGAGCTGGGCGAAGTTCGGCCCGCCGAGACGGGTGATCTGGGTGTCGATGTAGGAGAAGAGTCGGGCGTGCAGCAGCGGGTCGTCGGTGACGTCGATGCCCGGCGGCACGTGGCCGGGATGGAACGCCACCTGTTCGGTCTCTGCGAAGTAGTTGGTCGGGTTGGCGTCGAGCGTCATCCGTCCGACGAGCCGGACCGGGCACAGCTCCTCGGGGACGATCTTCGTGGCGTCGAGGAGATCGATGCCCTCGAACGTCTGGTCGTCGGTGTCGGGCATGATCTGCACTCCCAGGTCCCACGAAGGGAACGCGCCGGCCTCGATCGCGTTCCACAGGTCACGACGGTGGAAGTCGGGGTCGATGCCGCCCAGCTTCTGGGACTCCTCCCAGACGAGGCTGTGGATGCCGACGGTCGGCTTCCAGTGGAACTTCACGAGCGACGACTCGCCGGCTGCGTTGATCAACCGGAACGTGTGGACGCCGAAGCCTTCCATCGTGCGGTACGAGCGGGGGATTCCGCGGTCCGACATGGCCCACATCAACATGTGGGTGCTCTCGGGCTGGAGCGACACGAAGTCCCAGAACGTGTCGTGAGCGGTCTGTGCCTGCGGGATCTCGCGATCGGGCTCCGGCTTGGCGGCGTGGATCAGGTCGGGGAACTTGATGCCGTCCTGGATGAAGAACACCGGGATGTTGTTGCCGACGAGATCCCAGTTGCCCTCCGACGTGTACATCTTCACGGCGAAGCCCCGCACGTCGCGGGCCGTGTCGGCCGATCCGCGGGAACCGGCGACGGTCGAGAAGCGGGTGAACACCGGTGTGCTCACCCCTACCTCGGTCAGGACACGCGCCGACGTCACGGACTCGAGCGACTCGAACAGTTCGAAGTGGCCGTGGGCGCCGGCGCCGCGGGCGTGTACCACGCGCTCTGGGATGCGTTCGTGGTCGAAGTGGGTGATCTTCTCGCGGAGGTGGTGGTCTTCCAACAGCGACGGACCCCGGCGGCCGGCCCGGAGGCTGTTGTCGGTGTCCTCCACGCGCTGGCCCTGGCTCGTGGTGAGCGCATCACCCTGCTTCGCCCACGCCGGGTCGACGGCGGTGTTGCGCGTTGCGGAGCCCGTCTTGGCGCTCACCTTCGCCGGTGCGGTGGCTGGTGCCGTCGGATCGCCCTCGACCGTTCCGCCGACGGGGGTGCCGCTCGGCTGCGGTTCGGTCGACGTGGTCGCACCACGCGAGGGCCGTCGCCGCGAGGGGGCCTTCGCCCGGGAGGGCGGCGGGGTGGTGCCCGTCGTGGTCGTTCCGGCGTCGGTCTTCTTGGAGGAGGCCATGTGCTGTGAGTCCTTCGTGTCGGCGTCGTTGCCCTGCTGCCCGACGGCCGGCTACGGCAGACCCCCCGACCGGGTGAACCGACGCCATCGGTCGCCGGGGCGGCGCGCTGCCATGATGTCGGCATGACCACTCGTGTCGCGTTCCTCCGTGCCGTCAACGTCGGCAAGCGCACCGTCGCGATGGCGCGGGTCGTCGAGATCTTCGAGGAGCTGGGCTACGAGCAGGTGTGGACCTACATCAACAGTGGCAACGTCGTGTTCGACGCGACCGGGTCTCGTGTGGAGCACGAACGCCGCATCGGTGACGCGCTCGCCGCCGAGTACGGGTTCGAGGTCACCACGTTCGTCCGTACCGCAGCGCACATCCGCGCCGTCTTGGCGGCGCAGCCGTTCGAGGTGGTCGACGGCGACACGTACTTCGTCACGTTCCTCCAAGCGACGCCGAGCGTCGCCGTGGCCACCGAGTTCGAGGCGTGCTCCAACGACGTCGACTCCGTCGTCGTCGACGGTGCGGAGGTCCACTGGCGGATGCACGGTTCGTCGATGGACACCACCCTGGGCAAGAAGCACTGGAAGTTGCTCGGCGAGTTCAGCACCAGCCGCAACACGACGATGCTGCACAAGTTGTCCGACCGAATCGTCGCCCGGTCCGGCGCCGCTCAGCCGGGATCCAGCTCGCGGAAGTAGTAGAAGGCCCGCTCCCCGGTGGTCGGTTCGACGCCGGAGAATCCCTGACGCTCGTAGAAGCGTTGAGCGTCGACGTCGCCCTCGTCCACGTTGATCTCGATGGCGTCGACACCCCGGCGGGCACACTCGACGCCGAGTCGATCGACGATCGCCGTACCGATGCCCCGACTGCGGAGCGCCGGCCGGACGTACAGCTCGTCGAGCAGGGCGACTGGCCCCTCGTACCAGACGTTGGGGCGGAGGGTCACGAGTGCGACGCCGACGGCGGGTGCCCCGGCGAGGAGGGCGAGCGTGCGGTCGCCGCCGAGCAGCGTCGCCAGGCGGTCGGCCAGCACGGCGGGGCCCGGCGACGGCGTGTCGAACTCGGTGTTGAAGTCGTGCAGGAGTCCGGCCAGCTCGACCGCGTCGCTCGGGTCGGCGAGTCGCACGATGGGTGCTGGGTCCATGCCCCGATGCTACGGGCTGGTCCCGCCGCATCCGCGAGCTGCTGGCTCACGACGGATTGGTCGCCGTCTCCTCGTCGTCGGGCGGTGCCGGGGCCGGCTTGGCCGGGCGCGCTCGTTGCAGCCACACCGCCATCACCATGATCAATGTGAGCCCGACGAGGCCGATCGACCAGTAGAAGGCCACGAAGTCGAGCAACGTGCCGGGCGGGGGACTGCCGGGGAGCGACGCTCGCAGCGGGGCGAGAGCGAACAGCACACCGACGAGGTAGCCCACCGACCAGAACGGCACCTCGATGCCCCAGATCGTCACTGCCCACAGGATGGCGACCCCGGCGAGGGCGAGGCCCCACATCAGGATCATGATCCCCACCGCGTACACGGTGGTGGTCGTGGCCCGTGACAGCTCGAACCCGACGCCGACGGCGGGCGCAGCCCGGGTGTCGCCGTCGGTGAAGTCGTCGAGGCCGACGTCGAAGTCGGCCAGCTGCGACGAGACGTCGACGGTGAAGCGGACGGGTTCGGGCTCGGTCTCGGCACCGGTCGGGTGCTCCAGCCGCATCAGCACGGCGGACCGGTAGCGGTCGAACGGGTACCTCGAGATCGACCGACCGCTGAGCGGCAGCGTGACGGTGACGGCCCGCAGCGGTTCGCCGGCCGGGAACACGATCGACGTGTCACCGCGGGCGTCGTTGACGCGCATCACGAGCTCGTCGGTCAGGCCCTGCTCGTCGAGCAGCCCGGGGAACGGCTCGACCTGGACCAACGCGGTCATGGTGCCCGTTGACGGGGACACGGCCGTGAACGACACGTCGACCTTGGCCCCGTCGTCGGGTGGGGTGCGGCCCGTCGACAGGGAGGCGACCGGGCCCGAGTCCCTCCCGATCACGGCCAGGAGGGCCACGATCGGGCCGAAGGACAGGATCGTGACGAGCGCCAGCGCTGCCAGCTGCGTCTTGGTCGGCCGACGGCGCCGCAGCGACATCGACCGCGGTCGGCGTGGTCGCAGTCGGGGCACCCATGCGACCATACCGGGGTCGGCGTCCGACGTCCGGCCGTCAGCCTCGGGCGTCGGTCACGTCGACCAGCTCGATCGTGACGTGGGCGTCGTCGCCCTCGTCGAGCCGCTCCGCGGTCCGAACGGCCTTCTTGACCGGGAGCACGTACGTCTTGGTGGCGGCGTCGGGGAAGATCGACGTGTCCCACGACGTGGCCCCGATCGTGACGTGGACACGCCGGGAACCGAAGCCGCGTCGTTCCTCGGCCTGAAGCAGATCGATCGCTGTGGCGATCACCGGTGGGACGGTGGCGAAGTACCAGGAGCCGCCGTCGTGGATCCACAGGCGGGCGGTGAACCGGAACGTGCCGGGGGAGTCGGCCACCTCGTGACCGGCCGCAGCGTGACCGGACGCAGTGGTCGAACCGGTGACGGTCATGTGGGCGTCGGCGATCATGGCGGCGATCTCGTCCCAGTCGACCGCGTCCTCGCCCGTGCCGTCGAGGTACACCCCGAGCCACGCCGATGACGCTCCCGTCGTGGGCGGGTGGAAGAACCGCGACGGTTCGGCGTCGACCATTTCGCCGGGCACCCCCGGCGGTGCAGCGCACCACAGCGCGATCCGCCCGCCAGCGCTGCTGTCGTGGTCGCCGCTGCTGTCGTGCTCAGTGCCGCCGTCGTGCTCTGCAGATCGGAAGAGCGTCGTGTAGGGAAAGAGTGTCTTCGCCTGTGTAGATCT
>ERZ650309.1454-NODE-1454-length-11101-cov-4.803006_pt1 | contig 11101 bp, 9 predicted proteins | sample MGYA00376245_ERZ650309 | MGnify/ENA primary metagenome ERZ650309 (study PRJEB26733, sample SAMN07839294) | wastewater metagenome | biome: urban; feature: wastewater treatment plant; material: waste water | place: USA: North Carolina | collected 2016-04-26 ...
GTCATAGGTATCTCACCCCCTATGCCAACCGAGGACTGCCGATGCCAAAGTGTACCGATGGGACCATCGAGTTTGGACGGGTCGGAAGGCGCGTCGTCGAGGCCGCATTCGATGGTGGCGACATCGTCAGCGACGGTGGGGTGCTGCTGCTCAAGCGGGTCGACGAGCGTCTTGGCCTGACCCACGCAGTGGCCCTGGCGTTCGGCGACGAGCGCCGCAGCGCCAGCGTCCAGCACAGCGTGCACAGCCTATTGGCGCAGCGCATCTACGGCCTGTGCCTGGGCTGGTCTGACGTATGCGACCACAACGTGCTGCGCAATGACTTGGTGCTGCAGACGGCCGTCGGCCGAGCTGAGCCGCTGGCTTCGGCACCCACGCTCAGCCGCCTGGAGACGGGCGCCAAGCCCGAGCACGCCGCAGCGCTGCACGAAGTGCTGATGCGGCAGTTCATCGCCAGCCACGCCAAGCCGCCCAAGGAGCTCGTGCTCGATGTCGATGCCACCCACGTGCCGCTGCACGGCGAGCAGGAGCGAGGCCACTTCCACGCCTACTACGACAACTACTGCTACTTGCCGCTGTACGTCTTCGCCGGCCAGGACATGCTGGCGTGCGTGCTGCGTCCTAGTGACCGCGACCCGGCCAGCGTTGTCAGCGCCTTGATCAAGCGGCTGCTGGTGCCGCTGCGCCGGGCCTGGCCCAGAACGAAGATCATCGTGCGTGCGGACTCGGGCTTCTGCCGCCCACGTGTGCTGCAGCGTCTGGAACGCTGGGGCGTGAACTACATCATCGGGCTGCAGAAGAACTCGCGGCTGACGCAGCATGTCGAACTCGCTGAGCTGGCCTTGGCAGATCAGTACGCGGCCAAGATGACCAAGCAGCGCATGTTCGGCGAGTTCCAGTACGCGGCCCACACCTGGGGCAAGGAGCGTCGCGTCATCGCGCGGCTGGAGCACGGCGAACAAGGCGTCAATCCGCGCTTCATCGTCACCGATCTGCCGGGCTCGCCCAAGGCCTTGTACGAGCGCAGGTACTGCGCGCGCGGCGAAGCCGAGAACCGGATCAAGGAAGCGCAACTCGACCTGTTCGGGCGGCGAGCGAGCTGCCACCGATTCCAGGCCAACCAGCTTCGGCTGCTGCTGGCGGCGCTGGCCTACACCTTGATGATCAACTTGCGCCGGCTGGGGCTGCAGGGCACCGAGCTGGCCCAGGCCTGCACCGCCACCATCCGCACGAAGCTGCTGAAGATTGGCGCGGCAGTCCTGCGCAACACCCGCCGCGTGCGGGTCTTGCTGGCCTCGGCGCATCCGATGAGGCATGTCTTCCTCGCCGCTGCCAACGCGCTCAGCCCATAGCCACTCATCCAGTGCCTGGCCCGCGCGTTGACATCAAAACGGCCCGCATCCCAAGCCGGGGAAGGGGCCAATGCGCCCACCGCGGCGCCATCAGCAACGCCAAGCACAGCAAACAGCCAAACCGCGCCTCAAATCGCCAGACAGCCCACCCAATCAGCGCCGACTACCCATCCAGTACGACGCTCGTGAAACATCCGGGCTAGTGCGCGAATCGTGCGATCAGAAGCATCAGGAACAACGCGCCGAAGATCGCGGGAACCAGTCGCTCCACCCTCAACCAGCCGTCACGTCTCGACTGGATCAGTTCCTGGTATTCAAGCTTGAAGGTCTCGAACGGCATCGCCTCCTCGATCTGCTCGAGCATCTTTAGCTTGACGCGGAACAGGTCGCGGAAGAACGAGATGCCGAAGAACCACAGAACAGAGACCAGCATCCCGCCCGCTCCGACCATGATCACGATCACGGGGTCGATGGCCGAGAGCCCGCGATCCTTGAAGGCGAGGATCCCGAGCAGGGCGGAGAGGATGGAGACGTAGTACGTCGTCATCGCCGTCTGGCGACTACCCAGGTTTCCGAGGTCCGCCAGCTTCGCCTTGTACTGCTCCAAGACGGCCTGCGGAGGTGCCGGAGGGGCGGGAGGCGCGGGACTGGCAGGTGACGGGGTAGGTACCCCAGGTTCTTTAGGTTGTTCGGTCGCCATTGCTCCTCCAAATTGGCCGCTTGCCGACGTCATGATCGCCGCGCGCCACGACTCAGACAACAGGTTGAGGATCGGGCACCGCTACGCCAGATGGCCGTGTCAGCAATGTTGTGGACGCCGGGCGGCCTGTCATGAATCCACGATTGACCTTCCCAGTCCGAATGGCCGAGACTGTGGTGCGCGAAATCGACGCCTTTCAGGGAGCACCAATGGCTGCAGCAATCGATCCGGTAGAGGTCCAGGCTGTCATTGACCGGCTCGCGCCGCAGGAAGGCCAGGCGGTCTACGGCGTCTTCGACAAGAGCCGCGTCCCAGCCCTTCACTTCAAGACATTCACGACAAGCCACCTGAGCGCTGCCGTGTCGCCGGACTGCAGTTACCGGCTCGTCAAGGCGGCCATCGACGCGGCCACGACCACGCTGGATCTGTACATCTACAACGTCAGTGCGCAACACCTGGTCGACCTTCTGGCCGCTGCGCGAGACAGAGGGGTGACCGTTCGCGTCATGTACGACGTGATGGACACGAACGGCAATGAACGGGCCAAGCTGAATGGGCTAGGCGTCCCCCTGAAGGAAGCGCCTTCGTCGGGGGGCCGCAAGGTGTTCACGGTGTGCCACCAGAAGTTCGCGGTGATCGACGGTCGCGCGCTGCTGATCGGAAGCGCGAACTGGGCGGGCACATCGATTCCGTTGTCACCGGTAGCTGGCAAGTTCAAGAAGGGCAACCGGGAATGGCTGCTCCATGTCGAGGACAAGCACGTAGCCGAGTGGTTCCAGACTCTGTTCAACTTCGACTGGGACATCCCATCGATGCAGGGCCCCGCTGGACTCACTGCGCAGCCAGCTGCAGGTGGACTGAACCCGCTCGACATGCCTATGCAGGCGTTCACCCCGCCGGATGAGGTATTCGACATCTTCGGTCCCGAGCTGACCTCCGAGGCGACCTTGACGCCGCTCACGTCGCCCGACAACTACTCCGAGGAGGTCCTGAAGCTGATTCGCAACGCGCAATCAAGCATCTTCATCGAGCAGCAGTACATCAAGGTCGGCGGACCAAGGACGAAGGCGTTGCTGACAGAACTGGCGGCGCGTCGTGACGACGTGGACATCCGCATCATCGTCAGCCCGGCCTTCAAGGAGTCGTGGGATGCCACCGTGGCCAGCCTCAAGGCCTTCGGCATTGATGACCGGCTGCGCGCCATGAACCTCGACTTCTACACGCATCTGCACAACAAGGGCCTTCTGATCGATCGCCGGATCTCGGTCGTCACGTCGACCAACTGGAGCGAAAACTCGATCGAGAAGGCGCGGGAAGCCGGCCTGATCATCGAAAGCGAAGAACTCGGCGGGTACTACGGCAGCGTGTTCGACTTCGACTGGCGGATCTCGATCGATCCAGCGGATGTGGCAAACCAGTTGGCAGCGCTGGGGGCGCAGGTGACCGCGGCGCCAGCAAACGTGACACAGATTCACCCGTCGGACCTTCGCTGAGGAGCTTTGCTCAATGGCTGCCGCCGAGATCCTGCGCCTCCGCAAGCCTTGTGCCGTCGATGCGCGCCGGCACGATGGTGAGGTCGAGAATGCCGCCGACGTGCTGGTTCTCCTGCACCGGCCACACGGCGGTATTGCCATCGGCGCCGCGCGCTACCAGCACCGAAATTTCGCGTTCGAACGGGATCAGCGCTTCCAGCACGCAGGGCGCCTGCTTCATGCTCATCCAGGCAAGCAGCGCCTGTTCAACCGAGGTTACCCGTTGCTGGCCCTTGCCGTCATAGCCGAGCGTTGCCGTTTTCAGGATGCCCGGGAACAACGTTGGCGGTGCCGCACGCAGGTCCTCGGCGCGCTCGATCACTGCAAACGGCCCAACCGGCAAGCCGTGATCGCTGAAAAAGCGCTTCTCGCGGCGGCGATCCTGCGCAATGCGCACCGCCTCCGCTGCAGGGCGTGTGGGTACAACTGCTGCGAGCGCTTCCAGCGTTGCCGCCGGGACGTTCTCGAATTCGGTGGTGACCGCTGCCACGCGCTTTCCGAACGCAGCCACTGCCTGCATGTCATCGTAGGCCGCAACCACGATGTCGTCTGCCGCCTGTGCCGCCGGGCCGCTGGCGTCGGGATCCAGCACCAGCACCTTGTAGCCCATCGCCTGCGCGGCATGCACAAACATGCGGCCAAGTTGGCCGCCACCAAGGCAGCCGAGCCAGGAGCCGGGGGGCAACATCGTGGCGCTTACTTGTCGGTCATGACCGGCGGCACCAGCATCGCGCGGGCGCCTGCCGTCTGCTCGTCGCGGAACGACAGCAGCTGCTGCGCGAGCGATTTGTTGGCAATCGCCAGCATCGCCACGGCGAACAGGCCGGCGTTCGCCGCACCAGCCTCACCGATGGCGAAGGTGGCGACCGGCACGCCCTTGGGCATCTGCACGATCGAAAGCAGCGAATCCTCGCCGCGCAGGTATTTCGAAGGCACCGGCACGCCGAGCACCGGCACCGTAGTCTTGGCCGCCAGCATGCCGGGCAGGTGGGCGGCACCGCCGGCGCCAGCGATGATCACGCGGATACCGCGCTCGGCGGCGTTCTCGGCGTAGTCGAACATGTCGTCCGGCGTGCGGTGCGCTGAGACCACCTTGGCCTCGTAGTTCACACCAAAGCGGTCGAGCATCTCCACCGCGTGTTTCATGATGTCCCAGTCGGATGATGAACCCATCACCACGCCAACTGCCGCCCCAACACCGTTAGCCACGTTTTGCATGCCGGCGATTGTAGCGATGCGCTGTTCGCAACAGCGCCGCATCGCCAGCCCGTGGTGACGACACGACAGCGCCGCATTGGCAAGGACTTGACGGAAAATATCGGCATGACGTTACCGCCATACCCACGCCTCCGTGCAACAGCAGCGAGGGCAGCGACAGCACGCAGCGGCATCGCGCTCCTGCTCGCAGTCATCATCAGTCACCCGGCGTTCGCCAGCGACGCGGCGGTGAAGGACGCTGCCGAGGGCTATCGCTTTGGCGACGGCAAACGTGTCAATTCCGCGTTGGCGCAAGCCCGCGGCCACCTGCTTGAACACTACGTCGAATACTGGGCGCTTCGGTTGCGGATCGACACCGCCAGTGCCGCCGAAATCGAACGCTTCCTGAAAGTGTCGGCCGGTAGCGCAGTGGGCGACCGCATGCGCACCGACTGGCTCAAGCAGCTCGGCAGGACGGGCGACTGGGTGCGCTTCGAGCAGGTCGGGCAGGGCTTTGACACCGACGACAGCGAGATCGCCTGCTTTCGCGCCACGCTGGCTGTGCGCAACGGCAGCAAAGAAGTGCAGCCAGCGCCGCGTGGCATCTGGGAAGACCGCCTGACCGAAGCTTGCGCTGATGCCTTCGCCTCGCTGGTGCGGGCGAAGCAATTGACTGCGGAGGACGCGCTCTGGCGGTTCCGCACCACGGCGGACGGCGGCACGCTGCTGGCGGCGTCCCGCGTGGCTGATGTGCTGGGCGATGGCGTGGCGCCGCAACCCGATGCCTTGCAACGCGCGCACAGTAGCCCGGAAGCGCTGCTGCGTGGTGGTGCGTTCGCTTCACGCGCCGCGCGCGAGGCTGCGCTCTACGCGCTAACGAGGCTGGCCCGTAGCGATGTGGTCAAGGCGCGCGCCGCCTGGGCGCCGATCCGCAGCAGGTTCAGCGACGACGAGCAGCGCTACGCTGCCGGACAACTCGCCTACGCCAGCGCGCGCCGGCTCGACACTGCTGAGGCCATGGAATGGGCTAAACGGGCGCAGGACGGCGAGCAGTTCACCCGCCTTGGAGACTGGCAGGCCGCGTGGATCGCCCGTGCCGCGCTGCGCGCCGGTGCATGGAAGGACGTGCAGCGGGCCATCGCAGCCATGAGTCCGTCCGCCAACGGCGGGCAGGCGGACCCGGCGTGGCGCTACTGGAAGGCACGTGCACTGGTTGCGCTTGGCGATCCGCTGGCGGCACAGCCCATCTACGTCGATCTGGCGAAAGAGCCCAGCTACTACGGTCTGCTGGCTGCCGAAGAAATCAACGCCGCGCTGCCGACCGTGGCCGCCCTCAACGGCGGTGCGCTGAAACTGAGCGAGGTCGACTTCAAGCGCTTCGACCAGTCACCCGCTGCGAAACGGGTGCTCAAGCTGTCCGAGTTGGGGCTCCGCGCCGACGCGGCGCGCGAGTGGTATAGCGTGGTGAAGGATTACAACGACGCCGATTCGCTGGCCGCCGCCGAATGGATGCGTCGCAAGGGCATCTGGGATCGCTCGATCAATACGGCAGAGCGCACCAAGGCGCAGCATGATTTCAGCCTGCGCTTCCAGATGCCGTACAAGGATGAGATCAAGAAGGCCGCTACCCAGGCGGCGCTCGACCACGCGCTGGTGTTTGGTCTGATCCGGCAGGAGTCCCGCTTCTGGGCCGAGGCGGTGTCGTCGGCGGGCGCGCTGGGTTTGATGCAGGTGATGCCGGCCACCGGCAAGTGGATTGCCGGACAATTGAAAGCCAGTGAATATCGCCCGAGCCACCTGGCCGACGTGGCGGTGAACACCGGTTTTGGCGCCTTCTATTTGCGCACCGTGCTCGACCAGATGGGTGGTTCGGAGCCGATGGCCGCGGCGTCCTACAACGCCGGCCCCGGCCGCGCCCGGGCGTGGCGGGCCGATGTACCGCTTGAAGGCGCGATCTACGCGGAATCCATCCCGTTCAATGAAACCCGCGACTATGTGAAGAAGGTGCTCGCCAACGCCGTCTGGTACGCGCACCTGCAGGGCTCGGGCAACACCTCGCTGAAATCGCGATTGGGGATAATTCCGGCCAGATAGGGGCAATTGGCGCCTCGCGGCGTCTGTGTCAGCGTACGAAACGCCTCGCCTCGTCGCCGCGATCGCTTTCGTCATTCGTCACTCCTCATTCGTCATTGGTTATTGGTCATTCGTCCTGCGAAGCAACTCATCATGAACATCCTCATCCTCGGCGGCAGCGGTTTCGTTGGCCTCGCCATTTGCAGCAAACTGGTGGCCGCCGGCCACAGTGTTACCGTCCCCACCCGTCTGCGTGACCACGCGCGTAACCTGTTCCCGCTGCCCAGCGTGACGGTGGTCGAGGCTGATGTCTACGACGCCGGCGCACTGGTGCGACTGGCCTCCGGCATGGACGCGGTGATCAATCTGGTCGGCGTGCTGAACGGCGATTTCGAGCGCGCGCATGTCACGCTCACGCAGAACGCCATCGCCGCCTGCAAGGCTGCTGACGTCTCGCGCTACCTGCACATGAGCGCGCTCGGCGCGTCAGAAAACGGCCCCAGCCAGTACCAGCAGACCAAGGCCAGGGCTGAGGCGGCGGTGCGTGCTAGCGGGCTGGACTACACGATCTTCGCGCCCTCGGTGATCTTCGGTCGCGGGGATTCCTTCCTGAACAAGTTCGCCGCGATGGTCAAGCTGTTGCCGCCGTTCATGCCGATGGCACTGCCTGGCGCATCGGCGCGCTTCCAGCCGGTGTGGGTGGACGATGTGGCGCGTGCCTTTGTAGCGGCGCTGACCACGCGCGCCACCGTCGGCCAGCGCTACGAGCTGGCCGGCCCCAAGGCCTACTCGTTGCGCGAACTGGTGCGCTACGTGATGACGCTCGCCGACGATCGTCACGCCATCATCGGCCTGCCGGGTTTCGTGTCATCGCTGCTCGGCGCCGTGCTCGGCCATCTGCCCGGCAAGGTGCTGACCACGGACAACGTGCGCTCGATGTCGGTGGACAACGTGACGGACGCTGCCTGGCCCGCGTTCGCTGGCAGCCGCGCCGCGCTGGAGGACATCGCGCCGACTTACCTGGGCCGCGTCGCGTCGTTTGACGAATTCGCGCTGGCACGGGAAAAGGCCGGGCACTGAAGCGCCTGCCCTATTGGCTTTTGGTCAAAACGACCATTCGACATGGGCTCCAACGTCGTTTTCGCTAGAAGTCAATATCCAACCATTTCCAGCCTTGAGCCCAGATTGAATGGGCGTTTCCGAGAAAAGTTGTTTCCCCGATGAGCGCTCTCGACCCTGATCTCGCCGCCTACTTCGCCAGCCTCGGCACGCTGTTTCCGCCGCTGCCGGCGGACCCGACGCCGCTGGAGCGCCGCGCGCGCTACTGGGCGCTGGTGGGGCTCGGGCGCACGCCGTTACCGTCAAGCGTCACGATGAACGACGTGCAGCTCGATCTCGCGTCCGGCAAGGTTGGCGTGCGCCTGTTCTACGGGCACGACGGCGCCGACGAGCCGGTGCCGACCATCATCTACTTTCACGGCGGCGGCTGGGTGGTGGGCGACGCCGACACCCACACCGTCACCTGCGCCCGCCTCGCGCACGAGGCGAACGCGCTGGTGGTCAGCGTGGACTATCCGCTCGCGCCCGAAGCACACTGGCGCACCATCACCGATGCCTGCTTCGAAGCTGCGTCCGCCATCGCAGCGGATCGTGTGGCGCAAGATGCTGGTGCTCCAATCGCCCTGGCGGGCGACAGCGCCGGCGCGCATCTCGCCGCCGTCACCGCGCTGCGCGCGCGCGACGAAGGCAACTTTCACATCGCGCTGCAGGCGCTGCTGTATCCGACGGTCGCGCCGGATTTCGACACACCGAGCTACAGCGAGTTCGCCGCCGGCCCCGGCCTCACGCGCACCGACATGCAGTGGTACTGGCGGCACTTCGCGGGCGACGATCACGCAGCCAACGACTACCGCATCTCCCCCACGCGCGCTGCGTCGCACGCGGGTCTGCCGCCCGCCTACGTGGTCACCGCCGGGCGCGACCCGCTGCGCGACGAAGGTCGCAGTTATTCGCAGAAACTGCGCGGCGCAGGCATCGAGGTTGCGCATGACGAATTTGATTCGCTGCCGCACGGCTTTCTGCGCATGGCGAAGTACAGCGCCGCCACCGATGCCGCGATTGCGCGGCTGAACCGGCGTATCGGCGAGCTGCTGCGCGCTTCGCGCTCCTGAAAGCCCACGTTTGAACTTCATCACCGATCCCTGGTTTTACGTCTGGGCGATCCCCGCAGTCATCATTACCGGCATCTCGAAAACGGGCCTCGGCGCAGGCGTCGGTGGCGTGGCGGTGCCGATGATGAGCCAGGTCATCGCGCCGGGCGCTGCCGCCGGCATCATGCTGCCGATCCTCTGCGTGATGGATGTGCTCGGCCTGCGCGCCTATCGCGGCAAGTGGGACTGGCAAAGCGTGAAGCACATGATGCTGCCGGCCATTCTCGGCATCGTGATCGGCGCGCTGAGCTTCGGCTCGCTATCGGTCAACACCACCAAGGCGCTGCTCGGCGGCATCTCGGTCGCGTTCTCGATCTATCAGCTGATCCCGGCGCTGCGTCACCTCAAAACCTGGCTACCGGAATGGCTGCGGCCGTGGCTCTGGTGCGGGCTTTCGGGCTTCACCTCCACACTCGCGCACGCCGGTGGCCCGCCGGTCACGATCTACTTGTGGCCGAAAAAGCTCGACCGCATGCAATTCATGGCGGTCACCATCGTCTTCTTCACGGTGGTGAATGCGGTGAAACTCATTCCCTTCGCACTGCTCGGCCAGTTGAACCTCGCCAACCTCGCCACCTCGCTCGTGCTCATGCCCTTCGCCCCAGTCGGCGTCTGGCTCGGCGTGCGGCTGAACAACGTCATCAACGACGTCATCTTCCGGCGGGTGACGCTGGCTTGTTTGTTCCTTTTGGGCGTGCGGTTGCTTTATGAGGGGTTGAAGTAGTTCAATCCGTAGCCTCGATGCAACGAAGTGAAATCGAGGACCACCGTTAGCGACCCAAAATGCCTTGATTCCGCTGCGCTGCATCGCGGCTACGACCGTCACGATATTCGCGGCTAAGTTGACCGCCGCTCCGCCAAAATAGCGGCATGAACACTGCCACTGCCATCACGCTGGTCGCTGTCGACTGCGCTTATCCTGAACTTGCCGCAAAGGCGCTGGCGCGTTCCGCCGGCGCGCTGCCCGTTGCACGCACGCTGCTGTTGACGGATCGCGACATCGCGCATGCGGGCGTGGAGGTGCAGCGCATTGCGCCGATCCGCTCGCGGGCGGCTTACTCGCAGTTTGTGTTGAAGGAGTTGGGGAACCACATACACACCGACTATGCGCTGGTTGTGCAGTGGGATGGCTTCGTCATCGACGGCGATGCGTGGGCCGATGAGTTCTGGAACTACGACTACATCGGCGCCCGCTGGCCGCACGTGCAGGGCGAGTTTCGCGTTGGCAACGGCGGCTTTTCATTGCGCTCCAAGAAGCTGCTCGACGCGTTGCGCGATGACGCCATCACGCTGGGCGAAGACAACGAGGACGAAGCGATCTGCATCCGCCATCGCGAACTGCTGGAACGCAAGTACGGCATCGTGTTCCCCGACGAGCGCGTGGCCGACCGTTTTGCGTTCGATGTGTCGCGCCCGAACGGCCCGACGCTCGGCTTTCATGGCGTGTTCAATTTCTGGCAGGTGCTGAGCGACGAGGAACTGGTGACCTTCTCGCGCACCGCGCCCGAGGCGATTGCCGAAGGCCTGGGCTTCGGCGCGCTGTGTCGCAATCTCGTGGACCTGAAACGCCTCGACGTGGCGCGCGAACTGGTGACGCGCCGTCTCGCCTCGCTGCCGCAGGACGTGCTCGGGCTTGATCTGCACGCGCGGCTGAAAGCGCTCGCAGCCCCCGCGGCAACGCCAGCCGATACAGTGCGTGCGTCAACGCCGACCGACGCCATCAAACCACCCGCTTCGCGCAACTACGACCCAGGTCCGGCGGGTGGCGCGTTTGCAGCATTGCGTGGCAGGCTGCGCATGCCGGTTGCCGGGCCGATTCTCGCGCGGTATGGCAGCGCCCGCGCCGAGGGTGGCACAACATGGAAAGGCATTTTCATCCGTGCGACAGAGGGCGAACCCGTTCGCGCGGTGGCTGCTGGAAAATTGTTTTTTCCGAATGGTTGCGCGGATTTGGCAATTTATTGATCATTGACCACGGAAATGATTTTTTATCCGTGTATGCCAATAATGAATCATCACTCGGCGCGGTGGGTGCTA
>ERZ650309.1456-NODE-1456-length-11097-cov-4.364608_pt1 | contig 11097 bp, 12 predicted proteins | sample MGYA00376245_ERZ650309 | MGnify/ENA primary metagenome ERZ650309 (study PRJEB26733, sample SAMN07839294) | wastewater metagenome | biome: urban; feature: wastewater treatment plant; material: waste water | place: USA: North Carolina | collected 2016-04-26 ...
TGCTCGACAAAGCCATTGCGCACGATTTCTTGGATTTCATCGCGCACTTTGAGATAGTTGTCCGTGCGTGTCCACACCGCAAACAGTAGCTCAATATTGGATTCTTTAAAATTTTGCACGGTCACAATCGCTTTGGGCTCATCAAGCACCAAAGGATATTCGCTGGCCAAATCCAGCAGCACCCGACGCACTTTGCCCAAATCTTCTTTGTAATCGACCGCAATGGTGATCGGAATCCGCCGAATCGGAAAGCGGGTTAAGTTCATCACCGGTGTTTTGATCAGTTGTTCATTGGGCACACGGATAAACACGTTGTCGAGTGTGCGCAGTTTGACCGACATCAAATCAATCGACAGCACTTCGCCTTCAATGGTTTGCCCCCGAATCAAGGTGATTTGGATTAAATCGCCAATCTCAAACGCGCCTTCACCCAAAATAAACAAGCCCGAAATCAGGTTGGAGGCGGAGGTCTGTGAAGCAAAGCCAATCGCCACGGTGAGGATACCCGCTGCACCCAAAAACACACTGAGCTTCAGCCCCATCTCGCGCAGGCCAGACACCACAAACAGCAGGAAAATAAAATAAAAAATCCCGCGACCCCAAATCAGTTTTTGGTGCGAATTAAAGCGATTGCCCATGGTACGCATAAAGCCATTGCGTACCCCTTTGGCAATCAAAAAACCCATCAACATCAAAAATAAGCCGGTGATCAAGCCTTCAAATTTGTCGCTATGCAAATACAGGTTGAAGCGTTTGATCAACAGGCTCAGTTCGTGTGTAAAGTCCATCGTCAGGCTCAATCAAAAAAAGTATCAAACATCCGAAACAACCCACTTTCGCCACTGCGTGGTGCTCCCACAAACGCCACTTCACCGGCTTGATCGGGTGTATGGCTGTCCATGCGAATTCGTGGCGCACGATTGGCTGACTCTTGGCTGACATCAATTTGTGATGTCCACAGTCGTCCGGTCTCACTGCTATAAAACAAGGGTAATGCAGGAACCGGCAGATTCATCCGGTCAAGTTGCAACTGCACACTACTGCTGTTGTGAAAATGCACCGGCGTGACCGCCCGAAACGGACGCGGCGGCAGCTGTGCAAGGTCGGTACGCCCAAACACCGGTGTGGCATAACAAATCTCACCTTTGAGGGTATTGGGGCCAAACCATGTATCGTTGGGTCGCAAAATCGGCAGATCAAACAGCGGCTCTTTTTGTTGGGGGATATAAGCCGCCAGCCACAGCGGCGTACTGACAAACATCCGACCATGTTGTCCGGCGGGGATAAAAATCGGATTGATCGGCTTGACCACCACCGAGCGATCGGCCAAGCGCGGCAGCAGGGTCAGGGTATCGCTAGTCTGTGCATACAAGTAACGCTCTAAGATGGTTTTTTGACCAAAATCGCTTTCGGGATCAAGAATGTCCCAATCTTGATCATCTTCGTTTTGGCTACGTGGGCGATGGTATTCAAGCTGCCATTCATTGAGGTTACGGGTGATGCGGATCAACAGTGAGCCGAGCCGCCATGCACGGCTTTGCCCAATTTCAAAATGAAATTCGCCCCACCATTTGAGTTGGCTGGCATTCAAAAACGATGGTTCAACGTCGGTCATCAGCACTCAAACATTCCTACGGCTAAACGGCATTTTGCGCTACGTCTAAAGTGGCATACACTACACGCAAAGCAACTTATTCTCATGGATGTTATCGTGCAACTCATGCGTCAAGGTCAATTGCCTTATAGTTTCGCCAAGCGTCACGGGGTTTTGCTGCAATACGACGGCGAGCAAGCGGTGTTGGTGCTGCGCGAAGACACGCCATTGACCGCCTTGAGTGAAGCGCGACGCTTTTTGGGTAGCCGTCCGCGTTATCAAACGGTCAGTGATGAGGAGTTTGGTCGCCTGTTGTCGGGTGCATTTGCAGGTGATACCGGCGAATCACAACAAGTCGCCGCCGGTCTAGAAGATCATCCTGATTTACTCAGCCTTGCCGATCAAGTCCCCGAAGCAGAAGACTTGATGGAGCAAGAAGACGACGCGCCGATTATCCGTTTGATCAATGCCTTGCTGTCCGAAGCGATTCGCTTGGGCGCATCCGATATCCATATTGAAACCTTTGAGCGACGCTTGTCGGTGCGTTTGCGCGTCGATGGTCAATTGCGTGAAATTGTCCAACCACGCCGTGAGCTGGCACCGCTATTGATCTCACGGATCAAGGTGATGGCACGGCTAGATATTGCCGAAAAACGTGTGCCACAAGATGGACGGATTTCGCTACGTTTGGCAGGACGCGAGGTGGACGTGCGGGTATCGACCTTGCCGTCGAGTCATGGCGAACGGGTGGTGATGCGTCTGCTCGACAAACAAGCCGGTCGCTTGAATATGTCGCATTTGGGCTTGATGAGCGATGACTACAGCCGCTTGACCAGCCTGATCCATCGTCCACACGGGATTATCTTGGTGACGGGGCCGACCGGTTCGGGCAAAACCACCACCTTATATGCGGCGTTGACCGATCTCAACGACAACACTCGCAACATCCTGACCGCCGAAGACCCCATCGAATACCAACTCGAAGGCATCGGGCAAACCCAAGTCAACACCAAAGTCGATATGACCTTTGCCCGCAGCCTGCGCGCCATGCTGCGTCAAGATCCCGACGTGGTGATGGTGGGCGAGATCCGCGATCTTGAAACCGCCGAAATTGCGGTACAAGCCTCGCTCACCGGTCACTTGGTACTCTCGACCTTGCACACCAACACCGCTGTGGGGGCGGTGACTCGTCTGAAAGACATGGGCATTGAGCCATTTTTGTTGTCGTCATCCTTGATTGGGGTGATTGCCCAGCGTTTGGTGCGTACCTTATGCCGTCATTGCCACACATGGCGTGAAGCCGACGATTACGAAGAAAACCTCTTTAAAGACGTACCGCATCAGCATCCGCTCAAACTGCCGATTCCCAATGGTTGTGATCAGTGCAATCAATCTGGTTTTAGCGGGCGTACTGCGATTTATGAGGTCGTGCCAGTGGACGATGCGATGCGCCGTTTGATCCACAGTGAAGCGGCTGAGCATGAATTGGAAAGCATGGCACGCACGCTCTCACCGTCAATCCGCCAAGATGGCTTACTCAAAGTGCTACAAGGCAAAACCACCCTCGAAGAAGTGCTACGCGCCACCCGTGCGGAGTAACGCCTGATGACTGTTGATGCTGTCCTGATTGAGAAAGTATTGCAGCAAGATCGGATCGCGATGGGGCAGATGATGCGCTTATATGGCGGCGCAATGCTCGCCGCTGCACGCAGTCTGTGCCCCCAATATGCCGATGATATTGTGCAAGAAGCATGGATTGCTGCGATTGGTGCGCTCCCGCAGTTTGAGCAAAAATCATCCCTCAAAACATGGCTGATCCGTATCACCATCAACAAAGCCTACAACCACCTGCGCAAACAACGCCCTGAAGTATCCTTGGAGGGATTGGCTGAGCAAGATGATCCACTCAATCATCAGTTTGATGAGCAATCGCATTGGCGGCAAGGCTGGTCGGCATGGCCTGAGCAATCGCCGCACGAGCTACTCGAAGCGCATGTGCTCAAAGAGTGTCTGGAAAAACACATTGCGTTATTGCCCGAAGGCCAACGTGCCGTGTTGGTACAAGCCGAACTGTTGGGGCTAGAGCCAAACGAGGTGTGTAACAATCTGGCGATTAGTGCGTCTAACTATCGAGTGCTACTGCATCGGGCGCGGGTGCGGATTCATGCGATGGTGGCGCATTATCAGGAGAGTGGCGAATGCTAAATTGTCAGCAAATTGCCCAGATGAGTAGCGATTATTTGGATCGCACCGATCTGACGTGGCAGCAGCGCGCCCAATTTAAAATGCATCTCATGATGTGTAGCTATTGTCGCCGTTTTGTTGGGCAGCTCGACCTGTTACGCCAAGCTTTACCCCACAAACAACTTCCTACGCCTGATGATGCTCAGATCAACCGTTGGCTTGATGCCGTTGCACCCAAAGACCCTACGCCCCGCGATTGATCAGGCGCAGCCACCAATCATCCACACTGACATAACGCCCACCACCGAGTTTGAACAAGCCCAGCAACATGATCAGATAGGTGGTGGCAAACTCAATCCCATTATTGATGATCGCAATCGAGCCACTTGAAGTGAGCCAATCATAGTTGCCATGTGCTTGCAAAATCTCGCGGGCGCGTTCGATTTTATCGGCAGACTCTAGTACGCGGGCATTGGCAAACGGTGCACTCGGATCAGCAATTGCTTGCCAGCCATAGGGCAAATGTACCGTCACAATCGCCACCAGCATGGTGATGATCAAAGGAATACACACCCAACGGGTCAGCAGACCTAGCGCCAATAGCACTGCACCGACCAACTCGGCACCAGTTGCCAAAAATGCCATCAGCCACGGCAAGGGCAGTCCCAAGCCATAATCGGGATTGCCAAACCAATCGACCGTATCGGCAAAATGGTTGAACTTATTCATCCCAGCAAACCAAAACACTGGCACCAAATACAAGCGTAGTGCCAATGCAGGCAACCCATCAATCGGTTGCAACCAGCGTCCGAGGCGCTGTTGCTGTTGATACAGGCGTTGTTTAAAACACAGATGAGGCATAGGGAGCATGATCAAATATCCAAAGGAGTGATATGCCGTTAGACCAGCCGTACCGCACGATTGTTACAACGATTTTTTGAGCCAAGCTTGTAACAAGGCGTAGAATGGCGGCGTCTATAGGGCGATGTAGTGATCCGCTACCTGTTTTGTGAGAAATGACATGTCCAAACTCAACTCCCTCACCTCGATTGCCGCAGTATTGGCGGTATCGGTGGCGACCCAAACCCCTGTGTACGCCGCAGAGAGCACCACACCTGCCACCACCAGCAGCAAAGTCAAAGAGGGCAAATGTGGTGAAGGCAAATGTGGCACGAGCAGCAAAATGACCGCCCCCGCCCCCAAAATGACGACTGCCCAGAAAATGGCTACACCCACCACCAGCAAAGCCAAGGAAGGCAAATGCGGTGAGGGCAAGTGCGGTACAGGCATGAAAACCAAAGCATCCGCAGCTGCGGTTGCCATGACTCCCACACCGGCCAAAGCCATGCCAGAAGGCAAATGTGGTGAAGGCAAATGCGGTGCCAAACGCTAATTTGAAAATAATTTGCAAAAGCTGCGTCCAAAGTCGCAGTTTTTGCGTATATAACAGCAGACGATCCGGAAAATTGACACAAACTCAGTTCGAGCTTGTAACAATCACCAACAACACGCGTCTATGAGCGTATACGTCAGCACTGACGCAACTAAACCCCTATACGAGGATTTTTTCATGTCCAAACTCAATTCACTGACCCCAATTGCTGCGGTATTGGCCTTGTCTGTAACGGCAACCGGTTGTTCGACCATGGCCGACAAGCCAGCGTCTGCTGGTCATCATGGCAGCAAATCAGCTGAAGCCAAATGCGGTGAGGGTAAATGTGGCGAAGGCAAATGCGCGAGTGGTTTTTTCAAAAAACTATTTGGCAAATCCGATGAAGCCAAGTGCGGTGAAGGCACTTGTGGCGGCAAATCAGCCGAAGCCAAATGCGGTGGCGACAAAGCCAAAGAAGCCAAATGTGGTGGTGATAAAGCCGCTGAAGCCAAGTGCGGCGGTGACAAAGCTGCTGAAGCCAAGTGCGGCGGTGACAAAGCTGCTGAAGCCAAGTGCGGTGGCGACAAAGCCAAAGAAGCCAAATGCGGTGAAGCCAAGTGCGGTGCTAAATAACACCTGACAGGAGCAGATGATGTCGGCTGGACTCGGCTTACGCCGCGATTTTTTGACGGATCTGTTGGCGGCAGCACGGACGCCATCATCTGCCATGTTGCCTGATTTTGTCGAAGTCGCCCCCGAAAACTGGATTGGTTTTGGTGGGCGCTATGCATCACAGTTGCACGCCATCCGTGAGCATTTTCCGATGTATACGCATGGCTTATCTTTGTCGCTCGGTGGATTGCAGCCGATCAATCGTGAGTTTGTATTGCAAATCAAAGCGTTTTTACAGCGCTATGAGATTGCGGTGTATTCAGAGCATTTGAGCTTTACCCATGACGGGCAGGGCTATTTGTATGATCTATTGCCGATCCCGATGACCGAGCAGGCCGTGCGCTATGTCGCTGAGCGCATCATGCAAGTGCAAGATTTGCTCGGTCAGCGTTTGGTAATTGAAAATGTGTCGACCTATGCCATGCCCAATGCCCAGATGAGCGAAGCGGAATTTGTGAAAGCAGTGCTTGAGCAAGCCGATTGCGAGCTACTGCTCGATGTCAACAACGTCTACGTCAATCACATCAATCATGGCAGTGATCCGTATGCGTTTATCCAAGCCATGCCGCCTGAGCGGGTGCGCTATCTGCATGTGGCAGGGCATTATGCCCAAGCCGATGATTTGTTGATTGATACGCATGGCGCAGAGGTATGTGATCCGGTCTGGCAATTGCTCGCCTATACCTATCAGCAGATCGGCAGCAAACCAACTTTGCTGGAGCGTGATTTTCATATTCCAGCTTTGCCACAACTCTTGAGTGAAGTTGATCAGATTCGAGCACTCCAGCAGCAATACCAACAGGTGTCTCATGCAGTCGCCTGACGTACTCGATTTTCAACAGGTACAGCAGCAGTTGTGCCGTGAGCTGCGCGATGCCACGCCAGACTCGCAACTGATCGACAGCCGCCGTTTGCAGGTTTATCAAGAACTGCTCCGCAACAATATCAACACCTTTATCAATACCTGTTATCCCATCAGTCAGCAGCTGTTGGGTGAGTCGGTCTGGACTGATCTGGCCGAAGAATTTTTTGCGCACAGTCGTTGTGACTCGCCGTTTTATTACGACATTAGCTTGGCGTTTCGCGAATACCTTGATGCGGCAGCGCATCCGATCTTGGCGCAGTATCCTTGGCTGCGTGAACTCCTGCATGTCGAGTGGATGGAGCTACATGTCGATCTAGCGGAGTTTGATTGGCCTGCACCGCACATGGTCGATCTAGACGAGTCCGCAGCCTATCAACTCAGTGTGCCAGTCTGGGTATTGGCCTATCAGTGGCCGGTGTATCAGTGGACGCGTGAGATCACGCTTGAGCAAATTGGTGAGCCAGATCCCAGTTGTATTTTGGTGTGGCGCAGCCGTGAGCATCATCTTCAGCAAATCCAAGTTAGTCCGATTGCAGCATTTTTGATTGAGCAGATGAGCGTATCAGCATCGTGTCGTATAGCTGATTTGGTTAATGCGCTTCAACAAGCAGTGCCACAACTGGAGCTTGCGCAGATTGAAGAGATGGTGGGGCAGGTGTTTGTGTTATTGCAGCAATACGAGCTGATTTCATATTGGAAGGATTGATTTTAATGTGTTGGGGTAGGGTGCGCCATGCGCACCTCACCCGCTTGTCCAGCCTTATTCGTCTTTAAGCGTACACTCATAATGAGTTGGCTCAAATTTACAGCGCACCTGCTTGAGCACACTCATCATGCGCTTGTCATAGAAACCTTGTTTGGTCATATCAATCCGCGCTTCACGCATCAGCTTGATATAGCCCGCTTGATCTGGTTCAGGCACATCCATCCAATATTTGGAGGGAATCGCGGTCTCAGTTTCATAGATAAACTGATAGGCTGGCATCAGTTGTAACGCAGTAATCTCACGGATGATCTGCCCCATACCGGCAGGGAATTTATTGCGTTTCATCAGCAAGGTCGCGGTGACTTGCATGATAGGGAATCGAATAATTGCACCACGCGTTTCACCATTTTTGCCGGTCATGCCTTTGTATAGCTCAAATGGCTCGACCAGTAGGGCAGGCGCGGCCATGATCTCGACTTCGCCATTATTAAATTTACCCGCCACAGAAGTCAGATCGACGCTAATCGGCTGTGCGCCAATCCGCTGCACCATTTGTGCTTGGGATTTGTCAAAATCAAACACCGCGACTTTTTTGCCCGCTGCTTTGGCGAGGGTGTTGATTTTGCGATCATTGACGATGATATAGGCAGCCCCAATCGGGATCATGCCAATCACTTCGTAATCGCCGTTACTCATCACGGCTTCAAACTGTGGCCGCGCCAACACGCTGATCGCTTCAGACAACTGACGATACGACATGATTGCGCCAATCGCATCAAGGCTACCGGCAAACTTGTTAAATTGACGGGCGCGCATATTGCTCATGCCCGCGCCATCACAGCGGTTGGCTTTGAAGTCTTCGGCGAGTACCCGCTCATCAATATAAACCCGTAAGCTGACGTTGGTGCTGGCTTTTTTCTTCAGTTTGGGATAGCCCACATCAATCCGATAATTGAGTGGGTTAATGGTGGTGACACTCAAATCAATGCCAATATCTTTGGCCATTTGGGTGTATTTGGGCACTTCCGACAAATAGCTCAGGGCTTGCTGGAAATTTTTACCGCGTGCACCTTCGGGCGAGTACACACACAAATTGACCGATTGCGGAATTTGCTGCCATGTTTTGGGATTATCGAGCAGTTTTTGGATACGACCGATCACCGACATATTATCGGCAGCATGGCTGACAGAGCTCACCAACAGGCTCGCAGTACACAGCATCGGGGCAAGATAACGAGAAATAGCAGACATGACCGACTCCTTGTCACCGGATGGGCAACAGCATAAGTTAAAACATCACCGTCGTTTAACTTGTGCGAGAAGATCGGCAAACACATTGACCGTGCAAAAGTAGAACGATGAACCAAAGTCAATTGTACGCCGATCATACGCCAAATTGTGGAAAACTGTGCAGGGTCGGTGAGGAGCATCATTTGCCCCCTTCACAGTCCCCACGAAAGTCTTGATAATCGACCCGATGAAATTGATCCTAGATTGAGCAAACCGGATGCCCGCTTATCAGTTTGTAGCCATAGACGCCGAAGGCAAACAACAAAAAGGTGTGCTTGAAGGTGATTCAGCACGGCAAATTCGTCAACAGTTGCGTGACAAAACCCTGACGCCGATTTCGGTTGAGCCAGTGGCCGAAACCAAGACCAGTGAAACGGGTAAACGCTGGTTTCAAACCGGTTTGAGTGCCTATGAGTTGGCATTGATGACCCGCCAACTCTCGGTGCTGATGGCCGCGTCGATTCCGCTTGAAGAAGCGTTGCGGGCAGTGTCACGGCAAAGTGAAAAGCGTCATGTACAAAGCTTATTGCTCTCAGTGCGCTCCAAAGTGCTTGAAGGGCATAGTTTGGCGCATAGCCTCAAGCTCTCAGGCAGTTTTCCGCCGCTGTATATTGCCACGATTGCGGCGGGCGAGCGTTCGGGGCACTTGGATTTGATTCTCAATCAATTGGCGGATTACACCGAAAACCGCTTTGCCATGCAGAAAAAAATCCAAGGTGCGATGATTTATCCCATCTTGTTGATGCTGATGTCATTTGGCATTGTGATGGGGCTGATGACCTTTGTGGTGCCAGACATCGTCAAGGTGTTTGAAAACAGCGATCAAGCCTTGCCTCTGCTGACCAAAATCATGATGAAAGCGAGTGCAGGGATTCGGCAGTTTTGGCCGTTTATGCTGCTGTTGGTGGTGGGTGGTGTCTTTTTGTTTATGCGCTCGATTCGCACCGATGCAGGACGTTATGCGTTTGATCGTGCCGTACTCAACATGCCACTATTTGGCAAATTAAGCCGTGGCATCAATGCGTCACGTTTTGCGAGTACACTCTCGATCCTCTCGCAGTCGGGTGTGCCACTGGTGGATGCACTGCATATTGGTGCGGCCGTGTCTGGCAATTGGCTGATCCGTGATGCGATCGTGGTGGCGGCTGAAAAAGTCACCGAAGGGGGCAACCTGTCGAGTCAACTGGAGCGTTCAGGTTATTTCCCACCAATGATGGTACAAATGATTCGTAGTGGTGAAGCTTCGGGTGAATTAGAGTCGATGCTATCGCGTGCAGCGACCATGCAAGATCGCGAAGTGACCACCTTAATTGGGACATTGTTGGCCTTACTAGAGCCGCTCATGTTGGTCTTTATGGCGGGGATTGTGTTGTTGATTGTGATGGCAGTGATGCTGCCGATTGTCAACATGAATAATCTCGTCGGTAGTTAACCCGATATGCTTCACTTGGTGAGGGCATGTCCGTTTGAAATGATGGAAGTAATATGAGCAATCGTGCAATGGGACGTCGCGTCGAACAAGGTTTTACCCTGATCGAAGTCATGGTCGTGGTGGTGATTTTGGGTATTTTGGCGGCGTTGATTGTCCCCAATGTGCTCGGACAAGGCGACAAAGCACGGGTCGGAACCACTCAATCCACCTTAGCAACGGTCAGTAATGCACTTGATCTATACAAATTGGATAACCATAAATATCCAAGCACGCAAGAGGGGTTGGATGCCCTGATCAATAAACCTGCGAGTGCCAAAAATTGGATGGCCGGTGGCTATATCCGAGGGGGCATGCCCAAAGATGGTTGGGGCAATGATTTGCAATATGTCTCACCCGGTGCCAATGGCCGCGCTTACGATCTGTATTCGTTTGGTGCCGATGGCAAAGAAGGCGGTGAAGAAAACGATGCTGATCTGTTTTTAGAAAAATAATCACATCCAAATCAATCGCCCAAAGACCGCTTCGGCGGTCTTTTTCATTCAGATTGTGCACTGTATCGCAGATCAAATCGGGGGCGAGTGCTAGACTCAAATCGTCGAGATTCAAGGAAGACAATCATGGCAGTGATCAATGGAAATGCAACCAATCAAACCTTGTATGGCGGCAGCAGTGCCGACACCATCAGTGGTCTGGCGGGCGATGATGTGATTTATGCCGGTGCTGGCAATGATCTGATCATTGGTGGGATCGGCAATGATGAGTTGTGGGGGATGGAAGGCGCGGATACCTTTCAATTCTCCACAGGTGACGGCAATGATACCCTGTATACCTACGCCAATAACGATATTGGTGGAACCGACGTGGTGCAGTTTACCAATGTGGCTTCCACCACCGTCACCTTACGTCGCCGCGATTTAGACGTTGAGCTGAGCTATAGCGGTGGGGTGTTGACCTTTGGCAATCAAGGCATTCGCCAAGTGCA
>ERZ650309.1457-NODE-1457-length-11087-cov-6.341552_pt1 | contig 11087 bp, 5 predicted proteins | sample MGYA00376245_ERZ650309 | MGnify/ENA primary metagenome ERZ650309 (study PRJEB26733, sample SAMN07839294) | wastewater metagenome | biome: urban; feature: wastewater treatment plant; material: waste water | place: USA: North Carolina | collected 2016-04-26 ...
GCGTTGAGCTCCGCATCGATGACCTGCTCGGCCTCGAGGTTGCCCCAGGCGTCATCCGAAAAGCTGGACGTGGACTTCCGCGGCGCGAGCGATTTTTCCTCGACGCGGCGTGCACTTGCAGCGTCGCGTGCCGGACGCGGGCTTTCGGATTCGGCCGCAAACCCCCGACGTGCACTTTCGGGCTGCAGTGGGCGTGCGTAGGCGTGCGTAGGCGTGCGCGTGCGTACTCGCGCACGTGAGCACGAGAGCGGCGACCAAGGAGAGAATCCGGGTCAGCATGGGCGCAGTGTCGCGCAACGCGGTCGCTCCGGCGAGCATTCCTGCATTAGCCGCCGGCGCGCGGCCGAGGCCTGGCCGAAGTCTAAGCGCCCCTCCGCGCGCAACCGACAGCCTGTCCGAAGCGGCGCGCACAGGATGTGCGCGCTGGCAACCCGCGCGGCAGGAAGCCGCGCGACCTTTGAGAGCGCAGGGATGCGCTGCGGACACCTGACATAACGCGCGATTACGCGGCGAGCGCCGAGGTGGATCGGGCGAGCGAAAGCATGGCCGCGAGCGCACAGTGGCGCAGCCACTGCGCGTAATCAGGCGTTATGTCGAGGTGGCCGCCGAAGCCCCGCGAGCGCACGCGACGAGCGCTGCACGGAGCGCGGACCTGTTGCGCGAGCGGGGATGGGGGAAGCAAGCTGCATGCGGAGCGGCAAGCGCACACGCGCGCAGCGGGTGTGCGCTTGCTGGAAACGAACGCGCGCGAGCGAAGCTGGCGCGCACGACCGCGAGGCAGGACGCCGAGCGTGTGCGATCGAAGCGATGCGCACAACGAAGACGGCCAGGGACGGACGGAGGCAGCCGGCGCGGCGCTTGCGCGGCCGCAGTGAAGCGCTGGGGAGCGCGCAGCGGAGGCCGCCGTGCAAGCGCCGTGACGGCGTGTGGTGCGGACGAGCGCCACGATCTGCCGCGTCGTTCGATCGAGCGAAGGTTAGCCGGTCGGCTTGAGCGCGCAGCGCTAAGCCGCCGGCGTCGGCTCGTCGCGGTCTGGCGTCGAGCCCTCGGTCTTGCGCGCGAGCTTCGCGCCCGGATGCGTCGCGGCGTGGATCGCCTTCAGCGCACCGATCGACACGTGCGTGTAGACCTGCGTGGTGTTGAGCGCCGCATGGCCGAGCATGGCCTGGATGTAGCGGATGTCGGCGCCGTTCTCGAGCATCGCCGTTGCGGCCGCGTGCCGGAACAGGTGACACGCGCCGGGTTTGTCGATGCCGGCGCGCTTGACGTAGGTGCGCACCAGCGCGGTCACGTACTCGAGTGTCGGTCGCCGGCCTTCGTGCGTCAGGAACAGCCCCGCCTCGTTCGGATCGACGACGAATGCTGTGCGCACCTCGTCGAGGTAGCGCGTGAGCCACGCCAATGCCCGCTCGCCGATCGGCACGATGCGATCCTTCGCGCCCTTGCCCTGGCGCACGAAGACCGTTCCACGCGTGAAGCTCACATCGAACACGCTCAGGTTCACGAGCTCCATGCGCCTCAGGCCCGTCGAGTACAGCACCTCGAGCAGCGCGCGATCGCGCAGGCCGAGCGCGGTGCCGACGTCGGGTTCCGCCAGGATCGTCTCGACCTCCGCCGGCGTCAGCACGTGCGGCAGGTAGCGCTTCGGTGCGCGCGGCAACTCGAGTTCCGAGGCCGGGTTGCTCGGCAGATGATTGCCGCGCACCAGCCAGCGAAACCAGTGCTTGATGCGCATCAGCTCGCGCACCTGGCTGCCCGCGGCCAGCGGCCGGCCGTCCGCGCGCCGGTAGTGGAACAGGTGACGCTGGTAGCGCTCGAGCACCGGCTTTGAGATCTCGCGCGGTGAGTCGATCGCGCGTTCCGCGCACCACGCGTTGAACCGTGCGAGGTCGTCGTGCACGCGCTGCCACGAGTGTGCCTTGAGGCCCGTCACGCGCTGATGCTCGAGGTAGCGCACGATCCAGGCGGCGACGCTGTCGGCGTGCGTGGGCGCAGCCAGCGCGATCGCTCGCGAGCCGCGTGGCCGCTGCCCGCGGGCCATGTCAGCGCTCCGGGTACGACGCGCCGTTACGACGGACTGCGCGCGGCTCTTCCGGAAGTGCGTCTACGGCCAGAGCAGCGACTAAAGAAGAAAGATCCGCGGACGTATGCGCGATGTCGACGGATTCGACACCCGGCGAGGTCGGTGCGAGGTGGGTGCAAGCGGCCTGCGAGGTGGGTGCGAGGTCGGCCTTGAGCCCTGCGAGGTTGGCCGTCGTAACCGGACCGATGTCGAACAGGCCCACGGCCTGCGGTGCGTCGCTGCTCACGTCACCATCGAAGGCGAGCTCATAGCTGAAGCGCTGGCCATTGCGGCCTGCGTGCGGCACGAGGTATTCGAGATCGACCAGGCGATCGCTGTGGATGCGCACCGCGGTTTCGCTCAATCCGGCGATAGCGCGAATCTCGCGTCGTGTCACGCGCACCGCCGAGCGCTCGATCGCCTGCATGCGTGCGCGCTCCGCGACAAACGCCTGCACCTGCCCGAGCAAGCGCCGCGTCTGCGGCGGCAACTCGTCGAGCGAGCGGCCGAGCACGTCGTGCGCGAGTCGATTGGCCAGCGCGATATCGTCGGCCGTGACCTCGACGTATTCGATCGTGCGGCCGCCATGGGTCGCCATGCGGATCGGCCGCTGCTGCTGGTGCAAGAGCGCGATCGCATCGATCAGTGCAAGATATTTCTGGTGATCGCGTCTGAGCCGCACGCGGTCCGAGGCAAAGGTCAGACGCTCGGCGTATGGGTTCACCACCGCGAGCGGCCGCAGCAGTTGCTGCGCAGCACGATGCGCAGCGAGCACGTCGTCGGCGCGGGCCTTCGACAGCAGGCCGTCGAGCGTGCGCGCCGCGCGCTGCTTCGCCTGGATCGCCGCGGTCTGCTCACGCGACTCGTCGATGGTCAGCACGAGGCAGCGATTCATCAGCTCCTCGTCGACATCGATCGCGGTCGTGGTCAGGAACAGCATCACGGGCCCCTCGACGCGATACTCCTGCGTCACGAGCTGACCCGTCGCCGGGTCCTTGCCGGTGCTCGCGATCGTCAGCTCGCCCTGGCTCTGCAACAGCTTGAGCGCATACGCCGCCTGCCGCACGCCCTCCTCTTCCGCGATCGCGAGGATCTTGTGCTTCATCGAGTGCTCGCCGAGGTAGAACAGGCTCTGGCCCGTCATCGCGGAATAGTGCACGCGCTCGGACTCGGGCATGAGTGCGAGCAGCGTGTCCATCAGCGTCGACTTGCCGGCCGCGCTGGTCGACTGGATCAGGATCGCGAGGGGCTTGTCGAGCTTGCGGCTCACGCAGGCGAGATAGGCGACCAGCGCATTAGACGTTTCACCGACGACACCACTCGCCTCGACGTCGGCGACGATGCGCGCGATCAGGTTCGGATCGCGCAGAAGACTCGTGGCAGCGTCGTGCTGCGCTGGCGTCAGCGCCGGTGTCGACGGCGCAGCCTTGGGCTGCAAGGTCTGGCGGATGATCTCGTCCTGGCGCTGCTCGACCGCGCGCAGCAGCTTCCCGAGATCTGACCGCAGCACGTCCTCGGCCAGGCCGAGCTCCACGCTCGCGGCCTTGAGCCACGCGGCGCGCTGCTTCGCCTGGTACAGCTCGACCGTGTCGATGTGCACATGATCGCCGCAGGTCGCGCGCAGCCAGACCTTCAACTGCTCGTAGGAGAGATTCTTCTCGAGGCCGCGCACCGTGTAGTGGCGATCGCCGAGCGTCAGGCGCAACTCGCGGGCGTCGATCTCGACGGGAACCACTTCAGTGCTAGGCGCGATGCGGTGTGCCGGCGGCTCGGGCAGTGCAGCGTCGAGAGCGATTTCCTCTTTAGCCGCTTCCAGCTCGGCGACTAAAGAAGGGATCACCGCAGACGCCGGCGCGGAGCGATCGGCAACGAGCGCAGCGACTCGCTGCGGCACGTCGCCAACATCTTCGGGCAGCACTTCGAGCATCGAGGTCGATGTCGGCCGCGGCGGCGGATCACTGCGCGGCTTGCCCAGCCACTCCGCTTGCCGGATTACGACGCCGAGCGATTTCGCCGCTGGCTTCACCGCCAGGGCGTACTCGTTGGCGTCCATGCCCTTCGGGAAACGGCAGCGGTAGCACTCGAACCCCGCGGCCAGTAGCCGCTCGGCGAGCTTCTCCGCGGCGCGATTGCCGGCGTCGTCGGCATCGTAGGCGATCAGCACCCGCTTCGTGCCGTGCCGCTGAAATGCGGCAAAGATGTCGTCGGTGAAGCCCTCGATGCCGTAGCTCGTGGTGACATTGCGATAACCCGCGCACCAGAAGGTCAGCGCATCGATCAACGCCTCGCACAGGATCGCCTCCTCCTGGCCGATCAGGCCGGATTCGTTGAACACGCCGCGATGCGGGCCGGGCAGGTACAGGTGCAGCGGCGTCCCCTCGCGCAGCTTCGCCACCGGCGTGATCTTGCGGCCGTAGACTTCGACGATCTCGCCGTCCGGCGTGACGATCGGGACCACGAGCGAGCCGTTGAAGTGCTCGTGGCCGGAAGCGCGCAGCAGGCCGATGCGCTGCAGCGCCCCGCGCACCTCGGCGCCGGCCTTCAGCGACTTGTCCGGCAACTGATAGCCGAGCGTGCGGTTGGCGAAGCCCAACTGGAAGCGCGCGATCACCTCGGCCGAGTAGATGCCGCGCGCATCGAGATACGCCAGCGCCTCCGGCGATTGCTTGAGCGTCGCGTGGTAGTAGTCGATCACGCGATGCATCAAGGCAGCGTCGTCGGCCGGCGCGGGCTCGGTCTTCGCCGTACGTAGCGCGGGCGCCGGGATCGGCACGGCCGGCGCCTCGCCGACCTCGTGCCGCAGCAACTCCACCGCGCGCCGGAAACTGACCCCCTCGAACTTCATCACCCAGTCGATCGCCGAGCCGCCCATCTGGCAGGCACCCAGGCAATGCCAGAGGTTCGACTTCGGGGAGACCACCAGCGACGGCGTGCGGTCGTCGTGGAATGGGCAACGTCCGACCAGGTCCTTGCCGTGCGGCTTCAGTGCGATGCCCGCGGCTTCGACGAGACGTGCCACATTCACCTGAAGCTTCAGACGCTCGAGCTCGGTGTCAGAAATGCGTGCCATCTGGGCTACTCCCCGAAAACCCGTCAAGAACCTCTTGCGTAACTATTGTAGTTACTTTTAAGCTACCTACGTCAAGAGGGAGGGTTATCGTCGTGACCAGTTGCCTGATGGAGCTGCTCTACATGAGCTTTCCCAAGCGCCTGGTCGCCCTGCGCAAATCCAAGGGTCACACTCAAGCCTCGCTCGCCGAGGCCAGCGGCATCCACGTGCAGCAAATCAAGCGCTACGAACTCGGTAACGCGCAGCCTTCCGTGGACGCCCTGATGCGCCTGGCGAAGACGCTCAACGTCACTACCGATGCGCTACTGTTCGACGAGAAGGAACGCGGACCCAGCGATGACCTGCGTCTGCAGTTCGAGGCGATTGCTCGCATGCCGGCAGACGAGCGCCGCATCGTCAAGGCACTTCTCGAAGGCATGATCCTGAAACACGAAGCCCGCCGCTGGGAAAAGGCGAGCTGACCCGCAGCGGGCGACCGGGATGTCGCCAGCGCCTGGGCGCTACTTCCAACAAGGATTTCCATGAGCATCACTGCACGCGACGGTGCGCTGCGTCAGCGTCAGGACCGTCAGTCCCGTGTTACCGCACCGACCGCCGAGTTGATCGTGGGCGACGCCCGCCGCGAACTCGCGCGTTTCACCGACGGCACCTTCCAGACCTGTGTCACCAGCCCGCCATATTGGGGGTTGCGCGACTATGGCATCGCCGGACAGATCGGCGCTGAGATCAAGGTCGACGACTATCTCGCGGACCTGGTCACCGTTTTCCGTGAAGTGCGCCGAACGTTGCGCGACGACGGCACCCTGTGGCTCAACATCGGCGACAGCTACACGAGCGGCGGACGTACCTGGCGCGATACCGACGAGAAAAACCCTGCGCGTGGCATGAGCTATCGCGCGCCCACCCCGGCCGGGCTGAAGCCCAAGGACCTCGTCGGCGTGCCATGGCGCCTCGCAATGGCGCTACAAGCTGACGGCTGGTATCTGCGTGCCGACATCATCTGGCACAAGCCGAACTGCCAGCCTGAGTCGGTCAAGGATCGGCCGACCCGGTCGCACGAGTACGTGTTCCTGTTCTCGAAGTCCGAGCAGTACTACTACGATCACGAAGCGATCCGCGAGCCGACCACGCAAGGAGACGGCGTGCGCAACCGGCGCAGCGTCTGGGCGATCAACACCGAGCCATATTCGGGTGCGCATTTCGCGGTGTTTCCGCCGGAACTGGTGCGGCTCTGCCTGATCGCCGGCTCGCCCGCAGAGAGCACCGTGCTCGATCCTTTCATGGGCTCGGGCACGACCGGCGTCGTCGCACTCAATACCGGCCGTCACTTCGTCGGCATCGAACTCAAGCCCGACTACGCCGACCTCGCACGCGCTCGACTCGCCGGGCAGACTGCGGGCCTCGCGCTTTAGCCGTCGGCTTCGGTTCGACCGCAAAGCGCCACGTGGCATGCACCAGACACAGGCTCTTGTCGAGGTCCTTGATCTGTAGCTTGCGCTCACTGCCGCCGTCGAAGTACAGCTTGAACTGATACTTCCCCGGCGGCTCCTCGACGCGGTAGTAGGCCGGAATTGCGCCCTTCTGCCGGCTCTTCTTCATGACGTCAAGGCGCGCATTGCGCGCCTTCATGAGCAGTGCCTTCGGAATCTCGACCAGCTCGTACTCCCACTCGCGCGATGAGGCCGTGCCTGCGAGCCGGCGCAACGAAAGAATCCGGTCGTAGCGCGACATGTGATCGAAGAATCGCTCACGCAATGCGACGTAGTCCGACTCCTGGTCGCCCCAGTCGCCCTTGCCGAGTTCCATGAACTTCGAGATGTGCAGGCCGTCGCGCTTGAGGCCCTTGTCGGCCTGCGTCTTGAGCGAGAATTTCTGGCCCGCGATCGTGATGTCGTGACCCGGATTCGTTCGGCTGTCGACGCGCTGCGCCGCAATCCCGCACAAGTTCATCACCCGCTCGAGCGCGTACTCGAACTTGTCCTTCGAGAACGGCTCGGCCGAGAAGCAATGGTGAATGCGCAACGCGTCGCCGAAGTCGTCCAGCACGCACGGGGTCACGAGATCGGATTTCTCCCAGCGCGAGAACGCCGTCGCACGCTGCAACTGCGCGACTACTGCTTCGATCCAGCCGATCTGGCTCGGGCGCAACTGGTCCAGGGCCACGACAAGACGCGCTATGCGTTGCTTCGCTTCCGCTTGGGTCATGTAAGTCAGATCTCGTCGGATACTTCCTTGCCGAATTGCATCAGGATGGTCCTCATCTGGCGCCTCGACTCAACAGCTCCTTGGCGCGACTCACCTCATACGCGAGAACGTCGTCCGTACGCCGCACTGCGACAACACGCTCGAGTAGAGGCACAGCTTCCCCGCCACGCCCTTGCTCGCACAGTAGCTCGCCAAGGGCGCAGCATGCTTGGACCTCGGTAACTTCGTCACCCTCCTTCGCAGCTAGCAAGACCGCCTCTCTAAGAGATTGCTCACCGGCGTCAACGGCGCCTCGATCGAGAAGCAACAAGGCCTTCTGAAACGAATTGGCTCCCATCATGTTACCTAGCCCCAAAACGCCCTTACGAATTCAGTTACTGCCATAAGTCTTGGTGAACTGCCTGCTGCTCGCCGGCACGTTGTAGTCACGCATCATCGACCGAATCTGAGCTTCGACGTCGCGTAGCGTAAATTCCGGATTGTTGCTCATCCACGACGCCCAATCGGCATTCCACCCCGTGTCGTGAAGATCTGCATGATTTCGATGTGTAATCCTAGCAATCTTCCTATCGATGAAAGCCTGCGGATCCGTTACGCCAAGCTGCGCAAGCCGCGACACGAACGCAGGCTCATTCAACATAGCTTGTGGCACGAGATGATGGTCACGGGTGCTAGCGGGACCATACCGCTGCCGCCAAGTCGATGAGGCACGTTTCATCCCGCCGGCTGTAGTTCCAGTCCCGACGCGCGAGTCGCCAATGGCAGCGCTTGCTCCGTTGTTGCCAAGGGCAGAAAGCTGCGGCTCCTTGCCGGATTCGAGTGCGGCTTGCGCCGGCGGCAACGACTGGCCATTGCCCTCACCAACAATCGCTGCGATCGGTGCGCCAGCCTTACGTTCCGCTGCGCGGAAAACGGCTCGCTCGGCGTTTCGCAACCACTGTCGCGGGTTGAAATTGGAGGCGAGATCGGCTTGCGCTCGCGCGTCGCCCGAGAATGCCTTGCCGAACTGGTCCACGTACGCGCCGACCATGCCGGTGCCGGCGTTCCAGGTCACGCCGAGTGCGTCTTGCTGGACCGCCGAGACAACGGGCTTCGTGTCCTGGAAGACTTGGTCGAACTCGGCATTCGCCTCGTCCGCTAACCCGCTGAACACGGTCTCCTCAGCACCGACAGCCCGGCCGAGTCGGTCGGCACCCGACATCGAGAAATTCGCGATCCAGTTCGCACCGTCGACCACGAACTCCCCGACACCGCTGGCCATGTAGCCCGCTTGGGCGGTTGTACGCGCGACGTTCGCGAAGGGTCTCGCATAGAACGGTAGGTCGGCCGATGCCCGGTCGATCTGGTCGGCGAAAGCAATCGAATCCTCGCCGGCGATTCCAATCCATTCGCTGACCGCCCTGAGGAGGGCAATACGGCCACTCGGGTCTACGTATGCGAGCGGGTTGGCGACGGCGTACCCGTATCGGTGCAACGACATCGGCGACATCGCATCGCCCTGCCACGGATCAACGGACCGGAACACCCCCGCCCCCGCGCCGTAATGCCGCGCCTTCGCGTAGTAGCTGGTGTCCCCTTCCTCGCTCGTCTGCCGATCGAGCTGGTAGCTCGTGAACCCGATCCGATTCGGCTTCGCGTTGAGCTCCGCATCGATGACCTGCTCGGCCTCGAGGTTGCCCCAGGCGTCATAGCTGCTGCGTTGCGCAAGCGCACCATCATTGCGCTCGATCGCAATCGGCGTGGTCAGCGCGTCGTGCAGGTAGTTGCGCTCGACGGGGATCGCGCCCGCGTCGGTCATGCCGAGGAACAGCGTTAGCGTCGCGGCTGCGGCCTGGAGCCAGCCCTTCTGGGCGGGGCCCGAAATGTTGGTGCGGTACCTGCGCACGGTCTGGTTCGCGCCGTTCGCTTCGCTGTAGAGATGGCCGGCATCGTAGCGGAATCGGGCGCCCGTCGAGCCGTCCCCGGCTTCAATGCGCAGCCCCTCAGGGTCGTAGACGTACGTCAAGTCGGGCTCGCCCGTGCGGGCGATGCCGACAAGGCGGTCACGCGCGTCCCAGGTGTTCGTGGTGACGTCCGTCGCTTCGGTCTCGGATCTCTGGTTGCCGTTCGCATCCCAGGTGTACGTGGTCGTGCCGGTCGTGGCGCCGCTCAGTGTCCGGGTCTGGACCTGGTCGCGGGCGTTGAAGACCTGCGTGATGGTCGTGGTGCTGGTGCCCGCGCGCGTCTCGCCCAGGCGGTTGCCGACCGGGTCCAGGGTGTACGCGACGGACTCGCCGCCCGCAACGGCGGTGGTTGCGAGCCGGTCGGCGCGATCGTAGGTGTACGTCGTGACGCGCTCGGGACCGCCGTTCGCCAATCGCTCCAGCGTCCGGTTGCCGTTGTCGTCGTACTCGTAGCGCACTTCGGCGATCGACGCGCCGGCCCGGGCGTGCGTGATCGTCGCGCTGCGGCCGGCGGCGTCGTAGGTGTAGGCGCTCGTCGTGCCCGACGGACGAACGATCTCGCGCAGGCGCGAGTCGCGGTAGTGCGACATCCGCGTCGTGCCGGAATCGTCCGTCACCGAGTCGTTGCGATTGCGTTCGTCGTAGCCCCAGGCGGTCTGCACGCCATCGGTGTCGTCGCTGCGGCGAGTGCGGTTGTCGGCGTTGTCGTAGTCGTAACGCAGCACGCGCCCGAACGCATCCGTTTCACTCTTCAGGCGATCGCGGTCGTCGTACGTTCTCGCGATGGCGCGTTCGCCGCTACCGACCGCGTCGGCAATGCGCACGAGGTTGCCGTTGCCGTCGTAGCGCTGCGTGGTCTCGCTCGCTCCGCCCGAGTCGACCGGCGAATAGGTCGTGCGCAGCAATCGGTTGAGCGCGTCGTACGTGCTGCTCATGGTGACGCCGTTCGGGCTGTCGGCGCGCGTGCGGTTGCCGCTGCCGTCGTACGCGTACGCCCAGGTTGCTCCGCCAGGATACGCGTGCGTTGCCGCGCGGCCGAGCTCGTCGAACGTGAACGTCGTCTCGTGCCCGTTGGCGTCGCGGATGCTCGTGCGGTGGTCGCCGGCGTCGTAGCCGTAGTTCCAGGAATGCCCCAACGGATCGGTCACGCGCTCCAGGCGATCCGCCGCGTCGTAGTCGTAGCGCCAGTCGAAATTGGCGCCATTCGGCCGGATCATCGCGGTACGCTGGCCGTTGCCGTCGTTCGTGTACGTCGTCTCCTCGCTCGCGGCGTTCTGCTCCGAGATGAGGAAGCGACGGCGATCGTAGATGAACGTGGTCGTGCGGCCCTCCCCGTCCGTCTGCGACGCGACGTCGCCGAGTGGCGTCCAGGTCCACCGCGTCGTGGCGGCCACCGATGTGCCGGGCGCGGCCTCTTCCGTCAGCTTGCGGTTGGCTTCGTCGTACGTGAACACGGTGCGATGCCCGGCACCGTCGCGAGTCTCGCGGACGTTGCCCTCCGCGTCGTAGCTGCTCGTCGCGGTGATGCCGTCGCGCGTGACCGACGTCGGTCGATTCTCGCGGTCGTATGCACTCGTCGTGACGATGCCGCGGCGATCCGTATGCGCAAGCACGTTGCCGACCGTGTCGTAGCTCCAACCTTGCGTGTAGACGACATTGCCGCCGGAGGCACCGGGCACGGGTGAATCGGCTTGCGAGGTCCTGCGGTTGCGATCGTCGTATCCGAACGACGTGAGGTTGCCGTTCGCGTCGATCTGCGTCAGCACGTTGCCGGCCTGCTCGGCCAGGCGCACCGAGCTGCCGGCAA
>ERZ650309.1458-NODE-1458-length-11083-cov-5.414672_pt1 | contig 11083 bp, 9 predicted proteins | sample MGYA00376245_ERZ650309 | MGnify/ENA primary metagenome ERZ650309 (study PRJEB26733, sample SAMN07839294) | wastewater metagenome | biome: urban; feature: wastewater treatment plant; material: waste water | place: USA: North Carolina | collected 2016-04-26 ...
CGCACAACGTTGTGCCGGAATTCAGCGCGGGCAATTACGAATTCGCGACGCAAACTCCTGTGACCAACTACTTTTCGGCTGAAGAAGCGGGCGAGTTTTTGGGTTACGCGCGCGAAAACGGAGACGTCGGCACGCGCAATTACGTCGCAGTGATTGCGACTTCAAATTGTTCCAGCCACGTCACCGAACTGATCGCCGAACATTTCAGCAAAACCGATTTCCAAGGTGACGGCATTGACGGCGTCGTCGCCATTCCGCACCAGGAAGGTTGCGGCCATTCCCAAGGCGAAGACACCTGGCAATTGGAACGCACCATTGCCGGAATGATTTACCATCCGAACGTCGGCGCTGTGTTGATGGTCAGTCTGGGGTGCGAGGTCAACCAGATTTCCAAATACATCGGCACGACACAGCTGGGGCAACAGGCGTTTCGCAAAGGCAAATTGATCGTCGGTCTGGAAATGCAAACCAGCGGTGGAACCCGCGCAACCGTCGCCGCAGGCATCAAAGAAGTTGAAAAGCTGATCGAACATTGCCGCACGATGACGCGCAGCCCGCAGCCGATGAGCCGGATTTTGCTCGGCACAAACTGCGGAGGCTCGGACGCGTTTTCAGGAATTTCCGCAAACCCTTCGCTCGGGTACGCCAGCGATTTGCTGGTACGCAGCGGCGGAACTTCGGTGCTGGCGGAAATCCCGGAATGCATGGGAGCCGAACACTTGCTGACTCGCCGCGCCGTGGACGAAGCCACAGGCCGCCGAGTCGTTGATGTCGTGAAATGGTATCAGGAATATCTGAGCCGGTTCGGCGGCAAATGGGACGATAACCCTTCGCCGGGCAACAAGATGGGCGGCATCACCAACGTCTGCGAAAAATCCCTGGGCGCAGTTGCCAAAGGCGGCACGACGGCGTTGACCGGCGTTTTCCCATATGCCGAACGCATCAACAAACCCGGCTTCGTGCTGATGAATACGCCGGGGTACGATCCGGTTTCGCTGACCGGTTTGGCCGCTGGCGGAGCAAATATGATCTGCTTCACGACGGGACGCGGTTCGGCCATCGGTTCGCCGGTGGTTCCGGTCATCAAAGTCGCCACCAATTCGCGCATCGCTCGCATTATGGAAGACAACATGGACGTCAACGCCGGAACCGTCGTCGAAGGCGAAGAAACCATTTACGACGTTGGCCAGCGAATTTTCGACCTGATCCGCAAAGTGGCTTCGGGCGAACGCACCAAGAGCGAACTGTGGGGCCACAAAGAATTCGTGCCCTGGCGCATCGGGCCGGTGATGTAGCTTCATCACCAGAATTTTCATAACCAGAATGCGCCACATAGATAACGGAACTGACGGAAATAACGGAATTGACGGACCGGTTTTAGACTTTTCCGTTTCTTCCGTTATTTTCGTTTGTTCCGTGTTTTCCCAGAGGAATGGAATGAGATTGATTATTGTAGCTTTGCTTTGCTTGCTGCTGATGGCTTGCAGTGGTGACAAACCGACGCAGTTGGGAATTTCGCAGCCGGGGGCTTCGCCTTCACCGGTGGCGGCAGCGACTCCGGCGGAACCGCCTGCGGTGATCGCTCCGGTTCCGACCAGATTTCGGCGCACGTTGGCGGGGATGATTGATGGCAAGCACGCTGTCGAGATGGAACTGGATCGCAATCAAGTCGAAGCCGATCAAGTCTGGGGCAGTTATCGTTACAAAAAGATTCAGAAAAAATCGCTTAGCTTGACGGGCAAAATTGGCAAAGACGGCAACGTCGAGTTAACCGAAACCGATGAAAACGGAAAAGAAACCGGCGTCTTTGTCGGCAAGCTGGTGATGGAAGTTCGCGGCGACGACTCACGATTGAAGTTCACCGGTGATTGGAAAAAGGCGAAAAATGATCCGAAGACGCTGCCATTTGAATTGGCTGAAACCCGCTTTGATCTGGGCGGAATGCGGTTGGTGCTGAAAGAGCAGAACGAAGAAAACAAGAAGCTGAAACTGACGATTGACACTGCGTATCCGCAACTGGTCGGCGGAGATTCGACCATCACCGACACCTTCAACAAAACCCTCAGTGAATTCGCTACCAAGCGGGTCAGCGACTTCAAAAAAGAGAACAAGGCTGAGCTGGCGGAGATGGTCAAAGATTCTGAATCCAGCCCAGGGTTTGCGCTGGATGTCAGTTACCACACGACGTTCGCGGATAAAAACCTGATCAGTGTGCTGGTTTGGACTTACAGCTACACCGGCGGCGCGCACGGCGGCGCGACCTCGACGACGTTCAATTATGATTTAGCCAGCGGGCGAATGCTGAAGCTGGCAGACATTTTCCAGCCGAACTCCGGGTATCTAAAAACGATTTCGGCTTATTGCATTACGACGCTGACCAAAGAACTTGGCGATGTGGATGCGGAATGGCTTCGCACCGGAGCCGGACCGAAAGCGGAAAATTACAAAAGCTGGAACGTGACGCCGGACGGATTGCAGATCACGTTCGACGCGTATCAAGTGGCCGCGTACGCCTTCGGACCGCAGGAAGTCATCGTGCCCTTCTCCGCACTGAAAGCGATTCTCAAATCGGATAGTGCGCTAGCCGCTTTCGCCAAATAACCTGGAACACAAATGCCTACTCGCCTTCAACCTAAACTCATTACTGTTCTCCGCGAAGGCTACACCAAAAAACAATTCACCTCCGACCTGATTGCCGGCGTCATCGTCGGCATCGTCGCGTTGCCTCTGGCGATTGCTTTTGCGATCGCTTCGGGCGTGAAGCCGGAACAAGGGCTATACACAGCAGTCATCGCCGGGTTTGTGATCGGCGCGCTGGGCGGAACGCGCGCGCAAATCAGCGGCCCGACCGGCGCGTTTATCGTCATCATTTACGGCATCGTTCAGCAGTACGGATATGACGGGTTGGCGGTGGCAACAATCCTTGCCGGATTCATTTTGGTGGCAATGGGCTTGCTACGGATGGGCGCGTTTCTGAAGTTCATCCCTTATCCGGTGACGGTCGGTTTCACCACGGGCATTGCGCTGATTATTTTCTCCGGCCAGATCCGAGACTTTTTCGGACTGCGAATGGAAAGCGTCCCGGCGGATTTTGTCGAAAAATGGCAAGCCTACTTTCACTCAGCGGCAACCGTGAATTGGCAAGCTTTGGCTGTCGGCGCAGCTTCGTTAGCGATTGTCTTCCTATGGCCTCGCATCACACCCAAAGTTCCCGGCTCGCTGGTGGCGATTGTCGTCATAACGGCGGCAGTTCATCTGCTCAGTTTGAATGTCGAAACCATCGGCAGCCGATTTGGCAGCGTGCCGAACACTTTGCCCGCGCCGCATTTTCCACATCTGACCTGGGGCTTGATTACCAAGATGTTTTCGCCCGCCATCACGATTGCATTGCTGGCGGCGATTGAATCCTTGCTGGCGGCAGTCGTCGCCGATGGAATGATGGGCACTCGCCATCGGTCGAACATGGAACTAATCGCCCAAGGCATTGGCAACATCGTCTCGCCGATCTTCCAGGGCATTCCCGCGACCGGAGCGATTGCCCGCACGGCGACCAACATCAAAAGCGGCGGACGAACTCCGGTGGCGGCGATCATTCACGCGCTGACGCTGTTGCTGATCATGGTGTTTTTCGGGCGATGGGCGGCGCTGATTCCGATGCCTACGCTGGCGGCAATTTTGATTTTCGTCTCGTACAACATGAGCGAATACCACGCCTTCCTGAAGTTGCTGAAGAGTCCGAAAAGTGATGTAGCAGTGCTCGTGGTGACGTTTTTGCTGACAGTGTTGATTGATTTGACGGTAGCGATTCAGGTGGGCGTCGTGCTGGCGGCGTTCCTGTTCCTGCAACGTATGTCCGAAATCGCTCAGGTGAGTTCGCTGACTGGAAACATCAGCGAAGAGGAAGAAGACCCGAACAATCCGCGGGCGATTTCAAAACGCGTGGTTCCGCCCGGCGTCGAAGTGTTTGAAGTGTATGGTTCGCTGTTTTTCGGCGCGATTGAGCGGTTCAAAGACGCCATGCGTCGCGTCGAAAAGAAACCCAAGGTGTTGATCATTCGCATGCGCATGGTCCCGGCGATTGACGCCACAGGCTTGCAGGTGTTGGAAGACGTTCTGGAACGAACTCGGCGCGAAGGCGGAACGTTGATGCTGACCGGCGTCGCGGCTCAGCCAATGGAAGCGATGGAACGATCCGGCTTCCTGAAAAGCCTGGGGCGAGAATTTGTCTTTGAAAGCATTGACGACGCGTTGGAATGCGCTCGGCAGTTTTTGGTTTAAGCAGCGGACGCGGTCTCGCATTCCGCATTGACAACAGATGCCGCAGGCAAGTTTTCGCGTTTGGTCAGGCTCCAGCGCATAAACGGTTTTTCGGCCAGCACGAATAGCAAAGCGCAAAGAACAAAGACCGCAGGCACGATCAGCAAACACATCCATAGAAAATCCGTTGTTGCGGATAGTGTCGCCACCGACAGCGATTTCATCTCCCAGAACATTCGCGCAATGATCGGCACGTGATACAGATAAATCGTGTAACACATCCCGCCCGTGATGACGATCCAACGCGAAGTGATGATGCGATTCGCAATCTTTCCCATACAACATCCGGCATACATACCCGCGACGACCAACGGCAACAAAAAGTACGTGTGCCCGAACGCCCACAGCGTGAAGGCGATAAACGCCGCGCACCCCAACGCCACCAAATCCCAGCGATAGGATTTTTGCCGCAGTAAATCGGGACGGCTCAGATAAAAATCCGCCAGCAAAAATCCCGCCAGGAAGTAATGCAGAAAGTTGAACAGCGTCAGCCGCAATCGCGCCGAACCAAACGGATAAATGAACTCTTGCGAAAACACTCCAAAGGCCAGAATCAATCCCACCAATAACAAGCGTCGTTTTCGCGCGTCGGAAATCCTGAACAGCCGAACCAGAAACGGCACGAAAATGTAAAACTGAATCTCGACTTCCAACGACCAGGCGACTCCGTTGATCAGACTTTCGCGTCCAAAGACAAAACCGTGAACATAAAACACACTCGCAATCAGGTTCGGAATCAAATGAACAAAATCCTTTTGATCCACCCACAACATGAAAAACAGCAGCAGCAAACAAATGACGTACGGAGGTTCGATGCGCGTCACCCGGCGAAGATAATACCCTTTCAGATTTGGCGCGGGCAGATCGTTAAAGGCACGTTTGGCAAATGGCAACGCCAGAATGAATCCGCTAATGACAAAGAACAGATTGACTCCGAAATGGCCGCAATACGCAATCGGAACCAACCACGATTGGTGCGCAGCAGCAAACCAGTCTGTCGCCGTCCAAATTCGTTCGACACGCCCCACCGAGGGCAGGTAAATGGACATCAAGTGATGGAAGACCACAACTGAAATCGCCAGGAAGCGCAGCCCGTCCACTTCGGCAATGACTTCGCCTGTCGAAGTGACTCTTGATAGTTTGTTGGCAAACCAATTATGAGCGGAGCGCAGAAACCCATTCTCGCTCGGGAGTAAATCTTTCATTTTGTATCTGGTATCTTCTAGCGGTGTCGAAAATCGTCGCGCAGAGTAGCAGCAGATTTGCGCCGTGACAATCAGGAGTGAATTCATGATCCATCTGCAATCCATCGGCTTGAAACCTTCTGCCAAAGGGCAATCCGGTTTTCCATTTTCGCTGCCGCTGGTGCAACACTTTGGCGAAATCGAATTCCGCACGCCGGTAACGTTTTTCGTCGGCGAAAACGGCTCTGGCAAATCCACATTGATTGAATCCATAGCCGCCGGAACCAACCTGGCGACTGTTGGTGGCGAAGATGTGTCGCGCGACAAAAGCCTGACCAATGCGCGCGCGCTGGGCAAACAGTTGAAACTTTCCTGGCAGCGTAAAACCCACAAGGGATTTTTTCTGCGCGCAGAAGATTTCTTCAACTTCGCCAAACGCTTACAGACAATGCAGGTCGAGTTGCAGGAAATGGCTGACGAGTTTGAAAATGATTACAGCGGTTATGCCTTGGGCTTGGCGAAAGGCGCGGCGCTAGGTCAGCGGCGAGCGTTGATCGAACGTTACGGCGAAGATTTGGACGCGAACTCACACGGCGAAAGTTTCTTGAAACTCTTTCAATCGCGTTTTGTGCCGGGCGGATTGTACCTGCTGGACGAACCTGAAGCTCCGCTTTCGCCGCAACGGCAACTGGCGTTGCTTTCGATGCTGAAGGAAATGGTTGAACAAGACGCGCAATTTATCATCGCGACGCATTCGCCAATTCTGATGGCCTATCCCGAAGCGCAAATTTTCAGCTTCGATTCGCATCCGGTCAGCGAAACAGCGTACGACGAAGTCGAACACGTTTCGCTCACACGCAGGTTTCTGAACAATCCCAATTCGTTTTTGAGATACCTTTGAATAGAGCACAGATGTTGGCGCTCTATTTCTTTTCCTGCTGCTGGCGAAACGCTTCGATCTCTGCTTTCGACTTTTGCCCGACTTCTTCCAGCCGCGTCATCCACTGTTTTTCATACGGCTTTAGCGCGCTGACCACTGCTTCGGCGACAGCCAGATTGCGAAACCATTTTTTGTTCGCCGGAACGATGAACCACGGAGCTTGTGGCGTGCTGCAACGGTTCAGCGCATCTTCGTAAGCGCGCGTGTAATCATTCCAGTACGTTCGCTCTTTCCAATCGCCAGCCGAAAGCTTCCAGTATTTGGTCGCGTCTTGTTCGCGTTCCAGCAACCGTTGCTCTTGTTCCTGTTTGCTGATGTGCAGATAAAACTTCAGCACAATGGTGTTCGATTCAACCAACAGCTTTTCAAAGTTGTTGATGTGGTCGTACCGAGCGCGCCAGATTTTGTCCGAAGCGAATTTGTGAACTCGGACAACGAGTACGTCTTCGTAATGCGAACGGTTGAAGATCGTGATTTGGCCTTTGCCGGGCGTGTGTTTGTGAATGCGCCACAGAAAGTCGTGCTCCAATTCTTCGGCAGTCGGGACTTTGAACGAAGCCACCTGGCACCCCAGCGAATTCAGCGGCCCCATCACGGTTTTGATCGTGCCATCTTTGCCGGACGTGTCGCGGCCTTGCAGCACGACCAGGACTGAATGCTGTCCGGCGGCGTACAACAATTCCTGCAACCGAGTCAGTTCTGCGCTCAGCGTTTTCAGCTTCGCTTCGCCTTTTTCACGATTGAACCCCGCGTCGTATTCGGGATCAAAATCGCGAAGCTTAATGAGTTGGTTGCCCGTGAGTTTGTGTGCATAAGTCATCAAGTAATCTCCCTCTGTTTGTTTATTTAAGATCGGCCAGAATTTTCTTCGGCAGCTTGGCTTTGACCATTTCGTATGAATCTTTGATCAACCGTTTTAACTCTGATTTCGGCACAGCATTCAACTGCTTCAGCGCTACCCAGTGATAGCGTGCAACATACGGCGCGGGATCAATGTGTTCCTGTTCGGTCAATTCGGCAAATTCTTCCGGCGTGCATTTGAATGACATCCTGTAAGGCGCTACCGCGTCGAGCGCCAACACCGTAAACATCTTGCCGCCGATACAAAACAACAGGTCGTTCTCCCACTGCACTTTTTCGGTCACGTGCGGCAGCGACAAACAGAATTCCCGAATTTGATCGAAATTCATTGGCTCGATTCCTCCTAAAACTTGCATTGCTTGACCTTGTTGGAAGCCGACTTATATGATGCCTTTCGGTTCGGTTCAACATAACCAATCATATTTCTCCTGCCTGACACAGTGTTTCCGGCAAAAATTTTCAGGGAGTATTCAACTGCTATGGCTCATCCAACGAGTTCAAACAACAACGCACAAAAGATTTGGCACAACGGCAAATTCATTGACTGGAACGATGCCAACATTCACATCATGTCGCACGTGGTTCATTACGGCTCTTCGCTGTTTGAAGGGATTCGCTGTTACGCGACTCCGCAAGGCCCTGCGATTTTCCGGCTGCGCGAACACATCAAACGGCTTCATGAGTCCTGCCATATTTATCGAATGCCTTTGGAATTCAGCATCGAACAATTGATGGAAGCCTGTCTTGAAACGGTTCGCGTCAACGGTTTCAAAGAATGTTATTTGCGTCCCGTCGTCTTTCGCGGCTACGGAGCGTTCGGCGTCAACCCGCTGAACAACCCTGTCGAAGCTTACATTGCCAGTTGGGTTTGGGGTAAGTACCTGGGCGCGGAAGCCATCGAAGACGGCGTTGATGTTTGCGTTTCAAGCTGGGCGCGCATGCATCCGAACACCTTGCCGCCGACTGCCAAAGCCGGTGCGAATTACATGAACTCGCAGCTCATCAAGATGGAAGCCATTCTGAACGGGTTTGTCGAAGGCATCGCCCTCGACACGCAAGGCTATGTCAGTGAAGGCAGCGGCGAAAACATCTTCGTCGTCCGCGACGGCAAGATTTTCACGCCGCCACTTTCCAGCGCAGGCCTGACCGGCATCACACGCGATTCGGCCATTCAGATCGCCCGCCTGCTCGGTTACGAAGTCGTCGAATCCTTGATCCCGCGAGCGACGTTGTACACCGCCGACGAAGTGTTCTTCAGCGGAACCGCCGCCGAAATCACTCCGATTCGCACGATTGACCGCATCAAGATCGGCGCAGGCAAACGCGGCCCAATTACCGCTGCGCTGCAGAAAGAATTTTTTGCGATTACTTCCGGAGAGAAAGAAGCTCCGGGCAATTGGCTCTCGTTCGTTAAGTAAACCGATTACCGAATTGAGATTGCGGATTGCGGATTGAAATGATTCATCGCAATCCGCTTTTTATTTTCAATTGATTGTTCCGTATGACATTGCCAGAACTCGCCTCGAAACAAATCATCGAAACTTTGAAAGGTGCTGGCTCACCAGCTCGCGCAGCGCAATCACGTGTTTACTTCAAAGCGGACGAAGACGTGCAGTTTTATGGGTTGACTGCGCAGGAAACGCGACAGGTCGAACGCGAGTTTTTTGCCACGGTAAAAGGCGTGTGGACTTACGCCGACGCACTCAGGTTTTGCGATCTGATGATTTGGGAAAAGCATTTGGAAGCGAAACAAATCGGCGTCGAACTGTTGGCTCGGTTCAAGCGTCAGTTCACACCGGAGTTGCTGCAAACCATCAAACAATGGCTGCTGAAAAATCACAGCGCGAATTGGGCGACGACGGACGGGCTTTGTTCGGTGGTCGTTGCGCCGCTGGTGAAAAAGCATCCTGAGCTGATCGAACAACTCAAACTCTGGACGCGCGATGAAAATCTTTGGGTTCGCAGGGTTTCGGCTGTCCCCCTGACAGGTTTGGCGCGGCGAGGTCAATACTTGGACGACGCGTATGAAATTGCTGAAGCTCTGTTTGATTACCCGGAAGATTTGATCCACAAAGCCACCGGCTGGTTGTTGCGGGATGCTGGCAGAACCGACGAACAACGGCTGGAAAAATTTCTGCTGAAACACGGATCGCGAATTCCGCGAACAGCGTTGCGCTATGCCATCGAAAAGTTCCCGCCTGACAAACGCAAACAACTTTTGATTAAAACCAAAGCCGGATAAGCCCAAAAATTGACAAGCCATCCAAGCGGTCTTATAGTTCGCCGGTCAAACCAAGTTACAGTGCAAACAAGACTTTACTCAACCGCACTGAAACATCTAGCTGGAACCTCAATTCTACCAACTACATCCGCGACGGGAGGATGAATGACCAGTCGTAATTCGCACAATTTGAATGCGGCGATGGCGCCAATTGATCGAGCCGGGATCACCGAATTAGTTGTCCAACGAATCAAGGAGTTGCTGGAACGTGGCGAACTGAAAGCCGGAAGCCGTTTGCCACCGGAACGCGAACTGGCTGATATGCTGCACATCAGTCGTCCCAGTCTGCGCACGGCGCTGAAAGCGTTGTCCGTGATGGGCATCATTCACGCCAAACCGGGCGCGGGAACGTACATCGCCGAATCGTTGCCGGAAGTGTTCACAGAGCCAATGCGGTTTATGACTCTGATCAACAACACCAGCGACGAAGAAATGTTTGAGGCTCGATTGATTATCGAAGCCGGGTTGGCCGAACTTGCCGCCGAGCGCGCTGATGAAGAAGACATCAAAGCGTTGAACGTCGAAATCGAAGGCATGCGCGCCAACATGAACGATCCGGAAAATTATCTGAAACACGATGTGCGATTTCACCAAGCCATCGCCAGAGCCGCCAACAACAAATTGATGAGCGGTGTGATGGACACCGTCGCGCAACTGTTGTTCAAGCTGCGCCGCCAGACCATTAAACACGCCAGCGATTTGGAAGAAGCCATTGACTGGCATTACAAAATCGTCGAAGCCATCAAAAAACACGATCCCAAACGCGCCAAGGAAATGTTGAGCAACCACCTGCGAGCGTCGCAAGCCGCATGGGCGCGCGAAAATCGAAACAATCTGGCCAATGGTTCTTCGGGCGATTCTTCCAGTTCCGCTGAAGAAAAAAACGACGCAGGCGCGCTCAAACGTCGCGGCAAATAATCGTTCTTCAATACCAATTCCAAATGCTGCCTGATCTTGAAGACGTAAAACGCAGGCTCGTGATTATTGGCGAACTCGTGCGAGATCATGTGCTGGCTGAGCTTCGCCAGCAATCTGCCGAATCGCTTTCCGCCATCGCCTTTGAAACGGCGGCGGACAAAATCTACGTCATTGACCGTTCGGTCGAAACGATTTTGCTGCCAGCGTTGGCCGAACACCTGCAACCAATCCTTTCGTTTGCGCTGATTTGCGAAGGCGTCAATGACGAACAGCCGATGGCTTTCCCAGCCGATTTGCCGATTGAACAATGCCAGGCGCGGCTGATCGTTGATCCGATAGACGGCACTCGACCGATTATGTACAACAAGCGCAGCGCGTGGTGGCTGGCCGGGATTGCGCCCAATCTTGGTGAGCAAACTTCGTTGCGCGACATTCAGATCGCTGTTCAGGTCGAAATCCCCACGACGCGAGCTGCGCTGGCCGATACGTTGTGGGCGATTCGCGGCAAAGGCGCAAGCGGCGAAACCACGAATTTGATTTCCGGCGAACGAACAGAATTTCAGCCACAGCCTTCGCGCGCCA
>ERZ650309.1459-NODE-1459-length-11081-cov-7.361418_pt1 | contig 11081 bp, 20 predicted proteins | sample MGYA00376245_ERZ650309 | MGnify/ENA primary metagenome ERZ650309 (study PRJEB26733, sample SAMN07839294) | wastewater metagenome | biome: urban; feature: wastewater treatment plant; material: waste water | place: USA: North Carolina | collected 2016-04-26 ...
TAAACTTAGTTATAATAGCTTCATCAACAAACAAACCAAATGGTGAATTAAATGAATAATGTATCTTTAGCTTTTTATGTACCATCAAACTTAAAAAACGTATTGATTAAAGTATTAGAATCTTTAAATAACGTTGATTTTGATGAATACAGCGTAAATACTACTTATGGTGAATTATTCCAAATTGCTGAGATTGGTATAACAGACGAAAATGTTAAAGAAGTGGTATCAGCTTTTAATCAATGTGGTCAAAAAATTATTGATGCAAAATTTTTAGATTATCGTGAGATGACAGATGATTTATATAACCATTTTATCGAAAATGCGCCAATTGGATTAATTGATTTTATATTATTAGAGTTAAATAGTGATTCAGTAGTGTTATATACTTCTAATTTATAAAAAAAAAGACTTGCTTTTTAGCAAGTCTTTTTTTTTATTCACATATTGTTACAAATAAATACTTTAATTTTTAAAATATTTTTAGTATAATTATAATTAGCAACAGAACATGAGGGAGACAATCACTAGGGGACCCTGCAATTTGTATGTAACTTCTATGTAACTACTTTGTAACATAGTTACAATCTGATAACAATTAAAATTAAATAATTAAAAAAAAAGCTTGTATTTATTTTTAAACTTAGTTATAATAGCTTCATCAACAAACAAACCAAATGGTGAATTAAATGACAGTAGCACAATACAACAACGCTGTAGTAATTTTGAAAGACGTAATTGCTAATGAATTAGCAGACTATAGTTATGAAGACAATCAGTGGATACAAACACCATATACATTGGAGTCTATTGCGTCTAAATGCAACAGCATTGTTAAAGATGACGATGTAATTTGTGTAAATGGTATTGACGTATATATGGTTGGATACAGTAGTGGTATAAACCAATTATGGGAGCCTTTAGAGTTTGCTGAATTAAGCGATGAGTATCAAGAGAAAGTATTGTCTAAATAATACATACTGAAAAAGACTTGCTAAAAGCAAGTCTTTTTTTTGCTTACATATTGTTACAATTAAATACTTGCATTTAATTTATATTTTAGTTATAATTGTTTTAGCAACAGTACTTGAGGGAGACAAACACTGGGGGACCTTATAATTTGTATGTAACTACTTTGTAACTACTTTGTAACATAGTTACAATCTGATAACAATTTAATTAATTAAAAAGCTTGTATTTATTTTTTAATTTAGTTATAATAGTCACATCAAGACAAACAAACCATAAGGTGAACATCATGCAAAACGTATCTTTAGTTGCTTTTTTGTTAGCAAATACCAAAGCCGAGTTTAGTGCTGAATTAACAGCAACAACAGAAGTAAAACTAAATAAACGTGGTAATCCATTTACCAAAGTGACAAAAACTAAAACAACATTAGTCACTATTAATGGTGACTATCAAGAGACTGTTAACGTTCAGCGTTTAGTTGAATCTAAGCAAGATGATTTTAAAGCTGTAAAACCAGTTTGGGGCGAAAACTTGACTAAATCATTAGTCAAGCATAATGAAAACTATTACTTACAAGTAATAGAAAATGGTCAACGTGGTATAACTGAGTACCACGATGAAAATGGCAATGTTTTAAGTTTTGATGATTTTAAACGTTTTTTACCAACAAAAAACCAAACTTCTCGACAAGACGTTGAAGACGTTGTAATTGTTAAGAAGTACAAAATAGAAAATGTAAAAAAATTAGTTTTACGTTCGCCCATTGTACTTGTTTTTACAAACGAGTAACAAATAGTTACAATCAAAAGCTTGTATATAATACAAGCTTTTGATACAATAACTTATCAACAAACAACAGAGAGATGAAAAGCATGAAAAGCATTACTTTTAAAAATCGTCAGGAGATGGCCGAATATATTATTACAAATAAGATTAAAATTATTAAAAAAGATGGTTATACCATTTATTTTTAATAATTTTGAAAAGACTTGCTGAAAAGCAAGTCTTTTTTTGTTTATATTTGTAACAAATTTTAAAGTCGTCTAGTGATTGTCTCCCTCAAGTACTGCTGCTAAGTATAATTATACTAAAATATAAATTAAATGCAAGTATTTAATTGTAACAAATTTTTTAGACACAAATAAAAAAGACTTGCTTTTTAGCAAGTCTTTTTATAATTTTAATCTATATCGTAATCAGGCTGTTCGTTCATGTCTACACAATCTGCATGACAAAGATATTTGTCTTCATATATCGTTGTCATTACATCATCTGTCTCAAACTCTATCTGACAATTACAAAATAAACAAAATACAAATTTTTCGCCATTTCTATTTTTATAAACTTTTTGCATAATAATCACCATTTGGTTTGTTTGTTGATGAAGCTATTATAACTAAATTAAAAAATAAGTGCAAGCTTTTTTTTAATTATTTAATTTTAATTGTTATCAGATTGCAACTATGTTACAAAGTAGTTACATACAAATTATAGGGTCCTCCAGTGATTGTCTCCCCTATGTTCTAGTGATAAAACAATTATAACAAAACTATATTTTAAATGCAAGTTTTTATTTGTAAATATATTTTTATATTCAATTATCACATGTACCTATGTCTATATTCTAATTGTTTACTTGTCCATAAATTACATGCTTTATTATTATATTTTCGTGAGTGGAATGGGATACGACTGAGAAAATACAAAAATAGCACTACTAAATTCATATATTACATTATATATATTATAATAATTGCTTATATAGTCACTTATATTAAAGAGATGGTATAAATTATACCACATACCGTAATCTTTATCATATAATTTTGACTTACATTTAATTAATTATGTTAAACTTTCAATTATGACTAAGATTAATTTTAAGGTATCATTTATTTCTTTTAATTGATAGTTTGATAAATTGTTACTAATAGCAGCATTAAATGCTTCAACTTTCATAATATTAACTAACTGGCTTATTTGTGGTATGTGCTTATTATATATGAATAATAAGCACAATGCAAGCTTTTATTGATTTTTTATGCGTAAAAGTTGTTCATCATTTTCATATTGGCCATCAACTAAAACGCAACAAACGTCCCACTCATTCGATTGAAACCCTAATTCACACGCTAATAAGTATTTTTGTTGGTTAACAAGCGGTAATAATTTGCTATAATCATTTTCGCCAAAAATAGAAGTCATTTTATCAATTATAAATTGACTTCTATCTGACAAAGACTTTTCTTTATCAGATTGCCATTTTTCGTATGCTATTTGGTTATCTATAGCATCTTGGGGGCAATGTGCATATCCACGTTCTCTTAATTTAATCATTACATCTTACTCATTATTGTTAAGTTGTATTTATTATAACAGCATATTAAGCACAATGCAAGCTTTTATTCAAAAAATATAAGTAATAATACACTATCAACTTAATGAATATATGACTATTATAACATTAAAATTTTAAAAGGGTGGTTAAATATAACAAAATGTTACACTTAACCACCCTTTTAAAATTTTACAATTCAAGACTTTATAATTTAGCATTTTCTATGCTGTTTACATTTAATTCAACTCAAAATCGTGACGATTGCTAAATATTAGAACCACCTCTAAAGTCTTTCCAAATATCACTATTTGTTTGTGTATGTGCTTATTATATATGAATAATAAGCACAATACAAGCTTTTATTAAACTAAATGCGTGATGTTGTTTTTATCTACAATAGCGTAATATACCTTTTTACTATGCTTACCACTACGCTTAAATACAGTGGAAGTAACATCTTGTTTCCACTTTGCTAATACAGCAGGAGGTAATAAACTTGCAGCAAGTTTATTATTATGATTTTTTACTTGGTCAATTGCAATATCTTCTACACCAAAGGATGTATTAATTTGTTTAGTATCAACTAATACGCCTTGTTCATCAAAAATATTAACTTGACCGTTTACGCTAAATAAATTCATAATAATCACCTTGATGGTTTGTTTGTTGATAAAGCTATTATAACTAAATTAAAAAATAAATACAAGCTTTTTATTTAATTATTTAATTTTAATTGTTATCAGATTGTAACATAGTTACAAAGTAGTTACATACAAATAACAGGGTCGTCTAGTGATTGTCTCCCTCATGTTCTGCTGCTAAAATAATTATATCAAAATTATATTTTAAATACAAGCTTTTATTTTGCATTATTTTAAAATAAAAAAAGACTTGCTAAAAAGCAAGTCTTTTAAAATGTTTACGATTTTACTAAGCGAGTGACTTTAACAATATGACCCTTTTCATTTCTAATTGCAGTCGCCCCAGTATCAGGAGCAAATGTATTTTTTCTTTTTGTCGCTGATAATACTAGCGCAGATACTATACAAATAGTATCATCATCATTTGGCAAGCCATACACCTCGCCAAAGGCTCTCTCGATAATATCGACACCTGTCACCGAACACTTACCAATAACTACATCATTAGAATCTACACGTGCAACAGTGCCGCTTGGCTCAATGGTGATGTCGCCATTAGCAGTTGCAATTACAATAGCGTGTGGAGTTAAGTTTAACATAGTATTTACCTTATTACTTGTTTGTTACTGTATGATGCTATTATAACTAAATTAAAAAATAAATACAAGCTTTTTATTTAATTATTTTAACTGTTATTGAATATGTTAAAATTATAAAATTGGATAAACTTTATATGATAGTAAATACACACTAGACAAGCGTATTTTGCGTTATATTGCACGATACGATAAAATATGAATATATGTATCACTTTAAATTGCTATTGTTTAAAACGCAAAATACGCTTGTCTAGTGTGGTATTTTATAATGAACATTAATTGATTTAGTTTACAATGCGATAACAATTTATATAAATAAAAGCTTGTATTTAAAATATAATTTTGATATAATTATCTTAGCAGCAGTACTTGAGGGAGACAATCACTAGACGACTTTAAAATTTGTATGTAATTACTTTGTAACTATGTTACAATCTGATAACAATTTATTTTAAAATTAATTAAAGAAAAGCTTGTATTTATTTTTTAATTTAGTTATAATAGCTTCATCAACAAACAAACCATCAGGTGAAAAATCATGCAAAACGTATCTTTAGTAAACTTCTTAACAACTAATTTTAAAACAATTTTAAGTGCAGAAGTAACTGTCTGTACAGAAGTGAAATTAAACAAGCGTGGTAATCCATTTTCAAAAGTTTTGAAAAGCAAAACAATTTTAGCTACGTTGAATATGAATTATCAAGACGCTGTTAATCAGCAACGATTGATTGAAAATACAACCGCAGATTTTAAAGCTGTTGCACCATTATGGGGCGTTAGCGTGACTGATAGTGTTATCAATCATAATGATAATTATTATATTCAAATGATTGTCAATGGCTCTGTTGGTAAAACTGTTTACCATGATGAACATGGTAATGTGTTAAACTTTGATGATTTTAAACGTTTTTTACCAACAAAAAACCAAACTTCACGTCAAGATGTTGAAAATGCAATAAATATAAAACGTTATAAAGTTGAAAGTATTAAAAAAGTAGTAATACGTTCACCAATGTTGCTTGTTTTTACAAACGAGTAACATTTAAAACAATCAAAAACTTGTATATAATACAAGTTTTTGATACAATAACGTCATCATCAAAAACTTGTGAGATAAAACTATGAAAAGTATGACTTTCAGCAATCGTGAAGCAATGGCTAATTATATTATTGCTAATAGTATTAAAATTATTAAAAAAGATGGTTATACTATCTATTTTTAATAATTTTGAAAAGACTTGCTGAAAAGCAAGTCTTTTTTATTAAAAAAGTTATACAATTATTACATTTAGTTACATTTAAAAGCTTGCATTTAAAATATAATTTTGATATAATTAATTTAGCAACAGTACATGAGGGAGACAATCACAGGCGGAGCCTGCAATTTGTATGTAACTACTTTGTAACATAGTTACAATCTGATAACAATTTAGATAAATAAAAGCTTGTATTTATTTTTTAATTTAGTTATAATAGTTTCATCAACAAACAAACCAAAATGGTGATTATTATGGTAGATTGGTATAAATCTAACAAAAAGACATTCGTATTGACTAATGTCGCTGTTAAAAACGTATTGTTAATGTTGCATCAATACCATAGAGAAAATATGTATCTTGAAACAGATGATAAACAAGTCCCTATTGGCGGCAACTTTTATCAAAATCGAAGTGGTAAAATAAATATGGCTCGTTTTAAGTATGACCATACAAACCGTTATTATATACGCCAACTGCAAGTTGGTAGTAATATAAAAAACAGTTTAGATATGGTTCGAGATGTTTATAGTATTATTGAAAAATACGCCACTAAATTAGATAAAAAAGTAGTATCTAAAACAAGCCATAAAAAGTTGACGATAGACTATGATATACACTCTAATTTTTGTACGTTTACTTTGTACTTAGATTAACAAAAAAGACTTGCTTTTTAGCAAGTCTTTTTTATGATTGTAGCAATTTTTAAAGTCGTCTATTTTTCTTTTTATTATCACAAAATAATTAATAAAATTATATTTTAATACTTAAAATCAATTATAGACGTGCTATTTTGCGTTTTAACGCTTTATATTAGCATTTATGTATAAATATATTGTTTTACTTTACTATAGTTTAAAACGCAAAATAGCACGTCTATAATTGATAGATGATAATTTTTAATATTGAATAATTAATGAGATAAACTAAATAAAAGCTTGCATTTAAAATGTATTTTTGTTATAATTATTTTAGCAGCAGTACTTGAGGGAGACAAACATAGGAGGTACCTGCAATTTGTATGTAACTACTTTGTAACATAGTTACAATCTGATAACAATTAAATTTAAATAAAAGCTTGCATAAGTTTTTTATTTAAATTATAATAGCATCATAACGTGATTAATGATTAAAGGTAAACGCTATGTATAACTTTCGCTTAACTGGTAATACAAAATTAGGTAAAATGCCTGTTACACGTTCACCGCAAGATAATTGCCCCGATACTTGCTCGTTAAAGGGCAATGGTTGCTATGCGGAACAATTTAGATTAGGTATTGCATGGAAAAAAGACTTGGAAAAAGGATTTATGTTTAATGACTTAATCAATGCTATCCGCAAATTACCTAAATTAACATTATGGCGACATAATGAAGCGGGCGATTTAACACAAGAAAATGGTAATATTATCAAATCTGATTTACAAGATATTATCAAAGCAAATAAAGGTAAACGTGGCTTTACTTATACCCACCATGTTCCTAATGAGCATAATTCACGTTTAATTAGTCAATCTAATCAAGAAGGGTTTACTATTAATCTATCTGCGGAAACATTGACACAAGCTGATGAATACTTTAGTATGAATGTAGGTCCTGTAGTTACATTATTACCGATTGTTGCAGATAAAGTAACATATACACCTAATGGAGTACGGGTAGTAAAATGCCCTGCTACTTATAATGAAAGTATTACTTGTCAACATTGCGCTATTTGCCAAAAACCTTCACGTAATTATATCATCGGCTTTCCCGCTCATGGTACAAGTAGAAAAAAAGCCGAGAAGATATTTTTACAAAATATTTAGTTACTAACCAGTTACAAATAAAAGCTTGCTAAAATACACTTAGCAAGCTATAATTTTAAACATAATAAACATAGTGTAGAGGTTATTATGAATCGTTATCTTTGGTCTTTTAATGCAAACGGATTTACTGGAAAATTTATTGCTAGTCAAGATGAAATTGATAGTATTATTGGTCAAGAATTATTATTAGAGGAAGATATGTGGCATGATTATATTCTAACCCATTTTGTTAAAGAAAGTGATTTTGAAATTTTAAGTGATGATAATGATTTTATCAATAAACTTGAACAATTTGATTTAACACCTGTTGGGTTTAATCCATTATCAGCAAAAATTAGACCTTGTAGTGATTAATTTTGAATAAAAGCTTGTAAAATGATTATTATTCATGTATAATAATCATATACCAAACTAATGAGGTAAATTAAAATGTCCACACATTCAACTATTATTGTATCCCATGATAATAAAGTAACTTCACAGTTTTGTCATTGGGACGGAGGCTTAAATAATGTAGGTACAATGCTAGTTACTTTTTATAATAGTATTGATAGTTTATTAAAAATAATTAGTTTGGGTGCTATACATTCTTTAAAAGAGACGATAGAAAAAAGCAGATTCTTTTTTCAAGATGGTGTTGTAAGTGAAAAATATAACACTAAAACATTTAAAAATTTGTATGATGCAATTAACGATGCTGATACACAGTATATATATGTTTTTACTGATGAAAAATGGCACATTGTTGTAGGTGACTTTCTTGTACCATTACAAACTAATAATGAGATGGTGTATCGGTATTCTTATGTAGAGCGTGAGGAAATACCTTATTAAATTATAAAAAAGCTTGCTTTATGTAAGCTTTTTTGTTATATTAATATAACTTTATTATTAGAGAATAACACATGATTAGTATATACACACCGCAAGAAGATAAATACTGTTTTAATATTACTGATAATATCCGTAAATTTTTGGAATTTAATATTCCTGAATTTATTAATGAAATTTCAACAGTAATTGGAACATATCAACTAACTGAGTTTAGCATACATAAAAATAAAACAGGTGATTTATATGTAAATTGTAAAAATACATTTACAGGTGAAGTCTCCGATGACTTGGATTTTGAGATAATTGATTAATGAAAAATAAAAACAGTATTAATACTGTTTTTATTTTTGTTTGTAACAAATTACAGGGTCCTCTAGTGATTGTCTCCCCCATGTACTGTTGCTAAATTAATTATACCAAAAATATATTTTAAATGCAAGCTTTTTTTAATTGCGATATACTTACAAACAGTTACATATAAAAGCTTTAATTTTATTTAAAATATTGTATAATGTACACATATTCTAAAGCATACAGAGGACTTAAATATGAAATTTATTAAATTAGTTGCTATGTTTGGTAATAAAGGTGAAGAATTTATCAGTGTTGATAACCATCAACAAATCAAAGGCCTGATTGATAGTAAATCATCAGCAACATGGGCTTGCGGAGCAGTATTTCCTGATACTGATTGGGTTAAACTTGCTCAATATTCCCCTAATACACCTGAAGGTAAAGTCCTAATTGTAGTATGTAAGTTAGAAGACTTTGAAAAGGCTAAAGAACTAAAGTAACATTTAGTTACAATTAAAAGCTTGTTAAAATAAAATTAACAAGCTATAATTAACACACAAAGTTAACACGAGGAATCATCATGTCAATATTACAGCAATCATATTGGGGCGGAAATGGTACATATCAGTCGTTAGCAGACAAGCTTGAATTAATTAAGCCTACTCAGGGTAAAGTAAAAGGTACTAAAAATAAGCAATTAGAGCGTTATCGAATTGCAGTAAATGCGTATTATGATTTATATAATAATGGGTTGTGGAATCGTATTCACTCTTTTAATCGTATTTTTAAAATTGCTGCAAATAACTATAAATATGGAGCAGGTCAGTACGCTAGTAATTTATACAAAATTATTGAACCAAAAATGGACGAAATTATTTTAGCAGCCTCTAAAGAACAAGGTTTAATTTAACATTTAGTAACAAATAAAAGCTTGTTAAAATAGATTTAACAAGCTATAATTAACACATAATCAATTAACAAGCGAGAAAATTAACATGACTGTATATACATTATCTTATAGCTCCTATTCATTAGAAGAAGGTGTATTAGACGGAGGTGTTATTGATATTTTTGAGTGTCAATCTGATGCTCAACACGAAATGGAATTAAATGTCAAAGAAACATCAAGCTTTTATGATGATAACAACCATAAAGAATTAGTAATTCGGAATGGTAATGCTACATTTGAAACTAAAGATGGTTACTTGATTGAATATAAAATTACCGCAATTGTAAAATATGGATTAATAAAAAATTATATGTATAATTTAGCACTAAATTATTTTCTAAATGATGATGAATTTTCCGATGATGCTGAAACGTTTGCTACTGAAAACTGTGAAACAACACCATATAGTAATGAGCATTGTTATAAATTATTTAGTAGAAGGTTTGATATTGAACCTATATTAGTAGTATTTAATAATCAATGTTGTAGTACAGAAAGCACAAAACTATTTTTTAATAAGGGTGAAAATATACTCTATTATTTAGAAAACTGGAAAGAGTATATTATTTAAAACGAATAAAAGCTTGCTATATGCAAGCTTTTTTATTATAATACTTATATCAGGAGTATTTAATATGCAATCACATTTATTAAGCTTTAAAAGTATTATTAATTCATTAATTAATAAATTAAATGATTTATATTATAGCTATACTAATAATATTGTTAATGAAAGTGTTTGGGACTTCTATTATAAGATGCAATTATCATTATGGTTTACTGATAACTGGCCTAATATAAAACTATATGCACATTCTCTATCAACATCTAAGACAATTAATTTAAAAAAAATTGCTGATATGCCTATAACTGCATATAAAGCAGATAATACTGATATAAAAAATAAAAAATCAAAAGCATTAAAAACATTATTAGAATGTTTGGAGCAAGCTTTATTAGAATTAAACTTAAATGATATAAAAAACTTATTTAATAGTAGTTTAACAAAATTAGTAAGTTATATAGAACAAAATTCACCTATGATTAAAAATGTTAACAATACTGTTATTAAACATAATGACAACATAAAAAATAAACAATTTAATCAATTAGAAGTAGTGTTACAACAAATTATTAACAATTTACCCAAACAATATCAACATGAAGCTAGGCAAATTATTATTAATAATAGTAATAATAAATTATCTGTATTGCAAAATTTTATAAATTCTAAAAAAATATTATAATAAAGAATAATAGTCTCTTGATTTGAGTAAATATATCATTTACATTAGTTGCTTAATCAGATATTTGGATGGATGTATTGCAATATCAAAGTTGGGGATTCCTTAAATAATTATGGTTAGGTAGTTAATAAACAAATCAGATAACT
>ERZ650309.1460-NODE-1460-length-11080-cov-4.274467_pt1 | contig 11080 bp, 8 predicted proteins | sample MGYA00376245_ERZ650309 | MGnify/ENA primary metagenome ERZ650309 (study PRJEB26733, sample SAMN07839294) | wastewater metagenome | biome: urban; feature: wastewater treatment plant; material: waste water | place: USA: North Carolina | collected 2016-04-26 ...
CCCCCGACGGTGGCCCCGGGTCAGGCCGCGCCCCCGCACGGCGCCACGACCACGGCTCCGACCAGCGCGACCCCGGCCGCTGCTGCTCCGGCGGCCCCGGCGCACGCGCCTGCACACCCCTGATCGTCGCTGAGCGCTGCTGATCGCTGAGCACTGCCTGCCGCGGCGCTCCAGCGCGCTCCCGCGGCACCCCTGCCGACGCCTCCCCCGGCTCGCGCGAAGCCCTGCTTCCCGCGGTCACTCCCTGAAGCAGAAAAGGCCCTCCTCCCCCGCGGAGACACCCGTCTCAGCTCGCGGAGCGCCGGCGCGACGGCCCCTCTTGAAGGGGGCGCAGACCCGCGTCCCGTACGCTCCCGCGATCTGGCTGAAGGTACATCCGCGCGGAGGGAGCGCGCTGGCAGCGCGGCGCAGACCGGCGCGCCAGGGGCCCGCGCGGCTTCCCTAGCTCCACTCGAACTTCGGTCGCGTCGTCGGCGGCAGCTCGCCGCGGACCGGCGGCCACGTCGACGCCGGGTTCGTCGGAGCGCTCGGCCGCCAGTACCAGCCCAGCACCCCGCCGACGATGAAGCCGCCGATGTGCGCCCACCACGCGACGCCGGACGACTCGGACAGCGCGCCGAAGAGCTGGAACCCGAACCAGAACAAGAGGTACGTCGACGTCTTCCAGTGCACCCGGAAGATGAAGATCAGCGAGACCAGCCGCGCCTTCGGGAACAGCACCGCGTAGGCCGCCATCACCCCCGAGATCGCACCGGAGGCGCCGACCATCGGCACGCTCGGATCCGGCGTCAGGGCGATCTGCATCGCGGCGGCGCCCAGCCCCGACAGTCCGTACAGCAGCAGGAAGCGCGCGCCGCCCAGGCGGTCCTCGACGTTGTCGCCGAAGACCCACAGGAAGTACATGTTGCCGAACAGGTGCATCAGGCTGCCGTGCAGGAAGAGGTGCGTCACGAAGGGCAGCCAGTGCCCGGCCACCGCCTGCAGCGGGATCAGCCCCAGCGTGCGCACCACGCGCTGCGGGTGATCGCTGCCGATCGTCGCCAGAAAGCCCAGCACGCACAGCGCGATCAGCACCGAGACCATCACCGGCCAGCGCCGGCGCGGGTGATCGTGCTCGACCGGCAGGCCGGTCATGAACATGAACAGCCACAGCCACGCCGAGGTCGGCGGCTCCGCCTCGGCTGCCGCTTCTTCTTCGCCGGGCGGGCGGCTGGCCGCGATCACCGCCGGCGGCACCGTCGGCCGCAGCAGCGGGTGCCCGGGCGCGCGCACCATCGCCGCCGCGACCTGCTGCAGCTCGCCGCCGTCGAGCCACAGGCCGCGGCAGCCCGGGCACTGGTCGACGTGGACCGCGGCCTTGCCGAGCTCACCGAGCAGGGCGCGGCCCTGGGGCAAGAGGCCGCGCTCGCGCAGCGACAGCCCCGGGTGGCGCGGGCAGCGGCGCGAGGTCTCCGCCGCCGCGTCCGTGAAGGTCAGGCCGCTCGACTGGACCCGCGACAGCAGCGCCTCGAGCTCGCCGTGATCGAACCAGATGCCGCGGCAGACCGGGCAGTAGTCGACTTCGACACGGCCGCTCGGCGTGTCCTCCTGGGCGGGGCGCAGCGGCCGGCTGCAGCGTGGGCACAGCATGAGTCGACGGTACCACGTCGCCCGCCGGCGTGCTTGGCGACGGTCCGCAGGAGCCAGACCGGGCCAGACCGGGCCCAGACCACGCCCGAACCGCATGCAAGCAGGGCGCTCCGCAGCTCGGAGGTGGTGCGGCTCCGCAACCTCGCCAAAAGATTAGAACTCCACTGACGGACCCGCGCGCGCCCTTTACGGAACAGCGGTTGACTTCTTCGAAGCCCCGTGGAAAATGCGTCTCGCCGCGTCAAAACCGGCCTCGACCCCATCGTCCAGCCGGCCTAGGACACCAGCCTTTCACGTTGGTAACACGGGTTCAAATCCCGTTGGGGTCGCCACTCTCCGTCGAGAGATCGGCTCTGTCGAGCGATCTGCGCGGGCCCGCCGCCGACCGCTCGCGGGCCTGCCCCTGGCGGCGCCGCCGGGACCGCCCGTGTCGCTCCCGGCAGCGCGGGCGACGTCGCGGCGCTTGGTGCGGCCGAGGTCCACGCTTCAGGGGCGCGTAGTAGCATGGTCGCCGTGACCGCTGCACCGACCGCCCCCAAGCTGGGTCGCTACATCGATCTGAAACTGCTCGGCCAGGGCGGCATGGGCGCCGTCTACCGGGCGCGCGACCCGGCCCTCGATCGCACCGTCGCGATCAAGGTCATGCTCGACGCCACGCCCGAGTTCCTGCAGCGCTTCGAGCGCGAGGCGCGGGCGATCGCGCGGCTCTCGCACCCCAACGTCGTCCAGGTCTTCGACTTCGGCCAGGACGAGAGCGGCTGGCCGTACTTCGTCATGGAGCTGGTGCCGGGCCGCTCGCTCGAGGCGGTGCTGAAGGAGCGCGGTCGCCTGCAGCCGCTCGAGGTCGCGGACCTCATGCGCCAGGCCGCCGAGGGGCTGGAGGCGGCGCACAAGGCCGGCATCATCCACCGCGACGTCAAGCCGCACAACCTGCTGCTCGACGACACCGGCCGCCTGCGCGTGGTCGACTTCGGCGTCGCGCGCGACGTCAAGTCGCAGGAGGAGCTGACCGCGACCAACGCCACCCTCGGCACGCTGCACTACATGGCGCCCGAGGTGCTGTCCGGCGAGTCCGCGGACGCGCGCTCGGATGTCTACGCGCTGGGGCTGGTGGCCTTCTACCTGCTGACGGGGCGGCCGCCGTTCAACGCGCCGAGCGCGGTCGGCGTCGCGATGAAGCAGGTCAGCGAGCCGCTGCCCGACGTCGGCAAGGAGGCGCCCGGCACGCCGCCCGAGCTGCAGCGGCTGATCGAGCACATGACGCGCAAGCCGCGCCCCGAGCGGATCCAGACCTGCGCCGAGGTGGCGCAGCAGGCCGCGCTGCTGATCGAGCAGCTGCGTACCCGGCCGACGCTGCCGGTGCCCGCGCGCGGCGGACCCAACCCGGTCGTGCTCGGGCTGGCGGCGGTGCTCGGGCTGCTGAGCGCCGCGGTCGTGGCCTGGCAGCTGGCGCGCTCGGGACGGAGCGAGCGCCCGCCGTCGCCGATCGCGCTCGCCGAGAGCGCACCGCCGGGCGCGGCCCCGACGGCGCCTGCCGACCCGTCGTCGCGCCCGCCGGCGCCGAGCGCCGCCACGAGCCCGCCCGCGGCGACGGCGACCGCGCCGGCTCGCAGCCGCCGCACCGGGCCCGTGCGCGTCGCCATCCTGCGCTTCCGCAACCTGACCAAAGACCCGCAGGTCAACAGCCTGAACGAGGGCCTGTCCGAGGTCGCCACCGACGTCTTCTTGCGCGAGCTGCGCGGCAAGGTCGTGCTCGTCGAGCGCAACCAGCTGGACGAGATGAACCTGCCCGAGCTGTTCCGCGGCAAGGAGCCGTACATGGACCGCGACACCGCGGCGCGCATCGGCCGCGTCATCGGCGCCGAGCTCGTGGTCCAGGGCGCCTTCGAGCAGGTCGGCGACAAGCTGCGCGTCTCGGGCCGCGTCTCGCTGCTCGAGACGTCCGAGATCCTCGACACGCTGATCGTCACCGAGCCGTACGCGCAGCCGAGCGACCTTTTGCGCATCGAGGAGGTGGTGGCCGAGCGCCTCAAGGAGAAGCTGCAGGCGCTGCTGCCGCAGCTGCGGCCCTGACGAGCCTCTTCAGCCCAGCGCGCCGCCGAGCAGGGTGCGGCCGCTCGCGCGCTCGATCAGCCACAGCAGCGAGAACAGCGCCAGCAGCACCGAGCCGCCGATGCGCACGCAGCGGCCGTAGCCCCAGCGCGGCACCAGGAACAGGAGCGCCGTCGGCAAGAGCACCACGAAGAGCAGCACCTGCGCGAGCGGCAGGCCGAAGCGCACGAACAGGAGCGCGCACAGGCCGAGCAGGCACAGCGCCAGGCCCGCCTCGAGCGGGCGCAGCGTCCGTCTGGGCTCGGCGTCGGCGCCGCGCTGCGCGAGCAGGAGCAGCACCGGGAAGCCCATCGCCACCACCACCAGCTGCCCGAGCTCGACGCCGAGGTTGAATGACAAGAGCGACCACAGCAGGCCCCGCCGCGGCAGCCCGATCTCGCGCAGCACCGACGCGAAGCCGAAGCCGTGGATGAGGCCGAAGCAGAACGTCACCAGGAAGCGGTGGCGCGGCGCCGGCCCGCGCAGGTTGTCGAGCGCCACCAGGCCGATCGAGGCCGCGATCACCGACTCGACGAGCCGCGACGGCAGGCTGACCCAGCCCAGCGCCGAGACGATGAGCGTCACCGAGTGCGCCAGCGTGAAGGCGCTGACCACGCCGATGACGTAGCGCAGGCCCGCGCCGCCGCCCTCGCGCGCGCCGCGCCCGGCCGCGATGAGCAGCAGCCCGAGCAGGAACGCCAGGTGATCGTAGCCGGTGAAGATGTGCTCGACGCCGAGCTCGAGGTAGTCGCGCACGTTGTCGAGCACGCCGAGCTGCCGGGTCAGCGACAGCGTGCGCGCGCGATCGCGGAAGACCTGCTCGCTCTCGCCGCCGAAGCCGCGCACGTGCGCGAGGCCCTGGTGGCGCGGGTCGAGGTCGAAGAACAGGTTGTACGTGATCAGCGCGTCCTCGACGGTGCGGGCGCAGCGGTAGCGCAGGCGCTGGACCACGAAGAAGCCGTCGCCCTTCTCGAGCAGGCCGTCCTCGACGAGCTCGGGCGGGCAGGGCAGGCCGTGGTTGGTGACGAGCAGGCGCTCGGTGAAGTACGCGGTCAGCCGCTCGCGGCCGGCGCGCGCCTCGGCCTGCGTTACCGGCCGGTCCTGCGGCAGGCCGAGCGCCTCGTACAGATCGCCGTTGGCGACCTGCAGCGTCAGCTCGACGGCGCGACCGCTCGGCGCGACGTCCAGGTAGACGACGCTCGACTGGTGGGCCCGCGCCGGCCGCTGCGTCAGCAGCAGCGCCGCGACGAGGCCGAGCACGAGCAGGGGCAGCCGGGCACGGAGCCGGGCCGGGCGGGCCAGGGGCCCTGGCGCGAGGCCGCCGCGCACGGTCAGTTGGGCGCCGAGGCCTGCGACGCCCGCTGCGCCGGCGGCACCACAAGCTGCGGGTCGAGCTCGATGCGCACCCCCAGCACCTGCGTCATCAGGAAGTAGATCACGCCGACCGCGAGCAGGAGCTGCATCGCGGCCCCGGTGGCGAGCAGCATCGACAGCCCGAACACCGCCAGCGTGCCGCCCGCCAGGAGCACCTTGGCGGCGGCGCCCTGCTCGGACGCGGCCGGCGGCGTGAACATCGAGAGCAGCGTCGCGGCCCGCTCGTCCGAGGTGAAGGCCCTGCCGATCCCGGCACCGATGGAAGAGAAAAAGTCCTGGAACCTCATGGCACCCCTTGGATGTCCCCCAAAAATACCGCAGCTCCGGTCCGGTGCGTGCGATCAGCGGCCCGCGCGGCGGCGTGGCTAGCGCGCGGTGCCGGCGCTGAGGTGCACCGGATCGCCGCCGTTCATGGCCTGGCCGACGACCACCCCGCCGAGCAGCACCATCAGATAGAGCAGCGAGACCGAGAACAGCGTCCGCGCCCACTTCACGCCGGCGCCGCGCCGCAGCCCGAGCAGCCCCGTCAAAAGGAACAGCGCGCCGGCCAGGATCGCCGTCCACAGGTACAGCGGCCCGCCGACGCCGAGCGGCACCAGGACCAGCGACACCGGGCACAGCGCGACCAGGTACAGGATGATCTGCAGCTTCGCGGTGTTGATGCCGTGCTCGGTGGCCGTGACCTTGTAGCCGGCGCCCTGGTACTCATTGGCGCGGAACAGCGTGATCGCCAAAAAGTGCGGCAGCTGCCACAGGAACAGGATCGCGAAGAGCACCAGCCCCGCCGGATCGAGCGTGCCGGTCACCGCGGTCCAGCCCATCAGCGGCGGCATCGCGCCCGGCACCGCGCCGACGACCAGCGCCCCGGGCGAGTGCTGCTTCATCGGCGTGTACAGCGCGACGTAGGTCAAGAACGCGATCAGGCCGAGCAGCGCGGTCAGCGGGTTGGCCGCGAAGAACAGCAGCGGCAGCGACGCGCCGCCGAGCAGGAGCCCGAACACGAGCGCTGTGAGCGGCGGCAGCCGGCCGGCGGGCAGCGGGCGGCGGGCGGTGCGCGAGGCGCGGCCGTCGATGTCGCGCTCCAGGTACATGTTCAGCGCGTTGGCGCCCGAGACCAGGAGCACGGTCCCGAGCATCGCCAGCGCGCCCCGCCCGAGCGAGAGCTCGCCCGGCGCCAGGTACATCCCGGTCGCCGCGGTCAGGACCACCATCAGGGTGATGCGCGGCTTGGCCAGGGCGACCAGATCACGCGCGACGCTCACGGCAGACCTCCCGTCGGGCGCGCCGCGGCGGGCGGGCGCTCGGGGGCGCGCGCGCTGCGGCGCGGCACGGGCCGGCCCCCGGCGGAGGCCGCGGTGAGCGCAGGGCTAGGGGAGAAGCGGTGCATCAACATTCCGTTCCTCGCAGCGAAGGGAGCCCCGGGCGGTCCGGCCGGGGGCGCTGCCGCCCGGGCACGGCGGCGTCCGGAGCCCGGCCGTGCCAGGTGCCAGATTCCGGGGGCCTGCTCGGTGCGCAGAGCCGGGCCGCGGGACCGCAGGGCTTTTGGTTGCGAACACTAGGCGGATGCCTGCGCGGGCGCAAGCGCGTCGCGCGGACCGGTCGGCTCCCTCCGTGCGTCTCCTTCTGCGTCCAGTCTCGGCCCTGGGCGCGGCCGCGGCAAGAGCCGGCCACCCGCCCGTCTGCCCGCCCGGCCCGCGAGGTCCCAGGACCTGCCCGCGGACCCCACATACGCGCCTGCGAGGCGCCCGCTGCCGTCGGTGATGGGGGGGCATGGAGCGATTGTGAAGTTGACCGCCGATCAAGGGCGGTCTTATAGTCCGCGCGCCATCGTGCTGTCACTCATTCTCTCTCGAAAAATGTTCGCGGAGGTGTCCATGCGCCGGCCGGCCTCGGCTAGCCCCCTTGATCCGGCTTGTCCCGACGGAGCGCAGGCGCTCCGCGGCGCGCGCTGGCGACCCCGCTCCGGTCTGCGTGCAGGCCCCACCCCTCACCTCGCGCAGGCCCCGCACGCCCGCTCATCTCCGTTGGGCCCGACGGGCCCGTCGGGGATGGCCGGTCTCGGGCTGCTGCTCGCATCGCTGCTGGTCGGCGGATCGGCGCACGCGCAGTTCGGCGGCGGCGGCGCCGGGCCTGGCGGCATGAACCCGATGGGCGGCATGGGCGGCCCCCAGGGCGGCCCGCCGCCCGACAAGCCCGAGGGCCCCGCCGAGGCCGCGCCGAGCACCGGCCCCGTCGACGCCGCGATCGAGCCGCTGCCGCAGTGGCCGGACAAGAAGGGCAAGGAGCTGCAGTTCTTCCAGCTCAACGGCTACCTGCGCGGCCGCGGCTTCTACTGGAACAACTTCAACCTCGGCCACTTCAACGATCCCAGCGTCGGCGCCAACCCGTTCACGCCGCCGTACTCGGAGATCCCCAAGGGGCCCAACGATCCCTCGGACAGCTCGTGCGCCAAGCGCACCGGCAACGCCTCGTGCACCGAGCGCGGCATCCGCACCGCGGACATGCGCCTGCGCCTGGAGCCGACGCTGAACCTGTCCGAGCAGATTCGCGTCAAGGCGCAGCTCGACATCTTCGACAACCTCGTGCTCGGCAGCACGCCCGAGGGCTTCTACATCAACGGGCGCGGCGGCGCCGCCGACGGCTACCCGACGATCGGCTCGCGCGGCCAGCAGCCCTCCGAGAGCGTGGTCAACGCGCTGCAGTCCTCGATCCGGGCCAAGCGCGCCTGGGGCGAGGTGAAGATCCCGCTGGTCGAGATCAACTTCGGCCGCATGCCCTTCATGTGGGGCAGCGGCATGCTCTTCCACGACGGCAACTGCAACGACTGCGACTTCGGCACCACCGTCGATCGCATCATGGTGACGGCGCGGCTGTGGAACCACTTCGCCAGCTTCGCCTACGACTGGGCGGCCACCGGGCCGACCTCGGCGCTGGTCAACAACCAGCAGCTGATCGGCTGGCAGTACAACATCGACAACGTCGACGACGTCCAGCAGATCACGTTCACCATCGGTCGCGTCGACGATCCGCAGAAGATCCAGGACAGCCTCGCGCGCGGCAAGGCGGTGTTCAACTATGGCGCGCTGCTCATGGGCCGCTGGCAGGACTGGGACCTGACGTACAACCCGCGGCCCGAGGACGCGCCGGCCACCGGCCAGCCCGACCGCCCCGATCTATACGACGTCAAGAAGCTGCAGATGTCGCTCGGACGGCGCGCCGCCTGGACCCTGACCACCGACGTCTGGGCCCGCATCCTCTACAAGAAGCTCTACCTGGAGGTCGAGGGCGCCGCGAACTGGGGCCAGATCGGCGAGATCTGCGTCAACGGCGACGCCACGTACTGCACCGGCCAGAACCAGTCCAACCGCGTGACGATGAAGCTGCAGCAGCTCGGCGGCATCGTGCGCGGCAACTACAAGTTCCTCAAGGACAGCCTGATCGTCGGGCTCGAGGTCGGCAGCGCCTCGGGGGCGCAGAACGGCGACCCGCGCGGTGAGCTCAACTGGCGCCGTGCCCGCGAGAGCCCCAACGCCACGTCGATCAACGCCGACGGTCTGCCCGAGCTGCGCTCGTCGCGGTTCACGTTCGACCCCGACTACCACGTCGACCTGATCCTGTTCCGGCGCATCCTCGGCACCGTGTACAACGCGACGTACATGAAGCCGTCGATCACCTACTGGCTGATCGACAGCTTCGGCGGCCAGGCCGAGTTCATCTACTCGCTGGCCAACCGCCCGGCGACCATGCCCGGCCACGCCATCAACATGGGCGCCGAGATCAACCTGCGCATCATGTACCACAACCGCGACGAGGGCTTTTACACCTCGCTCGAGTACGGCGTGCTCTGGGATCTCGGTGCGCTGTCGCAGCGCATGGACATCTGGGGCACCACCATCAACGGCAACACCGCCCAGGCCTTCCAGGCCAAGATCCTGCTGAAGTTCTAACGTCCTCAGTCGACCGTCCAAAGTCCGGGTACCGGCGGCCGGGCGCTCGTCGCGACGAGCCCCTGCCGTCGAACGGCCTGCCGTGCGCGATCCGCGGCTGCCGCGGGCTCCTGGCGCGCCCTCGTTCTTGTCGCTTGTCGGCGGGGGCTTGGGGCGCGCGCTTCTGAGGCGTTGGCGCGGGTCGCGCGGGCCGGCGGACAAGCCGGATATGATCGCGAGGCGACGCACCCTCACCTCACAGGGTGGACCGACGCACTCACAGAAGGAGGCCCGCGATGTCGATGTTCCAGTCCGGCGCCCGCTCGTCCGTCTCTCGCGCGGCGCGGCGGCTCGCTGCCTTGAGGATGCTTACCCTGAGCGGGGGCGCCGTGCTCTCGCTGTCCCTGTCGCTCGCACTCTGGGGCTGCGGCGCCGCTGGCCCGGGCGGGACCGGGGGCCCCGGCGATCCGACCCCGATGCAGAGCCCGGGCACCACGGCGCAGCTCGGGCAGAAGCAGACCGGCGACGGCACCTACTACGGCGCCACCGGCGGCGGCGCCTGCTCGTACGATCCGTCGCCCGGCAACCTGCTGGTCGCGGCCATGAACGCGCCGCAGTACCAGAACAGCCAGGCCTGCGGCACCTGCATCGACGTCACCGGCCCCAAGGGCACGATCACCCTCCGCATCGTCGACCTCTGCCCCGAGTGCAAGAGCGGCGACCTCGATCTGTCCGAGCAGGCCTTCGTGCTGATCGCCGACAAGGCCGCCGGGCGCGTGCCCATCTCGTGGGTGCCGGTCGCCTGCCAGGTCAGCGGCCCGATCTCGATCCGCTTCAAAGAGGGCAGCTCGCAGTGGTGGATGGCGGTGCAGGTCCGCAACAGCAAGCTGCCGATCAAGAAGATCGAGCTGCAGAAGGGCGGCTCGTGGGTCTCTCTCGAGCAGCAGTCGTACAACTACTACGTCATGGCGAGCTCGCCCGGCCCCGGCCCCTTCACCTTCCGCATCACCTCGACCACGGACCAGCAGATCACCGAGAGCGGCGTCGTGCTCAAGGACGCGCAGGTGGTCCAGGGCACGCAGCAGTTCTGAGCGCTGACCGCTGAGCGCTGGGCTCTGCGCGCGGGACCCTCCCGTTCCCTGCGCGAGCAGGCCGCGCCGGGTCGTTCCTAGCTCGCGCGGCGCTTGCGCGGGGTGGCGTCGTTGGCCATGTGGATCAGCACGACCGTGATGTTGTCGTCACCGCCGCGGGCGTTGGCCAGGTCGATGAGGAGCTGCGGCGCGTCGCGGTACATGTGCTGGCTCAGCACCTCGCACAGGTCCGTCTCCTCGAGGTAGTTCGACAGCCCGTCGCTGCACAGGAGCAGCACGTCGCCGGCCTGCACCGGGCAGATCGTGCCGTCGACCTGCACCTCGCGCTCGAAGCCCACCGAGCGCGTGATGATGTGGCGGAAGCGCGACTCCTTGGCCTCCTGCTCGGTCAGGAGGCCAGCCTTCACCTGCTCGGCGACCCACGAGTGGTCCATCGTGATCTGCTCGATCTTGCCGTCGCGGTACAGGTAGGCCCGCGAGTCCCCGACGTGCGCCACGTAGGCCCGCATGCCGTGCAGGAACACCGCGGTCAACGTCGTGCCCATGCCGGCCAGATCGGGATCGCTCTGCGCCGCGTCGTAGATCGCCGCCCCCGTCGAGAACATCGCCCGCTGCAGCAGCCCGAGGACCTCGTCGCGGGTCGCGCCCCGTCGCGGCAGCGTCAGCGCCTGCTGCAGGTGCTCGACGGCCATGCGGCTGGCCTTCTCTCCGGCGCGGTGCCCGCCCATGCCGTCAGCCACGGCGAAGAGGCCGAGCTCCTCGGCGATGAGGAAGCTGTCCTCGTTGTGCTGCCGCTTGCGGCCGACATCGGAGAGCGCGTACGGGATGAGGCGCATGTGAAGAACAATTACCACGGCCCCCACCGGAAGTGCGGTGTACGCAGCGGCTTGCCGGCGATCGCTGCTCCCGCGGCCGCGGGCGCGCATACTTTTGCCATGAGGTGGCGGACGAGATCGGAAGAGCGTCGTG
>ERZ650309.1461-NODE-1461-length-11078-cov-4.955185_pt1 | contig 11078 bp, 9 predicted proteins | sample MGYA00376245_ERZ650309 | MGnify/ENA primary metagenome ERZ650309 (study PRJEB26733, sample SAMN07839294) | wastewater metagenome | biome: urban; feature: wastewater treatment plant; material: waste water | place: USA: North Carolina | collected 2016-04-26 ...
GCCGCCTGATCACTGGACAAGCAACCCAGACTGATCTTGGCATGCTGGACGCCATCAATGACACTTTGGTGAAGCTTGGCTTGCTTGAGGAAGGCCAGATTTTTTTCTTCATCAAATACGAATAGAAACAAGCGTAACTTTCTTGTGAACAATTTGAATCCACGACTCTGTCAATTAGATAGAGCCATTCATAACCCATAGGAGCATCTATGAGCATCCAAATATCCAATCTAAAAGAATACTTTGAGACACTTCCACAGCGCTTCGAGCCTTCTTCGGCCAAAGGCCTACATGCTATTTACCAGTACGAGATTTCAGGCGAGGGCGGAGGCGTCTATCACGTTAAAGTTGCCGATGGCACAATGGATATCGTTGAAGGATATTGCGACAGTCCATCGGGAACGCTCAAACTATCTGCTCAGGATTTTGTAGATCTGGCCAATGGCAAAGCATCGGGCGCAATGCTTTACATCAAAGGGAGGCTTAAGGCCACCGGAAACATTATGCTGGTGCAGAGAATGCAAGCCATTTTCCCTCCCAGTAAACCATAACCAACCTGGCTAGTTGATTTCATCAGCCACAAGAGGGAAAGCAGGAACTGTTTTGCGTTCCCTCTTGTAACTTCATTGCGTCTCCGATGAATGATAAATGGCAAAAGCGAGGGTTGAGAGAGTTCGATGTCGGGACGCTAAAAAGCGGCCAACTGGTAAGAGTGCGAACTAAAAGTACTAATTCGCATAAAAGCTTAAAGGAAACCTATGAACCGACCGCACGCACAAACAGTCACGGCCTCTTTGTTTTTTCTTCTGGCCAGCACCATGCTCCTGGCTCAGCAGCCGCAACGCCAGCTCACACCCGAACAACAGGCGCAACTGCAAGCCCAGCAAGCTGCCACGCGCGAAGATCATCAGCGGATGATGGCGCTGCTTGGCATCAAGGAATTGCGACCCGGCGCGAATGGCAGCAACAAAGATGCTCCGAATTTTGCCAATTACGATGAATCGAAAGTGAAACCATATTCGCCGTTGCCCGATCCGTTGACGTTGAAGAACGGCAAGAAGGTGACTTCAGCCAAAGTCTGGTGGAATCAGCGTCGAGCCGAGATCGTCGAAGATTTCGACCGCGAAATGTATGGCCGCATGCCCAAAGTCACTCCCAAGGTGAAATGGGAAGTCACCAGCACGACCAATGAAGAAAAGTATGGCGTGCCAGTGGTTACCAAACAGCTCACCGGTCACGTAGACAATTCGTCCTATCCCGCCGTAACCGTAGACATTAAGCTGACGCTGACGACTCCGGTCAATGCTGTTGGAGTGCCGGTGATCGTGGAGTTGATGTTCCAATTGCCGCCGCGTCCGGCGAATGCGCCGCCGCTTCCAGCACAGCCAGGAATTCCGTGGCAGCAACAGGTTTTGGAAAAAGGCTGGGGCCACGCCACGCTGGTGCCGACCAGCATTCAAGCAGACAACGGCGCTGGACTGACGGCAGGCATCATCGGTCTGGTCAACAAGGGGCAGCCGCGTAAAGCCGACGATTGGGGCGCGTTGCGCGCCTGGGCTTGGGGCGTCAGCCGCGCGCTGGATTACTTTGAAACCGACAAAGCCGTCAACGCCAAAATGGTCGGCCTGGAAGGACATTCGCGTTACGGCAAAGCCACGCTGGTGGCGATGGCGTATGAACCTCGACTGGCGATTGCGTTTGTCAGTTCGTCAGGCGCGGGTGGAGCCAAAATTCATCGCCGCAACAATTACGGCGAGATGGTCGAAAACGTCGCCGCGCCCAGCGAATACCATTGGATGGCGGGCAATTACATGAAATACGCCGGGCCGCTAACGGCGGATAATCTGCCGGTGGACGCGCACGAACTGGTTGCGTTGTGTGCTCCGCGTCCGGTGTTCATCAGCGCGGGTTCGGTCGAAAAAGGTGATGGTTGGGTTGACGCCAAAGGAATGTTTCTGGCCGGAGCGCACGCCGGGCCGGTGTACAAACTGCTGGGCAAAAAAGACATGGGAACGATGGAATTTCCGCCGATGGAAACCGGTTTGATGGATGGCGACATCACGTTTCGCCAACATAACGCAGGTCATACGCCGGGGCCGAACTGGCCTACGTTTTTGACATTTGCCAGCCGGTACCTGAAAGCTTCTCCGGTCAAGGCAGCACAGGCTGCGTCCAAATGAAATTGTGAATTGCTGAAGCTGATGAACGCAACTTTTCCCCCTTCGAAAACCAACGTCCGTACTATGGAGGAAGTTATGCGCAAAAGTTTCTTTGTGATGTCATCGCTGTTTTGTTTCTGTTTGATGGGCTTGGCTCAGGCGCAACAGACCGCCAGCGAAAAGAATTTGATCGGTTCCTGGTCTGGAAGCTGGTCAGGAGAAAGCAACGGGACCTTTGAAATGACGATTACTAAAAACGCTGATGGGAAATTGGGCGGCAGTGTTACACCCAAGCCCGAAGGTGGAGAGAGTTACACCTCCCAAATTACTTCGATTGCGCTGGCGGATGGCAAGGCGACAATTAAGCTGGCCGATCCGGCAGGTGAAGTAGAAGTCACACTTGTGGCGACGTTTGACGGTTCGGCGCTGAATGGCACGTACTCCGTTCGTCAAAAAGCGGACGGAAACGAAGTGGACAAAGGAAGCATTAAGGCGACCAAGAAGCCATAAAGTCTTTTCAAACTATGACAAGCTCAGACCTCGTTCGTCTGCGATTACAAAACCAGCGGATTTCCATGCCTGCGTTTGAAACGCCGGGCGATGTCGTCGCGTGGCTTGGCGCGGTTCAGGCTCAGGATTTCAACGGAGCGTTGTGGGCGGTTGGGTTGCGAATGCGCCCGGAACTCAATCCCACCGAAGCCTTGATCGAACAGGCCATCGCCGACCGACAGATCATTCGTACCTGGCCCATGCGCAGAACCTTGCATTTTGTAGCGGCGGCAGATGCTCACTGGATGATGGATTTGCTGGCGGTTCGCGTCGCCAAACGCCTCCTGCCTCAGATGCAAAGAGAGTTTGAGCTGGATCAGAGTGTTCTCTCTCGCGCTGAAACATTGCTCGTTCGCGCTCTGCAAGGCGGCAAACAGCTTTCGCGCAGCGCGACGTATCAGGTGTTGGAATCGAAAAAGATTGTGACCGGCGGCGGACGCGGATTGCATATCCTGTCATTGCTTTCGCTGAATAAGTTGCTCTGTTTTGGCTCCCGCGAAGGCAAGCAGCCGACGTTCCGGTTGTTCGAAGAATGGGTTCCAGCGGCAAAACCGAAATCCACTGATGAAGCGTTGACCGAACTTGCACGGCGCTATTTCACCAGCCACGGCCCGGCCAGTTTGCAGGATTTCGTCTGGTGGTCTGGGCTGACGGTCGCTGAAGCAAAAGCCGCAATCAAAATGGCGGAATCAACGCTGACGCAAGAAACCATCAACGGCCAAACTTACTGGCTTTCGGCTTCCGCTGTTTCAACCGGGAACTCCAAAAGCCAATCGCTCTCGGCTTATTTGTTGCCGCCTTTTGATGAATACACGGTTGCTTACAAAGATCGCAGCGCCGTGCTCAGCCCGGAAAACGCCAGACAGGCAATTTCCGGCAATGGCATTTTCAGCCCCAGCATTGTGATCAATGGTCAAATCGTCGGCATCTGGAAACGCGAACTGAAAAAAGACAAAGTCACGATTACGCCAAACTTTTTCGCCAACCTCAGCAAAACCGAAGCCAAGGAACTGGCGACAGCCGCAACCCGGTACGGGAACTTTCTTTCCGCTTCGGCTGTGGTGTCGTAACCGGTCAACCAGTGGCGGCGTCATGACCGTTGATGCTCCACCGTGTGCAGTTCAGACCTCAAAAAATCTCTATCTCAAATCAGGAGGCTTCTAAGGTATGCAGGCTCATTTCTGTCAGGTTCATCGCAGATTCAAACAGTTGGTGGTGTCGGCGCTTTGTTTGGGTTTGATGCTGGCGCCGGTTGGCGCATTCGCTCAGGACAAAAAGGTTGACGCCGATAACCGTGTTCAGAAAGCCAATTACGATCTGGCTTCGCGCTGGACGGCGCAGAAAGTCGGCAAGATGGTTTTTGATACGGCTGTCACGCCGCATTGGTTCGAAACCGGCGACAAATTCTGGTACAGCTACGAAACCAGCCAGGGCAAAAAGTTTTACCTGGTTGACCCGCTGAAAAAATCCAAAGCGCCGCTGTTCGACACCGCCAAAATGGCTGCGCAATTGACCACCATCACGCGCATTCCATACGACGCCCAGCATTTGCCAATTGCTTCGGTGCGCATGGTCAAAAAAGATTCGGCGTTCCAGTTCGACATCAGCGTGCCGCGCGAAGCCGACATTCCGGGCGTCAAAAAAGAAGAGGCGGTTGCAGGCAGCGGGCAGGGAACACCTGAAGATCAACCCGAAGCCGAAGAGGCAGACGATGACGATGACGATCCGCAACAACGCGGCGGTCAGGCCGCGGGACAAACGCCGCCGCCTTCGCCAAACCGCACAATTTATTTTGAATATGACCTGGCAACGGCCAAACTGAGTTTGCTGCCGGATTATCAACCGCCGCGTAAAGCGCGTTGGGCTGCTGTGTCGCCCGATGAAAAGACGATTGTCTTTGCGCGCGGCCACAACCTGTTTTTGATGGACGGCGAAAACTACGCCAAGGCGTTGAAGAAAGAAGACGACACGACCATCGTCGAAGCCCAGATCACCACCGACGGCGAAGACAATTACAGTTACGCCCGTCGGTTGCGCGAAGAAGAAAAAGGCGCGTACCGGTTCAGCGACAAAAACAAAACGCCACGCGTTCCGGCGATCACCGTGTTCTGGTCCAAAGATTCCAAAAAGTTTTCTGTGCTGCGCAACGACCAACGCAAAGTCGCCGACTTGTGGGTGATTAACTCGCTGTCGAATCCAAGGCCGACACTGGAAACTTACCGCTACGGCATGCCCGGCGAAGCCAATCAGCCGCAAGCCGATCTGGAAGTGTTCGATATTGCCAGCAAAGGTCGCGTCAAGGTTAAAGAAGATCGCTTTCCCGACCAGCAAGTCGCTTTGTACACGGCAGTGCCCACGAATCTGGAACGCGAACGCGCGCGCTTTATTCAAGTGGACCGTTCCGGCGTTGAGCAGGATCAGCAACAACAAGGCGGCGCTCCGCAAGGTTCTGGCGTCGAACCGAAATGGCTGGCGGACGGTTCGGACAAACTCTATTTCAACCGCACCAGTCGCGACCTGAAGAAGATTGATGTTTGCGTCGCCGACACCACCACCGGCGAAGTCAAAACCTTGATCGAAGAACGCCTGAACACTTATGTCGAAATCAAACCGCTAGTGTTGATTGGCAATGGACAGGAATTGATTCACTGGTCAGAACGCGACGGTTGGGGACACTATTATTTGTTCGGAGCCGACGGCGCGTTGAAGAACCAAATCACTTCGGGTGAGTTTTACTGTGACAGCATCGAAGCCGTGGACGAAAAAACGCGCACGCTGTATTTCAACGCCAATGGCCGCGAAGCCGGTGAAGATCCGTATTATCTGCACACGTACAGCGTGAATTTCAGCGGCGCAGGAACAAAGCTGCTGAATCCCGGCGACGCTTCGCACGCGGCGGCGACTTCGGATTCGGGCAAATACTTTGTGGACAATTCTTCGCGCATCAATACCGCGCCTGATTCGATCTTGTGTGACCAGTTGGGGAACAAGCTGATGGAGCTGGAAAAGACCGATCTGGCAGCCATGAACGAAGCCGGGTTCAAATTCCCCGAACCATTCAAGGTCAAAGCCGATGACGGCGTCACGGACCTGTATGGCGTGATGTACAAACCCTTCGATTTCGACGAAAAGAAAAAATATCCGATCATCGCGTACGTGTATCCCGGCCCGCAGACCGAAAGCGTCACCAAAACCTTTACTCCGCGCAACGACCGCATCGCGCTGGCGCAATTCGGCTTCATCGTCATCGAAGTCGGCAATCGCGGAGGTCATCCGTCGCGGTCGAAGTGGTATCACAATTACGGCTACGGCAATTTGCGCGATTACGGACTAGCAGACAAGAAAGCGGCGATTGAGCAACTGTCACGCCGTCACGCTTTCATTGACATTGATCGCGTAGGCATCTTCGGCCATTCAGGTGGAGGCTTTATGTCTACGGCGGCGATGCTGGTGTATCCGGACTTTTTCAAAGTCGCGGTGTCGTCTTCGGGCAATCACGAAAACAACATTTACAATCGCTGGTGGAGCGAAAAACATCACGGCGTCAAAGAAGTCACCGACAAAGACGGAAATGTGAAGTTTGAATACACCATCGAAAAGAACTCCGACCTGGCCAAAAATCTGAAAGGGCATTTGATGCTGGCAACCGGAGACATTGACGATAACGTTCATCCGGCGAACACATTCCGAATGGCTGACGCGTTGATCAAGGCGAACAAGCGATTCGATATGCTGGTCATCCCCGGCAAACGGCACGGTTATGCCGACGCGACCAATTATTTTTTCTGGGTGCGGGCGGATTATTTCTGCAAGCATTTGTTGGGAGACGTCAGCGGGAGCGTTGATATGGTCGAGCTAAACAAGGAGCGAGAGCAAACCGGCGACAAGGGAGCGACTCGCCGAGGCGGGGCTCGCTAGATCAAATCACGCTGGCTTGGTACAGTATCGCGCGCGTTGATAAGTTGTGGGTTGAATGAATCAACAACTTGTCTCCGCGCGCGATTTATTTCCGCCATCAGAAAGGTCATCAACAATGAGTAAGACTGTCAGCGAAGAAAGCTTGCAGCGCATCAACAATTTCGTCGAAAAGTATTGCGAGAAATCCGGCACCAGCGTTCATCCTGATAAAGACGTCACCGAAGGCGTCGTGCTTGGTCTGGCTTATAACAAAGACACGCTGGGCAAACCGCTTTGCCCGTGCCGTTTTTATCCAAACAAGCAGGAAGAAGTTACGCATCGCACCTGGATTTGCGCCTGCGACGACATGCAGATTTATAAATATTGCCACTGTCTGCTGTTCGTTACGCCCGAAGGAATGCCGATCACCGAATATTTGCCAGAAGACCACGAAGGCCGCGCAGCGTACGGCTTGGTCAAGGATCCAACACCGGACAAAGGCCGACCGCTCCGCGCCAAAGCTGCCGAACGAGAAGAAGAACGAAAGAACAGGCCGTCGTAACTTTATGAGCTTGTAACGACTCAACCCTCTTTGTCCCGATAGGGACAATTGAATTTAGGCAGGTCGTTCACGGCCTGCAAAGATGATGAGGGCATTGCTCGTCCCATCGGGACGGTTGAATCTCAGTGCCAGTAAATTCATTTTGACCGGAAATTCAACCGTCTCGATGGGGCGAAAACGATTTTTACCATTGTACGCAGGCCGTAAACGACCTGCCTAAAGTCAGCCGTCCCGATGGGACGAAGAAGGCTGAGCAGTTACGGTTTCTTATGCCCAACGGATACCTGAGCTTGGTTTTGCACGCGCACTTGCCGTTTGTGCGCCACCCCGAATACCCGGACTTTCTGGAAGAAGATTGGCTGTACGAAGCCATCAGCGAAACATACATTCCGTTGCTGATGGCGTTCACTCATCTTCGTGATGAAGGCGTCAAGTTCCGCCTGACCATGTCCATGACGCCGCCGCTGTGCGAAATGCTCAGCGACCCGTTGTTGCAGCAGCGTTATGTCAATCACTTGAACAAGCTGTGCGAGTTGGCGGAAAAAGAAGTCGAGCGGACGCGGAATGAAGCTCCGCAGTTTCATTCCGCCGCGTTGATGTATCGCCGTCATTTCAACGAATGCCGCGATATTTTCGAAAACCGTTACCAGCGCAACATCGTGCGCGGCTTCCGCGAATTGCAAGACGCCGGGTATCTGGAAATCATCACCTGCTGCGCAACGCACGGGTATTTGCCGTTGATGTCGAACGAAACGGTCAAGCGTGCGCAGATTCAAATCGCTCGCGAAAATTACATCAAACATTTCGGACGGCCTCCGCGCGGAATCTGGCTGGCCGAATGCGCGTTCAATCCCGGCGACGACCGTTATTTGCAAGAAGCTGGAATCAAATTTTTCATTGCTGACGCCCACGCGATTTTGTACGGAACTCCGCGCCCACGCCGGGGAATTTACGCTCCGGTCATCACACCGGAAAACGTTGCCGTGTTTGCCCGCGACACCGAAACCAGCGAACAAGTTTGGAGTTCGGAAATCGGTTATCCCGGCGATCCCGATTACCGCGAGTTTTACCGCGACTTAGGGTATGACGCGCAGGATTTCGATTACATCAAACCTTATCTGCACGACGACGGAGTTCGCCGAAACATCGGCGTCAAATACCACCGCATCACAGGCAAAGTTGATTTGCACCTGAAAGCGCCGTATATGCCGGAATGGGCTGCGAACAAGGCCGCTTCGCATGCTGAAGACTTCATGCGGAATCGTCAGGCGCAAGCTAATCATTTGGCACACACGCTGGGGCGCGCGCCGCTGATCCTGGCTCCGTACGATGCGGAACTGTTCGGCCATTGGTGGTTCGAAGGGCCGCAGTTTTTGTTCAACCTGTTCAAAAAGCTCCACTACGACCAGGACGAAATTCAGCCGATTTCGCCGATTGATTACCTGGCGATTTATCCTGAAAACCAGAACCAAACGCCCTCGGCGTCTTCGTGGGGAGCCGAAGGATACAATCGTGTCTGGATCAACGCGCAGACGGATTGGATTTACAAACACCAACATGCCGCCGAGCGGCGAATGGTCGAACTGGCTGAAAAATTTCCGGCTGCCGACGGCCTTTTGCGACGAGCCTTGAACCAGGCCGCGCGCGAATTGTTGCTGGCGCAATCTTCGGATTGGGCGTTCATCATCACCACTGGCACGATGGTGCAATACGCCATCAAACGATTCAAAGATCACATTCACCGCTTCACCAAGATTTACTACATGGTCAACGCCTCAGAGATTGATGAAACCTGGCTGGCCGAAGTCGAAAGCCGCGACACGATTTTTCAAGAGGTTGATTACCGCGTGTATTACCCGCAGGAGTAATGATGAATTCGGAATGATGAATGATGAATCCCCCAACCGTTGTTTCCTGATTCATCCTTCATCATTCACCTTTCATCATTCCGATGTATGCCTTCGCGCGTTTTGGTTGAGCAAAACTTTTCGGTCGAACAGCGCATTGTTTCGCGCAGTAGTTTTGAATTTCCTTCTCAGCCAGACTTTCTGCTTGTTCACGTTCTCAAACCTCAAATCTCAAATTTGAAATCCGGCGCTGAAGGGGCAGGCACGCCAAGTTTTCTGGCCAATCCAAACCAAACAGCGCAGTTGAAACTTGATCACCGGAAAACCGAATTGCTCCTGGTTCGATTGACGCCGGAATTGGTGATCGAAACAGCTTCGCGATTGCGATTGTATCGTGGCGGATCGCAGTTGTTGTTTCGTTTGCCGTTGATTCCTGTGACGGAAGATCTGCGATTGCGGCAAACGCTGGAATCCATTGCTGCTGAAATGGAAGCTGGCGCAACCGGTTGGCGAGAAATGATTCGTTCGCTGGTGAATCAACTGACGGTTTATTTGCTCCGCGCTCACATCAACATTCAGCGGTCGGACGAAATCGAATTGTCGCGCGCCGGATTGGTAGATCGCCGGTTGCGCCGAGCGGTTGAGTTCATGCACGACAATTGCGGCAAAGAATTGTCGCTGGCCGAAATTGCGGCGGCGGCTTACCTGAGCGAGTTTCACTTTGCGCGATTGTTCAAGAAGATCACTGGCCTGACGCCGCATGCATACCTTGCCGGTGTGCGAATCGAACGCGCCCGACGGTTGCTGGCCGAAAGCGATCTGGCCATCGTCGAAGTCGGCGCAACCGTTGGGTACGCCAGCCAAAGCCACTTCACCAAAGTCTTCCGCGAAGCCACCGGAATGACTCCGCACGCTTTTCGGCAAGCTGCCAGCCGCTAGCTGCCAATTCAGTGACAGCCGATTCGAGTCTCGTCTATACTCCGCCGACCTCAGAGAGTTTTGTCGAATTCATTCTTGGAATACCTGCAATTGGAAGATCAGCAACGTATGCGAAATCCTTTGTGGCAGTCTCTATCTGCATTTGTCCTGATATGTCTTGGCGTATTTGTCAGCCATGCCGAGCGGTTACCTGTCAGGCAATACACGGTCGCTGACGGCCTGGCACAAGGGACGGTGTGGGGCATGCATCAGGACGCGCATGGCTTTCTGTGGCTGGCGACCAGCGAGGGGCTGAGCCGTTTCGATGGGTACCACTTTACCAATTATGGGAAGAAAGACGGATTGGGATTTTATCGTCTGTACGATGTGGTTTCAGATCGGCAAGGGCGTATCTGGATGGCAACGGGCCAAGGCGTGTCGCTGTTGCTGGACGCAACCGAAGCGGCACGACAAGGGAGGAAGTTCAATAGCTTTTTGCTGACGGCGGACGGCAAACCAAAAGGCGTCAATGATGTTCTTCGCGTTTTGTTCGACGCTGAAAATCGGCTGTGGTGTATGACGTACACCGGACTGTATCGCGCGAAATCAACTGTGGTCACAACAGGAGAGTTCGAGCACATCGCCGAATTTGATGTGGCAAACACGCCGCCACAATTGCTGACAGATGGGCGCGGTCGTTTGTGGGCGACGGTGAATTCTCAATTACGTTGCATCGAAGGCGGCAACGTCACGGAGTACAAACTATGGCAGGAAGCAGGTGAGACCAAGGGGAATCCAGACCTGCGCTGGATCAAGGGGCTGGTGGAGCAAACGGATGGTCGCATCCTGATCGCCACCAACAAAGACCTCTATGAATTTATTGAACCTGTCGCCGCCCATCAACGCGGCACGTGGCGCAGATTACCGCTCACGCTTCCGCCACAAAATACGGTTGGCAACATTCATCCGGCGACGGATGGCGGTTTGTGGATTGGAACGAATGGCCCATTAATTCGCTATCGTGACGGGCAGCAATTGAATTACCGCATCGGCAACGATCCGAATCCTTTCATCACGCTCTCGTTTCTTTCTGACCGCGATGGCAATCTGTGGATCGTGATGTTAGATCGGAAGAGCGTCGTGTAG
>ERZ650309.1462-NODE-1462-length-11078-cov-4.401796_pt1 | contig 11078 bp, 8 predicted proteins | sample MGYA00376245_ERZ650309 | MGnify/ENA primary metagenome ERZ650309 (study PRJEB26733, sample SAMN07839294) | wastewater metagenome | biome: urban; feature: wastewater treatment plant; material: waste water | place: USA: North Carolina | collected 2016-04-26 ...
GCTTTAAGGATGGCTTATCCCCCAAAGAGATTTCTGCAAGGTTGGGGCGATTCCCTGTTTCTTTTTCAATTGTCCGCAAACAATCTTCAATAATGGTCAGCGTCGTCAACGCTAAAAAGTCCATTTTCAGCATTCCGGTTTTTTCCAGATCGGACATGACAAACTGGGTGACAAGTTCATCATTCTGCCCCGTGCAAACCGGAATCAAATCGTGAAGGGGTTTCGGCGAAATGACGACTCCGGCAGCATGAACCGAAGAATGCCTGGCATTTCCCTCCAGCTTTCTGGCTGTATCAATCAACTCAGCCACTCTTTCGTCGCTTTGAATTGCCTTCTTTAAGTCGGGGTTTTGTTCAATAGCGGCTTCGATGGAAACATTTCGACCTCGGACGGGTGGAGGAATCATCTTGGCGACTTTTTCGACTTCAGCGTAACTGATGACGTCAGTCCCCATTGCACGTCCAACGTCTTTGATTACGGCCTTCGAAGCCATCGTCCCGAACGTGATAATTTGGCAAACATTCTGACGCCCATACAAGTCACTGACGTAGTCAATGACTTCACCTCGGCCCCGAACGCAAAAATCAACATCTATATCCGGCATCGAAACGCGCTCTGGATTCAAAAAACGCTCAAACAGAAGATCATATTGAATCGGATCCACGTCCGTGATTTTCATGCAGTACGCAACCAAGCTGCCGGCTGCCGAACCACGCCCTGGCCCAACTGGAATCCCTTTCCTTTTCGAGTAGCGAATGAAATCCCAAACAATCAAAAAGTAGCCAGGAAATCCCATGCGCTTGATTGTCGCAATTTCATGAGCCAGCCGATCTTTGTACTTTTCAATTGGATGTTTTAGCGAATTCGTCACCAGTAACGCTTGCCAGACTTCACGCATTCGCTCTTCAAACCCATCCCAGGCGACTTTTTCAAAATAGCTTTCAATCGTAAACCCATCCGGGACCGGATAAGCGGGAACCTGGTCAACGCTCTTTGGAAAGGTAAGATCGCACTTGTCGGCAATTTCCAAAGTTCGATGCAGTAAGTCCGGCTCTTCGCCAAAGACCTGCCACATTTCCTCGGCGGTTCGCACGTAAAAGTTCGGTGCGCCATAGGTCAAAAACTTTGGGTCGTAGGATTTACCTCGACCAATACACAGCAGCATTTCATGCGCTTTGACATCATCCGGCATCAAGTAATGCGAGTCGTTAGTTGCAACAATTGGCACCCCAGTCTTTTTAGACAGTTCAACCATTGGCTTGCGGATGCGGTTTTGAGCATCCAGTCCGTGCTCCTGAATTTCCAGGTAATAGTTCCCTTTACCCAAAATATCCTGAAACTCCAACGTTTGTTTGGCTGCTTCGTCGAACTTATCGCGCAACAAAAGGTAAGGTGGAACTCCGCTAATGCAGGCGGAAAGCCCGATAATTCCTTCACTGTGCTTGGCCAACAATTCTTTATCAATCCGTGGCTTACGCCAGAAACCTTCCGTGTAAGCGTACGAAGAGAGTTTGACTAAATTGTGATAGCCAGCAAGGTTTTTTGCCAAAAGGACGATGTGATTGGTTGCTTTGTCACCCGGAGACAGGTTCGTCTCACCTTTTTCAAGGCGACTCCCACGCGCAATGTAAGCCTCTATGCCAATAATTGGCTTGACCCCTTCGGCCTTCATTTTGTTATAGAAGGAAAGAGAGCCATACAAATTGCCATGATCAGTGATTGCTACGGCAGGCATCTTTAGTTCAGCAATACGCTTAGCCAATGGCCCAATTTTAATCGCGCCATCTAGAAGGCTGTAATCCGTGTGTAAGTGCAGGTGAACGAACTGCTTTTCCATAAATGTTTTAAGCAAATGAAGATGCAGGGACTTTTGATTAAGTTAAACAGACTGCCCATGCTTAAACCCGAGGCTTAAACATTTAGCGCCAACCGCTTAAGCCTCAGTTAAGCATTAAACATAAAGTAGTTTGCTTAACACTTAGCGCTTTAAGCAAACCGCTATTCCCACTCAATTGTGCTTGGAGGCTTAGAGCTAATATCGTAAACAACCCTGTTGATTCCTCGGACCTCGCTGACAATTCGACGACTGATGTTCTCTAAAACATCATAAGGAATCTTTGCCCAATCGGCCGTCATACCATCAGAGCTTTCCACCGCCCGCACAGCAACAGCATTTTCATAGGTTCTATAATCGCCCATAACTCCAACACTTTGAACCGGAAGGAGGACCGCAAAGGCCTGCCAAATTTTTTGGTACAACCCTGCTTTTTTAATCTCTTCCATTACTACGTTATCAGCCTCTTGTAGGAGCCTTACCTTGTCTTCATCTACTGGGCCAAGAATTCTGACGGCTAATCCTGGTCCTGGAAATGGTTGACGATTAATAAGCATTTCAGGCAGCCCCAATTCTCTGCCCACGGCCCGGACTTCATCCTTGAAAAGTTCGCGTAAAGGCTCGACGAGCTTAAGCTTCATCTTTTCCGGCAAGCCGCCAACATTATGGTGACTCTTAATCACTGCCGAAGGGCCCTTAACAGAAACCGATTCGATCACATCCGGGTAAAGCGTTCCTTGGACTAAAAAGTTTACTTCGCCAAGCGTATTGGCTTCTTCCTGGAATACTTCGATGAATTCATTGCCGATGATTTTTCGTTTTCGTTCGGGATCGGCGACATCCTTGAGCGCTTTTAAAAAGCGCTCGCCTGCTCCGACTCCTTTGACGTGTAGCTCACCGTAATCACGAAAGGCTTCAAGTACTTTTTCAAACTCGTTTTTTCTAAGCAGGCCGTTATCCACAAAGATGCAGGTCAGCCGGTCACCAATCGCACGCGAAACCAGCGCAGCAGCGACAGAAGAGTCTACGCCTCCCGACAAACCACAAATAGCGTGTCCATTCCCAACCTGTTCACGAATGCGTTCTACTTCGGAGTGAACAAAAGAGGCTGGCGTCCAGTCGGCGTGGCAACCACAAATTTTGCGAACAAAATTTTCCAAAATCTGTTTGCCATTTGGCGTATGAGCGACCTCCGGATGAAACTGCAAACCATAAATCCGGCTCGCATTATTCTCGACGGCACCCAACGCGTTCTCTGTGCTGGCAATAGTTTGGAAACCGGAAGGCGCGGCAGTTACATGATCTCCATGGCTCATCCAAGCCTGAAAATCCGTCGGTAGCCCAGCCAGCAATTGACTGTCCCCAATTAGACGAACTCTGGCGGCGCCATATTCTCGGTAAGCGGAAGATTCGACCTTTCCACCCAGAAAATAGCTGAGCAGTTGGAGCCCATAGCAGATTCCAAGCACTGGAACGCCGAGCGTCAACACCTCCGGCGAGCAATGAGGAGCACCTTCTTCGTAAACCGAACTGGGGCCGCCCGATAGAACAATCCCTTTCGGGTTCATCCTTTGCAGCGCATCAATAGAGGTATTGAAAGGGTGAATTTCGCAATAAACGCCGACTTCACGAATTCGCCGGGCGATTAGCTGGGTGTACTGAGAGCCGAAATCGAGAATAACGACCGTCTCGAAGCTTTTAGACACGAGGTCGCTCCTTTTTGAGTATCTTTAATAGATTTTGTCAGTGAGGCTGAAGTATAAGCGAGCGTGGTGACGACCTCAATCAGACACCACCACTCTCGTTTTCAACTCGCAAAAAGAATGGAAATTTATTCGGCTGAAACTGATGTTGACGGGTCTTCAGCGACGGTTGCAGGTCGGCGGAAAGGACGGCTGGCCAAGTTCCAGACTTTGATGGCTGGCCCGTGCGTAACATAAACCGAAACCAAAATCAGCAAAACCCATTGCGAGTAAAACCAAATTCCCGCCAACAACAAGGAAAGCAAAGGCAACGTGATAAAGGGTTTATTGCTTTTCAGCCCGAGATTCTTGAAGCTCGTGTAACGAAAGGTGCTGACCATCAACACCGCCAGCGCAGACATACCGACGATCAAAAACCAACTGTAAAAAACTTGCTGATCAGTCTTCAAAGTCGGCAATGGGCGAGGAACAAAATGAATCACCGCCGCCAGCATGGAAGCAGCGGCGGGAATAGGCAATCCGACAAAGGATTTCTTGTCCAGCTTAGGTGATTTTCCAGGGTCAGAAAATCTGGGCGCTCTGGCCATGACATTGAAACGCGCCAGGCGCAAAGCGCCACAGATCAAAAAGAAGAAAGAAACTCCCCAAGCGATGCGCTCAAGACCGGGGGTCGAACCATATCCCCAAGTGTAAGCCATAACTGCTGGCGCAATACCGAAAGTCAGGACGTCCGCGATGCTATCCAACTCAACGCCAAAATCGCTTGTCGCTTTGGTCATGCGAGCAATTCGGCCATCCAGCCCGTCTAGTAAAAAGGCTATGCCGATGGCCCGCGAAGCATTATCAAAAAAATGCGTCGCCTGAGCAATTTGCCCAGCTTGATCCAACAGTTGATACCCTTTGGCTGAGTTGATAACGGCGTAAAAGCCGCAAAGAATATTGCCAATCGTGAAGGCACTCGGAATGATGTAGATCCCCTTTTTGATCCCACGCCGAGGAGGATTAGGTTGAGTTTCTTCGTTGAAATCGCTCATTCAGACACCTTTCCGAGAATAGTAACGCCGCCTTTGGTACGCTGGCCTTTTCTGACCATTACTTTGACTTGAGGAGGAAGGATGACATCCACTCGTGAACCAAATTTGATGTAACCGACACGCTCGCCAAGCTTGATCGTTTCGCCAACCTTCTTCCAGAAAACAATGCGGCGAGCAATCAACCCGGCAATCTGCTTGAAAACAACTTTGGCGAATCGGTTCTCAACTGTAATGACTGTTTGCTCGTTTTCGCTGGAAGCACGTTCGGCGGTCGCAACCAGAAATTTTCCGGGCCGGTAATCATAACTGGTAATCGTTCCGGCAAGTGGCGAACGATTGACGTGAACATCAAAAATGGAAAGAAATATACTAATCAAAGTTCCCGCCTGTTCATCTTTCGGATCAACAGGTTTCAGCACGACGATCAAGCCATCCGCAGGCGAAACCACAGTTGTTTCATCCGTAGAAGTTTCGCGCTCAGGGTTACGAAAAAAGAAGGCAACGAAGGCAGCCAGAAAAATCAATCCTCCGGCGACCCAGAAAAAAATGGGCAAAACCAACCAGCCCAACAAAAGACAAATTGCGCTCAAAATTACGAGCGGAATGATGAAAGTATAAGCGTCACGAAGCAATGTCCGGCTCCTCAGTAAATTTAGCAATTTGTTTCGTAGATTTGACGAGCCCAGAGATTATCAGGCCAGACGGCAAAAGAAAACGGGGACACATTCTTGCGTCCCCGTTTTCTTTTATCTGAATAATTTTTACAACACTTCCCGCACTTAATGGGATGTCGCGCTGGTCTTATATTGGCTGAGAATAAATTCCATTTGGTCTTTAAGATGAAGTTTCTTCTTTTTCAGAATGATTTCTTCTGTTTTTTCATCTTCGTTCGGATGCGTTAAAGACAATAACTCGCTCAATCTCTCATCGTATTGATGATGCTCATTGACGAGCTCACGATAGTGTTCATCATGTGCTATTAAGTAGTCTTTCAAAGCAGTTTCGCTAGCTGGATTGCTCATTGGCTTTTCCTCCTTTGGAGTTAAAAATTGCCGATGTTTTGGTAGTTGTTGTTTACCAGTTGTGTCTTCGATGCCCAAATAGTAGTACAAAGCCAGAAGGTCATCAAGGCTCATTTTCAAATCAAGCGAGCTATTTTCCTGGAAAGAATCAAGGCATCATCAACTGGGTCACGATAATAATTCTTACGACGCCCAACGATTTCAAACCCAAGCTTTTCATATAACAAGCAGGCTGCCTGGTTGTGTGATCGAACTTCCAAAAAAGCCTTTGCTGCTCCTTTTTTTTGTGCCAGTTCAAGTCCCTCAACCAAGAGTTTTGAACCGATATTGACTCTACGCCAATCTGGAGAAACGGCGACATTATCAACCTCAAACTCATCAGCAACCAGCCATCCGGAAAAACATCCGACGACTTGCGACTCCTCGCTGAGCGAGACGAGCAAAACAGAAGCCGGTTCCCTAACAAGTTTGTCGTAACCAGCCTCGCCGCGCGTGCTGAGCTGACATTGCCGCTCAAGTTCGATTACTGCCGGAATATGCTCGGTAAGCATCCTGGTTATTCTGATTCCCACAACAAGTTCAATCCTTTTTATTAATCTCTGCGTCTGAAGGCCGAACATAGTGGGGACGCAAATTGCAATCGGCCCCTGATTGCAAGAGGCTTGGGACACGCAAAGCAATTTCTTCAGCAATCGTTGTTGAGGGCGAACAGACTTGCCAGTTTGGAAGCTCAGCCAAAGATTCTTTTGGAATGCTGCCGACAATAGTCAGTGGTCGTTGCGCCAAATCAGAGCCTAAAACTGACGCTAACGCTCCGACTCGATCAATACCGATTGACTGAATCTCGCCGCCAGCGGCGACTCGGCGAACGCCCCAATAAACTTCGCTGCGTCCAGCTTCTATAAAAGCCAAAACGTCGCCAATCACCTTAGCACTCAGCGCCAAAGCATCAATTGTATTCACGCCAACCGCTGGTTTGCCGAGCGAATGCGCCAGCCCTCTGATCGCAGCCAATCCGACTCGAAGGCCAGTAAAACTACCTGGCCCTGTGGCAGCGGCAAAGATTTCAACCTGCTCCAGACTAATTCCTCCGATCTTGAGAAGTTCATTGACCTGAAGAAAAAATGTTCTCGAATGGGGTGCTGAAGTATCGCTTTTGAACGAGGCAATCAGGTCATGCCCTCGTGCTAAAGCGAATGCGGCATTGGCAGAAGAGGTATCAGCGGCTAGAACTATCGGCGGCGTATCATTATTAAAGTTGAGGTTTGACATAATTCGAGGGCGGATTATATCTTCCGGTCACGGGCTAACAAAGTGACTCTCAGTCCGTTTCCGATGATTCATCACAACAACACTTGGAAAGGCACAACAAAATGTCTTCTGACAAAAACGCTGGGCAGCTAACGCCTATGCTGCGCCAGTTTTACGAAATCAAAAAACAGTACCCAGGCACATTGCTGTTTTTCCGCATGGGCGATTTTTATGAGCTGTTTTTTGACGATGCGATCATCGGCGCCCGCGAAATGGAAATCACTTTGACGGCTCGGCACAAAGAACGCGGCGTACCGATCCCAATGTGCGGAATTCCTCACCACGCGGTGACAGGTTACATTGCCAAGCTCGTCAAAAAAGGATTTCGCATTGCGATCTGTGAACAGACAGAAGACCCCAAGTCCACCACCAAACTGGTCAAACGTGAAGTTGTGAGAGTCGTTACGCCTGGCACTGCCCTCGAAAACCAGCTACTGGAAGCGAAACAAAACAGCTATCTCGCTTCAGTTTGTGGGGCGGGTAGCGGAATGGGACTGGCCGTGCTCGACCTCTCAACAGGAGAGTTCCTCGCGACAGAATTTTTAGGAGAATCGGCTTGGCAAAAAGTCCAGGAACAGATCGAGATTTTTTCTCCTCGTGAACTTATTTTTCCGAACTCCTTATCTTTACTGATCAGTCCCAACCCCAAAAGGACCATCCAGCAGCCTGAGGCCATTCAACCTATCGAACAAGAACCGTCTCTTTCGTTATCAGCCTCAAGTGTTCCAGCGAGCACTAATCCTCAAGCCTCGTTATCAGAACCTGGCTCTTACGAACTCAAGAACATAGCGTTGACCCCTGTGGATGATTGGTTGTTTGGATTCGATCACGCGGATTCGTTGTTGAGAACTCAACTTGGCGTCAGTTCACTGGATGGTTTTGGATTGAGCGGACACAGCTATGCAGTTTGCGCAGCAGGAGCAGCGGCTCACTACATCAACGAAACTCAAAAAGCGCAGGCTTCGCATTTGAGCGAGATCACGTATTTTGAGTCGAGCGAGTTTCTGGTGCTGGACGCAACAACTGTCAGCAACTTGGAATTGGTGAAAGCAAGCGATGATGTGGCTGCACATTCTCTGGTTGGCGTGTTGGATGAAACCTTGACCGGAATGGGCGCGCGCCTATTGCGACAATGGATTTTGCGTCCGTCCGTCAAGCTGGGAGAAATTCAGGCGCGATTAGATGCCGTGGATGAATTACGAAATTCCACGATCAAGCGCGATCAATTGCGGCGACAGCTTGAACCGATGAGCGACCTGGAAAGACTTTGCGGAAAAGTCACGCTTGGCAGAGCGAATGCGCGCGACTTGATCGCACTGCGGCTTTCCATCGAAATCATTCCACGATTGCGCCAAACGCTGAGCAACAGCCGCTCTTCCCTGCTCCAGGTTTTGGACGAAAGCCTGGACGAACTCGGCGACGTGCGCTCGCTGATTGCTGACGCCATTGCCGAAGAACCTCCTGCGGCGGCAAACGAAGCTGGAATGATTCGCGACGGTTTTCACCCTGAGCTTGATGAGCTTCGTAATTTAGCGCACAGCGGCAAAAGCTACATCGCCGCCATCGAAGCCCGCGAACGTGGCCGCACCGGAATCGCCACGCTTAAAGTAAAGTTCAACAATGTCTTTGGCTATTTCATCGAAATCAGCAACTCCAACAAAGATCGCGTTCCGCCGGATTACGAACGCAAACAAACGTTAGTCAACGCCGAGCGATTCACAACTCCGGAACTGAAAGAATATGAAGCCAAAGTTCTGGGCGCGGAAGAGCGGATCCTGACCTTGGAAATCGAACTATTTAACGATGTTCGCCGCCGAGTGGCGCAGGAAGTCAAACGCATCCAAGGCGTTGCGCGAGCGGTGGCGACGTTGGACGTGCTGGCATCTTTGGCTGAAGTCGCGGCTCAGCGAAATTATGTGCGGCCTCAACTTCACGAAGGCGACGAGATTGAAATTCGCAATGGCCGGCATCCGGTCATTGAAACTCTGGGCGAACGTTTCGTCCCAAACGATTTGAGCGTCAATAACACGACTGACCGTCTATTAATTATTACCGGCCCAAACATGGGCGGTAAAAGTGTTTTTCTGAAGCAAGCAGCATTAATAATAGTCATGGCCCAGATGGGCAGCTTCGTCCCCGCGACCTCAGCCAAGATTGCGCTTGTGGATCGCATCTTCACTCGTGTCGGAGCTTCGGACAATTTGGCGCGTGGTCGCTCGACATTCATGGTCGAGATGGTGGAAACCTCGAATATCTTGAATACTGCGACGCCGCGCAGTCTGGTCTTGCTCGATGAAGTTGGTCGAGGTACCGCAACCTTTGACGGCTTGTCTTTGGCTTGGGCAATCGCCGAATACTTGCACGATCACGACCGGCATTCTGCCAAAACGCTTTTTGCGACTCACTATCACGAAATGACTGAACTCTCGAAGTTGCGTCCAGGAGTTCGCAATTATCAGGTTGCCGTTTCTGAATCGAAGGGCGAGATTGTTTTCCTGCGAAAAGTCGTCGAAGGTTCCGCGAGCAAAAGCTACGGTATCGAAGTCGCTCGACTAGCCGGCTTGCCTAAAACCGTCGTCGAACGCGCGCGCGAAATCCTGACCAATCTGGAGCAGAACGAACTGGATGTCACCGGCAAGCCGAAATTCGCCAAGCATCTGAAAAAGCCAAGCAAGCACGTCAATCAATTGTCATTACTGGATGCCTTCGAAAACGAGGCTGAACCGGCGGAATAACGTTGCCCGGATTTTAATGGTGTTCTGATTGACAGAGGCTCGGCCAAATTTCTATCCTTTTGCCGCTCGGAGCAACCACAAATTGACCGCTTGCTCCTTTTACAACTGAAGTGGTTGTTCCAACTCTTTCAACTGCTCGCAAAACTTGCGGCATTCTTCCCCCCAATATCCATCTCTTGAATTTGATTCAGCGTTCACACTCTCATGGCTAAATCTGTTTGTCATTGGCTCGAAACCCCTGGACAGTCTTCTCCAAAATCGTTCAAAAGGAAGCGTTGGCTTTTGGCTGTCCTTCTTGCTGGCGTTGGATCGTGGAGTTGTACCCCGAATGAAGATGTACTCCGTCAAGAACACGCCAGCGTTTTAAGCAAAGCCGAATACATCGGCCTTCCTATTAATATAAGTTCGGAAGAGCTGGCCTCTTTGGAGCGTATGGGCCCGCTTCTGGACTCTGTAGGAGTTGAGATGAACGGCGTGAAAGGACTGACAGGAAAAACCCAAATCATCTTGAGAGGGTTTGAACTCTTACAGACGGACACGCTTTACACTCACCCGGGCCTTGAAGCTTTCAGAGGCGCTTGGGATGCAATCAAAACCTCTTGGGGAGGAGCAGCGCGAATCCTCCCTGCAGATGCTGCCGTCGCATTGGCTGCGGTTGAGACTTCATTCAGAACAGGTAATAGCACTCTTAGTTCGGCCACGGGTCTTTGGCAATTGGTCAGCCCTAAAGCGCCGTCTGGTTCTCAAGAACGATTCCAAAGGCCTACTAACTATTGGCAACAAATGTACAACGATTGTTTTGATAAGCTGGATGGAGTGCAGAACTCTGAATTGAGAAAACAAACGGCGGGAATGCTGGCTCACTGGTTGAATAACGCTCACAATGTGGATCGAATCTCCGAAGCGCAGGAACTACGGGACATCCGCGTACCCCTCATCATTGCCCAATACTTGAATGGTCCGTCGGTGCTGAACACCACAGCAGATCGCTCCATTCGGATCATTACCAGAGCGAGCGCCGTTGGCAAAAATCCACCACCACGAATCTATCTTGCCCGATTCGCCGTTTACCTGGCCATCGTTCGGGCCTACATTGAGCAAACACAGCGCGAAGGAATGGGAATCGCGGATTCGGACGTCTCGCTCGAAAAGCAGCCATTCTTTCAAGAATCTGTGAGAAAGCATTTGTGGTGGGTTTTGACTACGCCCAATTTTGGAATCGAGCTTCACCAGCCTTCTGAGCCAACAACGTTGGAGCAGGCAAAGCAATATATCACCGGGTCGTGAATTGTCGGCTGAGCACTTTTTCAGAGATGTGCCATCCAAAAAGAAATAGGCGCGACAGTCGTGGGATTGCCTGTCGCGCCCGATAAGTGCGGTTACCTTCCTCACCCTTGGTAACCGCTGACACCGTCAGTGGAACTAACCACCTGGTATCT
>ERZ650309.1463-NODE-1463-length-11074-cov-5.084127_pt1 | contig 11074 bp, 8 predicted proteins | sample MGYA00376245_ERZ650309 | MGnify/ENA primary metagenome ERZ650309 (study PRJEB26733, sample SAMN07839294) | wastewater metagenome | biome: urban; feature: wastewater treatment plant; material: waste water | place: USA: North Carolina | collected 2016-04-26 ...
AAGCCCATGTAGTAGTGCGCCTGCCCGTAGTTCGACGCCACCATCACGCCAGCGATCGCACCAAGCGCGGAACCGATGGCGAAGGTGATCGCGATGATCTTGTTGATGTCGATACCCATGAGGCCGGCGACCTTCTGGTTTTCCGCCGTGGCGCGCATCGCGGTGCCGATCTTGGTGTTGTGCACCAGCCAGAGCAGGCCCGCCATCAGTGCCACAGAGGTGATCAGGATCACGATTTCGTTCATGTTGATCGTGATGTGCCCGATCTCGATGGGGGTTTTCGAAATCAGTTCGGGGAACGAGAAGTAATTGCGACCGAACACAAGAATCGCCATCTGCTGCAAAAAGATCGATACGCCAATCGCGGTGATCAGCGGCGCCAGTCGCGGCGCGTTGCGCAGCGGTCGGTACGCGATGCGCTCGACCAGCACGCCGACAGCCGCGCAGACCGCCATGGCAATCAGGATGGCGAGCAACAGCGCCACCATCGGGGGCACACCGGCACCGAGCAGCCATTTCGCAAGCACCAGTGCGGTCAGCGCGCCGATCATGACCACTTCGCCATGCGCGAAGTTAATGAGTTGCAGAATGCCGTAGACCATCGTGTAACCCAGTGCGACCAGCGCGTAAACGCTGCCCACAACCAGGCCATTGACGATTTGCTGCAGCAATACGTCGATTGACATGGAGTTCCCCGCTTGAAGGTTGTCTTGGACCGTGCTGGCATCCTCCCCGAACGCCAGCCCGTTAATGATCGGTATTCTGCCCTGATTCAGGGCGGGAGGTCATGCCGAAAACGCTTGTTTCGTTGCCAGTTGTGCCACACAGGCAGGAGTCGTGCCAACGGGTCTGCCCGCCGTTACGCGGTCATCAGCGTCACGTTGCCGCCGGCTGCGACGGTATTGATGGTGATGGTCTGCTCGCCGAGAAAGCGGGGCAGATAGAAGGGCCCGCCTGCCTTGGGCCCGGTGCCGGAGAGCCCTTCGCCGCCGAACGGCTGCACGCCAACCACCGCACCGATGATGTTGCGGTTGATGTAGACGTTGCCGACGTGGGCCTGGCGCGCCAGCGCATCTGCGCGGCTGTCGATGCGGGTCTGGATACCCAGGGTCAGACCAAAGCCGAGTGCGTTGATCTGCTCAATGACGGCGGCCGGATCACCCGACCAGCGCACCACCTGCAACACCGGGCCGAAGATTTCCTGCTTCACCGCCGCGATGCTGTCGACCTCAAACAGATGCGGGCCGATGGTGTGGCTATCCCTGTCGATGACCCAGGTTGTAGGAGCGGCTCTGCCGCGACCGTCCGATGGGCCTGAATCCGGTCGCGGCAAAGCCGCTCCTGCAGGATGTCCGCCCAGTCGCTCGACATGCGCGCGAATGCCATCGAACGCCTCTTGATCAATCAGCGGCCCGACGTCGGTGGCCAGCGATGCGGTGTCGCCGACCACCAGTTCCTTCATGGCGCCGCGCAGCATGGTCACCACATGATCGGCGATTTCTTCATGCACGCAAAGCAGGCGCAGGGCAGAGCAGCGCTGGCCGGCGGAGCGGAAGGCCGATTGCACGACGGCATCGGCGACGTGTTCGGGCAATGCGGTCGAATCGACCAGCATCGCATTGATGCCACCCGTCTCGGCAATCAGCGGCACGATAGGGCCGTCCTTCGCGGCGAGGCCGCGCTGGATGATCTTGGCGACCTGAGTTGAGCCAGTGAACACGACGCCGGCGACTTGGGGGTGCGCGACCAGGGTCGCGCCTACCGTTTCGCCCAATCCGGTCACCGTCTGCAGCACATCGGTGGGAATGCCGGATGTGTGCAGCAGCTTGACCGCTTCCAGCGCCACCACCGGTGTCTGCTCGGCAGGCTTGGCAACGACGGTGTTGCCGGTCACCAGCGCCGCTGCAACCTGGCCCATGAAGATCGCGAGCGGAAAGTTCCACGGACTGATGCAGACCCAGGCACCACGACCACGCGGGTAAAGCACGTTGCTCTCGCCGGTTGGGCCTGGCAGCGTGATCGGAGCGCAGACGCGCTCAGCCTCGTCGGCGTAGTAGCGCAGGAAGTCGATCGCCTCGCGCACCTCGGCGACGGCGTCGCCCCACGTCTTGAACGCTTCCTTTACCAGCAACGCGCAGAAGCGCGGCAGCTCGGCTTGCAGGGCGTCGGCCGTGTGACGCAGCATCGCGGCGCGCTCGCCCACGGGGCGGTTGCGCCAGTCGTAAAAGGCCGCGTGGGCGCGCTGCACGGCGGCGCTAGCTTGCTCGGACGTGGCATCAGCGGGCGGGTTGATCTGCGTCGTCGCCAGCGCCGCTAGCAGTGGCGCGCGCATCGTCGCCACCGTCAGATCGACGCCATCGCTGTTGCGGCGCGGTGCCAGAATGTCGCGCGGCAGCGGGAATGGCCGTGCTTCAGTGACATGCAGTGGCGACGCCAGCAGCTCCTCAGCAGGTACCGCATCGTCGGCAAGCTGATGCACGAATGACGAGTTGGCGCCGTTCTCCAGCAGGCGGCGCACCAGATAGGCAAGCAGGTCTTCGTGCGAGCCGACCGGCGCGTACACACGCAGCGTCTGCGTGGGGGCGATGGCGCGCGAAGCGAACAACTCACGGTAAACGCCACTGCCCATGCCGTGCAGCCTCTGCAGCTCGAACGGGGCATCGAAGCGCTTCGCCATTTGCACAATGGCAGCGATGGTGCCGGCGTTGTGGGTGGCGAATTGCGGAAAGAACGCGTCCTTTTGCTTGAGCAGCGACGCAGCGCAGGCGAGGTAGCTGGAATCAGAGTGATGCTTGTGGGTGAACACCGGGTACGCCGGCAGGCCCATTTCCTGTGCGCGCTTGATCTCGCTATCCCAGTAGGCGCCCTTGACCAGGCGGCACATCAGCCGTACGCCGTACTGCCGTGCCAGTGCACCGACGTGCTCAATCAGTTCGAGCGAACGGGTCTGGTAAGCCTGCAGGGCCAGGCCGAATCCGGTCCACGTCGGATAGCCAGTCTGCACGCGTTGCAGTAGCGCCTCGAAGACATCGAGTGAAAGTTCGAGACGGTCCACTTCTTCAGCATCAATGGTCAGGTTGATGCGCGCGTTGGCGGCCATTTCACACAACTGCCAGACACGCGGCACCAGCTCGGCCAGCACGCGCTCGCGCTGCGCGTCCTCATAGCGCGGGTGCAGGGCGGATAGTTTGATCGAGATGCCATCGGTATCGGCCGGTCCGGCGTCCGTGGCCGCCGCGTGTGCTTGCGCGAGCATGCGGATGGCGTGCTGGTAGCTCGCAAAGTAGCGGTCTGCGTCGTCCATGGTGCGCGCGCCTTCGCCCAGCATGTCGAAACTGAAGCGCAGATGCGGCTCGCTGCGACGCTGCGAGCGGGCCTCGCTGAGGGCATCTTCAATGGTCTGCCCGAGCACGAACTGCCGCGCCAGCAGTTGCACGGCGCGCAGTGTGGCGGCGACCACCGTTTTGGCGCCAAGCTTGGCGAACAGGCCGGGTGGCTGATCGGTGTCTGGCAGGGTCTTCTTCGACAGCGCGATGACTGAATTTGACAGTCGGCCCAAGGCGCTGGAGTTCGCGCCGTCGCTGTTGCCGTCGAAGCTGGCGCGGCCCAGCTGGTCGGCCGTCAGCGCGATGGCGGTGGCGGAATCAGGCACCCGCAACAGCGCCTCGGCGAGCCGCATCAGCGCGAGGCCTTCGGGTTTGGAGATCGGATATTCCTTGAGCAGGCTTTCCATTGCCCAGAACGGCGGCGGATTCTCGCGAACCGCCGCCACCCACGGTCGCGCGGTTTCGATCACCTGCGGCCAGTCGAGCACGGCGGCAGCCGCATCGACGTTGCGGCGCACGATGGCAGGTTCGTCGCGGTAGGGAAAGGGCAGGCGCATGGTCGGTCTCCGCGGTAACGGTGGTCTGGCTGAACAGATCGCTATCGTAGAAACAATGAACCTGCGTTATTCACCAAAATTTCTTCCTTTGTAGTGAATAATGCAGCGGCAGGCCAAAATTTATTCAGCTATGTCGGACATTGATGCGATTGACCGGAAGATCCTCACCGCCCTGCAAAGAGACGGCCGGATCAGCAACCTGAAGCTTGCCGAAGCGGTGTCGCTGTCTCCGACGGCGGTGTTGGCGCGCACCCAGCGGCTGATCCGCGACGGCTACATCCTCGGCTTCGAGGCGCGACTGAATCCGGCGAAGCTGGATTCGGGCATGACGGTGTTTGTGGAGGTGCTGCTCGACCGCACCACGCCCAATATCTTCGATGCCTTCAAGGCGGCAGTGCTGACGCACCCGGAAATTGCCGAATGCCACATGGTGGCCGGCGGCTTCGATTACCTGATCAAGCTCAGGGTACGCGACATGGAGGCGTACCGCGAGTTCGCCAGTCGGCGGCTGTGGCAATTCCCCGGCGTGCGCGAGACGCGGACTTACGCCGTGATTGAGGAAGTGAAGGACGGTGGGCCGTTGCCGGTGTGAACGCCGGCAGGCCGAGGACGGATGTCTTTCAAGTCAGCTTTTTGCTGAAAGCTCCATTCAATAAGGGCTGCTGACGCGAATTGACGATTATCGACTTTCGCTCATTTGGTGCGCTGAGCCCATTTTGAACGGGGCTTTCCGCGTAAAGCCGTAGGGTGCGACTATCGCCCCTCACCACGCCTTAAAGCGCAGGCCGGCGACGTGATGTCAAAAAAAACGGCACCCGAAGGTGCCGTTTTTATGAAGCGAGAAGAATTACTTCTTCTTTTCTTCCTTGGCCGGAGCAGCAGCGGCCGGGGCCGGAGCGGCTGCGGGAGCAGCGGCTGCCGGGGCAGCAGCGGCCGGAGCAGCTTCTTTCGGGCCACCGACGATTTCAACGGTTTCCCACTTGCCGCCTTTGACCTGGAACACGGTCACAGCGCCGTCCTTGATGTCGCCCTTGTCGTCGAACGCGATCTTGCCGGTCACGCCGTCCATCGAGGTTTGCTTGATGGCGTCGATGACTTTGGCCGGATCGGTACCAGCCTTCTGGATGGCGGCGATCAGCACGTTGGTCGCGTCGTAGGTGAACGGAGCGTAAACCTGAACGTCAGCGTTGAACTTGGCCTTGAACTTGTCGTAGAAGGCTGCGCCCTGCGGCATCTTCTCTTTCGGCAGACCAGCAGTCGTGGCGTAAGAGCCTTCAGCAGCGTCGCCACCGAGCTTGATCAGCTCAGCAGATTGCGCGCCGTCGCCCGAGATGAACTTGGCCTTGATGCCAAGGGCTTTCATCTGCTTGAGCATCGGGCCCGCTTGCGCGTCCATGCCGCCGAACATGATCACGTCCGGGTTCTTGGCCTTGACCTTGGTCAGCACGCCTTTGAAGTCCTGCTCTTTCTCGTTGGCGAGGGCTTCGCGGATCACCACTGCGCCACCGGCGGCCTTGACAGCCTTCTCGGTTTCGTCAGCCAGACCAACACCGTAGGCGGTCTTGTCGTCGATGATCGCGATTTTCTTGCCGAGCTTGGCAGCAGCGTAGTTACCGATCGCGGTGCCTTGCGCCACGTCGTTAGCCACCATGCGGAACACGCCCTTGAAGCCCTGGTTGGTCAGCTTCGGGTTGGTGGCCGAGGGGGAAATCTGTGCCACACCAGCCTGGTTGTAGATCGCCGATGCCGGGATCGAGGTGCCGGAGTTCAGGTGGCCGACCACGCCGACAACTTTGGCGTCCATCAGCTTCTGGGCTACTTGCGTGGCTTGCTTGCCGTCAGCAGCGTCGTCTTCGGTCAGCAGTTCGAACTTGGCCTTCTTGCCGTCGACCATGATGCCCTTGGCATTGGCTTCTTCAACGGCCAGCTTGGCGCCGTTTTCGTTGTCCTTGCCGAGGTGGGCGATCTGGCCGGACGTCGGGCCGACGTGACCGATCTTGATGACGACTTCCTGCGCTGCTGCAGGTGCCGGAGCAGCTTTCGCTTCTGCTTTCGGCTCTTCTTTCTTGCCGCAAGCGGCCAAACCCGCTGCTACGGCGATTGCAATCGCTGCGAGAGCGAATTTATTGGACTGTTTCATGTGGCGGAATCCTCCGAGAAAAAACCGGTGGATTATGCTTTGCTCTTGGCGGGCTGTCAACGCGGAAATCCGCGCGCGGCGCCGGTTTCAGCGGTTCCGGCCGATTTTTTGCTTGTGAAATACCCATGATGCGCGCATTTATTTTTGACATGGACGGCACCCTGGCCGACAGCATGCCGTTCCACGAACAGGCGTGGAACGCCCTGATGCCGGAACTGGGCGTCAAGGTTGACCGCGACGAATTCTTCCGCTGGTCGGCCGGACTGACCAACCGCGAAATCTTCCCGCGCCTGCTCGGCCGGGCCCTGGCCGACGACGAGTTGCAGACGCTGTCCGGTCGCAAGGAGGCGCTCTACCGCCAGCTCTATACGCCGCATTGCGCACCCCTGCGCGGTGCCGTGGACTTTCTGCGCGCCACCGAGCGGGCCGGCATCCTGCGTGCGGTTGGCACCGCCGCGCCGCCGGAAAACGTCACGCTGGTGCTCGATGGCCGCGATTTGCGGCGATATTTTCAGGCGGTGGTGGGCGGCGCCGACATCCGCCACGGCAAACCCGATCCGGAAGTTTTTCTCATTGCTGCGGATCGCCTGCGCGTGCGCCCGGCCGATTGCGTGGTGTTTGAGGACGCACCCGCCGGGGTCGAGGCGGCGCGTCGGGCGGGCATGCAATGCGTTGTTGTCACCACCACACTGACTGCCGAGAAAGCGCGCCGGTTGCCCGCCACAGAGCACGTCCGGCACATTGTTGCCGACTTCACTGATCCGGCCCTCGACGGCCTCCTGGTGTAGTACGACGATACTCATGCCGGCTGCATCGTTCACCGTTGATCCCACCTCGCTGGGGCTGGGCTTCGGTTTGGCCGGCATCTCCGTGTCGGTGGTCATCGCGTTGCTGTCACGGATTGGCGATTCCTCCAGGGCGCTGCCGTTTTGGGCGGCCGCTTCGCTCTCGCTGACGATGGGGCTGGAGTTCGGTTTCCTGCAAGATGCCCTGCCGCAGGGCATCGGCCTGCTGATTGCGAATCCGCTCAGCGTGCTCGGCGCCTGCCTTTTTCTGGCAGGCGTGCGCACGATGGTGGGCGACCCCGTTCAGCCCGGTCAGTTGATGCTCATTTCACTGGTCTCTGCGGTCACCAGCGTGCTTTTTGTGCTGGTCTGGCCACAAGTCACCGGCCGCGTCCTCAGCCAGCTGGCCTGCCTGACGGTGGTGACCGGGCTCAATACCGGCGTGTTGCGCCGCCTGGACCACGGCTACTTCCACTTCCCGGCAAAGTTCCTGCTGATCACCAATGCGGTGCTGTTCGCCTTCTACATTGTCCGCGGCGTAACGGTCGTCATCCTTGGCGACTCCATTTCGGCCAGTGGCGGACCGGGTACCAAGGCCATCGTATTTGTGATCAGCGGCCTGCTGATTCTCAGTTACCTGAAGGGGATACTGCTCATCTGCTTTGCCGAAAAGCAGACGCTGCTGCGCCGGCTGGCCACGCACGACGCGCTGACGGGGGTGTTCAACCGCCTCGGCTTGCGCGACGCCCTCACCCAGTGGCCGGACGGCCATCCGGGCACCGTCACCGTTTTCGATATCGATCACTTCAAGCAGGTGAATGACGGCTTTGGCCATGAAACTGGCGACATCGTGCTGAAAACCTTTGCCGCCGCGTTGCAGGCCAATTGTCCGGCTGGCTCTGTCGTGGCCAGACTGGGTGGCGATGAGTTCTGCGTGGTCGAGAAGGGCGTGCCACAAATGCTGGCGGGCGAATGGATCCGCAACTTGCAGGAGCAGCTGCCCACCCGTCTGGAGCTGGCCTGCCCCACGCCACTGGCCTGCCAGGTGAGCCACGGCTCGGCGCATTTCACCCGAATTGCTGATGAGTTCTCGTCGGCGCTGCACAACGCCGATCGCGCGCTTTACCGCTCGAAGTCTGCGCGCCTGCCGCTCGACTAGGGCGTGCTGGCACGCTCTCGCGTCAACCGGCGCAGGCGGCGCTGCCGCAGCCCGCAGACTGATCGTCAGCCGCGCCCGACGAATGGCATCTTGGTGGCCATGATGGTCATGAACTGCACGTTGGCGTCCAGCGGCAGATTGGCGATATGCACGATGGCGTTGGCCACGTGTTGCACGTCCATGCGCGGCTCCACCATCATCTCGCCATTGGGCTGCAGCACGCCTTTGGTCATGCGCTCGGTCATTTCCGTCGCGGCGTTGCCGATATCGATCTGACTGCAGGCGATGTCGTACTTGCGGCCGTCGAGCGAGGTGGTTTTGGTCAGACCGGTGATGGCGTGCTTGGTCGATGTATATGGAGCGCTGTTCGGTCGCGGCGCATAGGCCGAGATCGAGCCGTTGTTGATGATGCGGCCGCCACGCGGCGTCTGCGCCTTCATCACCCGGAATGCCTCTTGCGTGCACAGGAAGGAGCCAGTCAGGTTGGTGTCGACCACCGCCTTCCACTGTTCGACCGTGATGTCTTCCAGCAGCACCGGCGGTGCGCCAATCCCGGCGTTGTTGAAGATCACGTCAACGCGGCCAAATGCGGCCACGGTCTTGTCGAACAACGCCTTGACTGATGCCGGGTTGCTGACGTCAGTGACCACGGCGAGCCCGCGACTGGCGTCCTCGCCAGCAGAGGCGACTGCTGCTTCAAGCTCGGCCTGACGACGGCCAGCAAAAGCCACGCTATAGCCCGCCTTGAGCAGCGCCACGGCTGAGGCCTTGCCGATACCGGCCGACGCGCCGGTGATGATTGCGACCTTGCCGTTGCCGATGAAAGTGCTGCTCATGACGTCTCCTTCAATTCTTGAAAAGCTGGTGTTCTCTGGCTTCGGCAAGTGTAAGCACCGGCGTCACGCAGCAATCGATGCCGTCGAAGAATTCGGTCCACGCCGCGAGCGACTGCGTGGCAAAGCGATCTGCCAGCTCCTTGCGCACGCGCAGCGCGACGATGCCCTCGCTGCAACCCAGCGCCTTGAGGTGCGGCATCTGCAGTGCATCACACAGCAGGTGCCAGAACTTTTCCTCCAGCGCCCCGACCGCCAGAAAGCGCCCGTCCCCGGTCGGATAGACGCCGTAGCAGGGCCAGCCGCCGGTCAGCCAGTCCTCACCGCGCGGGCGAGCGGCACCAAGTGCAAGGCCGTGCTCGGCGATGATGTTGAGCGCCGCGACCTCGTGCGTCATCGAGATATCGACAAACGAGCCCTGTCCGCTCAATTTGGCCTGCACCAGTGCCGCGCAGATACGGGCGGCAGCAGCCAGCGCGCCGCCGGCGAGATCGGCAATCTGCCAGTTGGAAATTGCCGGCGGCCGGCCGCGTTCACCGATCTGGTCGAGCACGCCGCTCATGGCGAGGTAGTTGATGTCGTGCCCAGCCCGATGCGCCCACAGGCTGTCACTGCCATAGCCGGTAATCGCGCAATAGACCAGCGCCGCGTTGTGTTCGCGCAGCGCCTCGTAGCCGAGCCCGAGCCGGGTCATCACGCCGGGCCGGAAACCTTCAACCAGCGCATCGCTTTCCGTCACCAGCGAAAGCAACCGGGCGCGGCCGGCTTCTGATTTAAGGTCCAGTCGCTCGACCTGCTTGCCGCGATTGACGATGCTGTACAGCGGCGCAACCTGGTCGGCAGGCGCATCGGCCGGCAGGCCAAGGCGATTGGCGTAGTCGCCTTCGGGCGGTTCGATCTTGATGACCTCGGCGCCCCAGTCGGCCAGCATGCGGGTGCAGGCGGGGCCGGGCAGCAGGCGGGTCAGGTCGAGGATGCGGATGCCGGTGAGCGGTTGTGTCATGCCAGCATTATCCCCGCGCCATCAGCGCGCCGCGGTTCTGCGGTCCGACCAGCAACGACCAGCAACTCAGGCGGCGATACGCAAAATCTGTTTCACGCGCTGTGCGGTTGCCAGCGCATCGTCAAGCGTTGCGCCAGTGCAAGTGACATGCCCCATCTTGCGGGCACGCCGCGCCTCCGCCTTGCCGTAGAGGTGCAGATGGGCGCCGGGCAACGCCAGCACCTCCGGCCACGCTGGCTGCATGGGCGTAGCCGCATCAAACCACACATCGCCGAGCAGATTGACCATCACCGCTGGCTGCACCAGCGAGGTATCGCCCAGCGGTGCCTCGGCCAGAATGCGAGCCTGCTGCGCGAACTGCGAGGTGACGCAGGCCTCGATCGTGTAGTGCCCACTGTTGTGGGGTCGCGGCGCGATTTCGTTCAGCAGCAAGCCGTCGGCAGTGACGAACATCTCGACGCAGAGCACGCCCACATAGTCAAGCGCAGATACCAACCGGCGCGCCAGATCCTGCCCCGCTGCGATCCGGGCGTGCGCCGCGCCTTGGGTGCCCGGATCGCTGCACTCGCTCACCACCGCGCGGCGCTGCTCGGTCTTCTGGGTCATGGCCCGGGGTAAACTCTCGGGGCGATGCCCTCCCCCAAGCTGACCTCCCTGGAGATCGTCCCAAACCGGACCGGGGCGGCCGTGCCCGCGCTGGGCGTGCCGGACACCTTGGAAACGGTGCAGGACCCGCTCACCCGGTCCTCCGCGCAGCTCGACGCCCTGGGCGAGATCTACAAGGCTCTGGCGCCTGGGCAGGGGACCAGCACCGTGGTGCTGGTTGCGGGGCAGGCTGGCGCAGTGGGTTCCAGCGGCGACCCGCTCCAGTGGTTTGAGACCCCGGGTGCCGAGGTGGTCGACGGGCACACCTTGCTCGTGAAGCTGCCAAGCGGCGCCCCCGCGCTGTGGCCCAGCCTCGCGGTCCTGGCCCGCGGCGGCGCCACCTACGACGACGGGGGCTGGGTCAACCCGGACCTGCCGGAGCTGGATCCGGGTCAGCTCTTCGAGCAGCTCACTTTTGACACCGAGACCGATTGCTCCGCTGTGGTCGTGCCGTGCGGCGATCGCGTCTTTTCGTTGAACGATGTGGAGCAGTTCGACATCCACACCGAGGCCTTTTGCAGCCCATGCTGCCAGATCGACGACGCTGGTTGCGTAAGTGGAGGCGTCGATACACGCCAAGATACGGCTCATGATGCCCTCTCCTTAGTGAGCACCCAGCGCTGCTT